>Ga0209237_1001001_pt1 | contig 16498 bp, 16 predicted proteins | sample GraSoi013_1_40cm_2_FD_185820 | JGI IMG/M metagenome (GOLD analysis project Ga0209237, IMG submission 185820) | Grasslands soil microbial communities from the Angelo Coastal Reserve, California, USA - Sample 10_02_2013_1_40cm (SPAdes) (version 2) | ecosystem: Environmental > Terrestrial > Soil >... | reverse complement strand
GAGGCTCCCACATTCGATTTGAGCGTCGATTGGGAATTCTTCGACAGAGTGATGGAAGTCGCGATCCATCGGTTCCCGCCGATTGCTGACGCCGCGATCAAAAATGCGTGGGCGGGAAGCTACGAAACTTCGCCCGATGCTCATCCCATTCTTGGCCGTGTCCCCGGCATCCAGGGATTTGTATTGGCGAATGGTTTCAGCGGGCACGGATTCCAGCACGCTCCGGCGGTTGGACAGTTGATAGCGGAAGAAATCATCGACGGCCGTGCCCACACTCTGGACATCTCTGCGCTCAGCATTCAACGATTCGCTGGCGGAGTTACCGAAGTAGAAATAAACGTGGTGTGATCATTCCCCTCCTCGCAGAGGAGGGGAATCTACATCCGGCGAGGGACTTCGATACCCATCAAGTCCAGGGCTTTGGTGAGCGCCTCACGCACGACATCCACTACGAGAATATAGAAAAGTTTCCGGTCCATATCCGGTTCGGAAATGATCCGATACCGGTGATAAAAGAGATTGAATCGCTGAGCGAGAGCGAACGCATGTTTCGCCAGAGCCGCAGGTTCAAGCGTGACGAAGACCTGATGCCCGATCTCGTCCACACGCAGCGCGAGATAGACGAGTTCCCAGATATCATCCGACTCGTTGAGATATACCCCCAATTTCGGATTGTTCAGCATTTTCTGGATACGGCCGAAATCGAACCCGGGATCGCTCTCGCGCAGTTTATGGAGGATGTTATTGCCGCGTACCGCAGCATATTGGATATAGGGTCCGGTTTCGCCATCGAAATTCAATGCTTCCTTGAAATCGAACGCGATAATCGCCGTGCGGGTAAACTTCAGTAAAAAGTATCTCAAGGCGCCAACGGCAATTTGGTGCGCGATTGTTTCCGTTTCTGTTGGCGTGAGCTTGGGGTTTCGCTGCTTCACTTCCTTCATGGCCTCGAGTTCAAGCGCATCCAGCAGATCGTCTGCTTTGACGCCTTGTCCCTTCCGGCCCGACACTTCGATATGAGGGCGCTTTCGGTCCTCTGCTGTAAGTTCGACACCGAGTTGCCCGGCGCATTCGGGCGTCAGCGCGACGACTTCGTAAGAAAAGTGAATCGATCGGCGAGCTTGCTCTTCGTGTCCCAAGGCGAGCAGCCCGTGACGAACGATGTTCTGCAGATAAGATTGGCGTACATCGATCACGTTGTAGACAGTCCGTCCGTGGCCGAACGCAGGATGATCTGGTTGACCATCACCTGAAGTTGTGACCCAGACGTCCGCATCCGCATCGAAGACGGTGTACTGGAAATCCTGGGCGAGCAATCCCAGCTTCCATAATTGATAGGCGATGTCTTTACCCACGTACGTCACGGTGCCGTTGGACCGCACGATGATCTTGTCTTCATCCTGACCGTCGGAATCGAGCCGCATTACCCAACAGCCCGCGTTTTTGCCTTCCTTTTCGAAGAATATGGCTTCTTTTTTGCGGAGCTGCCGGAACGCATAGTCCCAGAATTTCAGGTGCAGGACGTCGCTCTCTCGAGGAAGGAGATCGTAATGTACGTTGATGCGTGACATCGTACGCAGGTGGCAGCGGACGATCGTCATCGCAACCAATTCAGCCATGCGTGCGGTGTCTGCCGATCCTTCTTCGATTTCTTTCAGCACCTGAGCGCGCAGCGCGTAGTGCGGATCCTGTTCTTCGTAGAAAGAAGCGACTCTCGCGTAAACGTCCCAACAGTAATAATCGAATTTGATCGAGCGGTTCGCGATGAGCCGGCGAACGTCATCCAGCGTCTTTCGTTCGACGTGTTTCACACCGACGATAACATCCGCAACCTGAACGCCGGTGTTGTCGATATAGTTCTGAACTTCGACTTTGCGCCCGGCAGCCTTCAGTATCCGGACAAACGTATCACCGATTGCGGCATTTCGAAGGTGGCCGATATGCGCCGCCTTGTTTGGATTGATGTTGGTGTGCTCGACGATGATCTTGCCTTCATCCCCGGGATATCCGCGTAAGCGGCTCCCGCGGACGACCGCTGCTCGATCGAGGAAGAAGTTAATGTAACCACGACCGGCAGGCTCCATCCGCTCCACACCGTCGATCTTGCCCACGCGAATAATCAATTCTTCCGCGATAGACTGGGGCGGCCGCTTCAGCAGACGCGCGAGCTCGAAAGGAACCGGTGTCGCAAGTTCACCGAACTCGATTTTGGGAGTCTGATTCAGAACGATCTCGGGCGGATCAATGTTCCACTGGGTTCGGATTGTAGATCGGAGTGCGTCTCGAAGGCGCGCGTGAAGGTCCAATAACATAAGCGGAAATGTTAGCACGTGCTAACATTTCCCTCTCGTATGAAGACGCTATATTTCGACTGCTTCTCCGGCATCAGCGGCGATATGACGATCGGCGCGCTGCTGGATCTGGGCCTCGATTTCGATTACTTGAAGACGGAGCTCAAGAAATTGCCGGTCGAAGGGTATGAACTGCGGGCGTCGCGCGTGATGCGCTCGAATCTTAGCGCAATGAAATTCGACGTCCTGATGGAAGGCGCCGGCGAGAATCACAGACATGAGCATCACCACGGCGGGCACAGTCACTTTCATCGCAAGGCAGCGGAAATTCTGTCGATGATTCGCGACAGCAATCTCACTGCGGGAGCGAAGCGATTCGCAGTGGATATTTTTACGAAACTCGCGATATCCGAAGGCAAGGTGCATAATGTACCGGCCGACGACGTTGAGTTCCATGAAGTGGGTGCCGTTGATTCCATCGTCGACACCGTCGGCACCGCGATCGGTTTCGATGCGCTCGCAGCCGGGAATTTTCTCTGTTCACCAATCAACATCGGAAGCGGCTTCATTCATTGCCAGCATGGCATCATGCCGGTGCCTGTACCTGCGACGGCAGACCTGCTACGGCATGCTCCCATTTACCAGAAGCATGCTCAAACCGAACTTGTGACTCCTACGGGCGCTGCCATTCTTGCGGCAGTGGTCAACCGGTTTGGTCCGATGCCTGCCTTTTCCTCCGACCGGATTGGCTATGGAGCGGGTACCAAACAGTTTCCCGACTTTCCCAATTGCCTCCGGCTGATGATCGGCGAAGAGACAGCCGTGCCGCCTGACCGTTCCTCCCGAAGCGTCGTCGTGCTTGAAGCAAACATCGACGACATGACGCCGCAGAACTTCGGCTACGTGACGGAAAAACTGTTTGCCGCGGGAGCGCTCGATGTGTTGACCATTCCTGTCCAGATGAAAAAAGGACGTCCCGGACATCTGCTGCAAGTCCTCGCGGAGCGCGCAACTTCGGATGCGTTGTCGAAAATCATTTTTCACGAAACGACAACGATTGGGATTCGCCGTCATGCCGTCGATCGCACGACGCTCGAGCGACAATTCATTGAGGTCGAGACCAAGTACGGAAAAGTAAAAATCAAAGTCTCAAAGTTGGACGGCGAAGTCGTCAATGCCGCTCCCGAGTACGAAGACTGTGCGCGAATCGCTCGTGAAGCCGATGTTCCCTTGAAGCAAGTCCAGGCCGCGGCCATGAAATCCTACCTGAACAGAGAAAATGCTGGGTGAATGGCCGTTTCTGTCTAAGAGTTCCCCGATCCCGCTATACTAATTTTCTATGCCGAATATTTTCTACATCACCACACCGCTCTACTATGTGAACGCACCTCCCCATTTGGGTGGGACGTACACGACGATCGTGGCCGACACTATTGCTCGATACAAGCGCATGATGGGTTTTGATGTAAAGCTCTTTAGTGGAACCGACGAGCACGGGCAAAACATCGAACGCGCAGCCAGGAAACAAGGCACAACTCCGCTCGAGCTGGCCGATCGCGTCTATATACAATATGTGAACCTGTGGAAACTCATCGGCATTGAATATGACGAGTTTGTACGCACCACCGAGAAGCGCCACGATGCCAGCGTCATCGAACTCTATTCTCGGATGAAGGCCAACGGCTACGTCTACAAAGGTTCCTACTCCGGTTGGTATTGCGTGTCATGCGAGGCCTATGCCCCGGAAAGTGATCCGGCCACCCCGGTGCCGTGTCCCGATTGTGGCCGGCAGACGGAATGGTTTTCTGAAGAGAGCTACTTCTTTAAGCTATCCGTATTCCAGGACCGTCTTCTTGACCTTTACGAAAAGAACCCCCTCTTCATCCGGCCCGAAAGCCGGCGCAATGAAATCATATCGTTCGTTAAGTCCGGCTTGAAGGACCTGTCGATTAGCCGCGTGACGCTGAAGTGGGGCATTCCGATCCCGGATGATCCAAACCACGTCTTTTACGTGTGGTTCGACGCACTGATCGCCTATCTCACCGGGATTGGTTTCAAGACGGACGATGCGAAATTTTTGAAATATTGGCCGGTCGATACCCACCTGGTCGGGAAAGATATTCTGCGATTTCATACCGTTTACTGGCCTGCGTTTCTCCTGGCTGCAGGCCTCGAAACTCCCAAGTCGGTATTCGGGCACGGATGGTGGCTATCGCAGGACGTCAAGATGTCGAAATCTCGCGGCAACGTGATGGACCCGTTTGTTCTCAACGAAGTTTTCGGCTCAGAGCTTCTGCGCTACTACCTGCTGCGCGAAATGGTGTTCGGACAAGACTGCAACTTCGCTCCGGAGGCCATCATCCAACGCGCGAACAGCGACCTCGCGAATGACCTCGGGAATCTCCTCAGCCGCACTGTCGCCATGCTCTCCAAATACCGCAGCGGGCGTGTTCCGGCGCCTGGCGAAGCGAAGGGCGATTCGGACGTACGCGCCCTCGCGGCGCGTGTGATTTCGGATCATCGAGCGAATTTCGACGATTACAACTTTTCACGCGGGCTCGAAAATGTCTGGGAACTGATATCGCGGGTGAACAAGTACATCGTCGAGAATGAGCCATGGGCCATTGCGGAAAAGCCCTCGGAAGCAAAGAAGCTCGACAGCGTTCTGTTCCATGCGGCGGAATCGTTGCGCATCATCGCGGCACTCGTCGCACCGGTGATTCCTAAAACAGCCCAGACGCTATGGGAACAGCTCGGGCTTGAGGGAAAGGTCACAGGTATTCGCCTCGATAAGCTTCACTGGAGTGAAGACTTGATTGGAAAAAAGGCACTGGGCGGTCCTTCGTTGCTCCCGCGCCTGGATCCAAAAGAGGTGATGAAAAGAATGGAAACCGCCGGCGGACAACGGGAAGAAGAGGCAGCCACAGTTACGGCCACTGCGCCTCCTGCTACCGCGCCGCAGATCACGATCGACGATTTCGCCAAGATCGATTTGCGGGTAGCTACCGTATTAGAGGCAGAGCGGGTCAAGGGCGCTGATAAACTCCTCCGCCTGGTTGTGGATCTTGGATTCGAGAAACGGCAGATTTTGGCGGGAATCGCTCTGGCCTACAAGCCGGAATCCCTAATCGGGAGAAAAGTTGTCATCGTTGCGAATCTCCAGCCCCGAAAGTTGCGCGGTCTCGAATCGGACGGCATGATTGTGGCCGCCTCTATCGGTCCTGAAGACAGGCCCGTGCTCGCCGGTTTTCACGAGGAAGTCGAGAACGGCGCGCGCCTGAAATGATGCTTGTGGATTCTCATGCTCACCTGGATGATCCGCGCTTCAACGACGACCGTGAAGGAGTCCTCGAGCGGGCATGGGACGCCGGCGTTCGCAAAATCCTGACGATCGGCAACGGCAGTGGTCCGGACCAAATGGGCTGTGGAATCGCAATCGCGGAGGCCCACGACTGGATTTATACCAGTGCCGGTATTCATCCCCACGATGCTTCCAAAGTCGAAGAACGGCACTACGATTTAATTGAACAATTGGCCCACCATCCAAAAGTTCTGGCCATTGGCGAGACCGGACTGGATTATCACTACGATCATTCTCCGCGCGACATGCAATGCACGGTGTTTCGCCGGCAGCTCGGGTTAGCGAGCGCGCTCGAGTTACCGGTCATCGTCCATACGCGTGAGGCCGATGACGACACGATAGCCCTTCTTAAGGCCGAAACTCCCTCGCGTGGTGTCATCCATTGCTTCACGTCGGGGTATAAGCTGGCGGATTTTGTGTTGGCTCTCGGCTTCTACATCTCGTTCTCCGGCATCGTGACATTTCCCAACGCGCGGGGATTGGCTGAAATTGCGCGCTCGATTTCTCTCGATCGCATTCTGGTGGAGACCGATTGTCCTTACCTCGCGCCGACTCCACATCGAGGAAAACGCAACGAACCGAGCTTCGTTGCCGATACCGCGCGCTTCGTCGCTGATCTGCGCGGGATGGGGCCGGAGGAATTCGCGATGCGAACCTCAGCCAATTTCGACAGACTGTTTGCGGCCAAATCATCGTAAAATGCGCTAGCTGTATGGAGATGACCCCGCAGGACATTTATCAGCTCATTGCGCCAGAGCTTGCGCTCGTCGAAGAAGAGCTTCTGCGATACACCCAGTCCGAGATCACGCCTATTTCGGAAATCGGTGAATACCTTCTGAATGCGGGCGGCAAGCGGCTCCGGCCGGCGCTACTGTTGCTCACGGCGAAAATGTTGGGAGCCGTTTCTCCGATGGCGATCCGTTTGGCAGCCGTTGTCGAATTCATCCACAACGCGACTCTGGTACATGACGACATCATCGATGCAGCGGATACGCGCCGCGGCCGCCCCTCAGCCAATTCACACTGGGGGAACTCGATGACGGTCCTGGCCGGCGATTGGCTCTACATGAGGTCTTTTGCGCTCGCGTTGGGCGAGAAGAACCTCGATGTCTTGAATACGCTTATCGATATCACCCAAAAAATGGTCGAAGGCGAGCTGCTGCAATTGACCTACTTGGGGCGGTCCGAAGTCACAGAACAGCAATTGCTCGACATTGTGGAACGCAAAACCGCATATCTGTTTTCGGGTTGCACGAAGCTGCCGGCGATCGCAGCCGGTATGAATCATGGCTCAGCCGAGCGGCTGGCCGAGATCGGAAAAAGCCTCGGCATGGCGTTCCAGCTGGTCGATGATCTGCTGGACCTCACTTCCACACAGGACGTCCTGGGAAAACCCGTCGCGAACGATCTGAAAGAAGGGAAGATGACTCTTCCTGTGCTCTTTGCGATTCGCAACGGCAACCAGGAAGACACACTCAAGGTTCAAAGCGTGCTTGATGAGAGAGATTTCCGCTCCGTCGATCGCATGGAAATTTTGAAGCTGGTAGAGCGCTCCGATGGTCTGCATCGCACGCGAGAGCTGGCTGCAGAGTACGCCAGCCGGGCCATTCATATGCTCGATGAATTCCCTCCTTCAATATTTCGTGACGCAATTGTGCGCATTCCGGAGTTTATCCTGAACCGCAGCGCGTGACCGTAGCTACCGCAGAAAATCGAGCACTACGCGGTTGAATTCGTCTGGGTTTTCGAGATTGCTCAGATGGCCCGATCCCGGTACGCGCGCAAACTGCGACCCGCGAATCGCGTCTGCCATAGCGCGGGATTCCTCGTCGCGGACGATGAGGTCGTCCTCGCCGCAAAGAACCAGCGTTGGACAACTGACGCGGTGGAGCGATGTCGAAGAGTCGGGGCGATCGCGCAATGCCATCACGGTGTAGATGGCGGCAGGAGCGCTTGTTTCCTCAATCATGCCTCGGACCTTTCTAACAACGCCCGGCGGCGAATTCGGCTTCAGCAGGCGAGGGAGCATTCGATCGGGCAATATACGGGCGCCGCTTTGTTCGAGGGCGGCGATCATTTCGTTTCGAGCGGCCTTCTCGATTTCGTTATCCGCACGAGCCCTCGTATTTGCGAGAACCAGTTTGCGGACATGGCGTGGATATTTGGCCCAGAAGGAAAGCGCAATGTAGCCGCCCATGGAAACACCGACGAGAGCGCAGCCGGGCGCGTGCGCCTTTTCTAAGAATTCATCTAAATCATCCGCCATCTCTTCCATCGTCCAGGCCGATGGCGGCTGTGAGCCGCCGAAACCGCGGATGTCGGGAACGAGCAGTCGAAACTCTGCAGACAGCGCCGAAAGCTGCGGCTCCCACATGGCGTGATTCAACGGGAACGCGTGAATCAAAAGAACAGCCGGCCCCTTTCCCAAATCCAGATAGTAAAGAGAGCCGGATTTCAGTTCGAGCTTCACGGCTGATACTTGGCGTACTTCGCGCGAATGTTCTCCTGAATTTGAGCAATCTGCAACCCCTGATCATGCATTTTCCTCGCATCCAGAGCGATATCCTGGCAGATGTCGCACGCGGATCCGTGTTGATCCTTGAAGCAAAACAGATTGTTCTTGTGACCGAAGTTCATCATGCATCCGCAGAAGCATGGGAGCTGTTCCAGAACCTCTGGAATGTCTTTCGCCACTTGATAAGCGGCACGCGCCTTCGCATCGGTGAAAAGCGCCGGCGACATCACGTCGGCGCTTTTAACGTTCTGAGCAGAATCGTTGCCGGGCTCAGTCGTGCCGCGCAACGATACCCACGCGATGGCCGCCAGCACCACAACTGCTCCAATGGTGAGCCACACATTTTGCTGTTTAGTCGACTTCAATGATTCTCCCTTTCGATTGAGTTTTTAGCGATTCAATGACGGTCTTGACAACAAAGAAGACCTCGCCTTTCTCTTCCTCGTTCAGTTCGCTTCCGTCATCCATCGGCTCATTCAGCTCCGAAATCACGTACTGCAGGAGGTGAGGTTCGCTATCTCCCTGAAGACTTGCAGCAATCGACGCATGGAGTTCAGCTGCATCCGCCTGGCTGAGGCGCTCCATCCACAACTCCGTTTCGCGGTAACCGGCCTGGATAGTTGCGGGCGATAATTGTGTAACCGAACCTGCGCTATCGGTCTCCGCGGCCTTGAAGATCATGTACGACAGGAAGAGTGACAATTCTTGCACCTTCTGACCACTGTCGTGCGTCGACTCCACGACGAAATCGCAAATCGCCGGCTGCGCACGGAAAAAACGGTCGAATTCCCCAACCATCTGCTCGTCGGAATATTTGCCAACTTCGGAACAGGCTTTCGCGAGGGACTCGCTGCTGATCATACGACCCCAATTTTGGCACATCCGCTAGCGGCGGTCTATGCCGGAGACAGGATTGGCATCATATCTAAGCCGTGTCCTCGACCACGAAGGCGGATTGATCGGGCGAAATTGGGGACGTTTGTGCACACCTGTCCCCAATTTCTTTTGTCTTGGTGATAGTGGATGCTAGGGCAGGGTACCGGAGCTGATCACATCAAAGGACGCTCCGTTGAAATGCACAACGCGCGCGGTGCGCGTTGCCGTTGTTGAGTCCGAGCCTGCCGTCACTGTCACGAGGGCAATGTAATCGGAAGCCCCAACTCTGGCCTCGACGGGAGAGGTGAGAGCCAGCGACGGAAAACCGGACAAGGCGGCGGGCAGCGACTGGCCGGGCTTAATGGCAATCAAGCTCTCCGTCGATGTCAGCGTAGTGCCGGAAACCGTAAATACCGTGGCGATTGCGTAAATCACCCCCGTGCCTGTGCCGATGACTCGGATTTCGCCGTCATAGGTCACCGTCTGGACGTTACCTGTCGTTCCAGGACTTTGAATAGTCACGCGGGTTTGAGGCGCATAGAAGCTGTGCCTGAGCCCGGTGACCGTCACCCCGGTCGAACTGCGAAGGGAATCGAACACCACCAGGGCTCCTCCACCGTCAACCACAGCATTTCCACCGCGAGAACCCAGCGGTATTCCCACCGGCATTTGCGCCCAACTGCTCATCGATACGAGCAAGACCAAACCAATCGTCGTCATCAGTTTCATTCCACTTCTCCTGTGCGAAAAAATTGTTGCGGACTCGTCTTCAGACGGTGTGACGCAAGAAGTGGTGTGTTAAATGATGTTAACGATTAATATAGAGCGGATAGCTAATGAGGCCGACAAATACCAGAGGCCGGCTTGCGAGAACCTGTCGATTAAGCCATGCCGCGGGACCTGCAGAAATCAGCAACAACGCCCCGGTGGTCGGCAACAGCGCCCAGTAACCAGGAAACAACGTCGCCTTATCCAACACAGCGACGGCTTTGCAGGATACCAATGGATAGCAGGAAGGAATACACCCTGCGAGACGTCAGCAAGTCGATTGAGGTCGGCCGGGGATTAGTCTTTTTGTGTCCGCAATAATCATTTCCAGTCGGAAGAAGATTATTTCCAACACGGAAATAACCATGTCGTGCTCAAACCATATTGCTTCGCTGCCGGACTTAATCGTCTTAGAAGCGAAAATGATCATGTTCAAGCCGGAATTGATCGCTTCGAAGCTGGAAATAATTATTTCCACGACGAGCAAGACTGCTTGAGTCTCCCACTTGACCGCTACGCTCGCAAACAAGACCGCTTGAGTGACGGAGAAGACCGCTACGATGGCAACAAAGACCGCTACGATCGTGCAGAAGACCGCTACAATCGGACAGGTCTGTAAGTCACTGAAATGATGAGACCTAAATGGCCCTCGCAAAGACCGCTACGATGGCATCGATACTTATTTCCGTCGTATCAATACTTATTTCCATCCTGCAGAAAACCGCTACGAGAACGCAGTTGGTTATTGACGGCCTAACAATAACCATGTGAAGGCCGGAAATAATCGTCTCGAGTTCACAGTTAATCATGTGGAAGCCGAAGTTAACCATTTCCGGTGCGGAGTTAATCGTTCCCAGGCCGGAATTGATTATTTGTGAAGCGAAGTTAACCGTTTCGAAGGCAAAGGCAATTATTTCCGAGCCGCACTTGATTGTCTGCGTGACGCACATAATCATCTCGGACAGTGGCTAAGCGGAATACGATTTCTCAAACAATTCGCGTGATTCGCGCCATTTGCGGCTTTCAAGGTTGGCCTGTCTGTCGGACGAGGACGACAGCAGCGTTGTGGGCGCCTGCGACGAGTTCGAAGAAATCGCGGACTTGCGCATACTCAGATGCGGGAACCATTGACTCGCGGATTTCGAATGTCTCCTGCATTACCAGTTTTCCGTTTTCCAAAACCCAGCTAGCTTGGAGGGCGCCATATGGACTTTCAATCCTGGCGGGCTGAGGAAGTTCATCGAGCTTGAATCCATCGGGAATCGCGATCTCGATGGATTCCCGGCGTAGATCCGCGTCGAGCCGGATTGGCCCGGTCCGCTGTTTGGACGTGAACACGTACTCACGTACTCTCCTCCCGATGCGAGCAAACCGGGGCGAACAACAAACAGGCGCCCTTGCATCAATTGTCCGAAACGATCAGCTGTGAGGCTGAGGTTCACGTTGAGAAAGTTTCCCTCGGGATGAGCTTCCGTCGAAATCGCGCCCACCGACGAAGCCGGAAGGCGGCGCCAAAAGTATCGCTCCATTCGCTTCTTTAGTTCAGACGAGCCTTCGAATTTTTCCGTGGCGCGCAAATCCACAGCGGATTGTCCGTAATAGCGGCGCTGGATTCGGGCATCAAGCTTCCCGCTCACCTCAAGCGTTGCCTCGATCGTGGATTCGACTCGATTCGCCGCGGCTGAAACCACAGGTGTCTGGATAAGAGTGCCATCCCCGGCTGCGACCACGAGTGCGTAGCCACCTTGTTCGTTTCGCGGCAAATCACCCACCGGCGTGATCGAATCCATTGGGTCGAACAGCAGCAGCCGGCCGAGCGTCTTCGTTTCAATAACGGTGGGTTCAACGATCGCGCCAGCGAGGCCGGCGCCTCTCCGAGGTTGCCCATCCGGCGGGTGCGCAAGAGCACCAGCCGCGAATCGATCCCCAGCGCCTCGAGCATGGCGTGCATCAGCGAGGCCTTGTCCTTGCAATCGCCGTAGTTTTTCGCAAGAACCTCGTCGGACCGCCGCGGAGTATATCCGCCGCCTCGAGTCAGATTGAGCGAAACGGCAACGTACTTGGTCTGCTTGACAAACGAAGCGATCGCGCGGATCTTTTCGATTTCAGCCGTGGCATTGGCTGTGAGTTGCGCCGCTTTCGCGCGGATCAGATCATTGGCAGCGGCTGCAGGATCAATGAGCGCCGCGAGCCAAGACGAAACTGCAGCCCAATCCCTCAGGCCTCGTAGTCCGGCGGAGTTGTTTGCTGGTGGAAAGTAGCTGACAACGATCCTCGGAGCCATCGCAGAAAGAGTCGGGCTGTGATCTTCCCTCTCAATCCAGGGCAGGTTCTGCAGTTCCCATGTGGCGAGGCCGCCGCTGGTTCTTGGTTCCACCGGTTCCCGGTTAATCAGTGCCGCGTTGTATTCGAAGAAGTCGTGGGGCATTAAACGAATTTTACCATCCGAAACAGTGCTCGATATGCAGCAGGTTGCCGCTTCGTCCAACGCAAAAAATGACATGTGCTCGAAAACATCTTTAGGTAGGCAGCCAAGGTGCCGATTTCGTCGTATCGTTTCCGATACCCTTCTCCACGGCTTCTACGAACAACTCGTGGCGCGCTTCGAATATAGGAATACCGTTTAACGGCTCTTTGCGCAATCCGGCAGGGCTTATGAATAGGCGAAGAAATACAAGTAAAACGCCAGATACCCCAAAGCCACCGCAACACGAAACCACTGCGCCTTCGTTTTAGGATTCGAAGTCCAGATGATCCATCCTGCTACAGGCAAGGGTATAGCCAATACTATTCTGATCCACTCTGCGAAATTTCTTTCAGCCACTGCTCGCGGCTCGCTTTGAGTGTTTTTGACAGCAATACAAGTTCGCTAATAACGCCACGGCACGCTCATTCCTGCAAAAGCAAACGTTACCGTCGGTTTATTTCAGATAAGTTCGAGTGATCTGCGCGGTTTTTTGACAAATTCGATCGTTTCACTCTCCAGGGAAGTAATCCGGATCGTAGGTTTGACACGCATGGTGCACTGCAATATCAACCAATCCGGCCATAAGCGAAGCAACCGTGGCAACTTTTGTAGCTGCGTGTACTCCTACCGATAGACCAGTACCGGCTGCAGAAGGTATTGTGACACTCTTAGTCAGCGTCGTGAGCGTCATTGTGTCGAAGGTATTGGCAACCTTCGCAAGCCCCATCACTCCGGCGTATTTCGCCAAACCTAACGTCAGGATCTCCTTATCGTTTTGACGCCAGTTCGGTCCTGCACGACTCCCGGTATTGCGGGCAAGGCATTTTGAAGATTATGAGAACTGGGAACCGGATTTTCGCGAATCTCGTGCGCGACGAGCTCCTGCTCATGCCGCGTCTGCTCCGGAACAATCTCGTGCGGAGTGGACACGACGTCGACTTGGGAACGAATTTCGTATTCGTGGTTCATGGTCACGATGATTTCGGTTGATGGAGTGCCGACCGTGACGGTGTAATTGGTCAACCGGAAGAATCCAGCCTTGTCGAAATCCAGACTGTAGTCGCCCGCCGGCAATGAATCGAAGCGGAAGCGCCCAGCTTCATTCGTGGATGTAAGCTGTATAGCCGCTCCGGAATGGAGCGTGACTTGGACGCCGGGCACTGGTTGTTTGGTCTCGTCCTCAACTGCCCCGGAGAGCGCTGACGGAGCCTGCAATGCGGTGAAGGAAAATAGCCACAAAAAGCACAAACAACACAAGAGATCATCAGAAGCTGAATCTCGCGCCAAAGCGAAAAGCGCGCGGGTTTTCGACATCCACCGGTTTTCGTTGGGCGAATAGCGGCCCGGTGATGTCGAATTCGCGCAGGCTCTTGTTCAGGTTCAATAGATTGAAGATATCGAGCATGAGAGTCATGCGCATCGACCGGAGTTGAAAGTCTCGCGAGACCCGCTGGTCGAAGTTCATGTTGAACTGTGTTCGGAAGCCACCTGGCTGTCCTCTCGGCGTCGCCATTACAAAAATAGGTCCTTGATTTTGATTGAGACCTGAAACGATCAGTTTCCGCCCGAACGGCAGGCCATCGAAGTAAGTCACGATTGAGCTGAGGTGAATCCCAAAAGGAATTTGTTTGATGGCTGCTACCTTTGCCACGTATGCCCGATCGAAGAAAAGCCGGCCTCGGGAGTTGATGATGGTGTTGGGATTATCAAAGAGTGTACCGATAACGCCGGCATCGTTCTCGAAAACGGAGTTTCCTGGATTGCCGTTTCCGGCTGACTTATACGCATTGAAAGAGATGGAAAGAAGATCTCCCCTGGCAAAGCCTGCGGTGACATTTGCTTCAACGCCTTTGTACTCCGCGCGGAGTCCTGCCGGGTTGCTTAGCAGGTATCGGTCTTCGCCGAATGTCCGGACATCTTGATTAAAGACAGTTAGAGGCCGGTCATCACGTGTTCCCGGAATACCGTCATCCCCGGGGTCAAGGACCGTTACCGGAGTGTAAGCTGATGCAGGAACACCTACGTTGACGGTGTGAATGAGACGTTTGGAATCCCGTTCGAGCAAACGAATACCCATGCGAACACTGCGGCTGAAATCATGCTCCACAGCCAAGCCCCACTCATCGGTGAAGGGCCGTTTCAGATTGGGATCGACAGAAGAATATGGGCCGCCGAATACCCGCAGCAGCGTTCCTTCTTCGCCTTTTTGAAACGCCCCATCCTGATCCCGATCGTTCCACCGATAGAGCGCTCCGCCCAAAGCGGTGGGATTCGCAAAGTCGGCATAGGAAGCCGGCAACAGATGATAGTAACGGGAATATCCGGCGATGATTCTCGTGTCTCCGAAACGCGTGTTGAGCGGAACCACAATCTTGGCGCGAGGTGATATTGACGTCCATGAAACGACATGATCCGCACCCGCGAATGTCCGAACCGGCGCGAATGTGCCGGCGCCGCTGACCTGTTTGGGAAGGAAAGCGTTGCTGGAATCCAGGTTGAAACCGGCGCGTAAAAAGATCTTGTTAACAACTTGCAAACCGTCTTGAGCAAAAAACGAAAGCTCGCGCAGCCGCTGCATAGCGTGGCTGGGCGTATTGAATTCCGCGACTTCGGCGGGAGCCGTTCCGGGGAAGAGAAAAAGTTGCAAACCGTTGAACATGCGCCGCTCTTCGGTCGCGAGCGACTCTTCCAGATCGAAGCCGGCGAGCAGTTGCTGGCTCCATCGATTGCCATTCGTCCGAAAGGTCTGTGTTTGTCCGAGCAATGAAAAGCGGCTCAGTGCCGAATCGGACTCGAGCGGCGCCGAGCCTGTGATTTCTCCTGTGAAAAGCCGCGTGTAACTCGGTGTCGTTACTCCATGTTGAAGTGTATCGGTGGGAGACGAGTGAGAAAACCCGAAACTCAATTCCGCAATCGACCGATCGCTGTGGCGGTGCACCCAATGGCCCTGAAGCAACTCGAAACGGTCGTTGCCCAGAAGTGTGGCCGATGGATCGATTCCCGGCCGCGCGTCAAGATGGGAATTCTTCACAATCTGTCCGGAGATGATGCCGGTGACCTGATTTTTTGCGTTCAGCGTTCCGTCCAGGCGCGCGAGAGCCGAGCTGACCGTTGTCGTAGGAACCACCGCGAAATCCGGAATCATCTTCGAAAGGTGTTGCAGGCCGAATGACGCGAAGTAGGACCATTGTGGCCCGCGAACAGGCCCGCCCAGAGAGAATTCTCCCTCTGGAAATCGCTTGAAGTGCGGCGTCGTTTGAAAGCCAAAACTGCGAAGACGGCTGTCAAGGTTGCTGCTTTCGAATGGTTTTCCCAGGTAGTACGCCTCGGCCTGACCGTGGAACTTTTCCGGGCTGCGCCGGCTGATCATTTCAAAATCCGCACCGGCCGCTGAAATTTCTGCGGAGTGGAAAGTGCTGGCGGCATTCATCTCTTCGAGAGTCCCAAGCATGGGATATGTCAAAGGCTTTCCAGGTTCGTAAGGATTGGTGATGTTCATGCCGTCCCAACGATAACCATTCTGGGTCCAAGTGGCCCCGTGGACTCCCAGCAATTGAATGATACCGGTCTGAAATCCTCCTTCATCGATGTTGCTCGGAACACTGGAGAGATGTTGTGTCTCGAGCAGGTTCCAGATATTTCTGGCGATGGGAAAACGATCCATCCGTGTTCGATCGAATCGGTCCAAAATGCACGACCACAACTCCGGCGCGCTTTGCCACTGGGCGGCCGCGGTGGATTGGGCCTGCGACTGCCGTGTTTCCATTTGTCCGCTAATCGTGCCGGCGCATCCGGCTCGAACTCTGGCCTGCGTTATGTACTCAGGGAAGGCCGGCTTCCGGAATCGAAGCTCATACTCGCCCGATGGAATACCCGCCACCAGAAACTCTCCTGAATCGTCGGTCTTCGTGCGAAGTATCTCCATGCCGGCTGCGTCAAAGATCACAACTTCAACGTCTCCGATGGCGGCGCCTGAGATCCTGTCCCTAACCTTCCCCTGGAGCCAACCGGTCTCGATCTGAGCGTACAGCCCGGCGTGCCAACAACAGACAACGATGAAGGAGAGGAACGTGATGTAATAGCGGATTTTCATCATCACGATTGTTAGGGAATAGCCGCAAAAAGGCACAAGAAATCACCGTCTGAGGATAGAATCTGTCCGTAACAAACTAGAGCTAAGCGTAAGCAAATATCAGGTAGTCGTGTCCCACTGCAAATGG
>Ga0209237_1000997_pt1 | contig 16546 bp, 17 predicted proteins | sample GraSoi013_1_40cm_2_FD_185820 | JGI IMG/M metagenome (GOLD analysis project Ga0209237, IMG submission 185820) | Grasslands soil microbial communities from the Angelo Coastal Reserve, California, USA - Sample 10_02_2013_1_40cm (SPAdes) (version 2) | ecosystem: Environmental > Terrestrial > Soil >... | reverse complement strand
GAGCGCGTCGCCCTCGCGCACGCGTTCGGGGCCGAGCACCTTGTCGCGCGGGACGGCTCCGACCAGGAACCCGGCGAGATCGTACGTGCCCGGGGCGTACATCCCGGGCATCTCGGCGGTCTCGCCTCCGAGCAGCGCCGTGCCGCAGCGCGCGCATGCGTCGGCCATCCCGCCGACGACGCGCGAAAACACCGCGGGATCGATCTGGGAGGTCGCGAAGTAGTCGAGGAAGAAGAGCGGTTCGGCGCCCATCGCGAGCGCGTCGTTCACGCAGTGGTGCACCAGGTCCGCGCCGACGACCTCGTGCCGATCGAGTAGCCGCGCGAGCTCGAGCTTCGTCCCGACGCCGTCGGTCGTCGCGACGAGTGTCATGTCCGATCCCGGCGAGGCGAAGAGACCGGCGAACTGCCCGACGTCGCCGATGACCTCGGGGCGCTTGGTTCGTGCGATCCGCTCGCGCACCCGACCGAGCGCGTCCTCGGCGCGCCCGATGTCGACCCCGGCGCCCCTGTACGTGAGGCTCACGCTCTCACCTTCTCGGATTCGAGCGAGTCCTTCGCGAGCTCGAGCTGCACCGGCACGAGATAGTCACCGGTGAAGCACGCCGTGCAGAGCTCGCCCACGGTGCCGCCTGTCGCGCGCACCATCCCCTCGAGCGAGAGGTACCCGAGCGAGTCTGCGCCCACGTGGCGCCGGATGCTGTCGACGTCGAGCTGCGACGCGATCAGTTCGTCGCGGCGTGCCATGTCGACGCCGAAGAAGCACTGATGACGGAGCGGCGGCGAGCAGATGCGCAGGTGCACTTCCTTGGCGCCGTGCCCGCGCAGAAGCTCGACGATCGGTCCGCTCGTCGATCCGCGCACGATCGAATCGTCGACAACGACCACACGCTTGTCCTCGAGCACGTCGCGGAGCGCGTTGTACTTGAGCGCGACGCCCTGCTGGCGCAGCTCCGGTGAAGGCTGGATGAACGTCCGCCCGATGTAGCGGTTCTTGATGAGACCTTCGCGGAAGGGGATGCCGCTCCGCCGCGCGTACCCGACCGCTGCGGGTATCGCGCTGTCTGGGACGGGAATGACGACGTCGGCCTCGGCCGGATGCTCGTCGGCGAGCGTCTCGCCCATCCGCTCGCGGGTCGCGTACACCGAGACGCCGCCCAGGTCGCTCGCCGCCGAGGCGAGGTACACGTGCTCGAACACGCATAGCCCGCGCCGGTCGGCGGCGAAGTCCGCGATCGGGACCGGTCCGCGGTCATCGATCCGCAGGACCTCGCCGGGCGCGACGTCGCGGACGAAGGTCGCGCCGACGGTCTCGAGCCCGCACGTCTCGCTCGCCACGAGCCACGCGTCGCCCTTGCGACCGAGGCACAGCGGACGCACGCCGAGCGGATCGCGGACGGCGTAGAGGGCGGAGGGCGTGAGGATCACGAGCGACCACGCGCCACGGAGCTTCGGCAGCGCGCGCGTAAGCCGCTCGTCCCACGTGGCACCGCGCTCGTTCGCGACGACCTGCGCGACCACCTCGGTGTCGCTCGAGGTCGCAAAGCGCACGCCCTCGCGCGAAAGCTCGTCGCGGAGATCGCGCGCGTTGATGCAATTGCCGTTGTGGCCTATCGCGAGCTCGCCCAGCGCGTCGGCGCTGACGACCATGGGCTGCGCGTTCTGGATGCGCGAGCTGCCGGTCGTCGAGTAACGCGTGTGGCCGATCGCCGCGCGGCCGCCGAGCACGCCGAGGTCGGGCTCGCCGAAGACCTGTCCGACGAGGCCCATACGGCGCACCAGTCGCAGGTCGCTCCCGTCGGTCGCCGCGATCCCCGCGGATTCCTGGCCGCGGTGCTGGAGCGCATACAGCGAGAAGAAAACGAGCCGCGCGGCTTCCGTTGGATCGGCGGTCGCCGGATTCCAGACGCCGACGATGCCGCACATCTAGGGCATCCTCGACATGGCCTGCTCGATCGAAGCGGTGTGCTCGGGCCAGTGATCGAACGTCTCGGCTCCGATCTGCTGCCACAGCGGACGGTTGCCGCCCCACGGGATGGCATCGGTGGCGTTGATCTGATCGTCGCTGCGGGCGCGAATCTCCTGCATGAGCGCGTCGGCGGCGCGATCGAAGTCTTTGATGACCTGCTCGAGCGAGGCCAGGCGGTAGTGCTCGACGACACGGGCGTTCCAGTCGTCGCCGCTCGGCCGGCCTTCGACACCGGCGACCCACGCCGGCTGCTCCATCCGCGCGCCCATGCCCCACGCGATCTGGCCGACCCAGTGGATGCAGTGCGCGAGGACGTCCCTCGCGGTCCAGCCCTCCTCCGTGACGCGAACCGTCGACGCGCCGTCACCCATCGCGCGGATCGCCTTCATGAGCCGCCCGCGCTCGCGGGTGACCGCCTCGCTCACTCCCTGCGAACTCATGCGCTTTTCGTCCATCAGGCGGTCCTGCCCAGCGCGCGGCCCAGGCCGTCGGCGTGCGCGCGAGCGAGCGAGGCGACCGGCATCCCCAGGACCGGGACGATCTCGAGCAGGTCGCCCCCAACCGCACCGAGCGTCCAGACCGGTACATCGTGCTCGCGCGCGAGCGTCCGCACCTCCGGTTCGCGCGCGGGGTCGATCACGAGGACGATGCCGGAAGGCGCTTCGCCGAAGAGCGCGACACGCTTGTCGACGCCGCGGATCGCCGGAAGCGTCACCTTCATTCCCATCCCGTCGCGGATCGCGATCTCGGCGAGGGCGACGCCAAGGCCGCCCGCGTCGCGATCGTGCGCCGCGCGGATCGCGCCGCGCTCGTGCGCTTCGAGCACCAGACGCTGAAGACGCGACTCGAGCGCGAGATCGATCGCCACAGGGCCTTCGTGCCGGTCATGCTCCGCGCCGTACGTCGACGCGCCGATCGAGACATTCGCATTCCCCACGAGAAGGACGATGTCGCCGGGGCGTCCGCTGGTCGGCTGGATGTGCTTCGTCACGTCGGCGAGATGCCCGACCGCTCCGATGACCGCGGTCGGCCAGATGTCGACGCCACGCGTCGCGTTGTAAAGCGACACGTTGCCCGAGACCACCGGCACCCCGAGCGCCTCGCATGCCGCGCGAACGCCGGCGACCGTGCGCTCGAGTTGGTACGCGCCCTTCGGCCGGTCGGGGTTGCCCAGGTTCAAACAGTCGGTGATCGCGAGCGGCGTCGCGCCCATGCAGACGAGATTCCGCGTCGCTTCCGCGACCGCCGCCGCCGCCCCGACGAATGGATCCAAGGCCGCGAGCCGCGGCTGCGCGTCGATCGCGAGCGCGATACCGTCGGCGCGCCCTTTGATCCGCATGACCGCTGCATCGGCGCCCGGCCCGACGACCGTGTCCGTGCCGACCATCTGGTCATACGTCCTGTAGATGACGCGTCGCGACGCGACCGCCGGCGACGCCAGCAGCTCGAGGAGCTCCAAGCCGATCTTTGCCGTCGTGGGAGGCGCGCTCTCCGACGCGGCCGAAGGAGGCGGCTCGGACGAGGGGGCTGACGGCGCAGTGGGAGCCGGCGACCCTACGCGGTCGACGGAGGGACCCGCGAGCACGGCAGCCCCCTCGGCCGAGCCAGCGGAGCCCTCATAAGACGCCGCGAGGTCGGAGATGTCGTATTCAGGCGCATCGTCCGCGAGCGCGCGCGGCGGGACTTCCGCGACCAGCTGATCGCCATCGACGATCTGGAGAAGAAGCTCGGGGGTCACGACGCCGATCGGGGCACCGTGCAGCTCCCATCGGGCGAAGATGCGCTCGACGTCGGGCTCACGGCCTGGACGCGCGACGACGAGCATTCGTTCTTGTGACTCCGAGAGCATCACCTCGTATGGCGTCATGCCGCGAGCGCGGCGTGGGATGAGCGTCACATCGATACGCATGCCCACGCCACTCTTCGCGGCGACCTCGCTCGACGCGCAGGTCAGCCCCGCAGCACCAAGATCCTGTACCGCCTCGATGGCGTCGGCCGCGGCGAGCTCGAGCGTCGCCTCCAGCAGGAGCTTCTCGAGGAACGGATTCCCGACCTGCACCGATGGGCGCTTGGCGTCCTCTCCGCCACCGAGCTCGGACGAGGCGAGGAGCGACGCGCCGGAGATCCCGTCACGGCCGGTGTCGCTCCCGACGAGGTACACCGCGCTCCCGGGTCGTGCCCCGCTGGCCTTGCGGATCTCACTCGCGCGCGCGATTCCCACGCACATCGCATTCACCAGCGGGTTCTCCGCGTAGCAGGGCTCGAAGGAGATGTGCCCGGCCACGTCCGGGATGCCGACACAGTTGCCGTAGAAGGAAATGCCGCCGGTAACGCCGCCGATCGTCCGCCGCACGGCCGGGTCTTGGGGCGGTCCGAAAAAGAGCGCGTTCAGCACAGCGGTCGGGCGCGCGCCCATCGCGAAGACGTCGCGCAGAATGCCGCCCACGCCGGTCGCCGCGCCTTGGTACGGCTCGATCGCGGAGGGGTGATTGTGGCTTTCGACCTTGAAGACGCAGAGCAGTCCCCCGCCAAGATCGACCGCGCCCGCGTTCTCGCCCGGGCCGAGCGCGACGGCGCCGCCTTTCGTCGGGAGCGTGCGCAGGAGCTTCTTCGAATGCTTGTAGGCGCAGTGCTCGCTCCACATGGCCCCGAACATCGCCCACTCGAGCGCGTTGGGCTCGCGACCCAAAAGCTCGCGCACGCGAGCAGCCTCCTCGGGTGTGAGACCGACCTCTGAAGGGGGGTCCGAGCGGGGCATCGCCCCCCTTGCTGTGTGGTTAGGCTGCGCCGTTTTCATCGTCCCCAGCGTCGGGGACGCGCTCACGACCTGGAGATCGCTCCGCGCGACGGCATCGATGGAAAGTCTAGCGGACTTAGGAGAGGTCGCCGGTGCCGATGAAGCGCTCGACCTGCTCGGCGAAGGCGGCAAGATCGGCGACGCGGGTCTGGATCTGCCCGTACACGTCATCGATGTCGGTCTGCTCGCGGTCGTAGGCGAGCAGATTCCTGAGATTGGCGAGGTGCTCGAGGCGGTACGCGAGCTCTCGCTCGATCACCTCGTGACCCGCGAGGGCATCGAGGATGTCGTGGTAAGCCTCGGGCTTCGGGAGCGCGAGCGCCATCACGAGATAGGCCGCGGTCCCAAAGAGCAGCTCGACGGCCTGCTGCAGGTACCACTGCGCGAGTCCGTAAAGCTTGGGGTCGGCCTTGAACTTGGCGTGCTCGATCGGCTGAAGGTCCTTGAGGAGCGTCGTGTACTCACGAAGACGCCCCAGACGCGCGCGCACGTAGGCGGCGTCGATCGCGAATCGATCGCCTCGCGTGCGCTCGGCGAGAGCCTTCGACTGGACCTCGTCGTACTTCTTGAACTCGAGGTACTCCATCGCCGCGCGCGCCTCGTACTCGACACGCCGCTTCTGATCGCGCTGGTAGAGGAGACCCCAGGTCCGGATGACCTGCCAGCGCTGGAGGAGCGAGGCCTGGTTCAGGATGACGACGTCGAGGGCCGAGGTGTCGAGCGCCTTCGAAAGCTCGCTGAGGAAGTACACCTGGTAACCGAAGAACTCGTTCGCCTTCACACGCTGCAGCAGGAGAAGCGCGATATCGAGGTCGTTATAGGTTCCGGCGATCTTGCGTCCGGTGGTGGAACCCGCCAGATACGCGGCGTCCACAGGCGAGGTCTGGAAAAGGCTCTGTAGCTGCGACTGCCTCTCGAAGAGGTCCATACCTATCTATATAAGGCAGGAGCCGTGCCGTGCCGCACTTTCGTCAGATTCGCGAGGATCCGATACCCATCCGTTCCCCCGAGGAGCGCTTCCGCGCATCGTTCGGGGTGCGGCATGAGCCCGACGACATTCCCGTCCGCATTGCTTACACCGGCGACGTTGGCGAGCGCGCCGTTCGGGTTCGCCTCCAGCGTTGCGGCGCCATGTCCGTCGACGTAGCGAAAGACGATCTGCCCGCGCGCCTCGATGTCGGCGAAGGTCTCGGGGTCCGCGACCCAGCAGCCTTCACCGTTGCCGATCGGCATGCGGAGCACCGCGCCGAGCGATCCTTGCGTGAAGGGCGTGCGGTCGCTCTCGACGCGAACGTGCACCCAGTCGGAGCGGTACTCGAGATCGCGATTGCGGATCAGCGCGCCGGGGAGGAGACCCGCCTCGCAGAGGATCTGGAATCCGTTGCAGCTCCCGAGGATCGCGCCGCCCTCCGCAGCGAACCGATGCAGCTCTTTCGTCGCGGGCGACAGCTTGGCGATCGCGCCCGCGCGCAGGTAGTCGCCGTAGCTGAACCCGCCGGGAACGATCGCGACGTCGAAGCCGTGGAGGTCGGCGTCTTCATGCCACACGATCTCGGACTCGACACCCTCGACAAGCGAGAGCGCGTGCGCGAAGTCGCGCTCACTCCACGTGCCGGGATAGCGGAGGATGGCGACGCGGCTCATCTGCCTGCGCCACCGTCGATCAGGATCTGTAACCGCTTCACATGTTGAGCATGCATCACTCTGGTGAGGATGTATCGCGGCCCTGCGCACGCCATGAGCTGGCTCCTCGTGCTCGCGCTCCTCGGCGCCTCCGCGTGCGGCGGGCTCTTCCGCGTGGGGCCGACGATCGCGCCGCTCATCTCGGCTCGATACCTGAGCGTCCACCTCGTCATGGGCGATACGGCCGACGCGCAGGAGAAGGCGCGCTTGCCCACGCTCCGCGACTCTCTCGCCGGTGCGCTGCCAGCGGCGTGGGCGACGGCGACGCAGGGACGGGGACAGCTGTTCATGCGGAACGAAGGCGACATCGACGTCGAGCTCGCCGGTACGAACGGCACGTCAGCGCTCACGCAGCACAGCCGCGGCGGCAAGGTCACCACGCGCACCATCACGGTCCACACCATCGACGGAAACCGCCGTCTCACGATCCCGGACCTCCTGTCGACGACGCTTCACGAGCTCGGCCACATCTGGTGCTGCTACGGTCCGGGTACGAGCGGCGGTCACTGGAGCGACCCGCAACCGACAGGCTTCGCCTCCGTCGGTCTCATGTATCCGACGATCCGCTGCCAGGTGAGCGCGGGAAGCGAGCCGGTCTGCCCGAATGTCTTTAGCGACCGCGAGCTCACTGAGCTTGGACTCGGCTCTCCGTAGTGGACTCGATACTGACTTCGTAATCCTCGATCACCGGATTCGCCAAGAGCTGATCCCCCATCCGCTCCGCTGCGATGCGCGCCGCGCCTTCGTCGGACGCCGAAAACGTCACGAGAATCTCCTTGCCCGTACGTACCTCGGCAACATCGTGGCCGAGCGAGCGCAGCGCCGCGAGGACGGCCTCGCCCTGTGGATCGCGCACCTCGCCCTTGGGTCGGACGAGCACTCGCGCGACGAATCTCGGCACTAGCTCAGTCTCCTGAAACCCGCCACCGCGAAGTCCTCGTCATACGAAAGGGCGTCTCGAATGTGCATCGCCCGCATCACCGCAAAGCTCGTCGCATCCACATACGAATAGGGACGCTCGTCGTGGCGTCGAAGCCACCTCACCGCGTCGGCCTCGAGCTCCTGTGACACGAATACGAGACGGACCTGTGACGAACGCTCGGTCCTGTCCAGGAACCTCTCCGCGAGCGCGTGATCCGTCCGCTTTCGCAAGAAAGTCCACGTCTCTCCGCGAACATGGTTCGTTGTCGCCAGCCCGCTCGTGCCGACCTCCCTCAAGAGATCGAGTGCAGCGAGATGGTGCGGATCGCGGCTGTTGGAGTACGCGATCCAAAAAGACGTATCGACGAAGATCAACGACCGTCGTAAACGACTTCGTCGATCTTGTCCGCTGGCACCGGATCAAATGACGCTGCCCCGGCCAGCTCCCAAAGCGGGTCCTGCTCGAGCGGGGGAAGGGGCTTGAGTTGTCGACGGACAGCGTCTCTTACAAGGGCGCCCTTCGAGCGACCGGTCTGAGCGGCGACCCGGTCAAGCTCCGCGTCAAGCTCCTCGTCGATCAGTATTTGAAGGCGTTTCATCGGCTGAGCATACACCATTACCCAGATGTGTATGTGTAACCTATGACAGTGCCCTGCCGACGATCCGCCGGTAGCACTCGCGATAGCGCTCGCTCGTGCCGCGAACGACGTCCGGCGGCAGCGGGGGCGCGGGCGGCTCCTTGTTCCAGCCGCTCTGCACCAGAAAGTCGCGCACGTACTGCTTGTCGAAGGACGCGGGCGAGCCCCCGGGGCGATAGACCTCGGCGTCCCAGTACCGCGAGGAGTCGGGAGTGAGGATCTCATCGATGACGATGAGCTTGCCGTCGTGGAAACCGAACTCGAACTTCGTGTCCGCGAGGATGAGGCCCTTGCTCGCGGCGTAGTCGTGCGCGAAGCGGTAGAGCTCGAGCGTCAAGCGCTCGAGGTCGCGGGCGAGGTCGGTGCCGATCAGGCCGGCGAGCTGCGCGCGCGTGATGTTCTGGTCGTGTCCGCTCTCGGCCTTGGTCGCGGGCGTGAAGATCGGCTCGGGGAGCTGCTCCGATTCGAGGAGGGCCCTAGGGAGCGTTTCGCCGGCGACGGTGCCGAGCGCCTTGTACTCGGTCCACGCGGAACCCGAGATGTACCCGCGTGCCACGCACTCGATGTTGATCCGCTCGCAGTGCTTCACGAGCACGGCACGGCCGGCGAGTGAGCGCACCTCGCGAAACGCCTTCGGAAAGCGCCGCAGGTCCGTCGTGATGACGTGGTTGGGGACGATCTTCTCGGTCTTCCCGAACCAGAAGCTCGAAAGCTTCGTGAGGACTTTGCCCTTGTCCGGGATCGGCGTAGGAAGCACGACGTCGAACGCGGAAAGGCGGTCGCTCGCGACGATGACGAGCTTGTCGCCGCCGGCCTCGTACACGTCGCGGACCTTCCCGCGCCGGTAGAGAATCGCGCCGCTGACCCGCGACTCGAGAAGCACGCTCATTCAGGCAGGACTCCCTTGAGGCGCTCGCGCCAGGTGGACGCGACCTCGCGCGCCACCTCGGCGGCAAGCCCGCGGTACTCCTCGGGCCGCTCGAGGATCCGTCGCTCGTCCGGCGTGAACTTCTTGAGGTACTCGCGCAGGTCCGTGTCGAGCGTCGCCACCTCGAGCAGGGTGCGGCTTCCGCGCTCAGCCTCGAGCGTGAGTCGCCTCACCGCCTCGTGCCCGTCGGGATGGCCGTACTTCGCGAGCAGGACATAGAGGGGCTCGGCGGCGATCGCCCCGCGCGAGCTCGCGAGGTTCGCCTTGAGACGCTCGCGATCGACCCTCATCCCGTCGAGCGAGCTCGCGAGGCGGCCGGCGGCGTACGTGGTCGCAGCGAGTATCTCGCCGAGGAAACGCTGCGATGCCGAGTTCGTGAGATCGCGCTGGTGCTCGCTGATCTGGTCCATATAGGTCGTGAGCATGCGCGGCGCGATCACCTTCCAGATCGACTTCACGTTCTCGAATGAGACCGGGTTGCGCTTGTGCGGCATCGTCGACGAGCCGACCTGATCGGTGGCGAACGACTCCGCGACCTCGCCGATCTCGCTCCGCTGGAGCTGGCGCATGTCGTCGGCGAGGTTCGCCATCACCCCGAGCGCGCTGATGCACGCGTGCGCGAGATCGGTCCAGCCCTCCGGCGGGACGATCTGCGTCGACACCGGCGCGGCGTGCAGGCCGAGGCTCGACAGGAATCGGCGCTCGAGAGCGCGCGGGTCCGTCGAGAGCAGACCCAAGGCGTTGTACGCGCCGACGGCCCCCGAGAGCTTGCCCGGCAGGCGCCGGGCGGCGAGGCGCAGCTGCTCGAGCCGATCGCCGAGTCGCGCGACGTACTCGGCGACGGCGAACCCGAAGGTGACGGGCTCGGCGTGGCGGCCGTGCGTGCGGCCGATCTGCGTCGTATCCGCCTCCGCCTCGGCGATCGAGATACAGCGCGCGATCAGGGCCGCGATCGTCGGGACGAGGACCCGGTCGATGCACTCGCGGTAGCGAAGGGCGTTGGCGGTGTCGACGATGTCCGAGCTCGTCGCTCCAAGATGGACGAAGCGCTTGGCCTCGTCGGGCACCTGCGCGCGGATGACGTTGACGAGGGCGCGGACGTCGTGACGCGTGCGCGTCTCCTCCTCCGCGACCTCCTGCGCGGTGATGCTGTCCGCCGCGCTCGCGATGGCGTTCGCGATCGCCTTGTCGCACACGCCGACGTCGGAGAGCGCGAGCGCGAGGGCCCCTTCGACCCGCGCCTGGTACTTGGTCGCGGCCGAGGCGGAGAGGTACGGGTGGAGCGCCTTGTAGAGACCCTGATCGCCCCCGTAGAAGCGCGAATCGAGCGGCGAGACCGCGTCGAAGCGATTGGTGATCGTCATCGCGCGAGCACCTTCGCGGCCATGCCTTCGCGCATCGTGCGCAGCCGTGCGGCAAGCTCCTCGTCCGCTGTCGCGAGGATCTCAGCCGCCAGGATGCCGGCGTTCGCCGCACCAGCCTCGCCGACCGCGACCGTTGCGACGGGCACGCCGCGCGGCATCTGAACGGTGGAGAGGAGCGCGTCGAGGCCCCCGCCGATCGCATTCGCGGCCGCGAGCGGGACTCCGATCACCGGAAGGGTCGTCAGTGCCGCGACCGCGCCCGCGAGGTGGGCAGCACCGCCTGCGCCGCAGATGACGATGCGCACTCCGCGCGGCTCGAGCGTCTGGACCCACTCGCGAAGGGCCTCCGGCGTGCGGTGCGCCGAAAGGATGCGCATCTCGCTCTCGATGCCGAGACCCAGGAGCGTTTCCGAAGCGACGCGCATCGTCGGCTCGTCGGACGCGGAGCCCATGACGATCGCCACCCGCAAGCTCACGCGACCGCCACCTCCTGTCCGGCGATGTCGGAACGATAGAACTTGCCCTGGTATGCGACGCGCTCCGCGGCGACGTAGGCGAGCTCGCGTGCTTGCGCGATGGTCTCGCCGCTCGCGACGACGTGTATTACGCGACCGCCACTTACCGTCACGTTGCCCGCCGCATCACGCTTCGTTCCCCCATGGAAGGCGAATACGCCCTCGGGCAAGCGGTCGAGGCCTTCGATGCGCATCCCGATCTTCGGCATCGCCGGGTAGTTCTCCGCGCAGAGGACGACGTCGACGAACGCGCGCCGGCTGAAGCGCATCGGGTTCTCGGCGACGTACTGCGCGAGCCGACCATCGCCGAGCGCCTTCATGAGCCTGGCGAAGTCGCCCTCGATCCGCGGCAGCGTGACCTCGGCCTCGGGATCGCCGAAGCGTGCGTTGTACTCGAGGACGCGCCAGCCGTCGCCGGTCTTCATGAGCCCGGCGTAGAGGACGCCCCGGTACGGCGTGCCACGCCGTGCGAGGGCCTTCGCGACGGGCGCGATCACCGCGTCCGCCACCGCCTGCGCCTGGTCGTCGGGCAGCACCGCGGTCGGAGAGAACGCCCCCATGCCTCCGGTGTTCGCCCCCGTGTCGCCCTCGCCGACGCGCTTGTGGTCGCGCGCCGGCGGGAGCGCCACGACCGTCTCGCCATCGACGAGGGCCTGCAGCGAGGCCTCGTCACCTTTCAGGACTTCCTCAAGCAGCACCCGTCCGCTGTTGGCCGGCGGCGAAGCAAGGGCCTCGACCGCGGCGTCACGCGTCGCCGCGACGGTCACGCCTTTGCCGAGCGCGAGCCCGTCGGCCTTCACGACGACGGGCGCGTCCCAGCGCGTGAGCGCCTCGCGCGCGGCGGCGGCGTCCGGGAACGACTCCCATTTCGCGGTCGGGACGCCCGCCTCGTCCATGAGCTCCTTCGCGAACGACTTGGACCATTCGATCTTCGACGCCTCGCGCGACGCGCCGATCACGGCGATGCCCGAACGCCGCAGCACGTCGCCGATGCCCGCGGCGATGAGCTCGTCGGGACCCACGATCGCGAGGTCGATATGCGAGGCGACCACGTGTTGCTCGAGCCACGCCACGTCGTCGGGCCGCCGATCGATCACGCGCGTGAATAGGCCGAGCCCGGCGTTGCCGGGCAGTACGTCGATCGTCGACACGCTGCTGCAGTTCGCGAGGCGCCAGCAGATCGCGTACTCTCGCCCGCCGCCGCCGAGCACGAGGCAGTTGAGGCCGGGCGCGCCGGCCGAGCGGCCTGGGCTGCGCTGTTTGCGCTGTTCCCAGATCTTCTGATGGACCTTCTCGCCCCGAAGGATGCTCATGTCACTCCCACTCGATCGTCGCTGGCGGCTTGGACGACACGTCGTACACCACGCGGTTCACACCAGGCACCTCGTTCACGATGCGCGCGGATACGCGCTCGAGGAGGTCGTACGGGAGTCGCGCCCAATCCGCGGTCATGAAGTCCTCGGTCGTGACCGCGCGCAGCGCGACGAGCGATCCGTAGGTCCGGTAATCGCCCTGCACGCCCACGCTGCGCACCGGCGTGAGCACGGCGAACGCCTGCGCGACGCTTCGATACAGGTCGGCCGCGCGCAGCTCCTCGATGAAGATCGCGTCCGCCCGGCGCAGCGTGTCGAGTCGCTCGCGGTCGATGGCGCCGACCACCCGCACCGCGAGACCCGGGCCCGGAAACGGATGGCGCCAGAGGATGTCCTCGGGGATCCCGAGCTCCGCGCCCACGCGACGGACCTCGTCCTTGAAGAGACGGCGCAGCGGCTCGACGATCTCGAGCGACATCACCTCGGGCAGGCCGCCGACGTTGTGGTGCGTCTTGATGCGCGCGCTGGTCTTCGACTCGCGCGACCGCGACTCGATGACGTCGGGGTAGATGGTCCCCTGCACGAGAAGATCGACCTCGCCGACGCGTGACGCCTGCTGCTCGAAGCAGCGGACGAATTCCTCGCCGATGATCGCGCGCTTGCGCTCCGGATCCTCCACGCCGGCGAGCTTTCCGAGGAAGCGGTCCGCGACAGCTAGGTGAATGAGTCGCAGGCGCGGGCCGAACGTCGCGACGACCTCCTCGGCCTCGTTCGCGCGCAAGAGACCGGTGTCGACGAACACGCAGGTGAGGCGGTCGCCGATCGCGCGCGCGACGAGCGTTGCGGCCACCGCGGAGTCGACCCCGCCGGAGAGCGCGCAGATGGCGTGGCGATCCCCGATCCGCGCCCGCAGCTCGGCGACAGCCTCCAGGGCGAACGCCGCCGGCGTCCAATCTCCCGTCGCGCCGCACACGCGGTAGAGGAAGTTGCGCAGGATCTCGGCGCCGTGTGGTGTGTGTGCGACCTCCGGATGGAACTGCACCGCGTACCTCGAGCGCCCATCGCTCATCGCCGCGACCGGCACGGTCGGCGTGCGCGCGAGCGTCGTGAAGCCGGCCGGTGGCGTGCGCACCGTGTCGCCATGACTCATCCAGGCGCGCTCCGCCTTGCCCAGGCCCTCGAAGATCCCGCCGTGCTCGCCGATCTCGAGTGTCGCCGGCCCGTACTCACGCTTGCCCTCCGCCACCACGTCGCCGCCCAGCACATGCGCCATGAGCTGCATCCCGTAGCAGACACCGAGCACCGGGAGCGTTCCATCGACGATGGCCGGATCCATCGTGGGCGCGCCCGGCTCGTACACCGATGCCGGACCGCCCGACAGGATCACGCCCGTCACGCCGCGCGCATCGAGCTCCGCGCGCGTAACGTCGTGCGGGAAGATCTCGCAGTACACGCGCGACTCGCGAACGCGACGCGCGATGAGCTGCGTGTACTGCGAGCCGAAGTCGAGGATCGCGATCATCGCGCGGGCGGACGGGCCGGTGCCCACCCCGGTCTCGGGGCGGGCGACCTGCGGCCGGTTCATGACTTAGGCGCGGACCCGATAATTCGGCGCTTCGGCGGTGATGCGGACGTCGTGCGGATGCGACTCGCGCAGTCCCGCGCCCGAGATGCGCACGAAGCGGGCCTTGGTCCGCAATTCGTCGATCGTCGCGGCGCCGACATACCCCATACCCGCGCGCAGTCCCCCAGCCAGCTGATGCACGACGCCGTCGAGGGGCCCAAGCGCGCGCACGCGACCTTCGACTCCTTCGGGGACGAGCTTGCTGAATTCGCCGACGTCCGCCTGCCCGTAGCGATCGCGGGAGCGGCGCCCTTCCATCGCACCAAGTGAGCCCATGCCGCGGTAGGACTTGAACCGTCCGTCGCCGGTCTCGACAACCTCGCCGGGCGCCTCCTCGACGCCCGCGAGAAGGCCTCCGACCATGACCGTCGATGCGCCGGCGCCGATCGCCTTGGCGATGTCACCGGAGTGCTGGATGCCGCCGTCCGCGCAGACCGGAAGCCCGTGCCGGTCCGCCGCCTCGGCGCAATCGAAGATCGCGGTGATCTGCGGCATGCCGGCGCCGGCGACGATGCGCGTCGTGCAGATCGCGCCAGGGCCCATGCCGACCTTCACGCAGTCGGCGCCCGCCGCGATCAGCTCCTCGGTGCCCTCGGAGGTGGCGACGTTGCCGGCGATCACCTGCACGCGATGCCGCGCCTTCACCTTCTCGACCATGCGCACGACCGCCGCCGAGTGCCCGTGCGCGGTGTCGACGACGATCACGTCCACGCCGGCCGCGACGAGTGCCGCAGCGCGCTCGTCAGCGTCGCCCGAGACGCCGACCGCGGCCCCGACCACGACGCCGGCCGCTTTGACCAGACGGACCTCCTCGACCTGCTCCGCGAGCGGGAAATTGCGGTGCACCACGCCGAGCCCACCGAGCTTTCCGAGCGCGATCGCCAAACGGGCGTCGGTCACCGTGTCCATCGCGGCAGAGAGGATCGGGAGATCGAGGAGCAGCTCGTTGGTGAGACGGGTGCGCGTCGAGACTTGGGTCGGAAGGACGTCGCTGCGGGCCGGGATGAGGAGGACGTCGTCGAAGGTGAGACCTTCCTTGGCGAACTTGCCCTCCCCGCTCAATCCGCCGCCCTCACCCGGGCAAGTGTATTAGAAGGTCGCCTTGCGGAGCCAACCGATATGGTTCGTCCAAAGATCCTCGGAGTCGATGGCCACGGTCGCGAACGCCAGCTTGCGCGGACCGATCCTCACGGAGGGTCGCGCGCTGGCCAGCACCGGCGTTGCCGCGCAGGCGAGGAGCACGGCGCCTGCGATCAGGAGCAGCGCGAGCCTCCAGTTCGCCTGCACGTACGCGATGAGGTATCCGAGCAGCGGGATCGCGGCCCGATAGAGCGCGACGCTGCCCGGAAAGTGGACCGGCTCCGGATCGGGGACGGCGTTCGCGTCGGCCTTGGTCGTGAACATCGGCTCCGTGACGTTCGCGGCATCGACCGCGATGACGCGGCGCGTGGTCGTGCGCCCGCTCTGGTCGAAGGCGATGATGTCGCCGCGCGCGATGAACGATGGCGCGACCGCCTCGATGATCACAAGGGAACCGTCGGAGATCGCGGGCTCCATCGAACCGCCTGCGACAACCGCTGTTCCCATGCCCAGCGATCGGATCGCGACCACGCCGATGCATGTCGCGAAGAGCGCGACCGCGAACGCCGTCGCGCAGATCGAGCCAAGCGTCCTCACGGTCGTCCTCCTTTCTCTTTGGTGACGAAAGGCGGCGGCCCTCCCGCGTCGGAGGGCCGTCACCGGGGGAGCGGAACGCGTGCTTAGCGCGAGCTCGTCAGCACCGAGCTGTTGTGCGCGATCTTCGCCGTGGACGACACCGAGCCCGTCACCCCGATCATGCTTTCGAACGCGAAGAGACCGCCCCAAACGAAGATGTTGAGCGCTACGAGAACCACCAGCAGAGGCCGGACAACCATTTCGTCGTATTCCTCCCGGACCGATCGATCGGTCACTCACGGGGACTATCGATCGGGGAGGCTCCTCTGCCGTCACCAAAAAGAGGGAGATCGCGAAATCTCACCCGTTCGGGTGAGAGGTGGCTATTGCTGGCGCTTCTGCGCGAGCTGCTGCCCGAAAGTCGTGCCGCCCCCCGCCCACGCGTTCAGCATTTCGACGCGCTCCCTGCTCCAGGAGCGGGCGCGCCACCAGAAGACGATCGCGGAAGAGAGGCTGATGAGGCACGCACCGGGCAGGATCACCGGTTGCAGATCCCACCAGAGCTGGACCTGGTGGGCGACGATCGCCAGCGCGACGAAGATGAGCGCCTCCACCTCGGCGAGCAGAACCAAGAAGATCAGGGCGAACGAAGCCGCGCCGAACGACTTCTTGTTCCGGTATGGAAAGGCGATGTCGATAAGGCTCACCTGGCTCGGATACTAGAGGAGGGTCGCGGTCCGCTCGGGCCCCACGCCGACCATTCCGATCGGCGCGCCGACGGTCTGCTCGATCCGGGACAGATAGTTCCGGGCGTTCTCGGGGAGCGCGCGCCGCTCGGCGATCCCGGTGATCGGCGTGTTCCAGCCGGGGAGCGTTTCGTAGCAGGGACGCACACGCTCGAGAGCGTTGGTGGTCGGCATGTCGCAGGTGCGGTTGCCATCGAGCTCGTAGCTGCCGCAGAACGAGATCCGTTCGTAGACGTCGAGCACGTCGAGCTTGGTCACCGCGAGCTCTGTGAACGAGTTGAGGCGGTGGGCGTGGCGCGCCGCGACGGCGTCGAACCAGCCGACGCGCCGCGGGCGACCGGTGGTCGCCCCGTACTCGTGCGCGCGCACGCGAAGGGCGGTCGCCTCCTCCCC
>Ga0209237_1000996_pt1 | contig 16569 bp, 16 predicted proteins | sample GraSoi013_1_40cm_2_FD_185820 | JGI IMG/M metagenome (GOLD analysis project Ga0209237, IMG submission 185820) | Grasslands soil microbial communities from the Angelo Coastal Reserve, California, USA - Sample 10_02_2013_1_40cm (SPAdes) (version 2) | ecosystem: Environmental > Terrestrial > Soil >... | reverse complement strand
GCTCAAGCCGGCGGCCGTGAAGACCGCCGTCTCGTTCCGCACCGGCGAGTTCCGGCCGGACTTCTACGCGCTCGAGACCGACACCTTCATCATTCTTCCCTGGGACCGTGAGGTCATCATCGACGGGGAGATCGTGATGCGGCCCGACTACGCCGTGAAGCTCAAGGAACTCGGCGGTTGATCGACCGGCTGACCGCGGCGCTCGCCCGCTCCCGCGCCGACTACACCGAAATCCGCGTCGAACGCACTTGGAGCACGGCCGTGACTTTCCGCGGCCGGCGCCTCGAAGCCGCCACGGCGAGCGAGGACCAGGGCGGCTGTGTGCGCGCGCGGCACGCGGGTGGCGGCTGGGGGGTCGCCTCCTTCACGTCGCTCGGCCGGCTCGAGGCGATGGTGACGCGCGCGGGTGAGCTGTCCCGCGCCGTGCCGGTGGACCCGCCCATCCGCCTGGCCGACGTCCCCCCGCATCAGGCCGACGCCCTCCTCGACCTCGACGGGGACGTGCGGGGCGTGCCCATCGCGGAAAAGAAGCGGCTGCTCGAGGCGTACAACGGCGCCATGCTCGGTGTGAGCGATCGTATCGTCGACACGCTCGCCGTGTATCGCGACGAGGTGACCGAGTACTGGTACGTGAACTCGGAGGGTACGATCCTGCACGAGCTGCGGCCCGAAGTCACGCTCTCCGGGACCGCCGTAGCGCGCCGAGAGGGCACGATCGAGAAGGGACTCGAGTCGATCGGGCTGCGCCGCGGCTGGAACTCGGTGCAGGACAAGGCGGCGGGGTTCCGCGAGGTCGCGGAGCGGGCGGTGCAGCTGCTCGACGCGCCCATGGTGAAGGGCGGCACCTATCCTGTGATCCTCGATCCGGAGCTGGCCGGCGTGTTCATCCACGAGGCGTTCGGACACCTGTCCGAAGCGGACTTCGTGTACGAGAACCCGCCGGCACGCGAGATGATGACCCTCGGCCGCCGCTTCGGAAAACCGGTGCTCAACGTGGGAGACAACGGCGCGGCGCCTGGCCTGCGCGGGACGCTCCCGTTCGACGACGAGGGAACACCCACACGGGACACCACGCTCATCAAGGAAGGGATCCTGGTCGGGCGGCTGCACTCACGCGAAACCGCCGCCGCGATGGGCGAGCGGCCCAGCGGCAACGCACGGGCGATCTCGTTCCGCCACGCGCCGATCGTGCGCATGACCAACACCTACATCGCGGGCGCCCGGGGGGGCGGAAGCTTCGAGGATCTGATCGGCGACGTGAAGCTCGGGGTCTACGCGTGCGGCGCGTTCGGCGGCCAGACGATGCTCGAGAACTTCTCGTTCACGGCCGCCTACGGCCGCATGATCCGCGACGGGCGGGTGGCGGAGCTGGTGAAGGACGTCGTGCTCGCAGGGAATCTGTTCCAGACGCTCGACCGCATCGATCATATCGCCGCTGACTTCCGCTGGAATCAGATGGGCGGCGGTTGCGGCAAGGCGGGCCAGTACCCGCTCCCGGTCACCGAAGGGGCGCCGCACGTCCGCATCGAGGAGGCGCTGGTCGGCGGCGAATCGGCGGCGTGATCGCGCAGCTCGTCGAGCTGGCCCGGCGCCGCGCGGACGGCGGCGCCGATGCGCTGTGGCGTCGCGTCGAGCGGACGACGGTCGCGTTCGAATGGGGGCGGCTCAAGTCGGCCGGTACCACCGAAGAAGCGGGTGCGAATCTCCGGGTGCGCCACCGTGGGCGCGTCGGCGTCGCGGGAACTACGGCGGTGGAGGGGAACGATGTAGGGGCGCATGCTGCGCCCCTACTTGACCGCGCCTTGGCGTCGGCCGAACTCGGGGAGGAGTTGGACCTCGCGTTTCCGGTGCCGGCTCCCATTCCGCCGCTCACGGCGTTCTTCGACCGGGCCGCGAAAGCGTCCCTCGACGAGCTCGTCGGAATCGGGCGCTCGCTGCTGGCGCGGCTCGAGCGCCAGGGATGCCGGGTCAACGTCGCGATCGAGCGCGAAACGACGGCGACGCGGGTCGCCAACTCCGCGGGGGCCGGCGGCGAGTATCGCGGTACGGGATTCGGCGTGAGCGCCGACGTGTGGCGCATCGCCGGCGACGACGTGCTCGTGGTCTCGGACGCGCTCGAGGGAGCGGATCTCCCGTCGGACGAGGCGCTGACGGCCCTGGTCGCCTCGATCAACGCGCGGCTCGATCACGCGCTGCTCGTTGTCGCACCGCCCGAAGGTTCTCTTCCGGTCGTCTTCACTCCGGCCGGCCTGTCCGCTCTGATGCTTCCCGTGACCCAGGCCCTCTCCGGGAAGGCGGTGCTCCAAGGCATTTCCCCATTGGGCGCAAAGGTCGGCGAGCAGGTGTTCGACCCCCGGTTCTCGCTCACCGACGATCCCCTCCGCGTCGGTCGCACCGCGTCTCGCCCCCTGGACGATGAGTGCGTGCCCTCCCGTGCGCTGTGTCTTGTGGAACGTGGCGTCGTGCAACGGTTCATCTACGACCTCGAGACGGCGGCGCGCGCGAAGGCGGAGAGCACCGGGAACGGACAGCGCGGGATCTTCGGGAAACCCGTCCCGGCGTACACCAGCATCGTCTTGGGCGATGTAGGGGCGCAGCATGCTGCGCCCCTACCGTTGGGGGGGGGATTGCTGGCCGGTATCACCGACGGCTTGCTGGTCGACGAGCTGATCGGGGTGGGGCAGGGGAACGTGACCGGCGGGGCGTTCAGTCATCCCGTCGCCTTGGCGTACCGAATCGAGCGGGGCGAGATCACGGGTCGCGTGAAGGACGCAGCCGTCGCGGGGAACGCGTACGAGTTGTGGAAACGGGTCGGGGGCTTCGGGAACGACGCACGCTGGACGGGGTCCCGCTGGGCGCCGTCGGTGTTGTTCGAGGGGGTGAGCGTCGCCCGGCGGTGACGTCGTCGCGTGACGTCGTTTACCTGACGTCTCCGCTCGACGTCGTCAGTATTGAAGCACCCCCGTCTGCGCGATCATCTTCCATTGCGTCCCGACCTGCGTGTAGATCTTGCAGGTCCGCCCCTTCCAGTGCTGCTCTGCGCCGGTCTGCTTGTGCCGCCACAGCGTGTCGATGTCCACGACCGCGAACGCCCCGTCGCCCTCGGCGGAGACGACGACCTTCTTGATCTCGCGTCGGTTGTGGACCAGGACGTGGCTGTCGAACAACTCCTGCCAGCCGCCCCTCCAGCGCTCCGCGTTGAAACGACCCCACACCATGACCCACGTCATCGGATCGTGCGATTGTGCAGTGGGAGGCCAGGGCCAGACCATGGCCGGATGAAAGCAGGAGACGAGGAGCTGCGCATCCTGGGTATCCCATGCCCTGGTTTCGCGCCTGACGATCTCGCGGATCTGATCGTCGACGGGACTCACACGGGGCTAAGCGCCTCTTCGTAGCCTCTTCCCTCCTTCATCTGTTCGTAGACGACATTCAACGTATCCGGGGAGGCGGACAAGAACCGGCACCGCTCGTCGTTCCGAGACCGGCACTCCACCTCCATCACGGCAACGGGCTCCCCCGACAGGCGGCCGAAGAAATCCGCGAGCATGCCCGACGAGAAGAAGCACATCGGCTCCTGGGCGCTCCCGGGGAGCGATTCGGCCCAGTCGCTCGAGTCCAACACGAGGGCCGCGTTGCCGAGCGGCGCCACGCTGACCGAGCCCCACCCCGTCGCCTGGAAGAATGCGGACAGGACGTCGTTCAGCCGCCCCGCGTCGAGGTCGTCGGGCCGCGCGACGCCGGTCTCTGAGGGGAGCCAGACGCAAAACGCCTGGAAGACGCCCGCGCCGGCTGCGAACCCGACTTCCTGGAGGACAGGGACTGTCAAGTCGGGCGCATCGCGCGACAGGCTGTCGTGGAGCTGCCGCAGGCCGGCGCGCCCGATCGTGAGGGCCTCGGTCGCGGCGCTGGAGGGGGGGGCGCTCATCTGGGACGCCAACTTAGGGTTTGGCCCGTGCGCGGCGCAAGAGTTCCGCCTCGTCGATGACCGAGATGCCGAGCGCCTTGGCCTTCTCGAGCTTCGACCCCGCGTCCGCACCGACGACGAGGGCGGTGGTCTTCTTCGACACGCTGTCGGCCACGTGCCCGCCCGCCGCCTCGATCAGCTCGGCCGCCTTCGCTCGGGAGAGCGACGGGAGGGTGCCCGTTACCACGTAGGTCTGTCCCGCGAGCGGGCCCTTCCCCTCGGCCGCGGTCGGCTCGGTGAAGTTGAGCTCGAGCTTGTCCAGGCGCTCGAGCAGCTTGCGGTTCCGGGGCTCGTCGAAGAACCCGGCCACGGCCTCGGCGATCGCCGATCCGACGCCGCGGATCTTGCCGATCTCCTCGGGCGACGCGTTGCGGAGCGCCTTCATCGTGCCGAAGTGGCGGGCGAGCAGCTTCGCCACCTGCGCGCCCACGTGGCGTAGCCCTAGGGCGTGGAGCAGGGTCGAGAGCGGCTGCTGCTTCGACGCCTGGATCGCGTCGACGAGCTGCTGGGCCGATTTCTCCGCGAAACCGTCGAGAGTGAGCAACTGTATCGGCGTCAGCTCGTACAGATCGGCGACGTCCTTGATGAGCTTGGCATCGAGCAAGGCACGCACCCGCTCGTACCCCAGACCGCGGATGTCCATGACGGCGGCGAAGTGGACGATGCTCTCGAGGATCCGTCCCGGGCACGAGACGTTGGAGCAGTACGCCATCACTTCGTCCGCCGGGTACTCGACCTTCGCGTGGCACACGGGGCAGCGCTCCGGGCGCTTGAACTTCCGCTCCTTCCCGGTGCGACGCTCGCGCACGGGCCCCAGCACCTGGGGGATGACTTCCCCCGCACGCGTGACTTCCACCCAGTCGCCCTCGCGAATGTCCTTCGCCTCGATCAGGTCGAAGTTGTGGAGCGTGGCCGTGGTGACCGTGACGCCCCCGATCTCCACGGGCTCGAGCACGGCGTACGGGTTGAGCGCGCCGGTGCGTCCCACGTTGATCCGGATCTCTTTGAGCTTCGTGATCTGGACCTCGGGTGCGAACTTGCGCGCGATGGCCCAACGCGGCTCGCGGTTCCCGACCGTGCCCAGCTCGGCGTGCAGCGTGATCGGGTTGACCTTCACCACGACGCCGTCGGCGCCGTAGTCGAGGGTGGGGAGGAGCTGCTCGAGTCTGGTGATGTCCGTGTTGGCGTGGGGCAGGTCGGGGACGAGCGTGTGGTGTTGCTCGACCGGGAAGCCCCACGCGGTGAGTTGCTCGAGCAGCTCGTGCTGCGTCGCGGCGGGGAGCTTCTGGCCGGGCGCTTCGATGTGGAAGCAGAAGATCTGCAGGCCGCGGCTGCGGGTGATCTTGGGGTCGAGCTGGCGCAGCGATCCCGCGGCGGCATTGCGCGGATTGGCGAACATGGGCTCGCCTGCCTGCTCGCGCTCGCGGTTGAGCTGGGCGAAGCGCGACTTGGAGAAATAGACCTCGCCGCGCACCTCCATCAGCTTGGGCCAGCCCTTCCCGGTGAGCCGCAGCGGCACGTCGATCACCGTGCGGAGGTTGGCGGTGACGTCTTCTCCGACCAGGCCGTTCCCGCGCGTGGCGCCGACGACGAACAACCCCTTCTCGTAGGTGAGACTCACCGCGGCGCCGTCGATCTTCACTTCGAGCGTGTAGCCCGCGGCGCGGACCTCCGGGACGAGCCGGGCATTGCGATCCTCCCATTCGGCCAGCTCTGCCTCGTTGAAGGCGTTGGCGAGCGACAGCATCGGCACCAGGTGGCGGTGCTTCTTGAACGCCGTCGCGGGCTCCGCGCCGACGCGCTGCGTGGGGCTGTCGGGCGTGCGGAGCTCGGGATGCGTGGCCTCGAGCTCCTGCAGCTCGCGGAACAGGCGGTCGTACTCGGCGTCGGACATCTCCGGCTTGTCGAGCACGTAGTAGGCGGAGTTGGCGCGCTCGATGAGCCGCCGCAGCTCGGCGGCTCGTGCGGCAGGACCCTTCACCGACCCTTGGCTTCCTCTTGAATGACGGCCATCGCGACGCCGACCAGCCGATCGAGCTCGTCGGCCGAGGCGCGCGGCAGAAGCCCTTCGGCCCAGGCGCCCTCGCGCTCGCCGAACGCCCCGAGCAGGCGGCGCAGGAACGACAGCAGCGCCACCCGCTCGAGCTCCATGCGCCGCATCGTCTCCCCGGTCTCTTGCTGGCGCTGGGCCAGGCGCTCGTAGCGGTGCGCGTTGCGCAGGGCCTGCGCGGTGATCGCGGCCACCACCTGCACGAATCGCACGTCCTCGTCGGAGAACGTGGGGCCGTCGCGGAAGGTGCGCAGGAAGATCGCCCCGATCGCCACACCCCGCCACGTGATCGGCACCACCGTGATGGATTTCACGCGGCGGCTGATGAGCTCGCCCTTCACGTGCTTGAGACTCGGATCGGTGGCCGCGTCGGGGATGAACACCGTTTCGCCCCCCTGCATGGCGCGCTTCAGCTCCGGGTAGCGCTCGAGGTCCACCACGTAGTTGCGAATGGTCGGATCCTCGTAGGAGGCGACCAGCCGCACGGACCGGCCGCCGCGCTCGGCCAGAAAGATCGAGCAACGGTCCAGCCCGAACGCCTCGCCGAGCTTGCGGGCGATGGCTTGGAGGATGTCGATGAAGTGGAGCGAGGTGGAGACTTCCTTGAGGATCTCGATGATGGCGAGCAGATGTTTGCGCTCGCGCTCGAGCTCGGCAACGCGCGCCTCGAGAGCGGAGGGGAGAGTCATGGCATAGTTTGCGTCCCCGGCGGATGCGGCGTCAAGTTGCCGCGCGTGCGCGCGCGCGATAGCTTCGGAGCCCATGCGATCGCTCATCTTCGCCGCTTGCGTCGCCGTGCCCGCGCTCGCCGCGCAGGGGCGCCCGAGCCCCGGGCCGCCACCGCTCGGCGCCTGGACGCCGGTGCCGGAGTTGCCGGGCATGGGGCGTCCCGTCGACACAGCGAACGTCGCCGCCCGGCGGCGTGCGCTGCTGGCCCGCATCGGCCGCGGCGTCGTGCTCGTGCCCGCCGCGCACGAGCGCGAGCTCGAGCGCGATTATCTCCAGGACAACGACTTCCGCCAGAACAACACGTTCTTCTACTTCACGGAGCTCGAGACCCAGGACGCGTGGCTCCTCCTCGTGGCGGGTGGCGGCGCCACCGAGACCGTCCTGTTCCTGCCGCCGCGCAATCCGTTCCAGGAGCGTTGGACCGGCCTGCGCCTCGGGCCGGACAGCACGGCGGTCCGCGTCAGCGGCGTCGCGCGTGTCCTCCCCACGGACTCACTCGATGCGCTGCTCTCCGCCGCTCTGTTCCGCGTCCGCGGCCCCGTCTATGTGCCCCTCGACCAGACGACGCGCGACGATCCGCGGCTGCGTGACCTCGTCTTCGCGGGGATCGACGTACGCAACCTCCGCCCCATCGCGGACTCGCTGCGAATGGTGAAAGACGCTGACGAGGTCGCTCGCATGCGGAAGGCCGTCGACATCTCGGTGCTCGGGCACATCGCGGCGATGCAGGCGGCGCGACCCGGTATGTGGGAATACGAGATCGAGGCGGCGCTCGAGGCGGAATTCCGCAGAAACGGCGCCGATCGCGTGGGCTATCCCTCGATCGTGGGCAGTGGCCCCAACAGCACCACGCTCCACTACGACGTCAACCGGCGCCAGACGCGGGACGGCGACCTGGTCGTGGTAGACGCGGGCGCCGAGTGGGGACAGTACACCGCCGACGTGACGCGCACCTTCCCCGTGAACGGAAAGTTCACGCCGCGGCAGAAGGCGATTTACGACCTCGTGCTGGCGACCCAGCAGGCGGCGTTCGACTCCACCCGTCCCGGCACGACGATCGAGCGCCTCAATCGCATCGCGAAAGACTACATACGCGCCCATTCGGGTACGCTATGCGGCGTACCGTGCGACGCCTACTTCATTCATGGGTTGTCGCACGGGCTGGGCATGGAGGTGCACGACGTGGGCGATTACCGCACGCCGCTCAAGCAGGGGATGGTATTCACGATCGAGCCCGGGATCTACCTGCCGCAGGAGGCCGTGGGCGTGCGGATCGAGGACGACGTGCTGGTCACGGCGACCGGGGCGGAGTGGCTCTCCGCCAAGGCACCGAAGACCACGGCTGAGATCGAGCGCCTGATGGGCCGGCGCTAGGTCTCGTCTTTCTCGCCCTTGATGTCTGCGAGGATTTGCTTGGCTTCCTGTTTGTACTCGTGGTCGAGCACGTCCGCGATGGGAAGCGGGTCGATGGCCGTGAACTGCTCCCGCGCCTTGGAGTACTTGCCGAGGTCGACGTATACCTCGGCGAGCTCGAGGCGGTGGAAAATGTTCTGCGGCTTCACGGCGACGGCCCGCTCGAGGTACCGCTGGGCGTCTTCCCAGTTGCCCTTGTCTAGGAACCCGCCGCCGAACAGCGTCTTGGCGAAGAACTTCTGGAACCCCGACAGCCGCTTGACCTCGGCATGCCACGCTCCGATCAGGTGATTCGCACCGTCGTGCGTCGAGTCGAGCTCGAGGGCTTTCATCCCCTCGTCGTAGATGAGCTTGGCGAAGCGGACCCGCTCCTTGCCGCCCTTGGTGCGCGACATGCGGCCCAGGGCCTGCGCGACCGTGAAGTGCCCGTCCGCTCCGTTCGGATTCACGCGCACCGCGGCCTCGCCGTACGCCCGCGCCACCACGTAGAGGCTGTCCCGGACCTGTTTGGAGGAGTCGTCCTTGCCCTCGATCTGCTTGGCGATGTCGACGGCCTCGCGCCCCGCTTTCCACAGCGCGGCGTAGTTCGTGGAATCCTGGGCGAGCGCGGCGCGATAGTGTCCCAGGGCCTGCTGCGGCGCGAGGGCCGCGTGCGCGCTGTCGCCGAGCGCGATGTGCTCCGCCACCGTGGGCCGCGCCTGGCCGGCGAGCAGCGCAGGAACGGCGAGGCAGATGAGCAGGGACGCGGGACGGCGCATCGAGGACTCCGCGGGGAAGGGGGCCGATAATGTTGGTCGTGCCGCTCATCGAGCGCAAGCGCGACGGCGGCGCCCTCACGCCGGAGGAGTGGTCCGCCCTGGTGGCGGCGTACACGGCGGACCGTGTCCCCGACTACCAGATGTCCGCGCTGCTCATGGCGGTGCTGCTCCGCGGGCTCGAGCGCCAGGAGCTCGCCGCCCTCACCGACGCGATGCTCGCCTCGGGCCAGCGGCTCGCGTTCGACTCGTGGGGGACGCCGCGCGTCGACAAGCACTCGACCGGCGGCGTCGGCGACAAGGTGTCGCTGGTGCTCGCGCCGCTCGTCGCCGCGTGTGGTGTGGCCGTGCCGATGATGTCGGGTCGCGGGCTCGGTCACACCGGCGGCACGCTCGACAAGCTCGAGGCGATCCCCGGGTTCCGCACCGGACTGTCGCTCGCCGAGGCCAAGGCACAGGTGATGACGCTCGGGTGCGCGATGATCGGGCAGACGCCCGAGATCGCCCCCGCCGACCGCCGGCTGTACGCGCTGCGCGACGTGACGGGCACCGTCGCGGCGATTCCGCTGATCGCCGCCAGCATCATGTCGAAGAAGCTCGCCGAGGGGCTGAACGCGCTCGTCCTCGACGTGAAGCGGGGCAGCGGCGCCTTCCTCCCCAAGGTCGAGCAGAGCCTGGCGCTCGCGCAGACGATGATCGCGCTCGGCGAGGACCGCGGGTGCCCCACCGTCGCGCTGCTGACCGCCATGGACCGGCCCCTCGGGCGCGCCTGCGGCAACGCCCTCGAAACCGAGGAGGCGATCCTCGCGCTGCGCGGCGAGGGGCCTGCGGACCTGATGGAGGTAACCTACGCCCTGGGTGTCGAGATGTTGCTGGCCGCCGGTGTGGAGAAGACGTCGAAGAAGGCGCGCCAGCGTCTCGAGAACGCGCTCGGGTCGGGGCTCGCCGCCGAGAAATTCGAGCGGGTGATCGAGGCGCAAGGCGGCAACCCCAAGGTCGTCGAGGACGCGTCGGTGCTGCCGCAGGCCCAGGAGGTGGAGGTGTACAACGCGCCCCGCACGGGCGTGGTCCAGCGGGTGGAGCCAAAGATCATCGGCCGGGCCGTCGTCGCCATGGGCGGCGGGCGTCTCGCGGTCGAAGATGCGGTGGACCCCACGGTCGGGTTCGTCATCACCGTAAAGCCGGGGGACAAAGTCCCCGCGGGGGAGCCGATCGCCTCGGTGTTCGCGAAGAATCCGGCGGGGATCAAGCTCGGGTTCGAGGCGCTGGCGCAGGCGATCGTGATCGGCGACAAGCTCACCGCAAAGCCGCTGCCGTTGATCTCACATCGGGTGACCAAGGACGGCGTCGAGGAGCTGAAGCGCTAGACCCTAGATGTCGAGGTTCCGCACGAACTTCGCGTTTTCCTCGATGAACTTCCGCCGTGGCTCCACTTCGTCGCCCATCAGCGTTTCGAACAGCTGCGACGCCTCAAACGCGTCCTCCATGGTCACCTTGAGGAGGGTGCGGCGCGCCGGATCCATCGTGGTGTTGCGCAGCTGATCGGGATTCATCTCGCCCAGCCCTTTGTAGCGCTGGATCATGGCGTTCCCGTGGCTCGCTCCGGCCTCGCCGTTCGTGAGCCGCTTTACGTAGGCGTCGCGCTCCTTCTCGTCGTAGGCGTAGAACTCCTCCTTGCCCTTGGCGACGCGATACAGCGGCGGCTGCGCGATGTAGATGTACCCGGCGTCGATCAGGAACTTCATCTCCTTGTAGAAGAACGTGAGGAGCAGGGTGCGGATGTGGGCGCCGTCCACGTCGGCGTCCGTCATGATGATGATCTTGTGGTAGCGCGCGTCGTCCAGCTTGAAATCCTCGCCCACGCCCGTGCCGATCGCCGTGATGATCGTGCGGATCTCCTCGTTGGAGAGGATCTTGTCGATCCGGGCCTTCTGGACGTTGAGGATCTTGCCCCGCAGGGGGAGGATCGCCTGGAAGCTGCGGTCGCGGCCCTGCTTGGCCGAGCCGCCCGCGGAATCGCCCTCGACGAGATAGAGCTCCGTGAGCTCGGGATCCGAGACCGAGCAGTCGGCGAGCTTGCCGGGCAGCAACCCGCCCTCGAGCCCGCTCTTCTTGCGGACCAGCTCGCGCGCCTTGCGCGCCGCCTCGCGCGCCCGCGCCGCACTCACCGCCTTGGCGATGATGGTGCGCGCCACGCTCGGGCTCTTGTCGAAAAACTCGCCCAGGGCGTCGTTGACCACGCTCTTCACGATCCCCTCGACCTCGGAGTTGCCGAGCTTGGTCTTGGTTTGTCCCTCGAACTGCGGGTCCTTCACCTTGACGTGCAGCACCGCGGTCAGGCCCTCGCGAATGTCGTCCCCCGTGAGGGTGAACTCTTCCTTCTTGAGGATGCCGTCCTTCTTCGCCCACTCGTTGATGGTGCGGGTGAGCGCCGCGCGGAATCCCGTGAGGTGCGTGCCGCCTTCGTGGGTGTTGATGTTGTTGACGAACGAGAACGTGTTGTCGTTGTAGCCGTCGTCGTACTGGACCGCACCCTCGACCTCGACTCCTTCGCGCGTCGTCTCGAACGTGATCGGCTTGGGGTGGAGCGACTTGCGGTTGCCGAGCAGGTACTTCACGAACTCGGCGAGCCCCCCCTTATAGAAGAACGTCTCCTGCTTGAGCTGCCCCTTGCGCTCGTCCTTGAGCGTGATCGTGAGGGCCTTGTTCAGGAACGCGAGTTCGCGCAGCCGGTTCGCCAGCGTGGCGTAATCGAAGCGCGTCTCGGTGAAGATCTCGGTGTCGGGCTTGAACCAGACGGTTGTGCCTGTGCCCTTCGCCTTGCCGATGACCTCGAGCTTCTTCTTGGTCTCGCCTCGCTCGAATGCCATGTGGTGCCGCTTGCCGTCGCGGTCCACCCACACCTCGAGCTTCTCCGACAGCGCGTTCACGACCGACACGCCGACGCCGTGCAGCCCGCCCGAGACTTTGTACGTGCTCTTGTCGAACTTGCCCCCGGCGTGAAGCACCGTGAGCGCCACCTCGACGCCGGGTTTTTTCTCCGTCTTGTGAATATCGACCGGGATGCCGCGGCCGTTGTCGACCACGGTGATCGCATTGTCGGCGTGGATCGTGACGTCGATCTGCGTGCAGTAGCCGGCGAGCGCCTCGTCGACGGAGTTGTCCACGACTTCGTACACGAGGTGGTGGAGCCCCCGTCCGGACACCGACCCGATGTACATCGCGGGGCGCCGCCGCACCGCTTCCAGACCCTTCAGGACCTGGATCGAGTCGGCCTGGTAGTCGCCGTTACCCTTGTCCTTCGCTGCTCGGGGTTTTGCCTTCGCCATAACGCTCTACTGTGAGAGAAGCCAGCGGATCGTCTTGATCCGACCGGCGCCACGGCCGGCGTTGATCGCCGCCATGATCTGCGGCCCCATGAGCTGCAGCTCGGTCATCCAGGCGCTCGTGGCGACCCGCACGAACAGCGTGCCGTCGGGGGTCACGCTCTCGGGCGCCGTGACGCGGGCGATCTGCGGGCCGACCAATCCGGGCCAGTCGGGAATGACCTGCGCCTGCGCCAGCCGCCTGGCGAGCCCCGACTTGGCGAGATAGCTCCGCAGCGCCTCACCGACTGCCGTCGGCCGTTTCCCCCTGCCCCCCGCGCGCTCAGCCATCGGATTGCCCCCCCTACAAGAAGCGCCACGGGGTACCCCGTGGCGCAGCGCGGCGGCGCCGCGAGTGCCCCAGATAACCCACTAAAAATACCCAGAAGTTATTGTCGTGGCAAGACTTACTCTCACCGGCCGCGGAAGCGCGGCGGTCGCTTCTCGAGGAACGCCGTCAACCCTTCCTTCATGTCCTCGGTGGCCGCGAGCAGCCCGAAGTGATTGGCTTCGAGCAGCAGTCCCTCATCCAGCGTCATCTCCAGCCCCTGATCCACCGCCTCCAGGGCGAGGCGCACCGCGAGCGGGCCCATGGCGAAGATACCCCGCAGAGTCCGTTCCGCCGTCGCGAGGAGGTCCCCTGCCGGGACGACCTGGTTCACGAGGCCGATGCGATGGGCCTCCTGGGCGTCGATCATCTCGCCCGTGAGGATCAAGCGAAGGGCGTTGCCCTTGCCGACGAGCCGCGGCAGCCGTTGCGTGCCGCCATAGCCAGGGGCGATGCCGAGCTTGACCTCGGGTTGGCCGAACTTCGCGGCGTCGCTCGCGATCCGCAGGTGACACGCCATGGCGAGCTCGCAGCCGCCGCCCAGCGCGTAGCCGTTCACGGCCGCGATGACGGGCTTGCCGCAGGTTTCGAAGCGCCGCAGCATCGCCTGGCCGCGCAGCGCTCGTGCCTTGCCGTCGAACGGACCTTGTTTCGCGAGGTCCCCGATGTCCGCCCCCGCCACGAACGCCTTCTGCCCGGCGCCCGACAGGATCGCGCCCTTGATCGCGTCGTCGGTGGCCACGCGCTCGGCCGCGTCGGCCAGCTCGTCCACCACCTGGTCGTTCAGGGCGTTCAGCTTGTCGGGGCGGTTGATGGTGACGAAGGCGATGGCGTCGCGGAGGTCGAAGAGGAGGGTTTCGTAGGCCATGACGGGAATGGTATCACGACAATGCGGAATGCGGAATGCGGAGTGCGGAACGTCAGGCGAGAGTCTTGTGGTGAGCGACCTCTCCCTTCAATTCCGCATTCCGAATTCCGCACTCCGCATTCGACTTACGGGACGACTACGCTCCCCGACCCCCGCTTCCCTTCGCTCGTGGCCGTGATGAGCGATGATCCTGATCCCACGGCACGGATCACCACCGTCTGGCCGAAGGCGCCCTCGATGCGAGCCACCAAGGAGTCGCTCAGCGTCCACGCCACGGGCCGGCCGGACAGGATGTTTCCTTGGGCGTCCCGCAGTGTGGCAAAGAACGTGGCGGTGTCACCGGCCGCGACCACGGCGGTGTCGGGTGTGACCGAGACCGTCGCCACGGAATCGTTCGGCGGCGGGGGCGGCCAGGGCGCGCAGGATGATCGACTGCCCGAACGCTCCCTCGATGCGCGCCAGGGTCGGATCGGCGACGCTCCACTTCACGTTGGCGTCCCTGGCGGGATTCCCCTCGGCGTCACGCAGGTCGGCAAAGAAGTCCGCGCTGTCGCCCACGACGACGCTGGCGGACGGCGGTGAGACCGTCACCGACGCGACGGGCCCCGGCTTGGGGCCGGGAATCGAATCTCCCGAGGAGTCGGCCGCTGCCGCGAGCCCGAGCGGCCGGCTCGCGCCGTCGCGATCGCTGCATGCGGCGACCGCCATAGCACCGGCCACCAGCAGGACGGAAAGGACGTGCTTCATGTCGCCACCGGATAGGAGTGATTGAGCCTTCAGAAGCGGATACCCAGGCGCACGCGCCTCCGTCACATCGTCCAGTGCGCTCGAGCGTTCCTTGCATGCCACAGGCGGCGCCCCTACGTTCACGCGCATGCCCGTTCAAGCCATCGCGTGGTCTCCTTCCGGCGCCGTGCGGATCGTCGACCAGCGGGCGCTGCCCGAGGCGAAAATCGAGCGCGACCTGGAGAGTGGGGAAGCCGTGGCGGACGCGATCCGCACGCTGCAGCTGCGCGGCGCGCCGCTCATCGGGATCGCGGCGGCGATGGGGCTCGTCGCGGGAACGCGGGAGCTGCGGGCGGCGCCGCGCGACCGCTTTCTCGCCCGGCTGGACGAGCTGGTCCGGCTGCTCGGGGCCACGCGGCCCACCGCCGTGAACCTGCGCTGGGCGCTCGACCGCATGGCACGCGTCGCGGCGGAGACGCCGGGCGACTGGGGGGGTTCGGGCGTCTGGGAGCGGCTCCAGGCCGAGGCGACGGCGATCTGGGAGGAAGACCGCGCCATGTGCCGGCGGATCGGCGAGGCGGGGCTGCCGCTCATCCCGGACGGCGCGAAGGTGCTCACCCATTGCAACGCGGGGGCGCTGGCGACCGGCGGGATCGGGACCGCGCTCGCGCCCCTCTATCTCGCCCACGACGCGGGGCGACGCGTGCACGTCTTCGTCGACGAAACGCGGCCCGTGCTCCAGGGCGCCCGGCTCACGGCCTGGGAGCTCGTGCATGCCGGGATCCCGTGCACGGTGATCGCGGACGCCGTCGCGGGGTCGCTGATGCGCCAGGCTCAGGTGGACCTCGTGATCGTCGGCGCCGACCGCATCGCCGCGAACGGCGACTTCGCCAACAAGATCGGCACCTACTCGCTCGCCGTGCTCGCGCTGCATCACGGCGTGCCGTTCTACTGCGCGGCGCCCTCCACGACGATCGATCCCGTGCTCGCCGACGGCGGTGGCATACCGATCGAGCAGCGCGGCGCGGAGGAGGTGAAGACGGTCGCGGGGCGGCCCGTCGCGCCAGCGGGCGCCGCCGCGCTCAATCCCGCCTTCGACGTCACACCGGCGCGCTACGTGACCGGGTTCGTGACCGACCGCGGTCTCGAGAAACCGCCGTTCGGAGACGGAGAGGGAAGGGGAGGGCGCCGGTGAGAGGCCCGCTCATTGCCGTCGTGGGAGGCGCCACGTGCACGCCGCAGGAGGCCGAGTGGGCGGCCGCCGTCGGGCGTCTGATAGGGGAGCAGGGCGCGGTGCTCCTGTGCGGCGGGCTCGGCGGCGTCATGACGGCAGCGGCCCGCGGCGCGAAGCAGGCTGGCGGGCTCACGGTCGGCATTCTGCCCGGGAATGATCCGCACGACGCAAACCCCGACATCGACGTCGCGCTCGCGACGGGGATGGGTGAGATGCGCAACGCGCTGATCGTGCGCGCGGCGAGCGCCGTGATCGCCATCGGGGGCGGCTGGGGCACGCTCTCGGAAATCGCCCTGGCGCAGCGCATCGAAACACCGGTCGTGGGGCTTCATGATTCCTTCACGGCGGGCGTGGATATTCCGCGGGTCGCGCACCCGGAGGACGCGGTGCGTTGGGCGTTGGAGCAGGCGCGACGCCGGGAGGTATAATTCAGACATGAACGCGGGAACCAAGTTTGCTATCGGGGCCGTGCTGATCGTCGGCTCGGTCGGCTACCTCATGGCGTCGGGCGTCAAGCAGACGGGCCAGTACTTCCTGACGCCGACGGAGCTGACGCAGAAGATCGCGGTCGATCCTTCCTTCTATGACGTCGGCATGAAAGTCGGGGCTCGCGTCGTCCCGGGCACCGTGTCCAAGGACGTCGCCACCCAGATGCTGCGCTTCCAGGTGACCGACGGAAGCGCGCGCTTTCCCGTCGTCTTCCACGGCCTGCCGCCCGATACCTTCAACGACAGCGTGGAGGTCGTGGTCGAGGGTCGGCTCAAGAAGGATGGTGTGATCTATGCGACCAACGTGCTCGCCAAGTGCGGGTCGCGCTACGAAGCGGTTCCGAAGGCGTAAATGACTCTGCTCGGCACGTTGGCCCTGTGGCTCGCCCTGCTCGTGGGGATCTGGGGAGCGCTCGCGGGATTCGTCGGCGGGCTTGAAGGTCGTCCCGACCTCGCGCGCAGCGCCCGCCACGCCGTCTTCGCGATGTGCGGCGCCCTCCTCGTCGCCGTCGTCTCGCTCGAGTGGGCGCTGTTCCAGCACGACTTCAACGTCGAGTACGTCGCCGCCTACACCAGCCGCAATCTCCCGATCTTCTACACCTGGTCGGCCTTGTACGCGGGCCAAAAGGGGAGCCTCCTCTTTTTG
>Ga0209237_1000995_pt1 | contig 16570 bp, 9 predicted proteins | sample GraSoi013_1_40cm_2_FD_185820 | JGI IMG/M metagenome (GOLD analysis project Ga0209237, IMG submission 185820) | Grasslands soil microbial communities from the Angelo Coastal Reserve, California, USA - Sample 10_02_2013_1_40cm (SPAdes) (version 2) | ecosystem: Environmental > Terrestrial > Soil >... | reverse complement strand
TAGTCTTTGCCTGAAGGACATGAACCCGTCACAACTCCTTGACAGACCGGAGTGTAGGACGTGTCTTGCCGGGCGTATAGCATTGTTGCGCCGTTAGTGTAGCCTGCTCCTCTCAAATTGACCAATCCCGCGACGGATCTTAGGGCTCCGAGCCTTACTCCGTCAGCGTAGACTGGAATGTCGACTGACATGCTTCCGAGCTGGTGGAAGAGCTGTGTAGTGGCAGCGATGAACGTTGGAACATCAGCAGTAGTGGCAGTTGTCAATGCCTGTGCGTCGACTGCGGTGTTGCAGAGGAACTGGACATTGTTTGGCTCAGGCTCTGATAATCCGCCGCAGTAATCAGTGGCGAAGAGGCTGTAGTAGAATGGGAACAGATGGTCAGGGTATGGGCTTGGTAGTCCATAACCGTAAGTGTATGCGTCCCAGTCGTCCACTATGCTCTCCGGTGGTTCGCTGAACACGATCGGGAATCCGATCTGTCGGATGTTGCCATAGGTTGGTTGGACAGCTACTCCTCCGAATAGTTGGTTGATGGCGTTCATTTCGCCATTACCGAACTGTAATCGGGGCGGTTTGTCGTTTCGTATCATGAAACGCAATGGATGTGAGAAGACTCCAGAGTTAACTCCTGTCAATATACAGGAGCTAGCCTGTTTGCCCGTTGCTATGCCTGCTGCGATCATGTGGTCAGCCGCTGCACAAAAGTCTGGACTGCCGGGGGCTGCGAAGCCACCTGGATCAGGTGCAATGTTGAACGCGCTGATACAGTTGGGAAACATCTTGTCCCAAGAGCATTGCTCGGCAAGACTGCTTCCGGCCGGTGCCTTTGCTGGTGGAGAGTCGTCTGCTAGAGCCTGGGCTGTGCCTTGAAGGATGCCGTCTACTGTCCATCTTGGACGGTCGATCAAGTGTGCAAACGCGTCGCGCATGTTAACGTCGCACGCAACGCCGCGACTGTCCACTTGGCGTGTATTATTGTATACTTGGATTCCAGTTGAGCCCACTGGTTGTGCATTGGCTATCCAAGTGCATCCCCAATTGCCCCATGTGCTAGAAGCGCCGTTGAAGTAGATTCCGAAATCTCCGAACTGACCTTGGGTTGGAGTCAACAGAAAGTCTGGATTGTTGGCCCACGGTGTGAATTTCGATTGGGGAGCTTCCCAGTCGAGAACGTCAAGCTGGCCCAGTTCGAAGTTGGTAAACTCTACAGTTTCGCTCGAGTAGAAGTGCATAAGGAGTTTGTTGGGACCCGTTGTAGCAGGGGAGACGCCCCATGGACCGTATGGAACCCATACGTTTCCTGGGTCGTCGACTCCGAAGCCTGTATTTGCCGCAGTAGGATGTGTTGCGAGTGGTATTGCGAGGACTGTGGTTAGTACTATGATTGATGTGAGTATTGGAATTTTCAGTTGCATTTTTTCTTCGAACGCCGGTTAAGATGAATAGCCCTTTTAAGATTATCCCCTAATAATGTGCTTTTGAACGCCTAGAGAGACACTTGGATAGCAATGGTAGTCCGTGGATATGTATATCCAGCTATTGCTCGAGTGTGTCTTCGTCCTTTCTCCGGCGCCTAACAAAAAACACTCCGGCCCCGATTGCGGCGAGTGCGGCGACTACGCCTCCTGCCAACAGTGGCACACTCAAGCCCACCGTTTGTTGGTTTGAACCGATGAGAGTGAAGCTGTATGTCGCCAGGTTATCGATAGGATTCTCGTCTGCATGGCCCAATAGCACAATCTGGGCGTATATTGTGTAAGCCCTCGGGGTAAGGTTTGAGGTTTGCACAGAATATTCGAAGGCGCGGTTGCTTGAAACCACCAATGGGAACGAACTGTTCTGCCCCAAGAGTGTACCAGCCCCGAGGTCGTACCAGACGGTCAGGTTCGCATTTTCATTTTGGTTTCCACGGTTGTAGGCCGTCACCGTCACTTTGATTGTGTCTCCGACGTTTAACTGGTTCTTGTCCGCTGAGATTGACACGGCGAGGTTGCGAACGACCGGGGCGTTGACAGTGACTAGCTGAAAGGTCTCTGAGGGGAGACCGTCGTCTGTATCGATCACAATCAATTTTACTTCGAAAGTCCCAGTTGCAGGGACTGTCGGTGAGAACTTGAAAATGTGCGTGGGATTCGTAAGGCTGTTACCTTGGCTCAGTGGTAAATTGTCCCCCCATGACCATATGTACTGCTTAATGCCAGGTCTCAAGCCGGCTGAAACATCTGGATCATAGGTCAGACTCGAATTAGTGTTGAAACCTACGGTTTGTCCAGCGAGCGGATTGGCGGGCGCGTAAGTGAACCCAGCAATTGGTGGGATCCCGACCTTGTTTCGGAAGTATGCATTGTACACTTGAAGTTGTACAAGGCTATGGTCCGAAGTACCGCTTACTATCGAAAGTTTTTGATTACCTCCCGAGTCGGCTCCCTGGATTAAGTCTATCGACGTGGCTCCCACGGCCACGACGTGAAAGTTCATTATTAGCAGTCTTCCTGTCCCAGCGACAGTGCATCCTCCTACTACTGCTGCCGCGAAACGTATACGGTTCAATACTGGAATAACGTCACCGCGAGCTGTCAGAATTGAACAATTAGGATCAGCGAAGTGTTGACTAGGGTCGAAGAGTCCCCCGGCCAAAGTTGCACTGTCAACCACTATCGGAACCGTGGGAAAGGCCAGGCCGCCCATACCATAATTCAAGGTAATATCGAAACCTCCCAGAGCTCCAGCATTGGTCACATTCACGCTTACAGTAAAGGTTGTACCCGTGCCAAGCTGCGTAAGGCTGGTTAGGTTATGGCCGAAGGTGTCGCTGGAGACGCCTATAGCGGGTGTGCCGACGGCATAGGCCTCGGAGGGGGCAGGGCCGAGAGGAATGAGAAAGATGGAAAGAAGGATTACCGGAATAATAATCGCGACGATTACGCCACTGCGCATTCCGATGTCTCCTGACCAAATAGATTCGAAGGCCGGCAGGGCTTTAAACTTATCCGGTCAGCATCGATGATTTGTCCCCTCTAAAAAATGGTTGAGGGGTCTGACGATATCTCGGCTCCAGACGGTCCCAGGGGGATTCCGTTTGGTTGCGTCGGCTATCCGCGAATGCGTATTCGTATCTATGTGGTTCGTCAGCAAGTCTCGCCGAACGTCCTTGCGATCGTGATGAGGTCGAGGATGTTGATCCGGCCGTCATTGTTCAAGTCGGCTATAGGATTGTAGCCTGGTGTTCCTGCAGATTTTCCAAATGAGCCTGCTACTATGACCAAATCGAGTATATTGACCTTACAATCGCTGTTCGCATCGCCGGCTGGCCGTATGAGTACCGTGAGACTCGCGATGTTGTCCACTAGGTTCGCCGTACTTTCCCCGGCCACCGTTACATTGGCCGTCAGAATATACTTGCCAGGGCTCAACTGGAGTGTGTTCCAGTTGATTAGGATGACCTTGGACTGCCCGGCAACGATTATTGAGGAATTCGTGGGTGCGATCGTAGAGTTTGCTTTTACGGTGATGATGAAATTGTCAGCAAAGTCTCCGGTGTTGGAGACGTTCGTGCTGAGACGTAGAACTTGGCCGGCTCTGATGTTTGGTCCGTAAGTCATTGATGAGGTTGCGTTGGTCGTGAAATTGTTCATGTGGGCGCTGTGCATCTGTATCAGAGTATCAAAGTAGGATATGTTCACCGTGCAAGATATGCTCGGGCAATTCACGACTGTAAAGAAGATGTACAGGTTTTTGTCGTTCAACTGCGAGATGTTCGGTGTGATCTCCTGGGTTGCAGTCGTTGATGTAAGAGCCGTGGCAGGCGCCCAAGTCGCGCCGTTGTTCGTTGATCTAGTTAGGTAAAGGTCTGATTCGAAGGGAGCGAGCCCGCAGGTACTGCATGGGACGTTTCTACTCCAGACAACCCATATTGTGCCGTTCCTATCCTGAGTCATTGACGGGGCTTTGTCTCCGTACGTGCCGGTACTGTCAGCAACAGAGACTTCCGGGGTCCAGTTGACTGCGTCCGTTGTTGATTTGAGGATGTTACTCGGAGCACCCGGGCGACTTCCGGACCACACTATCCAAATCCTCCCATCCTCTGTCTGTGCAATCGACGGTCCATTGTCACTGCTAGGCTTGTTGGTTAGTCTCTGATCCGGGGACCAAGATCCTCCAGAATAGGTCTTATAGAAAATGTGAGTAACATAACTCAACGGCGTCCCGGGAGCTGGTGCGCTACTCACGATGACAGGTTCCCCATTATCGTATAGATTGTTGTTATTAGTGTCGTAGACTATTGGTTCTCCTCGGGCCCATGTGTTGTTCCCAGTAATCATGTTGACGAACTTGATGAGCGGGTCTGAAGAGAGCGGCGCACCTGTGGAAGCGACGGGTCCTGCGAGGGTTGTCTCCCCAGGGTCGTAGATCCCGTTTCCGTTCTGATCATAAACTACAGAATCACCGGCGAGCCAGTGGCCGTTGCCGTTGGCGTCAAAATATTTGATGTGCGAGTCAGAGATTAGCCTGGCGGACATAGAGGGTGCTTGGAAAAGCACGACTATGTTCTCGTTTGCGTCGTAGATACCGTTGTTGTTTGCGTCATAGAAGACGGGCTCGCCCGTGTCCCAGTGAGTCTCGGTTCCTTGCTCAAGGTATTTTAGCTTCGTGTCAATCTGCAAGGCTGTACCGTTCGTGGGAGCAGCACCTGCGACTATTGTGTCGTTAAAGTATTTCCCCGCAACATAATTTCCTGTGCCGGCAGTGTCATAAACGACTGTTTCTCCACGGACCCATGTAGTGTTAGTTCCGGTTCTGACGAATTTCAGCTTTGGATCAGACGAAATAGGCTTGGTCCCGGATGCAACCATTGTGCCTGCAAGGGTCAACTCATCGCTTTTCATGGGTGCCCCGACGGCTGGGACCGGATTCCCTGCGATGATAATATCGCCTGTGTCAAATATTCCGTTGTTGTTGCTGTCGTATTCCACCGGTTCTCCAGGATCCCATGCTAGACTACCGTTCAGGTCCACGAACTTTATCGTCGGATCCGGCTTCGGAATGGTTCCAGGGATTGGTGCAGTCCCAGCTATCCAAGGCTCTCCGATATTGTAGGCCAGGCTAGTACCCGATTGCGGGATAATCCCGCGAACAGTGTACTCTCCAAAATCGTATATTCCGTTGTTGTTCTCGTCGTATACGATCGTCTCCGCTGAATCCCAGACCCCGTTTCCATTGGAGTCGAAGTACTTTACCTTCGAGTCAACTGTCATTGCTGTCCCTTGTGGGGGCGGAGTACCGATGACGACGGGTTCACCTGTGTCGTAGACTCCGTTTCCATTAGAATCGTAGACTACTGTTTCGCCGGGTACCCATGTGGTATTTGTGCCCGTCCTGTAATATTTGATCTTGGGATCGACCTTCAAAGTGCTACCGACTAGAGGTGAGCCCGATACGATCAACTGCTCGCCCAAACCAGTGGCTACTCCCGAGTTTGGCAGGGGTGCTTGGCCAGCGATCACGAACTCTGCATTGTACAGGTTATTATTGTTGGAGTCGTAGACGACGCTCTTTCCAACTCCCCAGGTCTCTGAAGGGCCTGTTGTCGCGTTCACATACTTGATGATCGGGTCGAAGTGCAGGGCGGTGTTATTCTGAGGGGCTACACCAGCAACTATCGTGTCGTTGAAGTATCTTCCGGCAACATACCTGCCTGTGCCTGAAGTGTCGTAGATGACAGTCTCGCCTCGAACCCAGGTAGTGTTAGTACCCGTTTGAACATACGTGAGCTTCGGGTCGGTCTTGAGCTTGGCGCCCGGCGTTGGTACAGGGGCTGCGATGGTAATCTCGGCGTCGTACAGATTATTGTTGTTTGTGTCGTACAGGACTGGTTCTCCAGGGTCCCACACAGTATTGTCGTTGGTGTCGTAGAACTTGACCTTTGGGTCCGGTGTCAAGGCAGTATTGTTTGCTACTGTCCCTACTACGATCGTATCATTGATAGACACGTATCTTCCAACCATGTATGTACCGTCGCCATCGGCATCGTTGACAACCGCCTCGCCTGGAACCCAGGTAGTGTTTGTTCCACTCTTGACGAACATTAGGTGTCCATCGTAGATACTGTTTTGGTTTGAATCGTAAACTACTGCCTCGCCGGGCACCCAGTTGGCACTTCCTGTAGAATTGATGAAACGAAGGCCAGGGTCGTTCTTCAAAGGCTTGCCTAGGTCGCCTTCGGGAGTGCTCTCGTAGATTACGGTATCCGTGAGATCGTAAACATTCGTGTTAAGATTGTTATGGTAGACGACAGTGTCTCCTGGAACCCAGTGTCCTGTGAAACTGTCGTCGACGAACCTGATCTTCCCATCGTAGATCCCATTATTGTTCGAGTCGTAGGCGACGGTGTTGCCAGTTGTCCACGTTGTTCCTGAACCGATAAACTTAATCTTCGAATCGCCTGCCAGAGCAGCTATCGCAGGTTCGTTAGCGTCGTAGACGCCGTTGTTGTTCGTGTCGTAAACCAGCGTCTTTCCTGGCTCCCAGAGACTGTCACCGTTCAGGTCTAGAAACTTGATGTGTAGATCGACCTTCATCTCGGTCATATTCATCATTGGCACAGAACCTATGATCACACAATCTAGTGAAGGCGGGAGAACTCCAGAGCACTTGCTGACCCCTGTATGCAATGCATAAGCCCCGTCGGCATCGGCATCGTAAGCTATTGTCTCGCCTTTGTCCCAGACGTTGTTATTGTTTGAGTCGATGTACATCAATTTTGAACTGTAAGCTGCATCTACGTATGGGTCATAGACGACGAATTCGCCGGAGTCCCAAACACTGTTACCGTTAGAATCGACGAATCCAATTCTTGCGTCGAATTTTAGAGATGTCCCAGGAACAGGAGCGGTGCCGGCGATAGCCGGTTCTCCGGTATCATAAACGCCATTCCCGTTCGAATCGTATGCTATCGACTCGCCAGGGTCCCAAACCCCGTTTCCGTTGGTGTCGACGAATTCTATCTTGGTATCGCTTGTTTCGCTTCGGGTCCATGATGCCCATATTTTGCCGCTACTGTCCTGCATTCCACTCGGCTTCTGGTCGGAGGCCGGGCTTGTGGTCAACCTAGTCTCCGCAGACCATCCGATCCCTGGGTTGTATCGGGAGTAGTAAATATCGTAATTGTCTGCTCTACGACTTGAGAAGAATAAGATGAGCGTGCCGTTCTTCAGGGCAACCGGTGCGGCCTGTACGTCGTAGTTTGTTCCTCTAGTGTATAAGGTCGGACTTGGCCATATGTTGCTCGCAATGTTTCCAGTGCTTGTGAGTGAATAGTATATTCCTGGGTTCTGGTCCCAGAATAGGAAGACGTTCCCTTTCTGGTCCTGGGCTACAGTGGGGTTGTAGTGTGCTATAGAAGGGTCGTTCGTCACAGTACAGGGCGGCGGGGTGGAGGAGGGAGGGCATGTGCTCCAAGTTGTTCCTTGACCGGAAATAATTAGAGCTGGAATTATCGCGCCGAGTAAAATTAGTATTATCAGTGGGATTGTGATGGGTCTCGTGATGGAAGAGCTTCCTCCTACTCTAGGATTGTAACATTTGACGTGTGTCCTCAAACGGGTTAAAGAGTTTTCCAGTTTCAGAAACCAGGAATGTGCCCTGTATGCATACGGATATCCTGAGAACCCTCCATTTCGAGTTCCTGGCTGTTTCTGTCACGGGTTGTTTGGCTTGACCGGGGTTGCCCCTCGCTTTCTGCGTTGTAGTAGGATGATGGCGAAGGCGGCTATAGCGACTATTGGAATAGCCACCAGTGCGAGGAGTAGGCTGGTCGACAGTCCCGGAGCAGGCGAGACGATTATTGTCGATTGCTTCATTGTCGTGTTGCCGCTATTGTCCGTCGCGGTCACTGTCACCGTATAGGTTCCGGCTTGAGAGTATGAGTGTGATGGAGTTCCAGAGGCTCCGGTGACAGTGTCAATTTTTCCGTCTCCCCATTCTATCTTGAGTGTCGTCACCGAACTCCATGGATTTGGCGAGGAAGCGTTGACGGTGATTGAAATGCTAGTGCCGGCATTACCAGTCGTAGGTGCTGTTACGATTACGCTTGGAGGCCGCGGGGCCAGAACTTGCGCTGTCTGGGTAACGTTTGCTGCAGCTCCTAAGTTGTCGGTCAGCGTTAGAGTTACTATGTAGTTTCCGACCGTCGCGTATGTGTGTGATATCGCGGTTGTGTTTCCACTTATCCTAGGTGAGCCATCGCCGAAATTCCATATGGTGCTGGCGACTGTTCCGTCGGGGTCGGTCGGATTGGAGGTGAAGTCGACGTTCGCGTTAGGCGTGGGACCGGTCTGCGCATAAGCTATCGTGCCCCCAGGTGGGTTATCGACGAGGATTGATTGTATTCTGTGACTAGGTTGGGCATTGACTATCGCCCCTCCCTGACCGTCCCGAGCACTGCCAGTCGCTCCTTTGTCGTCTACAACTCTGAGTGTTACCATGAATACGCCTGGAAGGGTGGCGCCGTTGGGACATGCCGGATTACATGTCACCTTGTAGTCATGCACTAGTATGAGTGAAGATGCGGTGAGATTCTGTGTCCCGTCTCCCCAGTCCCAATAGTAACCTCCTGGGTCTGCTATGGTGCCGTCACTGTCGCTGCTCGCTATGCCATCGGTGGTAAACGAGTAACCGGATATGTGCGTCAGCGTGAAACGAGCGTGGGGGGGATCGTTCAGGATCGTCTCAGTGACGTTGTTCCCCGCTATCACTCCAGGGATCGGCTGAGCATTCGGGTCACCGAACAAAACATCGCTCACCGTGAAGGCCTGGGGCGTGATGGTCTTATTCAACAGTTCGAATGTGACACTGCCCAATAATGTCTTGGCCCTGAGAGTGACGGGAGTTACGGGCGGGAAGAAGGCGAAGAATACGAAGATCGTGCCGCCGCCGGGGGGAATGTGGAATTGTGAGAACGCCTGCCCGCCGGCTACTGCGTTGGCCCAGTTGTAGGTTCCAAACGTACCTTGAGCACCAAGCGTTATCATGCTGCCGCTGCCATCGGGATAAGACGATAACGGATCAGGGTCGGCTTGGGGGACGACGAGAGTCGAGTTGTAGTTGATACCGAATTGCCACCCTGCAATATTACTTATCGGGTTGATCGCGCTGGCGTTCACTATCGCTCCGACACTGAACGTCGAATTCGGCCTGTAGCTTTGTTGCACTAGAACGTCAGTAGCACTGGTATTGTGAGCGTCAAGATCAACCGTCCAAACTGGCGCTGCGATTGCGGGACGGACTAGTCCCGGTGAGACAATGACAATCATGAGTATGATGATGAATGCACTTGTGATTATTTTTGTATCAACCAACGCCATGCGCACCGGCTTTAGAAAATCCAGCTCTTACCTCTTTCTCTACCAAGCTCCATATGCGTATTCAGTCAGTGAGTGGCTAGTTTCGTTCTCCTAATAAAAAGGATGCGGCGAGATACCAAATTGGAACCATTTCTTGTAATTATCGCCGAAATATTCTTAGCTAGAATGAAAATCTCATGTTTCTCTCCTTTGGAAGTTGGTTCTTGCTTGGGGTTGGTGATTGTTGATCTCTCTCTATGTCGCTTGGCACTTGCCACATTCCTCTCGTAGGCTCGTCCTTAGCCCTAATTTAGTCGTTGCCTAGTGGAGTCTGGATAAACGCCTAAAGCTAAGTAAGCTCTCTATCTTCGCGGTCAGCTTGCGTCTTTCAATTCCTCTGCTTCTTGCGTTGATCATTGGCGGAGGATTCGTGCTAATTATCCCTGCGAATGTTCACGCTGCATGCACGAGCAACATGGGACGCGTTTACGTTCCGTTCAACTGCAACACGATCCAACAGGCCGTGAGCACGGCTAATGCGAATGATACGATATTCGTCTCGCCAGGCATTTACCATGAAAGGTTCATCGTGGACAAGCTTGTTCATCTTGTTGGTGAAGCGAATACGACGACGGTCTTGGATGGAGATGCTGGAGGGACTGTTGTAACAATTACAGCAACACGCGTTACGATTACTGGGTTTACCATTACGGACGCTGGCCCTGATAGTCAAGCGGTCCAGGTTAGGAAGGCGAACTTTGTGAGCATCAACGAGAGCATAATCAGCTCTGACATCGGGTCTGGCCGGCCGTTGGGAGCTGGAGTTGACCTTTACCTCTCGAACAATACGATAGTCGACGGTAACACTTTTACGCACAATCTTTACGCCTTGAACATTACGCGCTCGGCCCACAACCGGATCAGCAACAATAGAATGGTGAGCAACAACCTCGTTGGTGTAGAGATTGTTGACAGTATGGATAATTTGGTATTTCAAAACACGTTTGGCAATGGAGAGGAGGGGGTCGAACTAACGGGTTCGATGACAAGTTTCAACAATGTCACTAGGAACTTGGTGAGGGGAACGAGTGTTGCGGGAGTTTTCATATTGGCTCATCCGTCCGACAACACGTTGCTTGAGAATACTTTTCAGTTTAATCATATCGGGGTGAACCTTCAGAATACGACCCTAAACACCTACTATCACAATAATTTCTTCTGCCCCTCGAGTATACAACCGTCATGTTTCAGGCATGTCAACCATGTGTTCCCCGGCGACGGATCCTCGGACATCTGGGACAATCGGAGCCTTGGCGGACCAAGAGGCGGGAACTACTGGGACAACTACACTGGAACGGACACAAACAGTGACGGGATCGGGAACACTAACCTTCCGGCAGACGGAGTCGACTCATACCCGTTAATGAGCCCATTCGGCCCGATCCGATTGGCCATTGCTGGCATTATCGCATCTCCGCTCTCAGGGACCGCACCGTTGACAGTGTCCTTCCAAGTGGAAGTCGTCGGGACTCTGAAGCCGTTCGTTTACGCGTGGAACTTTGGCGACGCCTCCGCAGTTCAGAATTCCAGTAGCCCAACTCACGTCTACAGTCAACCAGGCAATTACACGGCCCAAGCCTTTGTGCAGGACTCGTCTGGGACCGCGGAACTGGCTAGGGTTAACATTGTTGTCTCCGCGAAGGGCTCATCGACGTCACTAGCCACCATTCTAGAAGCAACTGGTCTGGTGGTGGGCGTCGCGGCTATCGTGGGCGTGCTCTACTTACGTAGGCACAGGGCTCAGAGACGAGATGGCTCATCAACTACTGGTGTAAGCGGGAAGAAGATCCGAAAGTAGATCAATCAAGCCTCTCTATTTCTGGACCGAACAGTTTCGCCTCCGCAATTTGGTCAAGCAATCTATGATTGTTCTGCCTGGTATAGCCTAGCTCTTGCTGACTAGGAGGATGAGATAGGATTTGCCAGCTTGCCAGAGGAGACCGGCTCTCGGAGAGAGATGGGTGCTAAGGATGTATTGTTCGCTTTGTGATCCTCCCTTATAGGTTAAGCTCAGGATTTCCGAGGATCCACTGTTGAATGTTATCTTGACCGAGATGGAGGCTTGTATGGTTGGGCCGTTAATTGAGACGCATTGTCCATTCTCGAGATGGGAGACCGATGGGTCGGAGAACGACGCGGTCACGAATTGTACTCCGACAAGTGTAATCTGCTGGTTGACATCAGTGAACGTCACATTCTGAGCCCAGTATTCAGTCCCTTGGAAATTGGCTCCATACGTGTTCGAGGATGTGCTTGGGGGCGCACAGGGGTTGGAGCTTGCAGGATTGTTTTGAAGGGCTAAGCTGTAGGCATATGCGACGAGGCCAACAGCCGATATAGCTACGATCATAACCGCGAGGATTCGTCGTCCGAATATCAATAGTACGTCCTTGGCTAGGGTGGCTGCTTCCTAATTTACTTGACTGGCTAGGCTCTTCCTTCTATATTGACTGGTTGACTGTTGTAACTGGCTGCTTTGGATCCGTTGTCCATCGAGCCCGAAGAGGACGGGGAGAGAGGTTTGGGTTCTGGCTGGAGAAAAATAATGGGGGGTGGGGGCCAAATAAAATTACGAGGTACTTTCGGAAAGTGCCTGTAAAACTTTTTCTTGTCTACGATTTTTGTCTTGTTGCACTCTTGAGGTCGGTGCGAAAGTATTCGGAAAGCCTCTTTCACGTCTTGAAACTTCACAATCTACCCCTCCTTTTTTCCAACTTAACTTTCTCAGGCGCCTCATTTTGGAGGAGATCTGCTGTTAATCGTGCATTATGCTAGGAAAAGCATTTTGCGGAAACGGTCTTATTCATTTAAACATAGCGGAAATTCACGAGGGAGACATCGGGGCCAGAAAACATTTGCGTATTTTCGCAATCAGGGCTCAAAATGAGCGAGTTGCTTGTTACGGGGGTTCGACCCTACTAATTTTCTTAAAGGGGGTGCATTCGTTCAGTCTCGTCTATTCACGTGCAAGCTGGACAATATCGCTCGGCGATTTCCCATTTGTTCCAGCAAAGCCCATTACTCCTCCGGTGACGCTCACAGCCTCTATTCCCATCGTACTGAGGAGTTCCGCGACACGTAAGGATGTGGCGCCGACCATGCAGACCAGAAGGATCTTCTTGTGATCTGGAATCAGGGTTTTCAACGTCTCCGGTAGTTTTTCTGTCATGACCAATGTCTGAACGTCCTGTGCTCTTGCGACCTTGACATTGTCTATTCCTCGCCCGAGTGAGGACGCTATTAGTTGTATGCCTTCATTCTTGGGGGCGTAGGTGGTATGGGTCCATAGGATGCTGTCGTATTGTTCGGTACTGGATCTTGCCTCGTCGATCGAGACCTCATACCTTCTCTCCTCACCAGCTAATTCTCCGAGATACTTTCCGTATTTCTCGATACCGTCGGCTAATACTACTACAAAGCTTTCGCCGACTCCAAAATTCAACATTTGAAGACAAGCGTAGAGTGCCAACGCGCTGCTTTCTCCGATATTGTATCCTTTTCTCGCGAAGAATCGGAATAATGGTTTGGCAGCGTCAAAATCCACTTCGTGCTGACCGGAGTAATCCTTAGGACGATAAAATCTGAGACCTAACGATTTGTCCTTAGTTCGAATTCCTGCGACATCCTGGTTGTTGAGGGGATACACGACGTGTACGCTCTTCTTGCCGTATTTCTTCTGGAGATATTTGCTGAGACCTGTCGAGGTGCCTCCTGTTCCGAAGGTTGTGATTATTCTGAAATCTGCGAGCGAGTATCCCTCGCGGAGAAGTTGTTGATCAATCTCTGGTCCGGTGATCGTTTCATGGGCAATAACATTGTACTCGTTATCATACTGTTCAGGACAGAAGCCATTGTAGATCTTGGCTAGATGTTTTGCCAGTCCGATCACGTCCTGGCGAGCTAGGAGGTGGACTATGCCGGGTAGCGACTTGTCATAGATGGACGTGTCTAGTCCATACTCGGATAATTGTTGCTTGACGTTCTGAGCGATTGTATTGGCCACCAGCGTGTTCTGATCCATCTGTAGACCTGGTGCTGGGCAGATGTCGATGTCAAGATCAACCGTCTTCACGCCCTGCCTTTCTAACTCCTCCGTAACGCCTTCCTGGAGTCTTCTTGAGACGAGTGTTATGACTTGTAAGCCCAGTGATCGCAATAATCCGAGGGCTAGGCCGAAGTTACCGGATGTTGCTTCGAAGATAATCTGACCAGAGTGTAAGCTTCCGGTTTTGATTCCGTCCTCAATTATCTGGACCATGGGACGAACCTTGACGGATCCGCCGTAGATCTCGGAGTCCAGTTTTCCAAATACCCTGATCTTACTAGATAATTCGATACCGTACTCTGTCCGGGCGCATTCTATGAAATCGCTGGTGATGTTTGTTAATGGGGTTGGGTTCTGTATCTGGGTGCCTTCAGGTCCCTCTTGCCAATGTGGGACTCTGCTCCTTATCTCAGTGTTGAACTTTGCGAGTAGGTTTTGATCCGGCTTTCCATTGTATGCTGTCTCTTTCTCGGGCGATCTGGCAATCTCCATTGTGGATAGTGTTTTTAATGACGTATGTTATAATCTTGCGTTATGCAACAAGGCTATCGTGCCCCGAACGTTCCGGACAGTAAGGTTACCCCTGAATTTGTAAGGGATGAACTCTTGAACTGTTTCGAGAGTGCCAACCGGGAATTCGGCAGGTTGTTGAATATGCAGATGACTGATGATGCGTTGAAGCAGCAAGTGAAATCGTTTGTGTCTACTGTGTTTCAACAATGTGGTGTTAGCTATACTAGTCCGACTAGGGAGGGCATTGAGATAGCGATCATGACGTGTAAGGATAACGCGGAGAAGATGATGGGAGCCCAGGGAGCAGAGATTATCCGCCATCACTATGCCGAGATGATGAAACTAGTCAATAGGCTACCCTAGTTTTAGTGACAAGAATAGAATCGATTCTGGGGAGCGCGGTCGTACCCCGACATTCTATGCCCGTTGGATGTATTCGGTCCCTTTGGTCTAGATGCACAGGCCACTGAATGCTTATATCGATAGCGAGAGCGTATTACGCTCATGGCGTCGATGCAGACCGTCAAAGTCTCGAAGAGGTATCAAGTGGTAATTCCGGAGGATGTGAGAAGGGAGGCTGGTATCAAGCCGGGAGACAGAATGGTTGCAATAGCGAAAGGTGGAGTGTTGCAGTACGTTCCCGTGCGTCCCATCTCGGAGACCAAGGGAATGATCAAGGGATTGAGCACTAGGAATCTGCGCGACGAGCGAGACCGATCAATCTGATCTGCGTCGACAGCTACGGATGGATTGAACGCCTGACAAATGGTCCGAAAGCTAACCGCTACAACCGGATCATCGACTCCGTAAACCCTGATCGGATAGTTACACCTGTCGTGGTTGTTTACGAGGTTTATCGGAAGACTAGAATGATGAAGGGAGAACAGGACGCCCTCGAGGCGGTTGCTCTCCTCACACAGACGGAGATGGTCGATATTGACCAGACCCTGTCTCTGGAAGCTGCGGACTTTAGTCTCAAACACCATCTCCATTTTTCAGATGCTTTGGTGTACGCGACTGCGAGAAAATATGGTGTTGAGTTGTACACAAGCGATGTGGACCTTAAAGGGCTCATTGGCGTCTCTTTCATCTGAGTGGACAGTTCAAAGGAGAAGAAGAGGGGGCTCAGCGGTTCTGTCTGGATTAATCGTCGTCTTCGTCGTCGCATGAGTTCTGGGCTAAGCCATCGTTTGGGACGACGTTGAAGCATCCTTTGACTGTCTTCCCGTGCCCGAGTATTTCATTATTGTCGAGTACACCGTTGCCGTTGGTGTCGATACCGTACTTGAGGGTGGCGGTGAAACAGTAGTGGCCGTTCTGGTTGGATAGCGGTAGGTTGAAGGATATGTCCTTCCTGTTTTGGCTTGGGTTAAGAAGAAAGCTGGGGCTCGTGAAACTGGATATCGTCCCGTCAGGGTTTGTTACTGTTATGTCGATTCGTGTAAGGAGCGGAATGTTGGCTCGGTTGACTTCTTGCGCGTTGAAGGTTTGTGTTGAGGTAGCGTGGAAAGTGTGGGCGAAGGTTAGCGCTTCGTCGCCATTGAAGCGTGCGCCGAGGACTGTGAAGGTGAACGTCTTTGTACTGGCATTGTCCGGTTTGAAGCTTGGGTCCCCCCTCGTTGCAGATGAGGGACTGTAGTAGATTGTTGCGATGACTGTGTAGCTTCCGGGCATTGGTTTGAACTGGGCGCTGAACCTGGTGTCGTTTCTGCCATTAATCACCTGGTTGGGTGACAACTGTACGACCTGAGTGTACAATACGGGACTTGTCCCACTTGGAGTTTTAATGTTGAATAGTACGTAGACTTTGACTGTGATGTTACCGTCGTTTTTACCCATGGCAAAGAGTGTTTGCGTGGCATCCAATTGGAGGTTTTGAATGCTGAACCCTGGGGCTGCTCTGTATCCAATGAGTTTAGCATGGCCACCCGTGAGTGCGACTTGTGTGATGCTGAGTTGGAATGTTCCACTGCTTGTGAGATGAGTTGTTGCGGGCGCATAGTTCGCGGTGAGCGTGTCGGTTCTCGGTGATGTCCCGCCTGGTGTGTAGGTTACCTGGCAGGTACTGGCGGCACTTGTGCCAGTCAAATTGCATGGTGAACCGATGAATGTGCCTGTTCCACTACTGGATACTGTGACTTGTCCAAGAGGTGGGATGAAGCCTCCGACATCAGTGTCGGTGACCGTTACCGTGCATGTTGTCGGGGTGCCTGTGTTTACTGATGATGGGACACAGGTGATGCTTGTAGTTGTAGAGCGTGCACTGACTGTTAGGTTGACTGTGTTGCTCGTGCTACCACTGTGAGACGAGTCTCCTGCATAGCTCGCAGTAATAGGTAGTGGGTTGAGGGCGAGGTTGATCGGTGAGACTGTTATGGAGCATGTCGCTGATGGCGCGGTCGCTGCTTGCAATGTGCAGGGTCCGCCAGGTGTGAACGTGACCTGGCCTGTGGGGATGACTGCTCCAGTTATGGATGTGTCTGTGACTGTCGCACTGCATGTTGATGCTTGGCCGACTACGACACTTGTTGGGTTGCAAGATATAATTGTGGAAGTTGGGCTTAATGGGACTGGGTTGGCTGTAATGTCGAATGTTCCTGCTGTATTG
>Ga0209237_1000994_pt1 | contig 16573 bp, 12 predicted proteins | sample GraSoi013_1_40cm_2_FD_185820 | JGI IMG/M metagenome (GOLD analysis project Ga0209237, IMG submission 185820) | Grasslands soil microbial communities from the Angelo Coastal Reserve, California, USA - Sample 10_02_2013_1_40cm (SPAdes) (version 2) | ecosystem: Environmental > Terrestrial > Soil >... | reverse complement strand
TTTCTTTGTCGAACTGCCTAGATCCGTTAACCCAGAATTTTGCTTGGCCGTTTTCTGGCTCGGTAGACTACCGCGGCAACCCCGGCTATGATCAACCCTAGGGCACCTACTATTCCATAGAAGATTGTTGGGTCCAAGCCTAGAATGGTTGGTGTAGGGTTGAGGTCGATGTCAACAACCACGGGACTGTGGAATGTCACTTTGAAGTAGACATGATAGTTGTTGTCGTCACTCGTTATTGTCAGGTCGGAGTCTGATAGCTCGTTGCCGTCGACACGGACCTTGATCCGGTGAATATCCGGTACCGTGGATTTTCCGATTGTGACATTTGCCGCCCCCGTCGTTCCGGCGTCCCCGGTCATTACGAAGTGTATGGTGTGACCCGAGAAGTTCGTATTTGATAGTGGGGCGTCACTTTCGATGTTACAATCATCCTTGTCTCCACCACCACACTTCAACTTCTCAGGGGATCTTACGGTGATATTGATGGTGGCGTGATTGATTATTGAACCGCTGGTCCCGGTGATCGTCACGGTATAGTCACCTGGAGAGGCCTCGTTGATGTTGAGTGTCGATGTAGCTGCTGTATCGATCGTAGTCTTGCTGAGTTCTGTGTCGATATGGGGCGACGACGATACTGACAATCCTACTTGGCCGGTGAAACCATTGAGAGCAGTTATCGTGATTGTGATCTGGCCCTCGTCATCACACGGGCTAATGTCATGTCCTCCTCGGCAATTCTCGGATCCCTCAGCAGAAAGTGTGAGAGATGTTGGGTCGGCTAAAATTGTGAAATCAGCAAGCGACGGTAGGGTTACAGATACCTGGCCCATATTGGTGCTGGTGGCGTGAATGGGGAATGGGTTGGACCCGCAGTTGAACGCGTCGCAGTAGGTCGCGGTTATAGTGTCAGTCTCGGCCGTAGGAGAGGAGGGCGTGTACTGGACGCTGCAACTCGCAGTCGCAGTCGCGGTCCCTGCTGCTAGAGTGCAGGGTGACGTTGTGAAGGTGCCCTGTCCGCTGGAGATGAATAAGACATAGCCTTGCGGGGTGCTGGCAGCACCGATGCCGCTTGAGTCGGTCACTGTTGCAGTACAGGTTGTGGCTGATCCGGTGTTGACAGACGAAGGAGTGCATGATACTGAAGTAGTCGTTGGACGTCTGTTCACAGTAATTGACGTACTGCCAGTGTTGCCGGAGTGGCTGGTGTCGCCCCCATAAGTGCCCGGGATGTTCACCGAAGCTCCGGCAAAAGGTGGAGTAACGGTGATCATGCATGCTACAGACGACCCGGTTCCGGAGAGTGTGCAGGTCAGGCTCGTCGACATAGTTACCGTTCCAGTTGGAGTGATCGCCGTCCCAGTGTCAGTGTCGGATACTGTGAAGGTGCATGTAGTGGGTTGGCCAACGGTCAGGGTTGATGGTAAGCAGTTTATTGTGATGCTTGTTGCGCGCTTGCTCACCATTATTGAGTTGCTTGCGCCTCTGCTCCCTGAGTGGACCCTATCGCCGGGGTAGTCGGCTCCAACCGAGACCAGCAAGCCAACAGCGTCGGGTGTGACCTGGACTGAACATGTAGCGGACCCTGCCACGGTCCCGCTTGTCAGTCTGCAAGACAGGGTTGGACCGAAATTCACGATCCCGGTAGGTGTAACCAAAGTTCCGGAGGCAGTATCGGTCACTGTGGCTGTGCAGTTGATTGCTTGCCCAATGACTATGGTCGAGGGCGAGCAGAAGACTGCTGTGCCTGTGGTCCTGAGATTGACGGTCACAGTTGCAGCAAGAGAGGTGCTAGTGCTGTGAGTAGTGTCTCCGTTGTATGATGCAGTTATGGTGGCTGTTCCGGCGGTGGAGGATGTGAAAGTCGAAGTGCAAGTTGCTTTGTCAGTGGTCGTGCCAACTGCGAGATTACAGTTAGGCAAGGTGCCGGTTATTCCAGATACTGCGAAGGCGACGAAGCCCGTTGGAGTGGAAGCTCCAGTGGTCGACGTGTCAGTCACGGTTATCGTGCATGTTGAGGCTTGCCCTATGACCACAGGACTTGCGCAGGTTACGGCTGTGCTGGTAGGGTTGAGTGCCGAGGTTACAATAATCGTGAGTGTGTTGCTCGTGCTCCCGTTGTGAAAGGTCCCCTCACTACCTAGAGGAGCATAAATCCCGTAGACGGACAACGTGCCCGCCGAGTCCGGCGTTAGGCTGATCGAGCATGAAGAGGTTAGACCTGTACCCGGTTGTAGAACGCAAACACCGGGTGGGATCAATGGGTTGGGTGGCATGGAGAAAGTGACGGTGCCACCGGTGACGAAGAAGCTTACCCAACCGCCGGGTACCAAACCGGTGCCGGAAGCATAGTCCGTCACAGTTGCCGAGCAGCTGGTGGGGAGGTTGACCGTGCCAGTCGCAGGACATGAGATAACGGTCGCAGTGGGGCGGAGATCGACACACACAGACCACTGATTCACGAGAACGAAACATTGACCAAACCCTCCACTGACCTCCGTACCAGAGCTCATGGCGTGCGTACTGTCGCCATTGTAAGTTCCCGTAACACTCGCGGCACCAATGCTCGTCGAGCTGAAAATTGCTGGTGCGATACACGTTGCCGTGCCAAGGGTCGTTCCAGCGGTTAACGTACAAGGACTGGCAGTGAACGAAGCGGTGCAGGTGTAATAGCAAGCTGCCTGGAAGGCGACAGTACCCGTTGGCATGGTTGGAGATGTTGATGTGTCTGTGACGGTTGCTGTGCAAGATGAGGTCTGACCGAGAACTATCCTTGAGGGCGTGCACGAGACGGTCGTGCTAGTCGAGTCGAGGGAGGATGTCACGTCTAGGCTGAAAGTATAGCTGCTAGTCGCATGAGTTGAGTCTCCTACATAGTTAGCCGTTATGGTGTCTGTACGTGCGGATGTTCCAGTGGGAGTGTACGTGACTGAGCATAAGGCTGTCGCGGTTGTAACTGCTACTAATGTGCATGAGGTTGCGAATGTCGCTGTTCCACTGGTCGTGAAACCTACTGTTCCAGTTGGCGGAAGGGACAAACCCGTGCTTATTGGTGCATTATCTGTTACTGATGCGGTACAGGTTGTAGCTGATCCTGTGTTGACTGATGCAGGGATGCATGTGAGAGTGGTTGTTGTTGGTCGGGCGGTAGCTGTCAGGATTGTTGAACCTGTACTACCATAGTGTGCAGGTGGTCCTGTATCGCCAGCGTAGGCAGCTTGGATATTTGCGGTGAACGCCGCCAAATATGCAATCGTCCCCGAGCATGAAGCTGTTGCTCCTGTGCCCGACAGGGTGCAAAGCTCATTCGCCTTTCCTCCGGCTGGTGACTGAAAGCTCATGGTGACCTGGCCGGTTGGCGTTGTAGCCCCACTGGTAGAGGTGTCTGTCACAGTTGCGGTGCAGGTACTGTACACTCCGGCGAGGACAGGGTTGGGACTACATGATATTGCGGCTGTTGTTTGATGAGCTGCGATCGTTACTGTTACGTCTACGCTTGTGCTTGTACTCGCCGCATATCCTGTGTCACCGCTGTAGACCGCGGTTATGCTGGCGACTCCTGTGCTTGTCGAGCTGAATGTAACGGAGCATGTTGCTGCTCCGCCCGGAGGGGCGGTCAGAGTGCATGGGTTCCCAGTGAAGGACGCTCCTGTTGAGATGCCTGTCTGACTGAATAATACAGTGCCGGTTGGGGTTGAGGTACCCGTACCACTAGAATCGTAAACATAGACTTGGCATTCCGAGGTTTGGCCAATGTCAATGGTCGCAAGGAAGCATAGCAAAGAGGTCGAGGTCGTCTTTATGCCTGCGACTTGCCCCCAAGTCCAAGTATCGCTTAGTCCGACTGCGGAAGAAGTGCCGCCGAAAAGAACAATATAATGATCAGCATCGTCATAGGCTATTGACCCGTTCGAACGTGCTGAAGGTGCCGTGCCGGTAGGAATGTTGGTCCATGTGCCTGCTAGGAATCTCCACGTATCTCCGAAGAAGCCAGTAGTACCACTAACTCCGCCGAAGAGAAGCGTGTAGCCGTCGGCGGCGTCATAAGCTAGGGTTGAGAGTGTCCGTGCTGGAGGACCTGTGGTTGTTGTGATGTTCGTCCATGAACCTCCAGCGAACTTCCACGTATCGCCGAGAGTGCCGCTAAACGGGAAAACCGTTGGATTACTTGAGACACCTCCGAAGAGAACCCCGTAACCGTCAACAGCATCGTAGGCCATGGCGGTGAACAAGCGCGGGGAGGGACCAGCGCTAGTCGTAACGTTCGTCCAGACGCCGGCGTGGAACTCCCAAGTGTCGAGAAGGCCGTCGCGAGAGGAGGTTTTGCAACAACCTCCGAACAGGACAACGTAGCCGTCAACGACATCGTAAATCGTCGAGGAACCGTACCTAGGTGGGGGGCAGGCGCCTGCTGTCGAGCAATTTGTCGGGATATTGGTCCAGAGACCCCCTTTGAAAGCCCAGCTGACGCTTCCTACAGTGAGAAATACGTATCCATCGCTGGCATCATACACCATGGGGATGTAGGCTCCGCGATTGGGGCCCGATGTTGTAGTAATGTTCGTCCAAACACCTCCTTGGAATTTCCACGTATCGCCAAGTAACCCTGGGCTTATCGAGGTGTCTGCGGCCCCGCCGAAGAGGACGACGTAACCATCAGCCGCATCGTATGTCATTGAAGCTCCGACCCTCGGAGAGGGACTTGGGAGGAAGGGTGTTAGCAGAGTCCAAATGCCTGCGGAAAACTTCCATGACAAAAGACCAATGCTGAAAAGGAGCAGGTAGCCATCGCCCTGACCCGCATCGAACACTATCGGTTGACCCCATTGGCCTCCAGGACTGGTAGCCGTCGTAATGTTGTTCCATGAACCGGCTGAGAACTTCCACGTGTCCATCTGGAAATCCTTGTAGCCAGTGCTAATCGTGTTGTTTGCTCCTCCAAAGAGGATCACGTAACCGTCGCCGGGTGCAGCGTCGTAAGTCATCGACCCCAGGATACGTCGTCCAGGGCTGTTACTTACCGAGATGCCGGTCCAAGACCCACCGGAGAACTTCCAAGTGTCGCCTAGAAAGGCGGTCGGGCTCTGTCCCCCGAAGAGAACGATGTAGCCATCGGCGGCATCATACGAGATTGATGCGCCGGCCCGCGCGGGGGGACCACTGACCATCGTGATGTTCTGCCATGAACCACCGGAAAATTTCCAAGTATCCTTGAGCGCACTCGTAATAGTGCCTGAGGTAGGAGGAAGTACTGGTGTACCGCCGAAGAGAACTATATACTGGTCTGCGGGCAGAGCATCGTAAGCCATGGAGGCTACGGCTCGGGCTGCAGGACCGTTAGTGCCAGTGATGTTCGTCCAACTGCCGCTCGAAAATTTCCAGGTATCTCTCAACGGTTTGAATGCTGAGTCGAATCCGCCGAAGAGTAGTACGTAACCGTCAGCAGAATCATACGCCATGCCTGCTCCGAGACGAGCTGGTGGGCCGGAAGTGGGTGTGATTTGGGTCCAAGCGCCGCCAGAGTACTTCCACGTTTCGCCGTTGATAGATCCGAGGGAAGTTGCTCCTCCGAACAATACCACGTATCCGTCGGCCGCGTCGTAGGCAATGCTGCCCAAGAGGAAACTAGAAGGATGCGCAGGTCCCAGCTCTGTCCAACCCGGAGCTGAAGAGGCTGCTGAAAGAAGAGGAGAAGCTACGAGAGTGCTGGTAGCGCAACTTCCGCTCACCAATCCATTCCCTGAGCAAATCATGGCACCGAGTCCAGGCGGACCCTGCCCAGATTCAAGTGAATTCTTCGCGGCCAATATTTCGCTATTCGCATCTAGGTTATGCGTATTGGGGAGGGTGTTGACAGCGGACAGGTTGCTGAACGTCGGCTGGACACTCGGAGCAACTAGAAGAACCGCGATCGACAAATAGACTATGGAAAGAGCAGTCAGAGATCTTCGGGGCATATTACTTGCAAAGGTTACCAAGGATGCATCCACTCGGACCCACTGGAGAAATGCGCGTTCAAGGCTGCGCGAGTGCTCTACCAATCGGAATTTAGCTTTATCTATTCATAGCTCGATACGAGAATAGGAAGGTTGAGAGCTCCATTACCAGATATAGATTTATTGCCGCAGAATCTGAGCTTGTCGATGGAATCGTCTACTTAAGGAAGTCTCTTCGATGGACGGCCTCTCACTTTCTATCTCCGAGGCAAACCGCCTCGTTATGGTGAAAAATCATATTCTCCGCCAGAACGGTAAGGGAAGTGTTGTTGGTGTAGCTGACGATCTTTGTGGATTGCACGCGACATCATCGATCACTCCATACCTTTCCTTGTCCAATAGAATCGACGGTTTCTCGCCCGAAGATCTCAACCGGGAACTGGATCTCAAGAGGCTTCAGCGAGTAAGAGCGATGCGAGGTACATTATTCCTAGTCTCTCGCGAAATGTTTCCTGTCGTTGCAACCGCGACACGGGCCTCTGACGATGGGATACAACGAAAACTAGTGAAGTGGCATATTTCAAACCAAGAATACCAAGCGGTTTCGAAAGCCATCCTGTCCACTCTCGCTGGGCATGCCAAAACAACAGCTGAGATCAAGCGAGACATTCCGTCAAAACTGTCGAGAACCATCACGATGAAGATGGGAAGGAGAGTCTTGAAGAGAACTAATGTGGATGAGGTGCTCAATCTTCTGGTCGTTCAGGGTAGGCTCCAATCTCAGGCTGAGCCTTTGGTTTGGAAGGATGTCAAGTGGGATGGTTACGGTCTCAGATTCTTCAGCGCTGTCAGAAAAATAACTTACTCCCCGACCCAGACAGGAACCGATGACATCCTCGATACTAATAGCGCGAGGACAAAGCTAGTAGAGTTTTACATCAAGAGATACGGTCCCGTTGCCATCGACGATATCGCCTGGTGGATGGATTTACCGAGAACGGCAGTAGCGAACATCGTTGAGAGCATTTCTGCTAAACTAGCCAAGATACGAATCAAGGGACTCAGACAAGAGTTCCTGCTTCACAGAGAGGACCTCAATACTCTTCAAAGCCGGGACCGGGAAGATTCGAGCGTCCACTTTCTCTCCTACGAGGACCCGTATACGAAAGGGTTCAAGCTGAAACAGAGATTGATAGATCGTAATTTCGAACGAATTGCTTACCCTATGGGTGGCGCTCTCCCGACATTATTAGTAGACGGCAGAATCGTGGGGACATGGAGCATTACAATTGCAGATCATGTACTACGGCTCCTGGTCAGGAAATTTGTTCCCTTAGAGAGGATCATAATTGAAAAGGTTCGAGAGGAAGGTCAGAGACTAGGAAGATTTCTGAGACGAGAAATGGCTAGCGAGGTTACCATCGAAGGAGACAAACGGTGGCGCCAGATAATTGCGAAGAGTCGACCGAGCTACTATGTAACCGGAACTCCGAGGCAAAAAGAAACATGAATTGCCCGAACGCGGTCCCACGCAATCCAACTGTCGAGGTTAGCTTGGGTCCGTCTGAGTTGCGGCTGTTGCGGCTTTGAGTCGTGGTTGTCGTCTTCCAGCGATTCTATCGATCAGGTTGAAGGCGAGAATTATCAGGAAGATTCCTCCAACAATGCCTGTGATGGCTTGGACGAAGGGTCTCGTGTCGTACGGTATGACCTCATAAACAGCTACTGCTCCGGCCCAACCACCATAGGCTACTAGGAATGCTCCTGCGATCCCGATTATTGCCTTCACGACCGCCACAAGTCCGTCAGTAAAATCCTCTCGGGGCCTGGGCGTGGTCCCGTACCGTGCTCCACAACGCGGACAGAACGTTCCACCAGAGGGTATCATCGCGCCACAATTACGGCACGAGAGCGAGGGCAAGCTGGACGGGGATGACAATGAGAGATGCGTCTCGAATCAGCATATTCGTCTTATTATCGTTAAAGGCATATGTGAGATTACGGATATGTCGAAATGTGAGGGGTGCGGCCAAGACATTTCCGACGACTCCTTCTATTGTAGTTTCTGTGGCGCAAGACAGTGGAATAATGGTCCGGCATTACTGGGTGAAGAACGCCGCGCCAGTTCCGGCCATTTCTGGAGGAAGTGTCCGAGTTGTGGATTCAGTCTTATACGTGGCTGGGAGTTTTGTCCGGGCTGTGGTATGTCGAGGCCCCGCGCCGGAGTGAAACTTGTTGGAGTGATCTCTCTATTGGCGGCGCTCCTGTCTTTCATCGCGGGCGGCTCCTATTTCAGTTATTACTACTACGACCCGTTTGTTCGAATATTCGACACCGCGATGATGGCAGCTTACGCGTTTGTGGGTTTCGGTCTTCTAATGTCCCGGCATCCGTTAATCTGGTGGGTTTCGGTGACATTATGGTTCCTTACGGGACTTGAAGCTCTGTTCTTCGGCTACTATTCTTTAGGACTCTTCATAACCATTCTCTCGGCGATAATCGTCACTTATCTCGTCGTTGCGCGGAGAAGCTTCTCCATCCTAACGGCCTAACAGGAATTGTTCCGGCGGATTGTGAATCATAAGGGCTTTCCGCATTTCCCGCAATAGACCGCATCCTCGTTCTCGAGGTATCCGCAATTTCGGCATTTTACCTTGACGACTGATCCACTTTGAAGCGGGTTCGCTCCAAATCCTTGCCTCAAGCCCTCGCCAGCGGCCTCTGAGACTCGCTCGATCGCGGGTGATGCCTCGGAAGCTACATACGTAGTCACTGGCCTAATCAACCCAAGTCTTAACGTTACGCCTCCAACTCCTAAGAGAATCATCCCGACTACAGCGGTACCGAAGGCTGAACTCATCCGGGCCTGGCTTGCAGCAAAGTCAAACGGGTTTGAGGACGGAGCCGTCAGAGTCGTTGCCGCCACCAGGAAGAGGATTATCCCGAAGACAACCAGCACTGCCCCAATGACTGTCAATGATCCTCGACCCAAGCCGAATAGTGACCCGTCATCATCGTTCATTTCGAATCACTGAACTATAATGAGTGAGAGCTTGGATTAAACTTCTGCTACAACAGGGAACACTTTATGATACTTACTTGGTAGCCAATGACTACCAGTCTCATGTCAGCACAGGATGACTCTGGTAAGATTGTGACCATTGTTCAAAGCGCAATCTTACCGGGCGGGATGCTCTATCTGTCTTCGTTGGGAGTACCATCGGACTTATGCGGAAACCCGCGCAGAAGCTAGGCAGTCTCACGCTAGGGGAGGTCGGTCGCGTTGGCAAGTGATATGGAAATTGTGAACACGACCAGCGAGCTCTGTGACAAGTTGAGTATAACGCGTTTTAGGCCCCGCGAAGTGGTTTGGGCTGAGTGGAATCCGGCCTCAACTCCTATTTGGCTTGCGTCTACCATCGGCGGGTTTCCTCCCCCAACCTTCGAAAGGATGCGCTCGGACTGGGCAATTCCATACCGTGAAGGCATCTATCTGGCCAGTACACTCAAAGAGCAGCTTACTCCGAAAGAATGGAAGCCTATCATTGCTTCCGCTCTGATCTACAACTTCGACCCAGAGATACGAGGGTCCAAACTGAACTGGATGACCAAGTGGATACTGTTTTTGTTCGTGTATTTTGGACTTGTGATGCGGGAGCATTTGCCGGAGGAATATTCTACTTGATTGCCATTATTGTTGGTCCTGTTCTTATCATACCCCTTGCCATAGTATACACTAGACAGACGGGCAAGACTCAGAGAGAACGGTTCCTGAAGGCGGACCTGAAGACCGCCCAAATATTGGGAAAGGAAGACTTTCTCTCTACACTACAGAAGATTGACGAGATGCGACTTGTAGACATTGAGAAGAATAAAGTCGAGACGGCAAGAAAGCGAAGCTTGTACACGCAAGGGCCGACTATCACCCAGAGGATCGACAACCTTCTCTGGGGAGGACACCCGCCAAGTTCTCAGATCGATTGAATGGACTTCTCTAGCTGTGCTTATGCCTTCCACCATCCGTTTCTGCTTACGATGAATAACAGCTCTTACAGTCGGGCTCTAATCGATGAAACCATATTTCAAGGAACGACCACGCAGAGTGTTTCTGAGATCTGGTCCTCCAAGCGCAACAGATTTCAAATTAGCCAGAAAGAAGGCCCAGAGCCGAACATCTGCAATTCGATCACGTCTACGGATAGTAACGGGGTATGCTATTTCCAACGTCAAGGTCGTAAGTCTACCATGAAGATAGAAGCTTAGTTTCGTTCCATCTGTTTGTTCTAATAGAAACGAGGAATGTTTTTGGCCCATACTCAGGACTGTATCTTTCACAGATCTTTCACTAGGCCAACGATTCGCCAAGTTCGATCCAGATTTCCGTAGATCCGTTGAAGATGAGGCTCAAGCTTACGCCGATTTCCTAGGCGGCCCATCCGGCGTCACCATCTCATGGTCCAGATAATAGCCTTCCGAAACAATCGCCCATGAAACGGGGCGGAGTGTAAGATTCGAACCTGAGAAAATTTCCGTGTCAAGACGAAACGTCGTTCTTGAAGCTTATACCTTAGATCATACCTCATTGGCGAACTTACTGACCTATTCAAACGGTGGGTGAACTTCTTCGGTCGCTCAAAGACAAGTCCGTGACGAATCTGATGTCGAGGCCATGTCGCGCCAGTTCAGGAACTTCGCAGAAAAAGTGTATCATGGATCTTCTCCTCTTTACGAAGAGATATCCCGTCATGTGTCAGAAGACCCAGAGCTTCTATCTCTAGCAATCAGAGCTAGAAAAGGTGAGTTGAGTCCTAACTTGTTTTTCGGAGCGGTCCACTATCTTCTTTTGAGAGGTACACGGCATCGGCTCTCGAACTTCTATCCATCATTGTCCGGCTCGACTACTAGGCAAGATGATGCATATCCCTTCTTTCGAGCTTTCTGTTTAGAGAACAAACGAGAAATCGAAGATCTCATCTCGACGCGTCGGGTGCAAACGAATGAAGTCCAACGTTGCACCTGCTTAGTGCCCGCGTACTCGATAGCGTACCGAAGATCAGGCAAGCCATTGTCCATAGTCGACTTGGGTGCCAGCGCAGGACTCCACCTTCTCTGGGACCATTACGGCTACTATTACGGTGAAGGTAAAAGACTCGGCAACCCCGATTCACCAGTACAGCTAACTTGTTTACTTCGTGGCGACGCGAGTCCCCCATTTCCTTCTCGCCTTCCCCCGGTTGCTTTCCGGGTGGGTATAGATTTGAATCCGATTAATGTTAAAGACCCGGAGATGATGTTATGGTTGAAAGCTCTCGTATGGCCAGACCATCGGAAACGAGCAGAGACTCTCAACTCAGCCATCGAACTCGCCAAGCAAATCCCACCAACGGTCATCCGCGGCGATATCCTAACCGTTTTGCCAGAAGTCGTTTCAAAAATCCCCGTTGAAACTACTGTTTGCATCTCACACTCTCACGTAGTGTATCAGTTCCCGAAAGAGTTGCGAGAACGATTCTTTTCTGTATTGAATGAGTGTGGAGCACGCAGAGACATCTTTCAAGTCTCCTATGAATGGTGGCCCGGAAGAGACAAGCCTGAATTAGAGCTATCGACTTTCGAGAACGGAGTCAAGCAACAGCAATTACTCGCTTACTGCAATCCACACGGAGAATGGATGCAATGGGTCTTACCTGAATAGGCGGTACGGGTGGTGTGATTCCCAAAAAAAACATAGAGTGAAAAACGAATATGGGTATTGCCCCTGACTAAGCTAGAAGTCTCATGACTGCAGGATGCCTTAGATCAAGAAGGACTGTCCCTGGTGGGATTCTAACCACGAAGTACCCGAATACTCAGGACTTGGACTCCTCTGCGTTAGGAGACTGCCCTCCTGCCATCGAGGTTGAAATATAGGTGTGTTACCAGCAAAAGTCCTGAGCAATTTGACCGAGAAGAACGAAGACAGCAGAATTTTGGAAGAAGAAGTCAAAGGTGTTATCCCTGCAATAGCTTGGGAAAACAAGGGACCACTTCAGTGCGGACTGGTCTTCGCCACGCACATCATCATAGTTGCCTTCTTCTCCAGCAAGATCGCTCAATTTGCGGGAGCAATTAGGACTCCTGATTATCACATAATGAAGAAAGCTTGGGCCAAGTTTGAACACAAATCAACCGGAGAAATACTCAAAAATAAGCAATACAAATGCTACATTATTCCTTACTCGTCTGTCACTCATATGCGCGCAGCAGAAACAGGTAGAATACGAAAGAGGAGTATACTGCACATTTACACCCCCGAGCAAGTGTACGTTTTCACTTGCACGGTCAGAGCGGAGACGCTCGGGAAAGACATAGGTGAACTTCTGGGCGGATCCGGTATCCGTTTTTCTAAAGGAGAGTAAACGGCATCCACGCTTCGGGGCATAAGCAAGCATGATCTAGATGGCGCTCATGAGCGCAATGATTGACTTCCTTGGTGCGGGGGGTGGGATTCGAACCCACGAAGGCCTGCGTCACGGGGTCGTAATCTAAAACACCATCCAAACGAAAAGCGTTGTGCCTTGGTGTCCCTTTCCGATGAAACAAAGAAAAAGGAGGGGATTTTGGGCTGCTATTCTTCGTGATTTGCTTCTGATGTGGAAAAGTCAGCGCCAGTACTCACTGATTCTGTGCCGGTAGACGAGTTGTCATTCTGGGAATCGCAATGTGCCCCGCATGTATTGATGACCACAATTTGTCCTGCGCCTGGAGGAAAAGCGTAGCCTTGATTCGAGACGTAGAGTCTGCCGTCAGGACCGAACGTCATAGCCGTTGGAAACGTGAGACCGTTAGCGATAGTGGTTTGTGTGCCATCGTGGTTGACGCGGACTACTTGTCCTGTGCCGACGGCTGCGGGTCCGGGGAACCCGGCGACCGTGTCAGTCTCCAAGGCGTACAAGCGGCCTTGACTGTCGAACGCGACGCCTAGGACTGCTGTCAGACCCGAGGCTACGAGCTTGACACTTCCGCTTGTCGTGAGCTTGTAGATGCTCTCTGTTCCGGGAACAACTGGGAATGTGCCGAGTGTGCTAAAGTACAGGTTCACGTTGTGACTCTCGCCTCTTCCCTCACGAGCTGAAGTCTCCGAGTTGTCATCTCGTCCGTGATCACCGGAAAGGGCAGCGATCGATGTTGCGCCCTTCCAGCCCGCTGGAGGAAGGAACATTGTGGACAGGTCGGCGACACGGGTGATCTTGCCGTCAAGTGTTATCCGGTCTATCTGTTGCGTGTTGGGTTCGGTAGCATAGAACGCTCCATGAACTGCAACCATGCTATACCATGTGCCGTCTGGCTCAAAGTCGTCCAAGTCCGGGTGGGCGACAGGGTTGGCTTTCAGGAAGGCGCTAAGGTCAGCGATGATAGTGGTGGTGCCGTCCGAATTCACACGGAAGATAGTGTTGCTTGTCTCAGCGAGCCCATGGGAGCAGCCGCCGGCCGATTCCAATCCGTAGAGGGTTCTATGTATGAACTTCACATCAGCAACGCCGCTGACAAGACTGCCGAGAGCCGCAGAGGTCTGGTCCGAGGGCAATCCATCTGCAACGGTAGAACGTTCACCGTTAGAGCTGATCTTGGAGATGCGAGCTGTGAAACCACCAGTATATGGTCCCACCGGCGGTATGACCTGTGGCGTACATTTGCCGACGGACGATGTGTCTCCTCCCGTCCCGCCTTCAGCGACGTAAAGGAACCCATCTGGACCAAAGGTCAGTCCACGCGGGTTGTTAAGACCAGTGGCAAAAACAGTGGTTGGGAGCAGGGACTGATGAGGTACCGGGCGAGCCGCAACAGATACAGGGACCGTAAGCACCAGGAGTATGAGTGCTGCCGCAATTTCTAGCCTTAATTTTTTCATTTTTTCACTTATCTTAGTGTTTAGGGTACTTGTTGTCATCGCGCCCCTCCTCGGCGCTACGCCAGAAGCTATTGTAAGGGGCCCGAAAAAATGGCCGAACAGGTGACAGGCAATGGCGACGCGTGCATCGGAACACGTTGAGAATTTAACACTGTCGCTATCCCCAGATTGAACTTGATATCTGACCCTCCTAACCGCGTCCATGCCTTCAACACCCTGTAGGACTATTAGAAGAGAGAGAACTTGGAACAGAAAACCGAAACTGTCCATCCGTTCGAGATTGCAAAGAAAGAAAACCTGCCCAATTGTGACCAGCCAATTAGATGATTCGAGCCGGACAAAGAGCTCGGCCTGAAAATGGTTAAAAAGAAAAAAAGGAGAGTTTCGCGGGCCTTGCTGACTACTTACTGGTATAGTACTTTGTCCTAATTTCGCCCGTCATCAAGTCGACGGTCGCCTCAAACCGGGCTTTAGTAGAGTTCAGCCAGGATAGTTTTGTTGAAGGAGTCTGGAAGGTAGATTCGCCTTCAGCTATCACACTGGTAGGGCCAGAGGCTCTTCCTCTTCCCTTCGACGACACGAATATCGTATCGCCGTCTCGCGTGAGCTGAATAGCTTTTGACTCACCGACGGAAGTTCCGTCCGGATTTATGGCAATGTTAAGGGTCTCCATGTGGTTTGCGTTGTACTTTCCTTTCACTTCCCCCTGAATGTTATAGTCGATTTTCGCACCTGACGGGCCAAAATCCTTGACAGTAACAGTTGTAATTTTCGACTTTTCCTCAATTAAGAGGTCGCCCTTTGTTTCTGCGTATTGAGCTTCCATTTCTTGTTCTTCTTCCTCCTTTCTATTGGGTACTTTTTATCACGGCGCCCCTCCTCGGCGCTCCTGCCGGTTGGTCGAAGCGACCCAAGCGTGAAAAAAACCGGATGATCACAGATTTATGGCAAGAAATACGTTAGAGTTGAGAGCGCGAATTTAACAGTTTCTCAAGGCGACACTCGGCTCCCTAGGTGGTTCCAGTATTTGGCTGATCATTTTCGACAAATAATTCGACTGTATCGTTTGTTGGTGCGGGGGGTGGGATTCGAACCCACGAAGGCCTACGCCACGGGATAACACACCCGCGCTCCCTAAACAGATGACGATCACAATGATCGTCCCTGCTTTAAATCGGGTCTTGAGTGTAGCGCGCGCGTGCTAGGTATGCGAAGGGCGCGACCCGCCCATCTGGTCCCCCAGTCGGTTTGACCTGACTCTGGTACCCCCGCCCGACAAAGGATACGACTTTCAGTCAACAGATAAACTTCACACATTGCGCTCGGTTGAGGCTTTAAGAACAGAATACTGAGTCTCGGAGAAACGGATCGAGGGAAGGCTTTCTGGGGGACATTTCAACAACGATCGGGCTAGCGGCCATAGCCACGCTGCCGTCTGTTTTTGTCGGTCTCCTTTGCGGGTTCATCCTGCGAGGAAAACCCAGCTCCTCTTTAGGAGCAAATACTAGAATTCTGGTTCTCACCAGTTTCGCGGCCGGACTCACCGCATGGTACTTCCTTGACATAATGGCCGCCTCAACATTTCTCGGGATTAATCAAGGTCTGACAAACGCAACCATTCTTCTAGTACTGTTGTTCGCCCTCGGATTCCTCGTCACCATCATGGTGGAACCCTCATCGAGACCCGACAAGTTCTACGACCCAATCCTCCTAGCCGCTGCGATAGTCGGAATGCATGGCATCGGAGAAGGAATTGCAATCGGCTCGACACTAATCTCAGCCACTGATCCAATCGCTGCTGTGGGAGGACCCCTTTCGGCAGCAAGCTTCGTGATTCACAAGGGACTAGAAGCCTTCATCGTCAGTGCCTTTGCTGTCAGCACTGGAAAGTACTATTCTCACACCTTGGTCGCAGGTCTGATCGTAGGCGTCCCAACCGTAGTCGGCGCAGCCGCCGGATATGTTTTCTCGCCGAACGACACTATATTTTTCGCATTGGGAGCTGGAGGAGCCCTTTGGCTTCTGTCTACACTTCTTGCTACGTCAATGACCTTCAAGAGCCGGTTCAAATGGTCACTCGCCCTTGTCGCAGGGGTAATGCTCATGTTCCTTGCTGGACTCCTCCACTCTATCAGGTAGAAAACAGAAAAGGAAAGTTCACAAACGAAACTCTCCAACAAATCCCTAACGGTTGTCACGATAGCAATGCTATCAGTTGCGGGTGCACTGACCGTTCTAGCGCTAGCAAGTCTAGCTCCTGAACCCTGTCCTACAACCATCCAGAAATATTTCTTCACGATCGTTTCAACGCTCAACGGCTTCAACGACAGCAAGAACCATCCCGACCAACCCTGGCCAATTATGAGAGTGAACCGATGCTCCTCAGTCACCATACGACTAGAAAACCAGGATGCAAGCCAAGCGCACGGACTCGCAGTCGCCCTTTACGCTAATAGTGGCGTGGTGGCGGGACCCGGCCAGAATGCTGAAGTTAACTTTGTAGCAAACCGGACAGGCGAGTTCAAAGTCACCTGTACTATTCCATGCTCGATTCATCCGTCGATGTTGAACGGTTACGTCTACGTATCCTAACGATCTGAAAACTAGGTTCTTCCTGAGTCCGAGTTTTACAGAAGCTCGATCTCGATAAAAACATCGTCGGGAGCTCTGATCCTCATCAACCGTTTCAAAAACCGCTCATTAGGATCAACATCGATCAACCGTTTGTGGATCCGCATCTCCCACT
>Ga0209237_1000993_pt1 | contig 16573 bp, 14 predicted proteins | sample GraSoi013_1_40cm_2_FD_185820 | JGI IMG/M metagenome (GOLD analysis project Ga0209237, IMG submission 185820) | Grasslands soil microbial communities from the Angelo Coastal Reserve, California, USA - Sample 10_02_2013_1_40cm (SPAdes) (version 2) | ecosystem: Environmental > Terrestrial > Soil >... | reverse complement strand
CGCAGGGCGCGCCCAGGAGAAGGAGGGGCTGATGCGAGTGATCGACATGGAGTGCAGCATCCCGAAGCGCTCGACCGGTGATGGCGAGACTCCGGCGGCGAGCGCGCTGGCCACCCCCGCTTCGCGGCGCTCGGAAGCGCCGGAGCAACGATCAGAGTCGCCCGTGCGTCCGGCCGGCTACGGGATGGCCAACTATGAGCGCATCTTCCGCTCGCGTCAGGCCGGCGGCGACACGCGCCCGAGCACTGAGCTCTCGGCGTACGTGGGGCTTCTCGCGCGCGTGGGGATCGTGCGCGCGCTGCCCTTCGGGACCTCCAACGACGAGGTGGCCGAGCTGCTGCGCGACTATCCGGACCGCTTCATCGGCCTGGCGCGCATCAGCGGGCTTCACGGAATGCGCGGCGTCCGCGAGCTGGAGCGTCGGGTGCGCGAGCAGAAATTCCACGCCCTCGGGGTCTCGGCCCTCGTGGACGGCATTCCCGCCAGCGATCGGCGCTACTACCCGCTCTATGCCAAGGCGGTCGAGCTCGACATTCCCGTGCGCATCTACTCTTCCATGAACTACGCGACCGACCGGCCGTACGACCTCGGCCATCCCCGGCACCTCGACCAGGTGGCGATCGACTTCCCGGAGCTGACGATCATCGGCGGGCTCGGAGGCTGGCCGTGGGTGAACGAGATGGTCGCGCTCGTGCGGCGCCATCCGAAGCTCCACCTCGACACCTCGGCCCACCGCGCCAAGTACCTCGGCCAGCGTGGCTCGGGCTGGGAGATGCTGATGCAGTTCGGCAACACCCTTATTCAGGACAAGGTCCTGGTGGGGCTCTCGGCGGGCCTCGTCGGGCAGCCGCACGAGACGCTGATCCAGGAGTACCTGGCGCTGCCGCTCAAGGACACCGTCAAGGAAAAGTGGCTGTACCGGAACGCCGCGAGGGTGTTCGGGCTCGAGTAGGCGCCGGGCCGGCGCTACGCGGACGGGCCCGGGCGTCGATCGGCAGCGTCGGTCGGGATCTCGGCCGAGGATTCGAACGCGTTGTGCGCGCGCACGAGGCTGACGACCAGCCCGACGAGGGCCGCGATGAGGAACACGACCTTCAGCGTGGCCACCGCCGTCGGCAGGAGAAAGCTGACCGCGCCCGCCTCGCCCGCCCCGCGCAAGACGGTCCAGAGGCCGACGTTCTCGATCTCGTCGAGGGCGGCGGCAATCGTGCCGAGCGCGATGAGCCGGACCGACCGCACGCGCCGGGGGTACTCCGGCTGAATGCGCCACAGCGTGACGGCCAGGAGTAGCGCGAAGACGCCATAGGCCGCGGCGAAGACGAAATCGATCCGCTGCGCCCGCCGCGCGGTCTCGAGAAGGCCCGCCTTTTGCCACGCCTGGATGATGTCGCTCGCCCGATGGGTCTCGAAGCCGACGCTCGCGAGAAGGTCGTTGACCGAGCGCTGGCCCGGCCGGATGGCGTCCAGGATCGGGTACCAGCCTGAAAACTGCAGGTCGACCAGCTTGAATCCGGTCTTCTCGGCGAGTGGCGCGGCGACGCCGCTCAGCACGTGACCGGACGCCAGCGTGCCGACGAGCGCGATCAGCGTCCACGCCGCCAGCCACTGCGGGTTGCGATCGAGCGCGCGGAAGAGCTTGAGCATCGCGTCAGCCGCCGCCGGGGCAGCCGCTCGTGAGGAAGCGCATGAGCCGCGCGGACTCCCACCCGAGCGTGTCGGAGACCGCGCGGTTTTGCGATGCCGGAGGGGGCCAGGCACTCACCAGGCGCTGCATTTGAACGGAGCTGAGCTGCCAGGACAGAGGTGGGCTCGGCTGGTCCGCGTCCGGCTCGAACACGAAGCTCTCGACACACACCGGCAACCCCTGGCCGTCGAACCATTTGTTCCACACGTCGGTGAATCGACCGACGTCGATGTCGTCGCGTTCGGCCGCGGCGCCCGCGCGGATCGCGCCGAGGCCGATGACGGGCCCCAGCAGCGCCGCCACCGATCCGGGCGACGGCTGCGCGTACACGGGCTTCTCTCGGCGAAAGGCCCGCAGCTCGACGATCGCGACGCGGGTGAAGCCGAGGCGCTTCTCGGCCTTGGCGATCATGACCGGCGTGAGCCAGTCGAGGGCCGACGTGACGCCGAAGTTGTCGTAGTACCCGCCGTCGATGAGGTGGTGCCACAGCCGCCGGCGCTCGATCTCGGGCGTCTTCCGGGTTTCCTTGTCCTGGTCGGCCAGGGTCGATCGCGCGGCTGGACTGACGAACGAGAAGGTCGCCGACAGCCGCGCGGCGGTCCACAGGCTCATGTCGAGCCCGGGATCCCCCAGGTACTCCGACAGCGTCGCCGCTCGGGGCTTGGGGCGGGCCAGCAAGGCCTGACCCGTCGGCGAGCCCGGTGCGGCCGGCCCCGGGACGGGTATGGTGACCTCGGTGAAATCGATCGGAGTCACCATGACCCGCCGCCCCGACTCCATGACGGTCGCGCCGAAGATGAAGCCCGGGATCTCGCCCGATTTGATCCTCGACTGCAACGACGCCAGGGTGGGGGGATCCTTGTGGGCGCCGCGACGCACCATGGCGCCACGGATCGAGCCCTCGGCGGTGCGCGTCCAGGCGCGCTCGAGCAGCTCGCCGCGATCCCGCCCGGGGGCGAGCGTCGACAGGCCGCCGGTCAGCAAGCTCGGCACGTCGCGATACGCCAGCCCATAGGCCACGGCATCGAGGCTCGAGGCCCCCGATTTCTTGCGGATGGTGTCCAGCGACGAGGCCGGTGGCGGCCGAAGGAGCCCGTCGAGGAAAAACGCCCCGCCGACCGAGCCGCCCGAGATCGTACTCAGCAGCCGGATCTCGCGCCGGAGATCCGGGCGCTCCTGGATGAGGCGCTCGAGTCCGAGCGTCGTCCACACCGCCGCCGAGATTCCGCCGCCGGCGGACGCGATCACGACGAGATTGGCGCCACCGCCTTCCACCACCGCGACCGGCGACAGCCCGCTCGCCGAGCCCTCGCGCCGAACGTGGTACGTGTGGTCGATGCTGAAGACGTTGTAGCCGAGGACCACGACGACGATGACAGCGAGCAGAGGCGACACGCGCAAGCGAGCGAGGTGGAACTCGAGCCCACCGAAGACCCAGACGAAGAGCATGAGACTGACCCACAGATGGACCACCGGGGCCGCGCGCAGAAGGCCATCCTCGGGCCGGAACAGAAACGCGAACGCCAGCCACAGGACGACGAGCAGCACCGCAACGGTGATCGCGAAGAAGTGGGCCGGGTAGAGCAGCCTGGTCGCCGGGTCGAGGAGGTAGTGCAATCTGAGCCGGGCGGCGAGCGCGGACAGCTGCCGCTGCAGCCACCGCATCGCGGTGGTGAGACGCGTCAACTGCGTCAGCACACCCCACACGCGCAGGGCGACGGGGTCTCGCATGGGCGGATCCGTCGGATCCAGAAGCGCGGCGGGCGTGCACAGTCCCAGCATGACGATGTAAGCGGTGACGAGACCGGCGCCCGCGGCGCCCCGGGCGGTCAGGAGGACGGCACCACCCGCCACCACCCGGTCGACCTCATAGCGCACGGCATAGCGGACCACCACGACGAGGCCGGGTACGGCGAGCGCTGCGTAATACACGAGCTGTGGCGAGGTGACCGGAACCGAGAAGAGGAGCTCCGCCCAGTCGGGGATCTGGCCGCTGGGCGCCGCCTTCAGCGATTCGAATCGGCGATACCCCCCGGCCGTGGAGCTCCAGCGCTGCGTCACGCCGTTCACGATCAGGCCGGTCGTGAGCATCACGCTCCACGCCGCGGCGAGGAGGAACAGCGACGCCCAGAACACGCCGCCCGGCGACAGCTCCACGAAGAGGCTGCCCGTCATCGAGTGCAGCGCCACGCCTTCGATGCCGGACAGGGGCAGCACGACGATCGCCGCGCTGAAGACGAGGCTGTACTTCAACAAGCTGACCAGACGCCCGAGCTGCTGCAGGAGTCCCAACCGCGCGGCCGGCACCGTGGGCGCCGCGGCCGGCACGGTGGTCGCGACTGTGTGCGTGGCGGCCACGAGGGGTTACTTGTCGCTGAGGATGATGGGCAGGCCCGTCTTGTCTTCGAGGACGATCACCTTGGCGTTGGGGCTCTTCGAGAGCTCGTGCGCGACCTCGATGGCCTTCCACTTCAGGAGCTCGGGGCTGATGCCGCGGGCGACGATCGACTGGAAGTCCGCGATGCCCTGGGCCTCCACGCGCTTGCGTTCGGCTTCTTGATGCTCGCGATCGAGCACGAACCGAATGCGTTGAGCTTGCTGCTCGGCCTGGAGCTTCTCCTGGATGGCGGTGACCACGCTCTCGAAGCGGCTGCCGACCGTCTTGTACACGCGGGCGGCCGCCTCGGGGCGCAGCCTGAACAGCAACGAGACATCGAGGTTCACGACGAGCCCCTCGGACGTGGGCACCGCGGCCGTCTCCTTGAGCTCCCGCGGCTGCACGCTGAACTTGAGGACGTGGGTCCCGGGGACGATCAGATTGATGCCGGGCGAAAGGATGCGATCGGAAACGCGACCGAAGAAGTCTTGCACGCCGACATGCCCGGCCGGGACGACGGTCGTCGAGAGGTAGACGACCAGGAGCACGAGCAAGCCGAGGAACCCGACGCGGAAGCCCCCGAACGCGGCGAAGAGCCATCGCATCGCTCTGTCCTCCTGATCGGGCGGAACCGCGAGGCGTCCTGACGGCACCCAGCTCGATCATAGACCGAGGGCGCACCGGCGACCAAGAAACGGCCTCTCGACGGTCGACCACGCGGCGGGCGTGTTATCGTGAGGCCTCCCAGGAGGACGCCATGGACCGGACGCTGATCGCCAACACCTCGATTCTCGATGGCAGCGGGGCCATACCGTTTCCCGGCGACGTGCTGGTCGAGGGCCAGCGCATCGTCGCGGTGCAGCGGGGCGGGGGCCTGCCGCGGGGCGACGCTCGCGTCATCGACGGCGCCGGCGCCACGCTGATGCCTGGCCTCATCGAGCCGCACCTCAAGCGCCTGCAGAACAAGGACGCGCTGCTGCTGATCATGAAGGACGGCTGGTTGCACAAGACTCCGTGAACGCGTCGTGAAGCGGAGCACGGACCGGATCCTCACCACGCACACCGGTAGTCTTCCACGGTCCAAGGACCTGCTCGGCCTCTTGCGAGAGCGGGAAGAACGCCGCCTGAACACCGAGGTCGCCCTCCACGACCGGACGCGCTCGGCCGTATTCGACGTCGTGAGGAAGCAGGTCGAGACCGGGCTGTCGGTCATCAACGATGGCGAGCAGGGCAGGGCCGACTACACGATCTACGTCAAAGACCGTCTGAGCGGGTTCGCCGGCGAGAGCTCGTCCTGGCCCAACCCCGACGCCGAGGAGTTCCCGGAGTGGACCGAGATGGCGCGGCAGTTCGCTCCGCCATTTCAGAAGCGGCCGGCATGCACCGGCCCCGTCGAGTTGGAAGGACTGGCCGGCGGTCGAGCGCGACATCCAGAACCTCAAGGACGCCGCCGTGGCCGCCGGGACGGAGGAGGTCTTCATGACCGCACCGTCCCCGGGCCAGATCGGGCGGTTCCTCCGAACCGCTACTACCCGAGCGACGAGAAGTACCTCGTGACACTGGCCGACGTGATGAAGCGGGAATACCAGGCGATCGTGCGCGCCGGGTTCATCCTCCAGCTGGACTGTCCGGACCTCGCCCTCGGCCGGCACACCCAGTTCGCTCACCTGACCCTGGGAGAGTTCCGCAGGGTGTGCGAGATGCACGTCGAGGTCCTCAACGACGCCGTCGCCGACATCCCACCTGACCGGATGCGCATGCACATCTGCTGGGCCAGCACCGGAGGCCCGCATCATCGGGACGTGCCGCTCCGGGACATCGTCGACGTGGTGGTCAAGGGTCGCCCAGACGGGCTCGTGGTGGCCGGAGCCAACCCGCGCCACGAGCACGAGTGGAAGGTCTGGAAGGACGTCCCGCTGCCGGCGGGCAAGACGCTCGTCGCCGGCGTGATCGACTCCACCACCAACTTCATCGAGCACCCGGAGCTGGTGGCGGAGAGGATCGCGCGGTATGCCAGCGTGGTCGGACGGGAAAGCGTCATCGCGGGCGTCGACTGCGGCTTCGGGACCTTCGCCGGGAGAGTTCAGGTCGACACCAACATCGTCTGGCACAAGCTCCGCGCGCTCGTCGAAGGAGCGCGCCTCGCTTCCGAGGCGCTATGGTGAGTCGCCCGTCGACGGTGGTGCCGGCCCGGGCCCGAGCAGGATCATGGCGGCGGCGAGCGCCTGAAGCGCCGCGCAGGCCCCGAGCGCCGGCTCGTAGGTGCCGGTCCAATCGCGCATGACGCCGACGAGCGACGGCCCGAAGGCGAACGTGAACTGATTGATCCCGACCACGAGGGCCACGAGCGCGCCGAAGCGCTCGCGCGGCCACTCGACGGCCAGAATGAGACCGGGCAGCGTCGTCAAGTTCCCGACGCCCAGGCCGAACAGCGCGCAGCCCGCGTAGACGACGCCCACCGACGGCGCCCACGCCAGCAGCGTCACGCCGACGATCTGGACGACGAGCGTCGCACTCGCCACCAGGCGCCGGTTCAGGCGATCGACGACGAGACCCGTCGCCAGCCGTCCGATCAGCGCCGCCGCGGTGGTCGCGCTCACAGCCCGCGCGGCGCCGCCCACTCCGAGCGCCGGCGTCGCGAGCGGCACCAGATGCGTGAGCACCCCGACCTGTGCCGCGAGACCGAGCGCGAACGGCGCGGACACGCTCCAGAAGCGCCACGTCTGTAGCGCATCCCTGCGCCAGCGTCGTCCGCTGCCCGCCGTCGGTCCCACGAGGCCGGGGCGAGGGGGACCGCCGTCGGGACCGAGACCGAGCGTCTCGGGCCCTCGCCGCATGACACTCGCCGCGATGACCAGCAGCACCGCCAGGGCAACGAGCGCGGCGATGGCAAGCGCCTGCGCGAAGCCGACGAGGCCGATGAGCGGAATCAGCGTGGGCGCGACGATGACCCCGCCGAGCGTGGCTCCGTTGAAGGCGATGCTGACCGCGAGGCCACGGCGCCGCTCCCACCAGGGGGCGAGGATGATGTTGATCGCGGCGCCGCTCATCGCGCCCCAGCCGACGGACATCAGGAGGAAGGTCGGATAGAGCTGCCACGGCTGTGTGACGATACCGAGTGCCGCGACGCCGCCGGCCATGGCGAGGCTTCCCCCGGCCACGACGATGCGAGGCCCGCAGCGCTCGTACAGGCCGCCGATCCACGCCGTCAGCAGCGCGCCCGTGACGTAGTACACCGTGACCGGCGCCGACACGGCGGAGGCCGACCATCCGTGCAGCCGCTGGAGCGTCGCGACGTAGACGGTGAGCCCGTAGAACCCGAGACCGAAACTGCAGAGCGCCATGACGAACGTCGCGCCCACGACGTTCCAGCCGTAGAAGTATCGAGTGCGCATGCTCGCGCATGACGCTAACGACGGCGCTGGTCGGTGTCTCGCCGTTTTCGGACGTGATCGTCGCCAGGCGTCGCGAGCGCCAGCTCGCGTGATAGGCTGACGCCATCGTGAGCGCAGGTCTCGCCCTCGACCGGCGCACGTGCGACCGCGCGCGGATTGCGCGCGACCCGCGGTTCGACGGGTCGTTCTTCACGGGGGTGTTGACCACCCGGATCTACTGCCGCCCCACGTGTCCGGTGAAGCCCGCGAAGTCGCGCAACGTCGTCTTCTTCCCCACCGCGGCCGCCGCCGAGCGCGCTGGGTTCCGCCCCTGCTTGCGGTGTCGACCGGAGACGGCGCCCGGCACGCCGGCGTGGCACGGCGCCGCGGCGACGGTCTCCCGCGCCCTCAGGCTCATCGATCGCGGATTCCTCGACGACGGCCGGCGCGTCGAAGACCTCGCGGAGAGGCTCGGGATGACGGCCCGCCACGTGCGACGACTGTTCTTGCGCCACGCGGGCGCGCCGCCGACCGCGGTCGCGACGACCCGCCGCGTGCAGCGTGCGAAAGCCCTGGTCGACGACACCGCGATGCCGATGTCCGCGATCGCGTTCGCCGCGGGGTTCGCCAGCATCCGACGGTTCAACGCCGCGTTTCGCACCGTCTATCGAAGGTCGCCCACGGCCGTTCGTCGAGCGAGGCGTCGACGTGGGTGTGCGTCGGCGTCGTCAGGACGTCTGTGATCGCCGGGTGCCGAGCGCGCTCAGGCCACGTCGCGCTGGCGCGCGGCGTTGTAGTTGGCGTCGTACCACCAATCGAGGTATGCCGCGTAGGTGATGGGCGGGTAGCGCGGCGGATCGCCCGAGCCCTGGCAGGTGGCCAGGCACGCGATCACGGTGTCGAGATGCGGCCCCATGAAGTAGGGGATCGCGTAGCGTGGGCGGCCCACCGGGGGAAGCGCGCGATGCGGTGTGGACTTGAACCGGTGGTTCGTCCACCGCTGCATCATGTCGCCCGAGTTCACCGCGAAGGAGCCGGGCACGTAGGGCACGTCCACCCACGTTGCGTCCGGCATCCGCACCTGGAGCCCGGGCACCTCGCTCTGGGCGAGGAAGGTCATGAAGTTGGCGTCCGTGTGGGGAGCGATGCCGAACTGGTTCTGCTCGGCGGCGACCGGCGGGTAGTGGGTGAGGCGGAAGCTGAACTGGCTCTCGGCAAAGGCGCTGTCGAAGGTGTCCCGCGACAGATCGAGCGCCGTCGCGCAGAGCGGCAAGAGCTTGCGGCCCAGCGCGTCCACAGCGTCGGTGTAGGCCAGCACGGTTTCCCGAAAGCCCGGTAGCCTTTCCGGCCACTGGTTGGGTCCGGCGAAGCGCCGGCCCGCGCGCATGAGCGGGTCGTCGGGCCCGCGCTCGCGCTTGACGAAGAACGCCTCGTTCAGGTCTGGCTTGTCGTTGGCGTTCACGTCCGACGTCCACACCGCGTAGCGCCCGAGCATCATGTAGCCGTTGTTGTGCTCGTTCATGCGGAGGGCGAGCTTGACGTCCATGGGCTGGGCGTGGAACCGTCGGGCCTCGGCGAACGTTTGGTCGATCAGCACCTGGGGAATACCGTGGTTCACGATGACAAAGAAGCCGATGTCCCGGAGGGCTCGGCCCAACTCCGCGGCCGTCGCCGTGAACGCGCGTCTCTGGCCCCCAAGGAACGGGCCGAGGTCGATTACCGGAATCGTGTCTCCCACGCCTCGATGAGATAGCACCGGAAGCCGACACCGGTCAACTGCGAAGGCGTAGATTGAGGTATGATCACGCGAGTGTTTGCCCGCAGCCTGACCCTCAGCGCCGTCGCTCTCACCCTCGCGCTGAGCGGCTGCTCGGGCGGCAGCACGGCCGGCGCGCAGGAGAAAAAGAACAATCCTCCAGCCACGGCACCGCGGGAGGTACAGGTGACACCGGCCGCCGAGCGGACGGTCGCCAGGACGGTGTCGGGAACCGGAACCCTGGCCGCCGACGAGCAGGTCGTGCTCGGCACCAAAGTCGCCGGGCGGCTCGCCGAGATCACCGTCGACCTCGGCACCCGCGTGAAGCGGGGCCAGATGATCGGCAAGCTGGATCAGAGCGACTTCAAGCTGCGCGTGGACCAGGCCGAGGCCGCGCTCCAGCAGGCGCGCGTCCGGCTGGGACTCCCGCCCACCGGCCCCGACGAGCGTATCGATCCGGAGAAGACAGCGATCGTGCGCCAGGCCCGGGCGATGCTGGACGACGCGCGGCTCATCCGCGATCGCAGCGTGAAGCTCATGGAGATGGAGCTGATCGCCCGCCAGCAGCTCGACTCCGTCGAGGCCGGCCTGCAGGTGGCCGAGGGGCGTTACCAGGACGCGCTGGAGGAGGTCCGCAATCGCCAAGCCGTCATCGCGCAGCGGCGCTCCGAGCTCGACCTGGCCCGCCAGCAGCTCGCCGACACCGTGATCCTGTCGCCACTCGACGCCGCGGTGAGCCTCAAGCAGGCTTCGGTCGGCGAGTACCTGACCGCGGGCACGCCGATCGCGACACTGGTGCGCATGCATCCGCTGCGGCTGCGCATGGCCGTCCCCGAGCGTGAGGGCGCCGGCGTGCGAATCGGCCACGCCGTGTCGCTGACCGTCGAGGGCGATTCGACGATCTATCGGGGCCGGGTCGTGCGGCTCTCCCCAATCGTCCAGGAGCAGAACCGCACGCTGCTCGTGGAAGCGGAAGTGCCGAACGAGCGCGGGTTCCTGCGACCCGGATCCTTCGCGCGGACCGAAATTGTGACGGAGATCAGCCAGGCGGTGGTGACCGTCCCGTCCAGCGCGATCATCGTCTTCGCGGGCGTCGAGAAGGTCCTGATCGTCCGCCAGGGTAAGACGGTCGAAGTCCGGGTGACCACCGGGCGCCGCCTCGGCGAGGACGTCGAGATCGTCGACGGTCTCAAGCGTGGCGAAGCCGTGGTCGTTCGTCCCGGAAACCTCACCGGCGGTCAGGCGGTCAAGGCCGGCCCCTAGCTCGCATGCAAAAGCTCGCCGAGGTCTGCATCAAGCGCCCGGTGTTCGCGACCATGCTGGTCATGGCCTTGGTGGTGGTGGGCGCGGCCAGCTGGTTCCGCCTGGGCGTCGACCGCTTCCCGGCCGTCGACCTGCCCACCGTCAGCGTGCGCGTGGAGCTGCCGGGCGCCTCCACAGAGGAGATCGAGACCCAGGTCGCGCAGCGGCTCGAGGAGCAGATCAACACGATCCAGGGGATCAACGAGCTGCGTTCGATCTCCGGGCCCAGCGCCGCGGTCGTCATCGTCACCTTCAACCTGAACCGTCAGATCGACGTCGCCGCCCAGGACGTGCGGGACAAGGTGTCCATCGCCATCCGCAACCTGCCGCGCGAGATCCTGCCCCCGATCGTCGCGAAGTTCGACAACGACCAGGCGCCGGTGGTCACCATCGCGCTCTCCGGGGAGCGCTCGCTCCGCGAGCTGACCGAGGTCGCCGACAAGACCGTGCGACCCGTGCTCGAGCGTTCCTCCGGCGTCGGCGAGGTAAGGATCGTCGGCGGTTTACTCCGCGCCGTCAACGTGTGGGTCGACCCCGACCGGCTGGCCGCCTACCAGATCCCGATCACCAACGTGCGCGACGCGGTCGTGCGGCAGAACGCCGACCTGCCGGGCGGTAACGTGACGGCCGGGCTCAACGAGGCGTCACTGCGGACGATGGGCCGCATCGCGGAGCCCCGATCGTTCAACGACCTGGTGGTGGCCACCCTCAACGGCGTGCCGGTCCGCGTGCGCGACGTCGGCTACGCCGAGGACGGGACCAAGGAGCAGCGGTCGGCCGCGCGCCTCAACGGCGTCCCCACCGTCATCATGGAGGTGCGCCGGCAGTCGGGCGAGAACACGGTGGCGGTCATCGAAGGCGTGAAGGCGAAGCTGGTGCGCCTGCGCGATCAGGTGCCGCCCGACGTCAAGCTGGAGGTGATCCGCGACCAGTCGCGCTACATCTACGCGGCCCTCCACGAGATCAACCTGCACCTGGTGCTCGGCTCGATCCTGGCCTCGCTGGTGGTGCTGGCGTTCATGCGGTCGTGGCGCTCGACGTTCATCGCCGCGGTGGCCATCCCGACCTCAGTCATCTCGGCGTTCGGAATGATGTGGGCGCTGAACTTCACCCTGAACAGCGTAACGATGCTTGCGCTGGTGCTCATGGTCGGGATCGTCATCGACGACGCCATCGTCGTCCTCGAGAACGTGTTCCGGTTCGTCGAGGAAAAGAAGATGCGACCGTTCGAGGCGGCCCGGGAAGCGACCGCGGACATCGGGCTGGCGGTCATGGCCACCACGTTCTCGCTGGTTGTCATCTTCGTGCCGGTCTCGTTCATGTCCTCCATCTCCGGACGGTTCCTCTACCAGTTCGGCCTCACCGCCGCGGTGTCGGTGCTGGTCAGCCTGCTGGTGTCCTTCTCGCTGACCCCGATGATGTGCGCGCGTCTCCTGCGTGCGGAGGACGCGGCGAGCGGTCACGCCGCCGAGGGTGCGCACGCCGGCTCGCGTGGCGGCTTCTACGCGTGGCTCGACCGCGGCTACACCTGGAGCCTGGCGCTGGCGATGCGACACCGCTGGGTCATCGTCGTCATCAGCGCGATCACCCTGGCCGCCGCGGTGCCGATCTACCGACAGGTCAAGCAGGAGTACATCCCAAGCGACGTCGACGAGTCGGAGTTCGAAGTGCTCATCTTCGGTCCCGAGAACATGAGCCTGGCGGCGATGGACGAGGCCGTACAGGCACTGGCCAGCGAGGCCCGAGCGACGCGGGGGGTCGCGCTCACGCTGGCATCGGCCGGCGGCGGGTTCCTGAGCAAGGTGACCCAGGGCTACATGTACGTGCGTACGGTCCCGCACCAGGAGCGCACGCTGACGCCGGAGCGCGTCTGGCGCGGGCTGATCCAGGGCCGGCCTCTCGAGGGGTTCCAGGGCAATTATAGCCAGCGCGACGTGATGATGGCCCTCCGGCAGCGCTTTCGCAAATTCACCGACCTGCGCACGCAGGTCCGGAACATCGCCGGCTTCAACATCGGCGGCGGCACCTTCGACGTCGACCTGGCGCTGCGCGGGCCCGAACTCGAGAAGCTCGGCGAGTACGGCGAGACCCTCAAGCGCAAGGCGCGCGACCTTGGCGGAATCGTGGACGTGGACACCACGCTCCGCCTCGACAAGCCCGAGCTCCGCGTGGCGATCGACCGGCAGCGGGCGGCCGATCTGCGCGTGGATACCTCGCAGATCGCGACCGCGCTGCGCCTCATGGTGGGCGGCGACGAGCAGGTCTCGCGCTTCCACGATCCGGTCGTCAACGACGACTACGACGTGCAGATCCGCCTGATGGAGCAGTTCCGTGGCAACCTGAGCACGATCTCGAGGCTGTACGTCTCCCGCGACACGACCTCGACCAACCCGGCTACTGGAGCGCCGGCCCAGGTGAATCTGGCGCCGGGCGGTGGCCTGGTACGGCTCGACAACGTCGTGAGGATCGAGCCAGCGGCCACCGCCTCGCGCATCGACCGCACCGATCGGCAGCGCGAGACCCGGCTGCGGGCCGGCATCGCGCCGGGATACGGCCAGGCGGACCGCATCGAGGCGCTGAAGAAGCTGGTGGCCGAGATGAACCTCCCGCCCGCCTACCAGACCTTCGTCACCGGCAAGGCCAGGGAGATGGAGAAGACCTTCACCGAGTTCCTCTGGGTCTTCCTGCTCTCGGTGGTGTTCATGTACATGATCCTGGCCTCGCAGTTCGAGAGCCTGATCCACCCGCTGACGATCCTGCTGTCCCTGCCGCTCTCGGTGCCCTTCGCGCTGTTCTCGCTGTGGTACACGGGCAACACCCTCAACCTCTATTCCGCGCTCGGCATCCTGGTGCTGTTCGGCGTCGTGAAGAAGAACGCGATTTTGCAGATCGACCACATGAACAGCCTGCGCGCCCACGGCATGGACCGGGCGGCCGCCATCATGCAGGGCAACCGCGACCGGCTCCGGCCGATCTTGATGACGACGCTGGCCCTGGTGGCGGGCATGCTTCCGTTGTGGGTGGGCACCGGGCCGGGCTCCGAGGAGCGACGCGCCATCGCCGTCGTCGTCATCGGCGGCCAGACGCTCTGCTTGCTGCTGACCCTGCTGGTGACGCCGGTCGCCTACTCGCTCTTCGAGGACGCGGCCCAGGCGCTCCGGCTGTCCACGCCCTCGCTGGCGCCGTGGCGACGCCTGGCCCGACAGGGTGAGCGCCGCGCCTGGCGCCACCGGTTGCGTCGCGCGTGGCGTCGCACGCCCGTCGGCGAAATCTCCGGCGGAACGAGCGGCGACAACTGACCGCGCGAGAGGCTCGGCTCGGCGCCTTTCCCGATCGCAAGATTTTCCAAGACCGGCTCGCCGCGCGCGCCTAGGCTCTCCCCAGGAGGACACGCACATGGCTTCCATCCGCAAGGAGATCATTGTCGAGGCCCGCCCGGAGAACGTCTGGGTGGCGGTTCGCGACATCGGCGCGCTGCACAAGCGTCTCGTGCCGGGCTTCGTCGTCGACACACGCCTCGAAGCCGACGCTCGCATCGTCACCTTCGGCAACGGCATGGTGGTCCGCGAGCTGATCGTCGACCTCGACGACGAAGCTCGCCGGCTCGCCTGGTCCGCCCGCGGGGGGCGGCTCACGCACCACAACGCGTCGGTGCAGGTCTTCGCCGAGGGCGCGGGACGCACCCGGCTCGTCTGGACCGCCGACCTGCTGCCCAACGAGCTCGCCGGCGACATTCGCGCGATGATCGAGCAGGCGGCGGCGATCATGAAGCCGACGCTGGAGGGCGGAACCCGGGAGGGTTGAGGCATGCCGCATCCTCTGGTCACGCAGCTCCGGTTCACGCGGAGCGAATGGATCCGCGGGCTCAAGGCCGTGACGGCCGAGGAGGCGGCACGGCGCTTCGGCCCGATCAATCCGATCGCGTGGATGATCGGCCACCTGGCGTGGCAGGAGCAGCTCTATTGGCTCGAGCGGGCGCAGGGCATCACGCGGGTTCCCGAGGTGAAGCGATTCGAATTACGGCAAGCCGCTCGCCGTGCCGCCGCTCGACGAGGCGTGGGCGTGGTGGCGCGCCGTGACCGCCGCCGCCGACCCGTACCTGGACAGCCTGGCCGGCGCCAGGCTGACGCGGCGCTGGCCGCGCGAGTCATCGCGGGAGACGCCGGGGACCAAGCTCCACCGCACGACCTACCACTACTGGTTCCACCTGAGCGAGTCGCAGGCCGTGCGACAGATGCTCGGGCACGTGAAGCTGCCAGACTTCGTCGGCGGCTTCGGGGAATCTCAGTACCGGCCAGAGACGTCCTCTCGGGACTCGCGAGGGTCCGGGAACGCCGCTACAGCGTCCCGACGACCTCGGCCGGCCATGCGCGGGCGTCGACTCGCGCGTGCCATTCCTTGATCTTGCCGTCCCGGTCGATCACCACGCCGACGCGCTGCGCACCCTTTTGGGGATCGACGTTGGCGCCGTAGGCGGTGCCGATCGTCCGTTCGGTGTCACAGATGAGCGGGAAGTTGAAGCTGTTCTTTTCGGCGAACTTCTTGTTCTCGGCCGGGGTGTCGAACGACACGCCCAGGATCACGGCACCCTTCCGATCGTAGTCGGCTTTCAGGTCGCGGAACCCGCAACCCTCGGCCGTTCAGCCCGGAGTGTCGGCTTTGGGGAAGAACCAGAGCACCACCGGCTTGCCCTTGAAGTCCGAGAGCTTCACGGTCTTCCCGGTGTGATCGCGGCCGGTGAAGTCGGGCGCTGCGTCGCCTGGATTGAGCATTGAGCCCTCTCTGTCTCTTCAGTCCGTGACGGACACGGTAGCGGCGCGCCAGATCCGTCGCGCGCCTTTGTCGATATTGAGCGCGACGATCGACGCGCTGACGAGGAACACGCATGCCACCGCGTATGCGGCGCCGTAGCCGCCCGTCGCCTCGAACAGCACCCCCGCGAGCGCCGAGCCGATGGCGGAGCCCGTCTGGTGCACGAGGAAGATCAGGCCAAAGACCGAGCTGACCGAGAAGCGTCCGTAGATGTCGGCCGTCAGCGCCGACGTCATCGAACCCGTCCCCGCCATCGTGATCCCGCCCAGGACGGCGACCGTGAGGATCGCGCTCGGGTTGTCGCGGATGAGGAAGAAGCCGGCGAAGATGAAGACCCGGCCGGCATAGATCGCGGCGAGCACGGGCCGGCGGCCCAAGCGGTCGGACAGCGCGCCGAGCATCACCGTGAACCCGATGCTCGAGCCGCCCAGCACGCCCAGGGCCCACGACGCGAACATCGGCGAGTAGCCGTGATCGGTGAGCATCGGGATCCCGTGCGCCGAGAGCAGGCTCATCGAGAAGCCACAGGTGAAGAACGAACCCGCGAGCTGCCAGAACGCCAGCGTCTGCAGCGCCTCGCCGGCGGTGACCCGCTCGACCGGCGCCGCGCCGGTGCCGGCCTTCACGGCGGCGCCGTCGGCCGTGAGCCCGACCGACTCCGGCGAGTCGCGAACCACCCACAGGCATAGCGGCAAGACGAGGGCCAGGAAGCCGCCCGCGATCATCACGTACGTGAGACGCCACCCCGAGGTGAGGATGAGCCAGGTCACGGCCGGAACGAGCAGGCTCATTCCGGTCATCGACGCGCTGCCGAGCACGGAGAGCGCCGTGCCGCGACCACGCCGGAGGCGATCACGGGCCCGGTGCCGGCGAGCCCGAGCGGCACCAGCACTCCATAGACGGCGGCGAACTGCCAGACATTGTGCACCATCGCGGTCAGCACCAGCGAGATCGCCAGCAGCACGGTCCCCACCGTGGTGACGACGCGCACGCTGAAGCGGTCGAGCGCCAGGCCCGCGATCGGCATGAAGACGCCGTAGAGGAAGAGGCTCAGCGCGATCACGATGGAGAAGCTCGCGCGGTCGAGTCCGAGGTCGGCGACGATCGGCTTGAGGAACGGCCCGACCGCGTGGCGGACGCCCGTCGACATGAACGTCATGACGGCGAACGCCGCGACCACCCACCAGCCATAGAAGATCGATCGGTTGGTCATGACGTGTGCACTATATCCCAGCCGGGCGCACGCCGCGCCCTGGCTTCTCCGGCGC
>Ga0209237_1000991_pt1 | contig 16588 bp, 17 predicted proteins | sample GraSoi013_1_40cm_2_FD_185820 | JGI IMG/M metagenome (GOLD analysis project Ga0209237, IMG submission 185820) | Grasslands soil microbial communities from the Angelo Coastal Reserve, California, USA - Sample 10_02_2013_1_40cm (SPAdes) (version 2) | ecosystem: Environmental > Terrestrial > Soil >... | reverse complement strand
GCCGAGCCGCAACGACTTGGGTGGTTACCTTGGTGCGGCGGTGACCGCGGTGCTGGCGGTGATCGGTGGCCTGGTCGCCTTCAGGCGCCGCGGGATGCCCTGATGGTGTTCCTCGCCGAGCACTTCGTACGGTCGCCGCAGTGGACCTGGTACATCCTCTTCTACTTTTTCTTTGCGGGGATCGCAGGCGGCGCCTACCTCGTGGGGACGCTGCTGCGACTGTCGGGCGACGCGCGCGACGAGCCGGCGGCCCGGGTCGCGTTCTACGTCAGCCTCCCGGCCACGCTGATCTGCCCGATCCTGCTCACGGCCGACCTCGGCGTCAGCTGGTGGAAGTTCTGGCACATGATGGTCGATGTCACACCGGGAGACACAGGCCTCAACTTCAAGTACTGGTCACCGATGTCCGTCGGGGTTTGGGCCCTTCTGCTCTTCGGCTTCTTCGTCACCGTCTCGGCGGTTGACGCTTGGATGAGGAACAGGGGTGGCGGCATCATTCCGATGGTCGTCAATCGCGCGTTCAACATCATCGGCGCGATCGTGGCCATCTTCATCGCGTCGTACACGGGCGTCCTGTTGAGCGTCAGCAACCAGCCGGTTTGGAGCGACACCTGGGTGCTCGGCGGGCTTTTCCTCGCGTCGGGACTGAGCGGCTCGGCGGCGCTCATCGCGCTGCTCATCCGCAATCGTCCAGAAGCAGGCTTCAGCCTGGGCCGGCTGCACCAGGCGGATGGCTACTTCTCCGTGCTGGAGCTGGCGTTGATCATCGTGTTCTTCATCACGGTCGGGGCCGCGGGCGCTCTCGCCCGTGAGCTGCCCTGGCTGCCGCTTTGGGCCATCGCCGTGGCCGGGGTCGCCGGATCTCTCGTCGAGGCGCGCGGCCACATGCGGATGCGGGCGGAGGGGGGATCGGGCACCGTCGCGGGGGTGCGTCTCGACACGGTCGTGGTCTCCGTCCTGGTCCTCTTAGGAGTCCTGGCCTTGCGTGCCGCGGTGATTTTCAGTGCCCAGTAGGGAAGACGTCCTCGCGGTCCTGTCCGCGATCAAGGACCCTGACCTCGGCCGCGACGTGGTCAGCCTCGGCATGATCAAGGACATCGCGATCACCGACGGCGGGCGGGTCAGCTTCACATTCGAGCTAACCACGCCCGCTTGTCCCGTGCGCGACCGGTTTCAGTCGTTGGCCCACGACCTTGTCGCCGGGATCCCAGGCGTGACCGCGGTGGACCTGAAGATGACGGCCAACGTGCGAGCGGCCTTCAACGGCCGAGGCCATGAAGCGGCGATCCCAGGCGTGAAGCACGTGATCGCGGTCGCCTCGGGCAAGGGCGGCGTCGGCAAATCGACGATCGCCGTCAACCTCGCAGCTTCCCTGCAGCTCTCCGGCGCTCGGGTCGGGCTCCTCGACGCTGACATCTACGGGCCGTCGGTGCCGGGCATGCTCGGTGTCAGCGACACGCCTCAAGTGCACGACCAAAAGCTCGTGCCGCTCGAGGCTTATGGCCTGAAGGTGATCTCGATCGGCTTGCTGGCGGGAGCCGACAAGGCGATGGTGTGGCGAGGGCCGATGGTGTCCCGCGCGATCGAGCAGATGCTGACCGACGTCCGTTGGGGTGAGCTCGACTACTTGATCGTGGATCTACCGCCCGGCACCGGCGATGCCTCGCTGACCCTGGCGCAGACCATCCCGCTGACCGGCGTCGCGGTCGTCTGTACGCCTCAGGACGCGGCGCTGAAGATCGCGGTCAAGGCCCTTCAGATGTTTCGCGGTCTCAACGTGACCCCGCTCGGGTTGATCGAGAACATGAGCTGGTTTGTCTGCGACGACTGCGGCAAAGAACATTTCATCTTCGATCACGGTCGCGCCGAGCGAGCCGCGCAGCGGCTCGGCGTGCCCTACCTCGGCGCGATCCCGCTCGAGAACGCCATCCGCGAAGAGGCCGATGCGGGAGCGCCGGTGGTCGTTTCCCGTCCTGAAGGTCCCGGTGCGCAGGCGCTGCGCAAGGTCGCCTCAGCGGTCGCCGCTCGCGTTTCGGTGCAGAGCTTCCGGCAGCTCCCGGTCATCAACGTCCGCTAATCCCTAGAGACCTGGGATCTCGCGCTCGAGCTTCTGCCTGACTTCCTGAATGAACTCCGCGATGGCGCGTTCGTCGACGTCCGCCCTTGCCGTCCGCAGGCGTTCGGCCGCCACCCCGGCCATGTAGCACGTCAGCGGCGCGAATCGCCGCTCCTGGGTGTGAGCCGCCACGCGTGCCAGCTCGAGTAGCTCCAGTGCTACGCCAGAGTCCAGCGCGGGTTTATTGATGGCCGCCCCGCGGCGCTGCGCGGCGTCGACCCAATCCTGGCCGAGGGCGTCGAAGAATTGGTTCATTCGTAGACAGTAGCCTTTGCCAGGGTGAAGCAGTTCACAACCCGACCTGAGATCAAAGGGACTTTTGGAGCGGTGAGCTCCACCCACTGGCTCGCCGCACAGTGCGGGATCTCGGTGCTCGAGCGAGGCGGCAATGCATTTGACGCCGCCGTCGCGGCAGGTTTTGTGCTGCAGGTCGTCGAGCCGCATCTCAATGGCCTCGGCGGCGAGGTCCCGATCGTCCTGTGGGACGTGACGCGGAAGAAGGTCGACGTCATCTGCGGCCAGGGGCCGGCGCCCAGCGCGGCCAGCATTCAGCGCCTCAGGAAAATGGGACTCGGCGAGGTGCCGGGCACGGGCCTCATCGCGGCCTGCGTACCGGGAGCCTTCGCAGCATGGCTTGCCCTGCTCCGGGACCACGGGACCTGGCGCCTGGCCGACGTGTTGGAGTTCGCCATCGGGTATGCCGAATCCGGTTATCCGCTGCTGCCGCGGATCGCCGACACCCTGGTCATGGTCGAGCCGTTGTTTCGCGAGCACTGGCCGAGCTCGGCGGCCGTGTACCTGGGCGGCGGCGGGCCAAGGCCCGGACAGCGGTTTCACAACCGTGATCTTGCCGCGACCTACAGGCGCCTGCTGCGGGAGACGGCACCGGCCGGGGGCAGGGAAGAGCAGATCGAGGCGGCGCTGCGTTCTTTCTACTCAGGGTTCGTGGCCGAGGCGGTCGATCTGCACTGCCAGCACGAGTTGATGGATAGCTCAGGCGTTGCGCATCCCGGTCTCCTGACGGCCGCGGACCTTGCCGCCTTTCAGGCCAGGCGTGAAGACCCTGTGACCGCTGATTTTCGCGGCTGGACCGTGGCCAAGTGCGGGCCGTGGAGCCAGGGGCCCGTCTTCCTTCAACAGCTGCAGCTCCTCGCGCCCTACGACCTTGCCTCCATCGGCTTCCTGTCCGCGGATCACGTCCACCTCGTCACGGAGTGCGCCAAGCTCGCATTCGCGGACCGAGAGGCGTGGTACGGGGATCCGGATTTCGCGTCGGTGCCGCTTGCCGACCTACTGTCGAGCCGATACGCAGACGAACGCCGCCCGCTGGTCGGCGACCGGGCATCCCTGGCGTTGACGCCAGGCCGGCCCGCGGGTCTGGAGCCGCGGCTGCCGCGACGCGAGGCACAGGCCGTGACCGAGGGGCATTGGACGGGCACCGGCTCCCCCTCCCTCGGCGCGGTGCGGGGCGACACCGTGCACGTCGCGGTCGCCGACCGTCATGGGAACCTTGTCGCCTGCACCCCGAGCGGTGGATGGCTGCAGAGCTCGCCGGTGATCCCAGGCCTCGGCTTCTGCCTCGGCACGCGAGCGCAGATGTTCAACCTCGACCCCCAGCATCCCAATCACCTGGAAGGCGGCAAGCGGCCTCGGACCACGCTCAGCCCGTCGCTCGCGCTTCGCGACGGCGAACCATGCCTCGCGTTCGGCACACCCGGCGGCGACCACCAGGACCAATGGACGCTTGAGTTTTTCCTCACTCACGCCGTTTTCGGACAGGACCTGCAGGCGTCCATCGACGCGCCCATGTTCCACACCACGCACTTCCCAAGCTCGTTTGCACCACACGACTCCCATCCTGGGCGGTTGCACTCAGAGCCGATGGAGCCCGGCGTGCTCGACGAGCTGCGGCGGCGAGGCCACGACGTGTTCGAGGCAGACCGCTCGTCCCTGGGCCGGATCTGCGCGGTCGGAATCGACCACGCAACCGGAATCCTCTCCGCCGCCGCCAGCGCACGCGGCGCGCAGGCATACGCCGCGGGCCGCTAGGCGAGCGGGTAGTAGCACGCGGCCTGGTGGTCGCCCTGGTTCACTGTGTCCAGTGGCGGCTCGCTTTCCGCGCAGCGCGGCTGGGCTTTGAAACATCGCGTCCGGAAGCGGCAGCCGCTGGGCGGATCGAGTGCCGATGCGACGTCGCCTTTGAGGATGATGCGTTCGCGACTGCGCTCGAGGCGCGGATCGGGGATCGGGATCGCTGACAGCAAGGAACCCGTGTAGGGATGACGAGGCCGGCGGTACAGGTCACCCGCGGGCGATACCTCCACCACCTTGCCCACGTACATCACAGCGACCCGGTCCGAGATGTGCTTGACCACCGACAGGTCGTGGGCGATGAAAAGGTATGTCAGGTGGAGCTGCTCCTGGAGGTGTTCCAGAAGGTTGATGATCTGCGCCTGGATCGAGACGTCGAGAGCGGAGATCGGCTCGTCGCAGACGATGAACAACGGCTCGACCGCCAGCGCCCTCGCGATGCCGATGCGCTGCCGCTGACCGCCTGAGAACTCGTGTGGATAGCGGCCGGCGAGATCGGATGACAGGCCCACGAGGCCGAGCAGCTCTGCAATCCGCTGGGCGCGCCGCCGGCGAGTCGACGTGAGCCGATGAATGTCAAGCGCTTCGCCGAGGATGTCGCCGACGGTCTGGCGGGGGTCGAGGGAGGCGAAGGGGTCCTGGAAGATGATCGCCATCTCGCGGCGGATGCGACGCATTCCCCCACGACGCAGTCGAAGGATGTTCTTGCCTCGGAAGTAGACCTCACCGGCCGTCGGCTCGACCAGGCGCAGGATCGAGCGCCCGAGGGTCGACTTGCCGCAGCCCGACTCGCCGACCAGGCCGAGCGTCTCCCCCTGACTGATGGTCAGATCCACGCCATCCACCGCGCGGACGTGACCGGTGACACGGCTGATCACGCCCGACCGGACCGGAAACCAGGTCTTGAGGCCGCGTACCTCGATCAGAGGTTCAGGCATTGAGCTCGGTGCCGGCCTGCGTCACCCAGCACCGCGCGAGCTGGTCGCGGACCTGGAGCAGAGATGGCTCCTCTCGGCTGCAGCGCGCCACCGCGAACGGGCATCGCGGCTGGAACTTGCAGCCGGCCGGCAGATGGACCATGTCGGGCGGCGAGCCTTCGATCGGCGTGAGCGGCTCGTGCGGTTCCGCATCGAGGCGGGGTATCGAGCGGAGCAGCGACCACGTGTACGGATGCTCGGGATGCGAGAACACGTCCTCAGTTCGGCCCTGCTCGACGATGCGGCCCGCGTACATGACGATGACTCGGTCACACATGCCGGCGACCACGCCGAGGTTGTGCGTGATAAGGATCGTCGCCGTGCCGTATTCGCGATTCAGCCTCCGCAGCAAGTCGAGGATCTGTGCCTGGATCGTGACGTCAAGGGCGGTCGTCGGCTCGTCGGCGATGAGCAGGCTCGGGCTCATGCTCAGGCCCATGGCGATCATCGCGCGCTGACGCATCCCCCCGGAGAGCATGTGCGGAAAATGCCTCACACGACTTCTCGCATCAGGAATCCCAACCTGTTGGAAGAGGTCGGTGGCCGTGGCGATCGCTTCGCCCGACCGCACGTGGCGGTGGATGCGCAGCGGCTCGCCTACCTGCCAACCCGTCCGGTAGACAGGGTTCAGCGATGTCATCGGGTCCTGGAAGATCATGGCCATCTCCGTCCCGCGGATGGCCTCCATCTCGTCCTCGCTGAGATCCGACAGCACTCGGTCTTTGAACCTGATGCTTCCTTCGACGATCCTGCCTGAGCGCGGCAGGAGTCGCATGATCGAGAGCGCGGTCATCGATTTCCCGGAGCCGGACTCGCCGACGATGCCAAGGGTTTCTCCGGCATCGATCGTGAGCGAGACTCCATCGACGGCGCGAAGCGTGCCTTCGGCCAGGGAAAGCTCGGTGTGGACGTTCTCCAGCTCGAGCAGGTGACTGAACGCCATCAGCGTCGAAGCCTGGGATCGAGCGCGTCCCGAAGTGAATCGCCGAGCAGGTTGAAGCTGTACACGGTGATCGAGATGGCGACGCCCGGGATGATGGCCAGCCACGGGTCGTTTGGGAGAAAGGTGCGGCCGGTGGTGATCATCTGTCCCCAGTCCGGTGTTGGCGGCTGGGCGCCGAGACCTAGGAAGGAGAGGACTGCCTCGGCCAGGATCGCGAACCCCGCGGACAGCGAGACCTGCACCAGGACCGGGTTCATGAGGTTCGGTATGAGGTGCCGAAGGACAATGCGCACCGGGGTCGCGCCAAGCGATCGCGTGGCGACGACGAACTCCATCGGTTTGAGCTGAAGCACCACCGCCCGCACGAGCCTCGCGTAAGCGGGGATGGCCACGATCCCGATGGCGATCATGGCGTTGCGGAGGCTGGGCCCGAGTGCGGCCACCAGGGCGATCGCCAGGATCAAGGCGGGAAACGCGAGCAGGGCGTCGATCACGCGCATCAGCAGGAGGTCTGTCAAACCGCCCGCGTAACCGCTGACCAGGCCGATCAAGCCACCTGCGACCAACCCGACGGCGACGGCGACAAAGGCGACCGGAAGCGAGATCCGGGCGCCCCACAGGATGCGGCTGATCTGATCCCGTCCCAGCTCATCGGTGCCCAGCGCGTGGCCGGGGCTCAGCGGCGGCAGGTATGCGTTGTCGGGTTCGGTGGCGATCGGGTCGTGGGGTGAGATCACGGGAGCCAGAAGCGCGACCAGGAAGAGCACCGCGACCAGGGCCAGGCCGACGAGGACGCCTCGGTTCTTCCTCGCCAGCTCCAGCAAGGCGACCGGCCGGCGGCGGATCGGTCCTTCGGCGGCGACGATCGCGGGCGCGTTGCTCATGCGTACGAAATCCTCGGGTCGAGCCAGCCGTAGACCAGGTCGACGACGAGATTGGCCACCATGTAGGAGAAGGCGGCCAGCAGGACGACGCCCTGGACGACGGTGTAGTCGCGGTTGAAGATCGACTCCACGGCCAGGCGGCCCACCCCCGGCCACGTGAAGACGGTCTCGGTCACCACAGCGCCCTCGATGATGCCGCCGATCTGAAGGCCGACGATGGTCACGACGGGTATCAGCGCGTTCTTGAGGGCGTGGATGAAGACGACACGACGCCACGAGGCGCCTTTGGCGCGCGCGGTCCTGATGTAGTCGAGACCCAGGACCTCGATCATCGATGAGCGAGTAAAGCGCATGTTGATCGCGGTGCCGGCCGTGCCAAGCGCGATGGCCGGCAGGGCCACATGGCGCAGGCTCTCCCACGGATCCTGGAAGAAGGGCACGTAACCGCCGAAGGGAAACAGTCGGGCCGAAACCGACAGGACGAAGATCAGGACGATCCCGATGAAGAAGTTCGGGACCGAAACGCCCGCCACGGCGATGCCCGTGGCGAGCTTGTCCACGACCGAACCCCGGCGCACGGCTGCGATGGTGCCCAGCGGGATCGCAACCAGTAACGACCAGATCAGAGCGACCACGCCGAGCTCAATCGTTGCCGGCAGACGCTCCGTGATCGCGCCGGCGACGGGTTCGTGAGTAGTGATCGAGCGGCCCCAATCGCCGTGAACCACGTTGTCGATCCAGATGACGTACTGCACGTACAACGGCTTGTCGAGGCCTAGCTCTTGATGGATCTGGGCGATCGCCTGCGGGCTCCTGTCTTCGCCGAGGATGATCAGAGCCGGGTCGCCGGGGGTCAGGTGGATGAGCATGAAGACCCCCACCGTGACCAGGAACGCAACCGGGACCATCAACACCAGGCGGCGCAGGACGTAGGTGGTCATGCCGGATCAGGTTTCCGGCATGACCTGCCCACGAACGATCTGTGAATCGCTAGCCCTTCCAGACCTCCGCCATCCGGATCATCAGGTCGGGATAGAGCGTGAAGTTGTGGATCTTGGTGTCGGAGATCTGTGCGCTGACGCCGAACGTGGTGAAGACGTATGGAGCGTCCTGCACGATCTGCTTCTGCGCATTGATGTAGTCCTGCTTGCGCTTGGTCTGGTCCGCATTGGTGCGGGCGTCGTCCAGCCAGGCGTCGACCTGGGAGTTGCTGTACATACTGTCGTTGAAATCGCCGCCCGTGTGCCACCACGCATACATGTTGCCGTCCGGGTCGATTCGCCCAGACCAGTTGACGCCGCAGGCCTCGAACTTGTGCGCCGCGCATTCCTGCTGATACGTGGCGAACTCCTCGGTCTGGATCTGCATCGTTATTCCCGCCGCGGCCAGCTCTGATTGGAGCAGCTGCGCCGCCTGCTGGTTGACGGGATCGGACGTCGTCTTGAAAGTGAACGTGAACCCGGTCGCCATCGACTTGGCCTTGGTCGCGTCGGCGTGGTCGTAGATCTTTTCGCCGGCGTCGAAGGCCCAGCTCGAGGGTGGAATTGGACCGTAAGCCACCACGCCTATGTTGAAGTTGATGTTCTTCAGGATCGAGTATCGGTCGATCGCGATCGCGACCGCCTGCCGCTTGGCGGGGTCATTGAACGGTGACGTCCCGGCGTTGAGCTCGAAGCCGTTGAAGCCGATCGCGGGCACGTCGCGGTAGACGAAGCTCGAATCGACCTTGAGCGACGCCACGTCTTTCGGCGCGATCACCCGAGCAATGTCGATGTCGCCTGTCTTGAGGGCGGCGAGGATCGCGTTCACATCCGGGATCGCGCGGTATGTGAGGCCGTCGAGATAGGGGAGACCGGACTTCCAGTAGCTCGAATTCTTCTTCAGGGTCAGGTGGTCGTTCCGCTTCCACTCGACGAACTCGAACGGACCGCTGCCGGCTCCGGCCGGCGCCAGCGAGAAGTCCTTGCCGCCTTTGGTGACTGCATCAATCGACAGCATCATCCCCGCGCGGTCGACCAGCGTGGCGAGCAGCGTGGCGTTGGGCTTGCTGAGGTGGAAGACGACGTGCGTGTCGTCCGTGACCTCAACGCTCTTGACACTGGCCAGGTCTGACTTACGACGGGACGTCGCGCCGGTCTTGTAACGCTCGATGTTGGCCTTCACCGATGCGCCGTTGAAAGGTGTCCCGTCCTGGTACTTGACGCCCGACTGAAGCGTGAACTTGTAGTTCAGTGGGTCGGAAACGTCCCACGACTTGACCAGTCCTGACTTGATCGTCAGCGACGGGTCGATCGTGAACAGCGAGTCATACACGTTGTAAAACACCTCGCGCTCGACCAGTAGCGAAGAGTCCATCGGATCCAGAGTCCGCAGCTCGCTTTCGAGCGCGATGGTTGCCGTGCCGCCGTTCTTGGGTGTCCCGGAGCTCTGGTTTCCGCCGCCGCCGCCGCACGAGGCAATCAACGCAAGACAGATGAAGCCAACTCCGACTCGTCTCATCTTCGACACCTCTCCCACAGCCCGGATCCCCGGCGTCCGGCAACCCCTAATTACGCGTCTGTACTCGCTCGAGTGTCAAGTATTGATTTGCGCGCCCTGGACTTTCTCAATCCGGATGATGGAGGCGATCGACGACCTGCTTCAAAACCTCGTACGGCTGGGCGCCGACGACCAGGTAGCGCCGGCCGAAGATGTGCGCGGGAATCGCATTGATGCCGACAGAGGATGCAATGCGGCGATTTTCATCGATCACGTCCGCGTAGCGATCCTCCTCGAGGGCGGTCCTGAGATCGCCGGCCTCCAATCCGACGCTCGAGCCGATTCGAACCAGGTCGTCGACGTTCTCGAGCTTTCCGCTCCCTTCCCAGTGAGCCTGGAACAGCGCGTGGTGCATCTCGTCGAATCGGCCACGCTCGCGGGCGAACTCAGCCGCGCCCAGCGCACGGCGGGAATTGATGATCACGTCGCGATGCCGCAACTCGAGCCCGGCATCGGCCGCGATCGACCTGAGGTGCTCCTCCGCTCGCTCCAACCGCCGGCCGCGGAAATAGACCTCTCGCGGAATGCCCTCCATCGGCGCCTCGGGATGGAGCTCGAAGGGCAGCCACGTGACGTGTACAGCGCCTTCGCGCTGGAGCTGTTCGACCCTGACCGAGTCGATGTAGCACCAGGGTCAAACGTAGTCCGAAAAGATGACGAGATCGACCGGTTCGAGCTGGGACATCGCTTCTAGACAACGCTAAGCGAACTCCCCCGATTCCTTCGGCATCCTTTAACCAGCCGGTGGCAGAATGGGTTGCAGGTCCCCCGTCAGACTGGGTTCCAGGAGGCTTGAATATGCCAGAGACAAGAACATTCGTCGCGAACGCGCCGGTGTGGGTTGACCTCTCGAGCAAGGACGCCGCGGGATCGCGCGATTACTACGCCAAGCTCTTCGGCTGGAAGGTCGACCTGACCAAGGATCCCGCCGCGGGCGGCTATGCCCTGGCGACCATCGGCGGCAAGAACGTGGCCGGCATCGGTCCAGTGCAGGACCCGAACGCGCCGACCGCGTGGATGGTCTACATCGGGACGCGCGACGCGGAGGCGACCGCCAAGAAGGTCGAAGCCGCCGGCGGCAAGGTGATCGCCCCGGCGTTCGACGTCCTCAAGTCCGGCCGCATGGCCGTCTACCAGGACCCGTCCGGGGCTTTCATCTCGGTCTGGGAGCCGAAGGAGATGCAGGGCGCCGACATCATGAACGCGCCGAATTCCTTCGCATGGGCGGAGCTCAATGCCAGAGGAATCGACAAGGCCAAGTCCTTCTACAAGAACGTCTTCGGCTGGGGCGAGAAGCTGATGCCGATGGGCGAAGGCCAGGAGGGCGAGTACACGGAGTTCAAGCTCAACGACGAGAGCATCGCCGGGGGCATGGAGATGAACCCGATGGTGCCCAAGGAGGTCCCGTCTTACTGGCAGGTCTACTTCGGTGTCGACGACGTCGACAAGGCGCACAAGAAGGCGGTCGACCTCGGCGCCACGTCGATGCTGGAGCCGCAGGACTTTCCGGGGGGACGCTTCGCGATCCTCTCCGATCCGCAGGGTGCGGCCTTCGGGCTGCTGAGGATGGAGCGGTAGACGATTAACAACCGGCGGGCCACTTGCGGCCCGCCGGTCTTATCTTTCGTCTCGATGAAGAAGAAGAACCCGATCGTCGACAGGTGGTTCAGGGGCAAACCGGCCGAACCACTTCTGCGGCGGGTCCGCGACCTGGTCATGTGGTCGGACGACCGGATGACCGAGTACTTGAAGCACGGTACGGTCCAGTTCGCCTACAAGGGCGATATGGCCAATTTCGTCCAGCACGGCGCAAAGACCGTAACCCTCATGTTCAACCGGGGAGCGAAGATTCGCGGCAGCTTTCCGCACTTTGAAGGCAGCGGCCCGTCGGCACGATTCATGCGCTTTGCTGACCTGCATGAGGTGGACGACCGCATGGTCGAGCTCAACAGGATCGTCGTCGCGTGGTGCGAGATGATGTCGCCACCGCGGGTGCTGAAGATCCGGATCCCGACCGGAAGGCCGCCGGGGAGGCCGAAGAAGGCTGTGGCGAAGCCAAAGCGCTAGCGGCCGCAATTGGGCTTCTAGGCGAAGAAGGCCCGCGCGACCTGCGCCGCGACACGCGCGTTGTTGACCACCAGGTCGACGTTCAGGTCCAGGGACCGGCCGCCCGACAGCTCGGCCACGCGAGCCAGCAGGCGTGGGGTGACGTCGGGGCCGCTCAGGTCCCGAACCTCCGCCACGGCCCGCAGAGTCATCTCTTCTGCTCCCTCGAGGTCGGCCGGCGGCGGGACGGCCACCACCACGCCTCGGCCGCCAGCGTCCCACGACGCACGCAGCGTGCTCGCGCATTCGTCTGCGCCGTCGACGCGTGCGCTCACGGGACAACCGCTACGGCGAGAGTAAAAAGCCGGGAACTCGTCGATTCCGTAGCCGAGGACGGGAACGGACAAGCTCTCCAGTAGCTCGAGCGTGAGTCGCAGGTCGAGGATGATCTTCGCCCCAGCGCAAAAGACGGCCACGGGCGAGCGGGCCAGCTCTTCGAGGTCGGCCGACTGGTCTTCCGGGTGGCCGCGGTGGACGCCGCCGATGCCGCCCGTGGCCAAAAAGCGCACCCCTGCCATCGCGGCCACGCGCATCGTGGCGGCGACCGTGGTCGCCCCCGCCGCCCGCCGCACGACCAACGGCCCCAGGTCGCGCGAGCTCACCTTGACCGACCCCGACGCGATGCGCTCGACGTCGGCGTCGCTCAACCCGACCCGCAACCGGCCGTCCAGCACGGCCACCGTCGCGGGTGTCACGCCCTCCTCCCGGATCGCGATCTCGCAGCCGCGTGCCGCTCGCAGGTTGTGGGGGGCAGGGAGGCCCTGGCCGACGATCGAGGTCTCGAGCGCCACCACAGGGCGGCCGCGTTCGAGGGCTGCCGCCACCTCGGGCGCGACTTCGAGGAGGTCGCTCAGATCGGCCGCGCCCCGGCCAGCGTCACCGACTGCGAGGCTGCCTGGACCGCCCGCTCGGCCGCCTCGACGGGCGTCGCCCCGTGCAGCCAGGCGATACAGAAGGTGGCGGCGAAAGCATCGCCCGCGCCGGTGGGATCGACCATTTTCACCTCGGGCGCCGCGAGCTTGCGTCCATAGACCATCGAACCTGCGGCGCCGAGCTTGAGGACAGGGACCTGGGCGAGGCTCTCGAGCGGAACCGCCAGGGTCGCCGCCTCCGCCTCCGTCGCGAACAGGAGCTCGGGCTTCATGCGCGCCAGGACGTAAGCCATGTGGGCGGGGCCGAACGCGCGCAGGCCTGCCGCCGACGAGAGGTCGACGGCGACCATGCCGCCCGCTTCGCGCACGATCCTGATCGCGGCACGGGTCGCGCTGGCGATCGGCTCCACGAACAGCGAGTAGGCCGGCACGTGGAGCAGGGCGGCGTCGCGAAACCACGCTTCCTCCAGGTCGTCCGGGCTCAGGCCCACGCTCGCGCCGCGCTGCGTCGCCATGCTGCGCCGGCCGTCGGGTCCGACCACGACGGCGATGATGCCGGTCGGCTCGGCGGCCCAGACCGCGCGGACCTCAACCCCACGCGCTTCGAGGTCACTGACCAACCTGCGCCCGGTCTCGTCCTCGCCGATGCGGGTCACCAGGCGCACCGGTTCGCCGGAGGCGGCGGTCCACGCGCAGAAGTTGGCAGCCTGGCCGCCTCCCCCGATCGCGATCGAGGCGGGTGAATCGTCGTCTGGCTCGAGTGGGCCCTCGGGGACGATCCTGACGTCGAGCACCAGGTCGCCGATGGAGACGATCACGACCTGACGAGGATAGCCGTACCTCAATTGAGGTAACCGGAAACCATCCAAATGGGGCTGGTTTCCTCGCCTGGCGCGCCGGATGATTTCGGTTGCCGGGAAATGGGTCGCCCGGCCTTTCCAGGGCTGTGGGGGGTGAGCCATGCGCTGCGCGCACCGCACGCATGGCAGCCTCCTTTCCCAAACCGACTTCCCGGGCACGATCGACTACTCGACGTTTGTCAGCACCTACGACGACGGGTCGAACCCGGACCATTACCAGCAGCAGGTCGTGGCGACGATCTCAGTGCCGTGAGCGTTCCGGCGTAAGCAATCCGAACGCGGCGAGCTGCTTGCTGAGCCGCGCTTCATGGGGCTCGTCCAGCCGCTGCGCGGGGGGCGCGGGCCACGGTTCGCAGATTCCCTGCAGGTGCAGCGCGGCCTTGATCGCGCCGGGAAAGACGTCGCCCCGGAGCGCCATGACCAGTCGGTACAGCGCGTCCTGGCTCGCGCGAGCTGCCTCGAGGTCGCCGCGCAGGTACTGGTCGTAGATGCGCACGACCCACTCTGGCGCGATGTTGCCCGCGCCGCAAATCGTGCCCGCGGCGCCGACCGCAAGCGAGGCGACCAACATCGTGTCGCTTCCGGTGAACACACGAAAGCCGGCCACTTCACGCGTTGCGATGCAGACGCCCTCCAAGTACTCGAAGTCCCGGCTCGAGTCCTTGATCCCGCGGATCGCGCCTTCGTTGGCGAGCACGGCCACGGTGGCGGGCTCGACCACGACTTTGGTGAATTGAGGAATGTTGTAGACGAGGATCGGCACCGGTGCCGTTTCGGCGACCCGCCGGTAGAAGGCGAGCACGCTCGCCTGGTCCATCGGGTAGTAGAACGGTGGCGCCACCAGCACGGCGTCCGCGCCCAGACGCGCAGCTGCCTCGACCTCGGCCCGGGCGGACTGCAGGTTCGGCTGCGCCACGCCGCAGATCACAGGAATGCGTCCGGCCGCCACCTCGACCACGGCCTTCAAGACTGTGCGCCGGGCGGGCTCCAGCGCGGCACCCTCACCGGTGGACCCGAGTGGGAGCAGGCCGTGCACCCCGCCGGCGATGACGTGCTCCACCAGCCGGGCGACCGCGGGCTCGTCCACGCTTCCGTCCCGCTTCAGCGGGGAAGCCAGAGCGACGAGGACACCGGCGAGGCGGTCCGGAGCGAACACGGCTATCCGGCAGCCGAGATGACATCGACGCGGAAGGTCAGGAGTCGCATATCAGGCAGATTCTGACCCAGCCATGCTGTCCGGTTTCAGCCTCTGGCCGATGAGCAGCGCACACTCCCGCATCAATTCGAGTATCTCCTGCTGGATCTCAACCTGCTCCTTGCTCGCTCCGCACAACGTCCCGAAGAAGCGACCTTCGGCAGTGAAGACCGGATAGGAGATGAAGGTGCGGATCTCCAGCAGCCTCGCGACGCTGCTCTTCGGAAACTGCTTCTGGGCGTCGCTGGTGTAGTTCGGGCCGCCCTCGACGACGAAGCGGCACACGCCCTCGGACCAGGGCAGCGTCACGTCCTCCGGGATGTGAAAGAGGTCGCTGCGGTTGCACGAGAAAACGATGTACTGCTCGTCGACCGTCAGCCGCGTCTCGGCCAGGTAAGTGGAGCTGAGGCCGGTCAGCTCGGCAAGCATCGCGAGCACGCCGCGCGCGACGGTCTCCAGGTCGCTGCCCCGCGCGGCGGCTTCCTCGAGCAGCTGCCGTGCCGTCGGAGCCATCGGGAGTACGGTATCAACAGTTGATTCGCAACCTGATCGGGTCGGAATGGCGCCTGCCGGCTCAGGACGTCAGGTCGCTTCCGGTGTTCAATCCAGCCACCGCCGAAGTGATCGAGCAGGTACCCCTGTCGGACGGGCGTGAGGTCGATGCGGCGGTGCGAGCGGCCGCGGAGAGCTTTCAGACCTGGTCGCGCACCGCGGTCATGGACCGGGTCCGCCTCATGTTCCGCTTCAAGGCGGTGCTCGAAGACAGGTTCGAGGAGCTTGCCGCGCTGGTCACGCGCCATCACGGCAAGACGCTGGACGAGGCGCGCGGCGAGGTGAGGCGTGGCATCGAGGTCGTCGACTTCGCCTGCGGCGCGCCGACGCTCCTGCAGGGACGCACCCTGCGGGACGTTTCCGCGGGCGTCGACCAGGACCTGTATCGCTATCCGGTCGGCGTTTGCGCCGGAATCCCTCCCTTCAACTTCCCGGTCATGATCCCGCTCTGGATGTTCCCTCTGGCCGTCGTGGCGGGGAACACCTTCATCCTCAAACCGTCCGAACGCACGCCCCTCGGAGGTGCACGCCTCGCGGAGCTCTTTCTCGAGGCGGGGTTTCCGCCGGGGGTCCTGAACGTGGTCCATGGCGCGGCCGGCGCCGTCGACGCGCTGATCGAGCATCGTGGCATCAGCGCGATCTCGTTCGTCGGCTCGGCACCCGTGGCGCAGCACGTGTACACGGAAGCCGCCGCCCGGGGCAAGCGTGTTCAGGCCTTGGGCGGCGCCAAGAACCACATCGTCGTCATGCCCGACGCCGACCCCGAAGTGGCGGTGCCCGCCATCCTGAATTCGGCCTTCGGCAACGCGGGCGAGCGATGCCTGTCCGGATCGGTGGCCGTCGCGGTGGGCGGGGCCGCGGACGAGCTGCTCGACCCGCTGCGCGACGCGGCGGCGAAGATGGTCGTCGGCCCCGGCGACCAGCCCGGAGTGCAGGTCGGTCCGTTGATCCGCGCCGAGCATCGCGACCGCGTCGCCTCGTTCGTCGAGCGGGGCGTGGCTGAAGGCGCAGAGCTGGTCGTCGACGGCCGCCGCGAGATGTCCCGCCGCGGATTCTTCCTCGGGCCGACCATCCTGGACCACGTCACGCCGCGGATGGCCGTGGGCCGCGAAGAGATCTTCGGTCCTGTGCTCTCGATCGCGCGGGCCGCCACGCTGGACGACGCCATCGCGCAGGCGAACTCCTCGTCACTCGGCAACATGGCTACGATCTTCACCCAGTCCGGGCGCGCCGGACGGGAGTTCCGCGAGAGGGTGGAGGCGGGCATGACGGGAATCAACGTGCCTATCGCACAGCCTTTTGCGTTCTTTCCCTTCAGCGGCTGGAAGGGTTCGTTTTTCGGAGATCTGCACGTGCACGGCTCTGACGGCATCGACTTCTACACACGCAAGAAGGTCGTGGTCACGCGCTGGTGATCGGCAACCTCTTTTCGTGGACGGTCACCGCCTTGTTCG
>Ga0209237_1000990_pt1 | contig 16596 bp, 20 predicted proteins | sample GraSoi013_1_40cm_2_FD_185820 | JGI IMG/M metagenome (GOLD analysis project Ga0209237, IMG submission 185820) | Grasslands soil microbial communities from the Angelo Coastal Reserve, California, USA - Sample 10_02_2013_1_40cm (SPAdes) (version 2) | ecosystem: Environmental > Terrestrial > Soil >... | reverse complement strand
CATAAAATTAGTTAATACGTTCTGTTAAAGAATATAGCACAAAGATCATTGTAATGAACGTCGAAGCGTTTAACGACTCGGTGAAGTTCTACCTGCTAAGGGTAAAAGGGCATACGGGCCGACCCAATCTATAAATGCGATCTTGAAGGTAGGGTTATAATATTACAGGACTACAGCTGCAATATGGCAGAAGATAAATTTAAAGTCGATATCCTCAATGATTCCATAAAGTTTTACCTACCTCGGGTTGAAGGTTACTTAGAAGTAGTCCGCGACATGTCCTCGAAGTACAAAGGAATGTCTCTAATCGAATTTGATGGCTATTTTGAGGGAAAGTTTGAACCAACGAAATACATGCGTGTTGAGATTCATACGAATAATATCGATGAAGAATGTATGATGAAAGAAGCAAATAGGATCCGCCTTGCGTTAAACCAAAAAAGCCTAGCGTTCGAGTTCAACAATAAGCTGATGCTGGTGAGCGAATCATAGGCAACATCGTTTAATATCTGGCGCCAGCTACAAATAGGCATATGCCGGGAGCATATGTCATGATCAACACACTTCCGGGGATGGAAAAGCCGGTCCTTGACGAAATAGCGCAATTACCTGGCGTCGTGTCAGTTGAGGGCGTGTACGGTGAATTTGATCTGATAGTACGGGTTGAAGTCCCGGTTGGTAATACTGTGGATTTTGTCATTAACAAGCTCAGAAAAGTGTCCGGCATCAGGTCTACCAGAACTGTGTCGACCATTGACGGCGAGCGTAAAAGCGGCACCGGCATGGACTATTTGGGGCCGCCGTCGGACTAGCTTCTGTTTAACGTTCAGTAAAGCCCGAATAATAGGCTAAAAACGCTGCATTTTGAGGGTCAAGGTAGTGAGGGGAAAGAAATGACAGAGCTCACGAACCTATATAACAAGCGACAGCCCGGTGACTCTTATGAAACCATTCGAAACAAGATCGGCAACATCAAGCGCAAAGAAGGCGCCAGGCTTTTGCATTGTATGTGGAAAGATAGCGACAACAGAAGCATTGTTCCAATTAGAAGATGCGGTAGTGATTCAGAGATTCTGTGACATCTGTTTGCCCAAAGCAAACTATGAAGCGGGTACACATTAGTATCGTACTTCCTGTCTTTCTCTCGCTCGGGACTACTCTTCCTCAATCTTGCATTGATGGTCCTTGAATGTTGACTCATGAATGCCCTTCAGGATTTCCAGCTTTTGCCTTTAGGGTCATTGTTCTCCTGAATCTTTTGCGAACCACATGAGCATTTGAGAACTAACACCATATTGAATGAAGCCTGGCCTTCTGCGATACTAATAATCACATGGATTTTATCGCTGCTAGGAATTGGTCAATGTGTGAAGGTGTGCCATATCCTTGAAATGGTGGTCTTTGCGCGATAACATCAGGATCATTTGGTCCAAGCTGGATCATACTTACCCCATTAATTTGGCCCTTGAATCTATCAACAACTTGTAGCATTTTATCATTGGTTCCCCAATCAAAGTTGAACTGCAAAAAAATTGCTACGTTCGGGTTTTGCTGCTTCGCGAGAGTAATCATGCTCTGTATTTGGTTCATGGCAATTTGGTCAATTTCCTTGTATCCACTAGTTTTTGTAAAGTAGTATTTCTGAAATTGTATTAGAAAAAGGTCCAAGTTCTCGTAATGGATCTTGGGGTACCATGGCGAAGAACCATTTATTCCTTTGATGAGTTCATCATGGGTTGGTTGAATTCCAGCCTGAAAACCAGCCGCGTGAGCTTTCTCGGCCACCGCATTGAATGAACTAGTATAGGCCTCGTTTTCACGTTCAGAGTTTGGAGTCCAGCACCATCCTTCAATATCAGAGATTATGTATTGGTAACGATATCCATCTGCAGTGTTTGTCCTCGCAGCAGAGATGAATTGGTCGATGTCATTCACATATCCAAGGTCACAATCTTCTGCTGGATCGTAAGGCGCGATTCTGGGCGCTAGATAATGGTTGCTTAGAATATTCTTACCTATGGCATCGTTTATCACCTTCATTTGATGGTCTGAAGAAGATATGACACCGTCTCCCTCAGTGAAATATTTCTTTAGGACAGTTAGAGTCTGGTTGTTGGTCGGATCTGATTTGTTTCCTATTTGTGGAGAGAATATCATTGTTCTTAACGGTGTCGCAAGGGACGATTTTTTTGTTTCTACGGATATTTGATTTGACCAGGCAATCTCGTATCCAGTAGAATTAACCGCAGCCACTTTGTAGGAATAGGTTAAAGATGGTTGCAAGCCGCTATCGAAATAGTCAGTAAATTGCGTCTTGTTGGCAATTGGGCCTTCGGTAGGAGTATTCGCGATGATAACATTGCCTCGATAGATATTGAATGAGTAGGCTCCTGGTACAGTTGCCCACGACAAACTTGCTCCAGATCTCGTAGTAAGATAAGATGCAAGATTTATTGTGGCTGGTTGGGCATCTTTATTCTCCGCAACATCGCCATTCCGTACTGTCGCAGGTAAAATAACGAATAACAGTAGCAAGGTTGCTACTGCGGCGACGGATGCAGCCGCAATTTTTCTCGCTAGCTTCTGCACTAGTTACCGTCAATCGTCGCCCCTAATCACCTTTCCCCTAGTGCCATCTACAATACTGATACTCTGGTTACAATGAGTCAAGTACGCTATAAAATATTCAGCGTGCAATCTGCATCTATATTGAGTACGCTACGCTTTTGAGCCTTTGGCTACGTACTTTTATGCTGACATTGTGGCTACGATTTCAGCTATTTTAGTGCCCTCTTGAAGAGGATAACCCGGACATCCCCGACATCCGAATGTCAGATACGACGACCGAACAATCTTCGCAACCATCTTCAATATGGTTAAGCGCCGTGATCGGATGGGCAAAAGAATGAAGAGCTAGCCTTCGATAGAAACTTTATGATCCTTGAAGGTGCTTTCATCTATTCCCTTTAGGATTTCCAGCATCGCACCTTATTTCCACTCATATCCAGTTGTCTTGATTTGCTGAGTCTCAGTATTGAATTCAGTTTCTAATGCCATAATCAGATTGTTTATCCATGAAAGTTTTGGTGAATTTGTAAATGCACTCATCGTTGCCAATCCTCTTATTTTGCCATCTGCGCCGACTTTCCCCTTTTCGTGCGCCCACCACATGACTTGATCACCTTCTGCTGTTATCAGGTTACCATGAAAACTACCGTCAACGACGCCATGTGGATACTGCACCATCACGCCCGATCCCATTTCTTTGCCGCTTGGGAATTTTCCGAATCCCTTGAGATCAATTGTAGCGCTTACTTCTATCGTCGTTCCTTCGATTGGATGTACTTTCGTTACTTTGAATCCTACAACTTGCCCTTTTTCTTCAAAGAGTTTTTCACCTAATGCCATGATTTGGACAACCTAGCCTGAACTGATAAGGATTATGGTGAGATCAAGTCCACCCTATTGCCCTGACTGTTCTCTTAACTGGTTGGCTAGAGTCACAGTGTCAAGGTTGTCAAGCCGATCCAGCTCTTCACAGGAAAATCCCCTCTCCAGCAAATACCTCATTGCATAGCAAAATTCCCTGACATTGACTGCGGAAGATTTGATGCTTGACATGCGTGCTCTTCCTTTCTCTCACGTAGCTATATTCCCATGTATGTAATAAAAAATTATGAACGTGATGCATCCTGTTGTAAAAAATAGGACAGCGTTATGTCGTTAAGCGTTTCAATGTAGCAGCCGACGTAGAGTTGCACCAAATCAATTCAGAGGACAGGTGGCAAATAAAGAAGGAGGGTGATGCAGAATCAAAAAAGAGAAAAGAGGAAGATCTGATTCCATCTAACTTGCCCTAATTATTGAGCAGATAAGCGCTGCCCGATCATTCACCGTCGGGAGCATATTATAGAGCGAAATTTTTCCTGATGACATTCATAATCCTCTATTTAGCCAATCCAGATTTTTATGAAAAAACTAGGTTGAGCACTGATGAACTAGAAAAACGAATCCTTTCTAATCATTAGTGCGTCAGCACACGCAAAGACAACCGCGAGCTATAAACCTATCCGGTACTAGCCATTAAGGCCTTCGTTAGACTATCTAATTTTTCGATCTCCTTCTTCCTTGAATATTTGTAGGTTTTTCAGAGGGATGCTCATCTATCATTCTTCGAAGCCTCTCACGTTCCCCGTCAACCACGCCTGTGAGATAGAGGACCTGATTTGTCGTTAACGATTCGCGCTTATCATCTTCGGACATATGGAGATTCTCGACATTCATCTAAAAAAATTATTAAGTTGCTGCGGCCTGTCCTTGTTTGAGTTTATCTTTGTTTCCAGCTGCTTCTTGTGCTCAGACAGAATGTGCTTATTGGCGCATGAATCATGCATTATCCCATTGTCGCAAAAGTCGCACGAGGTGACAAAGTCTATCCTGTGAAATGCCTTCTTACAGTAGCTGCACCTATCTAAGCCAATATCAAAATCTGCCAAGGGCTTGAACCAAGCGTCGCGGCAAAGAAGAATCATGAACTCACTGGCGCGCTGCGCGTATTTTTCCTTTTACTTCAGGTTCTCAATGATGTTGTACATGCGCTGATAAGACTGCTGGAGATCCTGCCACTTTTCTAGTTTCAACCTGACCTTTTTCAGGCCGGCCTTGAGCTTCCTGCTGTCATTGGCAGACGCAAGCTTTGCCACTGCTGATGCTTCCTTAACATATTGCTCGATGTATTTCTTGACATATGGGTTTTCTTGAATAAGGGCCACAAGAAGATCAGGCTCATTAGTTAATATGCTCTCTGCGATGAGTGACTGGAGGCCAAAGGTTGTACCCGATACCTGCTTGAGCATTGAAATGTTGCTCGTCGACACGACCCTGGCAAATACAATGTTTGCGAAGTACGTCAATCCAAGGACGATTGCAATAGACTCGTCATGAACCTTTGCCGTTGGAAGCACTTTTACTTGAGCGTTTTCAAACATCTCGTGCACGATTTTTAGCTCTTTTTCTTCGTTCCTGACAGGCACCATCAGTATCTTGACCTGCATCTTCCCGCTAGCGCCCGGCCCAAACATCGGGTGAATGCAGAGCGGCCGCAGGTTGTCCGGCGCCTGCCTGAGCGTCCTGAACGTTCTGTGCTTTACTGACGATATTTCTGAAATGACCGCGCCATCCTTCATGCTTTTTGCGCATTCCCTAAGGACTCGCGGTGTCATACGCACAGGTACAGAGACAAGCACAAGATCGGCACCCTTGACGCAGTCACTTATGCTGTTTTCAATCCTGATGTTATCGAAAGGCCTGAGTATTTTTTTATTTACATCATACACAGACACACGCAGTCCACGCTGGACAAAATAATTGGTGAACCACGATCCCATCTTGCCGGCGGCTCCGATGATTGCTATTTCCTGCAATTTACGCCTGCTCCTTCATGACGGATGCCATTATAGTAAGCCCTTTTTCTAGTATTTTCTCCGGCTGACAAGCAGATATCCTGACAAACTGTCTATAATAGTCGCCAAAGCCGCTTCCTGGCGCTATAGCTACACCTTTCTTAAGCAGCTTCTCAACCAGCTCGATATCCTCTCCCCTTGGCAGCTCTGGGTACACGTACATCGCGCCCTCCGGCTCGACAAACCGGAGCGACATTTCTTTGAGCTTGCCACAAACAAAGTCAAGCCTCTTTTTCATCATCCTGACGTTTTCTGACGGGTATTCGCTCATGGCTGCTAGCGCGGCGCGCTGCATCGGCTCTGCAACGCTTGTTATCCCTATCGCCTGCACCGAGGCAATTTTGGCGATGATGTCGTTGTTTGCGACAGCATAGCCTACTCTGAATCCGGTCATGGCGTAGCGCTTTGAAAATGACGACACAAGAATGCTCTTGTCGTACCCGTATTCATGGATGCTGGCGAATTTCTTCAATGTGTAATCTGCATAAACTTCATCGCTCAGCAGGTAGAGGCCGTTGTCTTTGGCGACCGACACTATTCTTTCCAATCTCTTGCCATCAAGAATCTTGCCTGTCGGGTTGTTTGGATAGTTGAGCACTATCATTTTCGTGCTTGGGTTCATCATTTCTTCCAGCTGCTGTAGGTCCGGCGTCCACTTGTTTGCAAAGGTAGTCCGAAGGACTTTAGTCCTTGCCCCGATAAAGTCGGCGCATTGTTTGTACGCCGGCCAAGCAGGTTCTATAACTATCAGCTCCTGTCCTGCCTTTAGCAATGAAGTGATTGCACTGAAAACTGCGAAGCGGCCGCCCGGCGTCACCACCACCTCATCTTCAGACACACCTTCTTTCTCTGCAATTGCGTCGCGCAACTTTGGTATTCCGCGCGTGTCTGTGTAATGGTATTGTCTTAGTCTGAATGAATCTGCAAGTGATTCGCCGACTCTTGCAGGAGGCGGGTAGTCTGGCTCACCAATCTCCATGTGGATTATCCTTTTTCCTGACGCTTCGAGCTGCTTTGCCTTCATAAATATGCCAAGGTGTGTCTGCCTCTGTCCCTTCTGCAGGCGTTTTTGCACTTGCGCCTGCTCGGATTCCTCAAGCAGGACGTTGAGCAACTGCAATGCAAAGTCGCGGCCCATGCCGATTTCATCTGCGAGTGAAAGCACCCTGAGTCGTATCTCCTGCTCGACCTTCTCGTCTTTGACGTCTATGCCAAGGCTGCTTTTTATCTCTCCGATCTGCTTCGCGAGCTCCATCCGTCGGTGCACGTTACGTATTATTTGCGCCGTTATGTCACTGACCTGATGACGCAATGATTCCAGCTCGTCGTTCTTGCCCATCACCATCACCTGAGCACGGACGGAATGAGGCCTGCCATGATAGCATGGTCAGCAAGAACCATCGAGACGACGCACTCGACAACCGGAGGCGCCCTCGGAACGACGCATGGGTCGTGCCGGCCCGGCACTTCGAGACTCGCCTCCGATTTCCTCGAAATGTCAAGTGTTTTCTGCGTTTTTGCTATTGACGCTGCCGGCTTGAAGCCAATCCTGATGACAAGTGGCATACCGTTTGAAAGTCCGCCCAATATACCACCGGCGTTGTTGGTCTTTGTCACCACCTTGCCATTCTTCGTTGTATAGAGGTCGTTATTTTCAGAGCCGCGCCTTTTGCTGCCGGCAAAGCCAGAGCCAAACTCGACGGCTTTAACCGCAGGTATGCTAAAGAGAGCCTTCGAAAGATCTGACTCGAGCGACGCAAATATGGGTTCGCCAAGCCCAACAGGGAGGTTGGTGGTTGTGCATTCGATGACGCCACCAAGTGAGTCGCCATCCTGCCTTGCTTGCAGAATCATGTCCTTCATTTTTTCGGCGGCCGCCGGATCTGGGCATCTGATGTCATTGCTGTATCGAGTGGCAATGTTGGCTGGCGTTATGTTGCTAGCTATGACTGTGCCGATCTCTGTAGTGTATGCTACCGTCTCGATACCAAGCGTCTGCTTTAGCAGCTTGGCGGCAACGGCTCCGGCCATCACCAGCGTTGCAGTGAGCCTGCCGGAAAACCTGCCGCCTCCGCGGTAGTCCGCAAAACCACCATACTTTACCATCGCCGGATAGTCAGCATGGCTCGGGCGGGGGATGTTCTTTATGATTTCGTATGGTCGAGAATCAGAATCTTTGTTCCATATCAACATGCAGATGGGCGCACCTGTGGTGTGGGCGTTGAAAACGCCGGAAATAATATCTACTTTGTCTTCTTCTTTCCGCTGGGTTGTGACAACGGACTGGCCCGGTTTTCTTAGATCGAGCAGCCCCTGTATGTCAGACTCATTTAGAGGCAGGCCTGCGGGACATCCATCCACGACTATTCCGACGCACTTTCCGTGGCTTTCCCCAAAGCTCATGGCGACAAACCGCTCGCCTATAATGCTGCCACCCATCACTATTAGGTGCACTTGAGCCTGTTCTATATATTGTCTTTTTGTTATTCTCTGTCCGGGGCCGGAGAGATCCTAGCCCCAAGATCTTTCATGTCCTGAATGAAATTCGGGTACGAGACGTCCACCGACTCCGCACCGGCTACAACGGACTTTTCAGTCATCATTGACGCGATTGTGAATGCCATAAAAAGCCGGTGGTCGTTGTATGCCTCAAGTGACGCGTTTTTCATTGGCTTGAGCGGCGTTATCTTTAGTCCATCGTGGAATTCCTTGATACGCGCTCCAAACTTCACTAGCTCCGAAGCGATATTTGCAACCCTGTCTGTCTCTTTCATCCTTGCATGCGCGACGCCGGTTATCGTGACAGGTGTATTTGCTTTGAGTGCAAGTATTGAGACTACCGGCAAAAGATCCGGCGTGTCGCTTAGGTTAAAGTCGCCGCCTTCCAGTTCGTCAACTTTCTGGACCACCACTTCACCCTTCCTTTTATCGACTTTTATCGGGCAGCCCAGCTGCTTCAGAATGTCGACTATTTGCGAGTCGCCCTGTGGCAGCGCAAAGTTAAGACCACTCACTTTCAGCTTTTCGCCAACAAGTGCGCCGGCAGCAAGTATCAATGCAGCAGTTGAAAAGTCACTTGGAACATCGAATTTGGTAGCGCGGTATTTCGCGTTTTTGATCTGATATTCGAGCATGTCCGAGCTGTGATCTACTCTCACACCAAAGTGCTTCATTGTTGCAAGCGTGGCGCTAATGTACGGCTTGGACACAAGATTGCCCTTGATCCTCATCACGATTTCCGAGTCGGCGTAAATGCCGGCGATAAGCAATCCCGAAATGAACTGGCTTGAAATGCTGCCGTCGATCACCGTGGTGCCGCCCCTAATGCCTCCACCTTTTACCACTAGCGGAGCCGTTCCATTTCCTTTTGTAGAATATGCTTCAACCCCAAGCTGGGCAAGGGCGTCTAGTATAGGCTGCATTGGTCGCTTGCGGAGGCTCTCGTCGCCTGTCAACACTGTATATCCGGTTCTAACAAGGCCTGACATGGTAGTCATAATCCTTATCGTCGTGCCGGAATTCTCGGCGTTTATCACATTCTCAGGCGGGTCAAATACGTGCCTGCCCTTTACCTGCACTGTCGTGCCCTGGTGCCTTATCTCTACACCAAGGGCCTGGCAGCCGGCAAGAGTCGCCAGAGTGTCGCGGGCAAGCAGCGCATTTGTTATCGTCGACTGCCTTTCTGCAAGTGAAGCGATCGTTATTGCCCGATGGCTGTAGCTCTTGCTTGAAGGACACCTGACACTTCCGCCTATCTTGGACTTTCTTATCAGTATGCTAACCATTAAGGATCTCCACGCTTGCTCTCTGGTTATTAACCTTGGAAATTATAGTCCTCCCTTCGAACTTTGATAATGCAGACTGGATTTCGTCCACTTCGTCTTCATACGCCACTGCCGCGACTGATGGACCATTGCCGGAGATTCCTGCCGCCAGAGCTCCGTGCTCCAGTGTTGCCATTATGGGCGCGTATCTTGACGACAACGCAGCACAAGCAAGTACGCCGTTGAGCTTCATGGCCTTCCAGTATTCGCCGGCTTCAGCCAGCCTGAACGCGTCTGTGAAAAGGTCTGACAGAGTGCTCAGTCTGTGCACGTCACCTCTTGGAATATTGCGTGGTAGAAAGATGATTGAATGTAAGTTCTCAGGCGCAGGTTCTCTGCGAATGAGCTTCCTTGAATAGTTGTCAGTCACAGTAAAGCCGCCAAAATAGCAGGCAGTGGCGTCGTCGTATGCTCCAGTCATAGAGACCTTGGCGTCCAGAGATGCCCGAACTGCAGCATCAAGGACTGTATCCTCGTCTATGTCATCTCTTGCAAGGCGGCTGCACGCAAGCGCTACTGCGTTTGACACAGCGCTAGAGCTCTTCAGCCCGTAGCCGATCGGGATTTCGGACTTGACTCTTATCGTTATCAAGTTGTTTTCTATCATCTCTTTTGGCATCGTATTGCGCACAATGTTGTTGACAAGCCTATCTTCATTCCTGCCTGTGAGGAACCTGACGCCGCGGCCCCTGCCAAGCTCTGCCTCTGCAGTAACTCTGAGCGAAATGCCTAGCGACGAACCGTTGCCCGTAGCTATGGCGTTAACTATTGAAATTGCTCCGTGCATCGTCGCTCTTGTCTTTCTCATACCGGCTCCCCAGAGATCCCAAGAAGGTTCTTTTTCATGGCTTCTCTTGGAGCCGATAGGCCTGTCCATATCTCAAACGCCTTTGCACCCTGTTCGATCAGCATTTCGTAGCCGTATACAACGGTCGCCTGTGCATGTTTGGCGTTTTCGATCAGCTCCGTAACCACTGGCCGGTAGACGATTTCGTAGACGATGCTGCCTTTCCTTATATGTTTGTGATCGATAATGCTGGGCTCATTGTTCAGGCCAAGCGTTGTCGCATTTACTACTAGATCGCATTCAGGCGAAACATCTTGCACGTTTTCAAGCGGCAGCGTTTCGCATTTCAGACCAATGTCCGATCCGATCTTGACAAGCTCTTTTGCCTTTTCCATGTCGCGATTTGCAATTATCACATTGGCCATGCCACTTTCCTCTGAAAGTGCAGCTACCACTGCCCGTGCGGCTCCGCCGGCTCCAAGTAGCAGAACACGCATGCCATTAAAGTCCACGTGCCGCTCCCGCAGCGGCCCGATAAAACCGTCAATATCGGTATTGTATCCCTTCAATATCCCTTCAACGCTTTTGACGGTGTTGACTGCTCTCGTCTTTTTTGCAGACGCGTCCAGCTCGTCAAGGTACTTTATCACCTCAATCTTGTGGGGCACGGTCACGTTGAACCCTGAAATATTTATGCTGCGCAGCGACTCAATAGACTCTTTTAATTCGCCAGCAGGAACTCTGAACGCGATGTAAGTGCAGTTAAGGCGAAGCGCTGCAAATGCCGCGTTTTGCATCCCAGGCGAGAGAGAATGTTGAATCGGATCGCCTATGATACAGTACGTCTTGGTCGAGCCTTGCAATTTGCCTAGAAGCGAATATCCGCCAGTCTGTCATATATACCTGAAAGAAATTGAGCGTGAGACGGTTCAAGGATGTGGCAACCAATCGTAATGGTCTGGTCTTCCAATGGGATATGACGTAAGGCATGCATTCTATAACCATTGTTGGCGGGGATTGGATAAGAGTTCAGGTGTGTTTGATAGCCTACATTTTCATGCTGCGGTAAAGCTTCCTCATCTGGTTCAATGTAAGCTGACCAGGCGCGACGGCCTTCTCAAGGCTTGCGTAAGTAAATGGTGCGTTTCCTATTACAGTGCACATTAACCTTGAGACCACGCCTGCTTCGCCCATTGCAAAAAAGATCGAGCTCAAGCCAGCGGTTGTTTCGTACATCTCCAGCAGCCGTAGCGAATCTTCGACGTTTCTCGCTGTAGTCACTATCTTGACATAGTTGCTATAGATTCTCATGTCTGAAAGTATGTCAGCTATCTTGTCGTTTGGCGGCGTATTTTGGAAGTCATGCCATGAAACAAGTACCGGCGTCTTTTGCCTATCAAGGAAGTCTGCCAGTTCGTCATTTTGCTGCAGGGTGTCAAGCTCGACGTCGAGCAGCATCGGCTTTTGCTCTGCAAGTTTATACAACCATTTCACGCGATCTTGTTCGCTTCCAGCAAATTTGCCACCTTGATCTTTTGATCGGAGCGTAAAGACTGCCTTGCTCTTTATGCCCTTTACCGAGTCGATCGACACCTGCAATTGTTCCGGCCTGAGGAAATCGAATCGGATCTCGACATAATCGGCTCCGAGCTCGAATGCTAGATGTGCCTGCCTAGTTATTGACTGGACATCCTCAGGCGTTATAGATACACAAATCTTGGCGGACAAACCAATGATGATGCCTTTTAAGTCAAATTAATTGTTTTAGCCTACGCCGGCAGGTGGCGAGCTGTTCTTGCCGTGTTCCATTCTCTTGTGCGCATCGAGAAGTTCGGCTGAGTCAAAGACTCTTCCGCAGAGGTTGCAGCGGTGTTGTTTTGGACCTTTCGAACCTGCAGCTGCGGTCGACATGGTTTTCTTTAGCAATTACACCTTATTAAGGGTGATTTGGCCGGCAAAGGCATTGACTGAGGTGCTCTTATCAAGGCCCATCATGCAGAGCATGCCCCGTATACCATTTGTCCACGAGTCCGTAGATGTGGACGAGTCGCCTTCTGATGAATAGCCGCCACATTTTGTGAACGCTGCATTCGCGCAGTTGTAGTCCGTGCACCTTGCCGCCCCAGAGACACCAATAGCCGCTGGGACTATGTATACTGGAATCACGTATGCAAACATGATTATGCCGAGTGAGATGGCAGTCATAGTGACTACTTTCTTTGTGTGTGGTTGCATCAGGTAAAAATTTCTCGAAAATGGCACTTAAACCAATGTGTGTCGGGGCAGCTTACATGATCTTACCTACAGATTATTAACCCCTTTAGTATTCAGCATGCATCATGCTTTCTTTAGAGAAACACGTCGCGCGGCTTCAGTCACTTGGCTTTGACCAAGAGATGGCCAAGTTGTTTTCAAAAGAGTGGAGCGTACTTGCCGATGGAGGCTACGAGATGAATGCAATATATACGGGCGCAGATGGCTCTCCCCTCGAAGGCAGAAAGGCATGTGTCATTTGTTCAAAAAGTGATTTTATCCTGCACTGGAAAAATGTGATAACGCCAAGCCAAGACAGCGCTGCGATCTATTCGGTTTGCAATAACTGCGACGACCAATATGTCGAGACGGCCATCAGGCAGAAAGCGCTGGGCAGACTGCTAAAAGAGCGCAACACCCGTCCATCGTGATCAGCGCGGCGGCTTTTGGTGGAACACCTTGTCAGGCTTGAACTTCAGTATAACCCTCTTTTCTCCGCGGATGCGGCCTGGGATACTGTCAACGCCCAAATACTTTTTCGCCATCTTGTCGATGTGTTCCTCGGCGCCGTTTGTCGCCTGCTCCACTACTCTGCCTCTGACAGTCACCATGTCGTACGGGTTGGTCTGATCGATTACTGAAACTGCAACGCGGGGGTCGCGTGAAATGTTCTTGTGCTTTAGCCTGCCCAGCGCAGTATTGATAATGATATGGTTGCATCGGCATCCACCCATGTCGGTGTGACCTGCGGCGACCCGTCAGGCATCAGTGTTGCCAGAAATCCAAAGTTCTTGGATCGGAAGAGCCTGCTTATTAGCTTTGACTGTAAAGTATCTTGGCTCATGCAATAATACTGTCAGCCTACAATAAAAACAGCTAGTGTTTCTGATGATGGGAGGGTATTTTTTTCCAGTTGGCGATGAGGGCCTCATTTCGTATATGAAGGGGCTCCTCTATTCTCGACTTGGCTAGGTTTACATAATCCTTTACCAACTCGATCCCGATATAGCGGCGCCCAAAGTGGTGCGCTACTTTTGTGGTTTGGCCGCTGCCATTGAAGGGGTCAAGCATAACGTCATTTTCATATGAATATAATTTCATCAGACGGTACGGGATTTCTTCTGGATACGGGCAAGGGTGCTTGATGTAGCCTGGAGGAACAGGCGCGATGTGCCATACCGAGTTGGCAATTTCTTTTGTCCATTCTTCGTGCGTCGCAGGAAGCGCATTTTTTCTTTGTGTCCGGCCACTGTTGACGTCGCCTTTGCGCAGTATCAGGATGAATTCATGCATGATGTTTGCTCGGTAATACTTCGGGTAAGGATTGATCACAAACGACCCATAGCGGTTCGTGCCGCCTGTCACCTTGTGCCAGATTATCTCTTCATGAAGCTGCCACTTGCCAAACGGCACCACCAGCCTTGACAGCAGCATGTGCGGCAGTGGAAGTATCGTGCCGTTGACGACTTCGTTGGCTATTACTATGCAACAGTAGCCGCCCTCCTTTGTCACGCGATAGACCTTGTCGCCGAAAATGTCGACCATATCGGTCAGGTAGTCGTTGATGTCAAGATTCAGCTTGCCTCTATAGTTCCCCCCGCTGCCAGACGCATGCATATCATAGTCTATAGCGTTCCGATATGGTGGCGAAGTTATCGTCAGCTGAACAGAGTTCGCAGGTAGCTTTTGAAGCACGTCCTTGCAGTTTCCAGCGAGTATCTGGTTCACAATTTGTTCCTGTGCAAACATTACTGGATGTCGGCTTGCTTGTCTTGTTCGCCCATATCCGGCTTACTTTAAAGTAGTAAACAACAGACTAAAAAGACACTACATCACCAGCTCGCTTTTCCGAGCTAAATCGTGGTGCTTGCAAAATCAGCATTTGGCAACAGGACAAGCATGTCACTTCTCTTACATAGTAGTGATTAAATGCGCATGCTGGTTGACGTACACCTCTTGTCTACTGCAATGTCTGAGAAGACCTGCTTCATATGCAAGGGTTTCAAGGTCTCTACTGGAAGCATGGCAGAGTTTAACGGTCGGCCATGCTGCCCGACATGCCTAAACCGGATATTCGTGGCGTTTGCCAGAGAAGACTAACTATTTTTCTACGATATATTCGTCCACTTCCATACCAAAGTGCCGGCCTGAAGCGCGCTTGGCGTATCCCAGCACCTTGTCTCCAACCTTGACCTCCGTCACTGACAAGAGGTTACCGTCCTTGTTTATCAGTCTTATAGTCTCAGCGTTCTGCAGGATAACAGTGCCCGTCTCGCCGTCGATCTCGGCGCGTATCATCCTCAAGGGGCGCGTCTCTATTTTGGACCTGCCTACAACTGCCCTCCTCGCCGCACCCTCCTTGTTCACGACCCAAACCTCACTTCCAGATTCAATCTCGGAAAGATAGCGGGTCTTGCCGTCCGGCGCTATCGTATAACAATACACCGCACCGGCGTTCACCCGAAACGGTCGGGGCGACGTAAACGATGAACCGACCGACTCGTTATGCACTAAGAGCATAAAGTTCGATCTACTCCCAACCAGCATGCCCTCCCCCATCTCCATCATTGATGCCGTGTCTACGCAGACACGTTCGCCAGTGCCGACGTCTTTGATCTCTACTATCTTCGCCGGCTTTATGGGGAACCTTGCCGTCGCCAGTTGTTGCATGACCCTGTCAACTTCCTGTTCGGTATCTGCCGACAGTATCACGGCGTCCACCCCAAGTTCGAGAACAGCAAACATTGTCGCGACTTCCCCTGAATTTTTTGCGGTTGTGAACACTTTAGTCTTTGATCTGTGCAGCTTGGCGATAATATTCTCGAGCGGGATTATCTTCCAATCGGCCGCGTCAACGATGACAAAATCTGCACCTGCCTGCGATACCCTTTCGATCTCGTCGATGTCGGCGCTGTTCAATACCTTCTTAAAGTAACCGAGGCTCTTGCCAGACGAACTAAGCGATTTTAACTGATCAATCGTCTTGCAAATGACCATATCGGCGTCTTCCGACTCGTAGATCGTACGAAAGTTACTGCCCGCAAGCTTGGGGTCGGCGTTGAGGATTGTGATATTTTTCTCTTTCAGCTTTAACATAAAGCCGGGCAGCGCCGATTTCGTTGCCGTCGGCCTGACTATCAGCTCTTTTGGTTTGGCGTCAGTCAAGTTCCTTCAGAGCCTCTCTAACGGGTCTATTGTCAATTATCACCTTGCGCAGTGCGCGCACCATCGCCGGCGGGTTCTTGTGCTGGAAGATGTTGCGGCCAAAAGTCACGCCTTTTGCGCCTGCCGCCATTGCGCCGGCGCACATTTCAAGAATTTCCTTGTCGGTATTGGCTTTGGGCCCTCCGGCGATCACTATTGGGACGGGACAGCTCTTCACCACCCTTTTGAACGAATCGACATCGCCAGTATACACTGCTTTTACGATGTCAGCGCCGGCCTCCGCTCCCACTCTTGCCGCGTGAGCAACGATTTCTGGGTCGTGGGGATTCTTGATGTTCTCTCCGCGTGGGTACATCATTGCAACAAGTGGAACGCTCCACTCGTCGCATTTGTCAGACACCATACCTAGTTTCTGCAGCATTTCCGGCTCTTCTTTTGCACCGATGTTGATGTGCAGCGACACCGCGTCGGCTCCGAGCCTGATCGCTCCTTCGACGCTCCCCATCAGCATCTTCCGATTCGGAGCAGGACCTAGCGATGTGCTTCCTGAGAAGTGCGCGATCAGACCGATGTCTGGCGATCTCGGCATGGTCTTGATTATTCCCTTGTTGACAAGCACGCATGTCAGCCCGGCAGAAGCGCATTGGTAGATCATGCCGTTAATGTCTTCTAGCCCCTTGATAGGACCGTTGCTGATGCCGTGATCCATGGGTATGCACAGCATCTTTCCGTCTTTCAATATCCTAGAAAGCCTGATGTCCCTGCCAAAGACCATATGTATCAAGACATTCTTGATGCCCTCCTTATAACTTATTTACTCCTATGAAATTGTGTGATGATTTCTGGGAGCCCCGACTCTCATGTTCAGCCTATGCAGGTCACATCTCGCTTGTCTGAGCTAATCTGCGAGGCGGTACTTAAGATTCTGTTTGATCTAAACTCCCGGCCACCTCAAGGCCACTATTATTGACATATTCTCCATCGTAGAAAATCACTGCCGGCTCGGTGATCATTTAAGCAGGTACATGTTGCTGATCCGACAATGGCCGGGGCAACGGACGGGCAGCCGGCGAATGTCCAAACACGGACATATCAATATTCTTAT
>Ga0209237_1000988_pt1 | contig 16609 bp, 23 predicted proteins | sample GraSoi013_1_40cm_2_FD_185820 | JGI IMG/M metagenome (GOLD analysis project Ga0209237, IMG submission 185820) | Grasslands soil microbial communities from the Angelo Coastal Reserve, California, USA - Sample 10_02_2013_1_40cm (SPAdes) (version 2) | ecosystem: Environmental > Terrestrial > Soil >... | reverse complement strand
TATTGGCTATGCCAATGGTAAATTCGCTGGGAGTATCTGGCTACCCTGCGCTGCAGAACTTCCTCTCGCACATTTTGGATAAGAGAAATAGGTTCTTCTTACTGTTCAGCAAGAAGATGTTCTTTTTCCTGTTGGCTGCGCTGACGGTCGAAATGTTAGAGGAAGCATTCTGAGAGAGAACTTGGCGAGAGGTCATTGAATCCGTGGATAAATGAGTTGGATAAATATCCAGGCATCTATCCTTTTTATGAGACTGGTAGGCTTTTCTTACTACCTATGTTAACTGGAGGCAACGCGGTATAAGATATAAGATATGGTCAAATTCTATACCGCCAAAGAACAAGCACTGATAGATATCTTGAAGGCGCATCCAAACTCTACCATTTCAGAAATGAAAATGCATATCGGATTGCGAAGCAGGAATGAAGTGCCGCATGCGCTAAATGGTCTTCGCATTAAGGGAGTTCTGCAACATACGGACGATAAACCACCAAGATACTCTTTTTCAAGTATTGATTAATTGTTAGACGAGCAAGAACAGACCCCTAAGCGAAAAATTGGAGACGCGTTTCTAAACTGCGTACGCATTATTAATGGCTTTTCCGCCATTATTGTCAATTCTAGCATACTCTAACAAAACAAACAGCCTTATGGCAGCTCTACATTACTTTGGTTAATGTACATACAGTGCAATTCATGCGGAGAACAATTCAACAACCTTTCGAAAGGTGTGCAATATTCCAGTGTGGCAAAGGGATTATTGGTTTTCTGCTCGGATGACTGTTGCAAGACCTTTCTAAATACTAGTCCCAACAAGTATGCTAATGCGCAAGTTCACTTGAAGTAAGTCTGGATAAAAATCCGTGTATGAACACATCGTGAAAGCCTTGCGATAGAGCGCAAGTTCTCACGTAGAAGAACCCCGGCGGGCTTGCCAAAGGCAACAGGACAAAGTGTTTGTAGTTGTATCGGCGGCACATTAACACTCTAAGCTATAATCATCGTAAGAGTGGCATCGACTCCATTAATTGCATTGAAATCGCGAGAAATCATGTTTCTTAGCTTATCTTCTGTTTCTGCATTTACCTTAACCATAAGGTCATATCTTCCCTCAGTTCTGTAAACATCTGTCACTGACGGAATTCTTGATATTTCATGCATGATTCTCATATCAAATGGGAAGTGACAATTAACCAGGACAAATGCCGCGATCATGGGTTATGATGCGTGTGAATCCGATATATGCCTTCGGAGTTCAGCATAGAAAGCAAAACGCCCGGGGCATTTACTGCACGTCCAGACCAAAAAACGTGTTCTTGCTTCCACTATGGGCAACATATTGTTGAATTTGATATGGGGGTAATATCACTTAAGAACCTATGAAGCTAAGTTAAGTGGTACTATTATCTTCGAGTAATTTGTCACTGTCTTGCTCGCAAGGTAAATGATGTGATTATCCGAGGTGGCATTATGTTGCTCTATTTTTCATACTATTCAAGTACCGATTTTTCCAAAATCACTTTAGACTCTGCAAAACTTATTTTGTAGTTTCTTAGTACGTCCATGCCCAATAGACTAGGATAACGTTCCTGATCAGGTTTCTCAACATTGATTTGTCTCAGAAATTTGACAGGCTTTACATCGACAGATTCTATTCCTTCGCCGAAATACAAATGGCATGACTCCGCTAGATATGATTGGGCTGAGCCACCAATCCCCAGCGAATCTTGGTTTTTTGTCAATTTAGAGTAATCTATTTTCATTTGTCGAGCATCAAATTCATTTATTGTAGTAATAGTGGTTCCGGTGTCCACAACTAGGAGAATGTCCCTATTAACTTGTAGTTGATCACAAATAAATTTCGCGTAGATAAATGGTAACCAGCCGCTTATAAGACGACCTTCGATTGTCAAGCTCTACTTTAATGAAGTGTTTTTTAGGTGATTAATTCTTACCGATTAGAACGCCTTCCTTTTCCTTTTCTATCAATTTGATGAAAATGGTAAACAGATCGATTTCCATTTGAATGGGATTCATGTATCTTGTCTAGCTATTTAGATGTCTCAAGAGGATTCGGGATGCATTCCATACGCGTGGTTTTATCATCAGAACAAGACATCAGAGCTTAGCCATATCTGGTTTTGCATAAAGCAGTGTTACCACGTACGTCTGAAAGTTGCATTAGCCTCAAGACGTATGGTGGTTAGCTGGTAATGAAAATAAGCTCTCTCGATAAACTGAGTAATTGTGTTCGAATCCAACTTTTTTGCCGCTCAGAGTTAAATGATCCCGTATAGCATCATTGGCCATCAGCTAGGAATAACAACATCATCGCGGCTCACTCTATAGAGTTGAGCGGCAGTATCTAAGGTTTGTTGTTATCATCGGGCTCGATAATTTTTCCAGCCTTTTCAGCATCGAAGGACCATTACCACATGTGTGGTCATCACTTCATGACCGCATTAAAGGTAACAGTTGGAACATTTATCTGAGCAGAAATCTAAGATAGCTTTAACAGCGCCTGAATATATTACTCCTTCATTGAACCTTTGAAACTCTCCACAGGACTTGCATATTCTTTTCATTCTTTTACCTACATTATTATCCAAAGTACATCTACCTTAGCGGAGTTTTTGCCGCGCTGAGACAAGTGCTATAAGTTAGTGTCAGCATATTGGCTATGAGGACATATCTACGGCAACAATTAAGGTCTACAAAAGAAACGCGACGTTTGTAGATTTAGCTAATTTGTGGGAAGAACTGAGCAATATGGGACTGACTGAAATTTTGAAAAAGTGCTATGACAAGCCGTTTGGACATGAAGCCAAAAGTATAGTTGCAGGCCCCAGCTTCATCCAGTTCCTAAACAAGTTATTTAGAATCCAAATAGCAGGTGGAGACATACTTCAATTTGAATCCGGAAATCATAACAAATACTTTATTTTCTCTCTATCGGGGACAAGGGATGAGATAATCAAATTGCAATAATGCAAATTTATCACTTTAGGTGCAAAAACTGTGGGTATGAATCGAAACTGCCACTTGGCAGCTCAGACCTTGACCAAACTCTTACAGACGTTAATGCAGATTATGCACAATACCGTCTTTTCATATGTAAAGTAGAGTCAAAGTTCGTGCATGCTGATATTCATGACAAGGATTTTGAAGAGAGGTGCCCTTCCGATGGAAGTAAGCTAATAGAAATAGACGAAACAATTCTACCTGTGAAGTGTCCTAGCTGTAACAAGGAATTGGTTACGGAAGTGAGCGCACCATTGGAAGAGCAAACATGAAAGCAACCTACTTAACTAGTCGATACTATTTGACACCATGAGCAACTCCGACAATTGCATTCAAAACGAACATGATTCCTGCGACGGCATCGTCAAGAGGGTACTAGGGGGTTCAGACTTGGCTAACATCTGTGCTTGTCAATGTCATAACAGCAGTTATCAGCTCGTCAAGAAGATGTTTGGAGTAATTAATCAAAAAGATTAAGAGACACAATAAAAGCCGGCAGCGACATGCAATAGCTACGGACGTTCTTATGCGCTGTCGATCATCTTGGTAATGAGGAGGATCAGATGGAAACAGCATTGACACTCGTAATTGTCGCTATAGCCTGGAGTCGGTGGCGCACTTGCCTATGCGATTGCAGGCCCAAAGATACGCCAGCGAATGCACAATGGTACATTCCGTACCCTCTCAGCATGAGCCATTCCCTACTTTTTGATTCAGTATTATGTTGCACCATATGGAACGAATTCTTTGGGTGAAAAATCAACCCGTTTAATTCAAAACGTGACAAAAAATAACAGGGCTAGGCCCTGTAGAATTGTTGCTGTTGTGCCGACCAATAAGAGGTCCAAGTCTTCAATAGGTTGTCGTTGAAATCTGTGACTGCATCAACCGTTCTATTGTAGATCTTGATATTCTCTCTTGCGGCGTCCAATGCATTCAAACTGAGCTGGTTGAAGACGCCAACTGAGCGGGATACATTTGTTGTTAGTTCTGTAAACTGTTTTGCAATCTGTTCTGACACCTGAGGAACTTGGGGAATGTTCAGTGCAGATATGACCTGTTTTTGATTATCAAACCCAGTTTGAATCATGCTCTTTACGGCCTGAATGTAGTCGAGCTGCAAGCTAGATATTGACTGAGCCAATTGTGGTTGAACCTTTGCTACTTCATCAGCGATTCGAAGAATGTTTTCTCTTATAGCATCAATGGTTTCCATAGTTCTGGGTATTTCTTCGTCTCTATTTTGTTTCTTTTCTGACACGCATTTGTAAAGTAGCCCAGGTATATATATCTTGGTAATATATGGTAATGATTACCAGGAACGGGCATTCGTTGCCACTACTGTTAATCCTTGTGGAAACGTCAAATTTGTTATCATTTGATCGTTCGGTTTGCTTCGCCGAACCGCAGATGTTATGAATCTGGACTTGGAGTCGATAATTGTGGCATTCTTATTAGCATTTGACGTATATCTTATTAAAAAATAGACAATTTTAGTTTGATCTAGTTATGTCCCACTGGCCGAGCAAATTTATTAAAGAGTTTGCGACAGGATTGTTTTGTCGCCCACTACTGAGCCGTCAAGCGTTACAACCATGCATTTCTCTACGCCGTGTTGCACCACCCTTGTAATTATAGGCGATATAGACTTGTGGTAATACTTTTCTCCAGTCACAGAAAGGTGTGGGTTAAAGCTCGGCACCACCACGATGTCAAGAGTACCTTCCTCAGAAAAGAGCGCCCCCTTCTTTGCTTGCAGGTAGATCCAGACCCGCTGGCCATTTATCACGCTCCCCCTTTTGAAGAATACCGGATGTATGTGCCCCATGACAATGCGGTTAACATGGGCCCGCATGTCTGACGGCATGCTGTGGCCATGTACCAGAAGCGTGTCACCAAGTGTCATCCCCATGCTGGTTATCATGTTCACAGTGACTGGAATTAGGTGACGGATGTTGCCGTCGTGGTTGCCCGGCACTAAATAGACTTCAACCTTAGCCGCCAGCTGTTTCAGGAACGTCGGTATTTCATCCCACTCTTGTTTGTTTATCGAGCCGATCGAGTGCTTGATGTCACCCAAGAGAATTACGGCGTCGGCGTGCTCTTGGTCCACGAGTCCCAATAGCTCGTTAGCCATCCCCAACGCGAGGCTTGGCATTGTCACTCCTTTCGCCAAGAGCTCGGCTTCAAGCCCGATGTGCAAGTCCGACACGGCCACGTACTTTTTGTCGTCTTCAAGCAGTAGCGCGGCGTGCGGATGTAGTGGCCTTATCTTCACGCTTTTTATACCATAATCAGGCAAATAAATCAGTGTCGCGAATCGACGACGCTGTCACGTCCGGCAGCGTCAAGCAGATGTTGTTCCTGCCAGGCAAGAAGAAAATTTGGATAGTTGTGGGTAAGGACAACGAATACTGGACCGACCCAGAGCTTGGCTTTTGCTCCTGCAAGGACTATTACTTTACCACCTTGTCAGGGGGGGATGAATGCTACCATCTGAAAAGCGTAAGAATGGCGATAAAAGAAAACAAGTTCACGGTTGTCGAGTTTGGCGACAAAGAATACGTAGAATTCCTGCAGGCGATCGCTGAAGACAGCGCAAACCTTCTATGCCGCCGTTGAGACGCCGGTATTGTCGGCCATCGAGGATTCAGCAGACTGCGCGTCTTCAGGCTTTACCGTCCTTGCTTCGCCGCCCTTTCTTCCAATCGTCGAATAATATTCCGCGCCGCGCTCATGCTTTACTGTTTCACCGCCGCGCTTGCCAATCTCGCTATAAAATTCTGTCCCGTACCGTTTCTTGACCGCGCCGCCGCCCTTTTCTCCTATCTCGCGGTAAAAGTCAACGCCGTAGCGCTCCTTGACAACTTCGCCTCCGCGCCTTCCGGCAACGGAGAGCCCTTCCTTGTCCTGAGCACGAGCCTCTCCGCCCGCCTTAGCTACTCGCATCCTTGTTTCCGGCTTTGCCGCTGCAAGCCCCCTCTTTTGGTGCGGCGCGACGCCGCCCTTTCTAGCAACCCTTTGTCTCGTTTCTTCGTTGGCTGATGCCAAGCCTCTGCGGGTGTGCCCTCCTACCTCCGAGACCATGGAAAGTAGACACGCATATTCCTTAAAAGGGGAGGCGAAAAAAGTAAGTGAAGCTTAATCAAACAATTTATTATCCGATTGTTTTTAGAGCGTTGTGAACGTACTTATCGTTGGCTGCGGCGGCAGAGAACATGCTATTGGTTGGAAGATCTCGCAGAGCAAACATGTACACAAGATCTATTTTGCTCCCGGCAACGGTGGCACATCCGAAAACATCGAGATCAAGCATAATGACATCGACAAGCTAATGTCGTTTGCAAAGAGCCAAAAGGACATGCTCACTGTGGTCGGGCCGGAAGAGCCGCTTTCACTTGGCATAGTTGACGCCTTTGAAAAGGAGGGCCTGCGCATCTTTGGCCCTTCAAAACAAGCCGCCATGCTTGAATCCAGCAAGGCATTCGCCAAAGAGTTCATGCTCGAAGCAAGCATTCCGACTGCCGAGTTTGCAATCTTTACAGATGCTAAAAAGGCGAAGGAGTACGTCGTGAAGCAAAAAAAACCGTTGGTGATAAAGGCCGACGGGCTTGCGGCTGGCAAGGGCGTAGTCGATTGTGACGACACCAATCAGGCCGTTGCAGCAATCGACAGCATGATGACCAAAAAGGCGTTTGGAACCGCCGGTAATAAAATAGTTGTAGAGGAACGGCTTTCCGGCGAAGAGGCATCTTTCATTGCTCTCTGCGACGGCAAAGGAATAATCCCTTTTGCGTCAAGCCAGGACCACAAGCGCGTATTTGATGGCGACAAGGGCCCCAACACCGGCGGAATGGGCGCATATTCCCCGGCGCCGGTGTTGGACAGCCATCTCCACAACAAAATAGTCAAACAGGTAATGGAACCGGTGATAAACAAGATGAAAAAGCGCGGCACTCCGTTCAAGGGCTTTCTCTACGCTGGCATAATGGTTGACGAAAGCGGCAAGCCGTACGTGCTCGAATTCAATGCAAGGATGGGCGATCCAGAATGCCAACCGATAATGATGCGGATGAAGTCCGACCTGTACGAATACATTGACGCGGCAGTCTGTGAGCGGTTAGGCTCGATGCCACCAATTCAATGGAAGGACCAGACAGCCGTGTGTGTGGTAATGGCCGCGCGTGGCTACCCGGGCAATTACGAAAAGAGCCAAGCAATCGAGGGACTTGATTCCGGCTTGGGCCACGACATCATGGTCTTCCACGCGGGAACTACAAGAGATGTGCGCAATAAAGTAGTGACAAACGGCGGGCGCGTGCTGGGTGTGACTGCACTTGGCAAAGATGCAAGGCAAGCGATCGATACCGCTTACTCTGCTGTTCGTAAGATACGGTGGGGAGATAATGGCCACTATTACAGGACAGACATTGGGAGAAGAGCAATAGGACGCTAGACATGGAGGATTCCATCTTCGGTAGCTATTGCGTCCAGTCTCTTGTCGTACTCACCACGGGGCAAACTATCAATCAGTTGAAACGAGTATGCCAGCCCTACTGAAAAAACCTCTTTCTTGGCCAGGAATTTGTCGTAATAGCCCTTGCCGAAGCCAAGCCGGTACCCCTTTTTGTCAAACGCAATGCCCGGAACTACGAGCAGGTCGATTTTGTCAACTGGGCCATAGGGCAACGGCTCCATTATCCTAAACCGCCCCTTTACAAGATACTTACCTGACGATAGCTCGTAGAATGCGAGACTTTCCCCTTCGACACTCGGGAGCGCGACTTTTTTCCCAAGCGCCCTTCCTTGATCTATAATTAGGTCTGTTTTCACTTCAGAGCCAAAAGCATAGTACGCGCCGACGACCTCGGCCGACCTGAACTCCTTACTATTTATCAAGAAATCCTGGATGCGCTTACTGCGCACTGCAATTTCCTTTGGATCAAGCCCATCACGTTTTTCAAGCATCTGCTGTCGAACATCTCTTTTACCTGCCAGCTACTTGCTCATCTCCTTGGCAATAGAGGCAGCGGTCACTGTATTTTTCAACAGCATTGCTCGCGTCATAAGCCCTACTCCGCCGGGGACTGGAGTTACCCACGATGCCTTTTGCTTCACCGACTCAAAGTCAGCGTCACCGACGAGCTTGTTATTCAGCCTAGCAGTGCCGACGTCGATGACGATCGCGCCTTCTTTTATCATGTCGCCCATAAGAGTAAAGCGTTGACGGTTTCCGACCGCCGTCACCACCAAGTCTGCATTGTACAGCTTTTCATTCAAGTTCCTAGTCTTCGAATGGCATATGGTCACGGTCGCGTTTTTCTGGAGCAGCAATAACGAAAGGGGCTTGCCCACCAAGTTGCTGCGATTGACAACCACCGCGTCCATGCCGGCGACATCGATGTTGTAATAATTCAAAAGCTCCATGATGCCTGAAGGTGTGCACGGCTTGAGAAGTCCCATGCCGCTCTGGAGCATACCCGCGTTGTACGGAGTCAGCCCGTCAACATCCTTGAGCGGGCTCAAAGCAGTGATGATCTCCAACTCATCAATGTGATTTGGAAGCGGGAGCTGGACCAATATGCCATGCACTTTGTAGTCCTTGTTCAGCAGTTGCACGAGCTCCAACAGCTCGTTCTGCTTGAATGTGGCTGCAAGCCGATGATCTCTAGTAACAATCCCAACTTCCTTCGCATCGTTCTGCTTGCTACTAACATATGTCGCGGATGCCGAGTCGTCTCCCACCAGCACGGTTGCTAAGCACGGCTGAACGCCGTTCTCTTTCAGTTCATCTACAGCCTTTTTCACTCTGGCTTTGACGTCAGCTGACACAACCTTGCCGTCGATAATACGCGCTACCAATCAACTAGGTGGGACTTTTACGCACTATTTTGCTTTTCTATGTGTAAGCTGTATCCTGAATAATATTACGATACATTACCCACGAGTTTCTTATATAGATGGAGACTCTTAGAAAGACTAAGAAGAATGAAATATAGAAGCAGAACCGAAATCGCTTCGCGAATTCTGGAGTCAGCTAATGGCGGCACAACAAAGACCAAGATAATGTACAGAGCTTTTCTCTCTTATGCGCAGTTGAAAGAGTACCTTACAGTGCTCGAAGAAAGCGGCCTTCTGGCATATGACAAGGGAGGGCAAATATACAAGACCACGCAGAAGGGTTTGCACTTTCTCAATATCACACATTCGCTACAGGGCTTGATGGACGGGATTCCGACTACTCAGGGGCTCAAGAAGTAAGGCCTCTTTTCCATTTTTTCTATTTCATCTATCCTTATGAGCGATGTTATTCACGTATTCTGTTGTTGAAAAATGCCGACGTGCAGGTGCGTGACAAGTCTAGAACACCCGACACTGCCCTGATTGTGAATCCAAACTCGTCTAGCGGACTGACAGGGAAGAACTGGGACGAGCTATATGAAAAAATGGAAAAATTTTTGGAAACGGTATCAAGGTTGCTTTCAGCAAGCGATCGGGCAATGGGACAACCCTTGCTAGAGACATGCTGCGTAAAGGATTGGGCAAGATCGTTGCCATCGGAGGTGACGGGACAATAAATGAGGTTGCAAATGGAAAATTCTTGGGCGGGGGTTTCATGGCGGCGCCGGAGGCGGACATGGCTGATGGCCTGCTTGATCTCATGGTCCTGAAGGACTCGGGCAGCCTAAAGATGCTAGATGAGCTGACCAATCTCAAGACCGGCCGCTATGCAGGCGAGGACAAAATACTATATTCAAAGGCAAAGAAGGTGCTGATAACTCTATGGAGAGAAGAGTCACGGTCACGATAGATGGTGAGCCGGTCGGCATCTTGCCGGCGACATTTCAAGTGTTGCCGGAAGCGTTGACAGTTGTAACCTAGTCCTTGTCTATCTCGACCTGCTCAAGTCTCTCGAGGGCGTGGACAATTTCCTTTTGCAATTGGTCGATAGTCTTTTCCTCGGCTTTGACAGACTTTTGCTCTACTGGCACAGCCCGCACCTTTGAAGTCTCGGCGATTATCATCTGCACCTTTGCGTCCATGGCATCATTAGTAACGATGGGTTTGATTGCAAGCAGCTTTTGGTCCAGCACAGAAATCTTGTTCTCAATTAGCGATACAAGGTTGTTTCGCAGCTCCTTCAGGTCGGCGTAGTCTGCTACTGGCTGCAAATGGGCGATTCTTTGGTTGAGAGAGTCCAGCTTGTCCTTGTATCTTAGTAGTAGCCTGTCGCGGTCTAGCCTGTCTATCCTGCTCTGCTGAGATGCCTCGTAGACACGAGTTATGGCTTCAGAAGCGAGGTTTTTCTCAAAGAGAAGCGAGAGGAGCTCTGACCTGGCGGCGCTTGTCAATTTTGGCTGCCTTTTGTCAATGCGCCTTAATCTGGACATCCTCTCAATGAATGCAGCCGATATTGCGCCCGCTAGAGACGAGCCGGCTACAATTGCGAATTCTGCGGACAATATGGTTGCCTTTGGCAATGCCAAAAGAAAAGCTTTCTGTTTGTATCAGATGACCTGCCGCTTAATCCAATCGTACTTACGCATCTTCGGATCCGGGTAGCCGCACTTGGCGCACCTCTTTCCACGCTTGTGGAAAGAGTTGTGACCACACCTCCTACAGCGTATGTGTGTCTTCTTGCGAGTGAACTTGCCCATCGAAGTAGTGCCTTTCGTCATTTTTCAAAATACCTCTTGCAATTACTTTGGCGGTGGCGAAATGATTACCACGTTATCACCTCTGACAACAATTGTGCCAAGATCGTTTGACTTGCCCTCTTCTAAGATTTCGACCGATTCTTCAAGTAACAGGTTCATGTGCTGATCGAAACCGTGGAGGTTACCCCTGATAACTTTGCCACCCTTTAATTTGATAAGCACGACTTTTCCAAGGCTCTCGTCGAGAACCTTTACGGCCATATCTACCGACATTTATTATACCTACAGGTAAGCGCAATGTAGGCATATATTAAAATTTCATTGCAGATCAAGCTCGCTAATCGTCTTTGACAAGCCCGTGGTGATCTCTTTTATCCACTTTTCACCCTTTGCAACCGTGGCCTTCCTTGGATCGCCCCACACGCCATTTCCTGTTATTTTCGGAAATGAGCCGGGGACGTTGGTGTTGTACGCGGCCTTCAACTTTGACAGTTTTTTGGAGTTTGGCATTGCCCTATCCATCCTGACAAGTTCCGGCGCGATCGCAAGCACAAGCGAGGTCTCGACTTCACCAGCGTGGTCAAACTCACTGTTCATCAGATGCCAGTAGTGAATGGTATGCACCCGGACGTCCTTTGGCAGCCTCCCATGGAGCTCCTGCGCGATATATTGTAGGGCACCCATGTTGCCGTGGTGACAGTTCAGAATAATTATCTCCTTTACTCGGTTTTCGGAAAGCGAAACACACGCGTCGCAGATCATGGTTGAAAGAGTCGAGTTTCGGAGCGACACATTGAACATAGGCTTGTGCTCAAATGAAACTCCGTATGAAATTACCGGCAAGACGAACGCGTTGACCTTTTCCGCAACCGTCCTTGCAATGTATTCAGCAATGAGCGAGTCGGTCGATACGGGCAGGTGGTTGCCGTGCTGTTCCAAAGATCCCACAGGGATTATCGCCAGTTTGGTTTTCTTGAGCGCCGCTTTAAAGTCATATTCGCTCATCGAAAAGACCGGCACCGACATGTGTGTAAAATCAGGCTGGCCGCATTAACTACTTTTTGGTTTTGTGCTGATCGTCTTCTTTGGCATAGACCTTGCCCCAGTAGACTTCGAGCTTGTTTTCAAGGTAAAGCCTTACCGCCTCAAGTAGTGTGGCCGCCTCCATCTCCTTACCCCTCTTCTTGATAGTTTCAAGCGTATCGCTCTTTAACACTTTGAATGACTCTTGGCTTATGATCGGCCCCTGATCAAGATCCTCCGTGACAAAATGCGCGGTGCATCCCACTATCTTTGCGCCCCGCTCGTACGCCTGTACGTAGGCGTATGCGCCTGGAAATGCAGGCAGGAGCGAGGGGTGGATGTTGATTATCCTGTTCGGGTAGCGCCAGACAAAGTTTGGAGTAAGGATGCGCATGTACCTTGCAAGGACTATCAGGTCGGCGTTGTACTGGTCTATCAATTGCAGGATCTTATTTTCTGCCTCTGACTGATCTGTGTGGACGACGGCGTGGAATGCGATTTTGGCTTCGTCGGCCATATGCTTGAGTGTGGTGTCACTTCCAATGATGACTGGAATGTTGGCCTTTATTTTGCCACTCTTTTTCGCTTCGAGCAATTTTGTGAGGCAGTGCGATTCCTTGCTTACAAAGATCGCAACATTTTGCAACCTGTCTGGTTCCTGATAGTGGACCCTGATCTCCATAGACAGTTTCTTGGCCAATTGCTTGAGGCCGTCGTCCAACTGTTTCCTGTCGATTTCTGCGAACGATGCTTCAAGCTGCATGCCAAATAGGCCGCGGACAACGTTTTGGTTTATCTTTTCCATGTTGCCACTGTTCTTGAAAATAAAGTTGGTAATGTCTGCAACGACTCCCTTTCTGTCCGGTCCTACCACCGTAACTTCGATTATTGTCTTGCCTCTGGCTGCGGCCATCGCGGAATGATAGGACTGTAAGAAGATAAATAAATCTTCAGACGGACGATGGACGTCAATGCTTAAATAATAGAGTTGTTAACTGAGAGCGTTGGACGTTACGGCCTCAACATCATTTGTAATTTCTGAGGTACCCTAGTGGATGCGTGGCCATTCAAATCCTATACTTTCCTGAGGCACAATACATGAAGCCACAGCCAAGGCAGCAAAAACAATCTTCTGCAAAACCAAGAAAAAACTACGACTACAACAAGCCAATAGGCAAGTGCGTGGTATGTTACACGCTTTCAGGCTGGCACTGCTACGACTGTGACAATGATTTTTGCCAGATGCATTTCCAGGATCACAAGGAGAAAAATCTCTGTAAGATCAGCTAGCAGATATTGGCATCGCTCTTGGCGATCCTTCTTGTTTCTATTGCAAGTAATTCCGACATTGTTTCAAGTCCGGCTAGATACTTCAAACCCTTGGGAGTAGAGCGATATTGTCTGCTATCAAAAATGTCATTTTCAATTAGCCCTTTATCAATTAATTCACTCAGATAGCCTCTTGCTTGTGCATGACTTATGTAAGCATGAAACATCACATTGGTTATTGTAGTACCGCTGCCGTTGCATACCGTCAGTATATCCCTTACAATTTCGCTTTGCTGGCGATTTTGCACGCGGTTATGGTTGCAAAAGCTGTCTACTTAAAAAGCATGACGTATTCTTATAGTAGAATTCTATGTTTTGCTGGGCTTCTTTCGTCAACTAAGAACATGAATTCGTGGCATAGGTGACATGGCTAAGGAATTCATATTACCCCTAAGATTAACCGATCGAATAAAACTAGAACTCCACGCAGTATCCATATTTCAAACCTTAAATAACAACTTACCAGTAAAATAATAGATGTGAAATTCGCACGTCCGCCAATACTATCACGTTTATTGATGACGATGAAGATGTTCTAGCCGTGACTAAAGCGATGATAGAAAGAAAGGGTCATCATGTTCATGCTTTTAATGATCCGATCCTGGCGTTACATCATCTAAAAGAAGAAAACTGTAAGGAATGCAGTATAGTGATTTCAGACATAAAGATGCCAAAAATGACTGGAATCGAATTGTCAAAACATGTAAAGGAAGCACGGCCTGAACTAAAATTTGTGATAAGGTCTTCGATGCCAGTGCGCAAACAAGAATAGCGTCAAATAGTCCCTTTTACGAAGTATATGGATGATTTTGTGGGTAAACCCTTCTCGATAGAAGAGATCACAGACATGATTCGAAAGTTCGCACAAGAACAAAAAGAGCGAAACGACATCTGACAGCTATGCCAAAGGCCATTAGTCAAACAATTTGTCCCCAGTACAGGAAAAATCGAAAACAAAGTGAGGCTTCCTGCCTTCCCGGGCTCTCTTGGTGCTACGCCACTGGATTCATGATTTGCGACAAAACAACATACCGACACTTATATGACGTATGGTGGAAGTATGACTGTGAGAAAATTCAATAGTTCGAAATCATTTGGTGCAAAGTGTGAATGCATTTGTCATGGTAGACCAAATACCGATTACTGTGGTTATTGTGCGGGTTCTCATGTAAGATTTGAGCGAAAATAATCAAAAAGAAGAAAGCAATTAATCGAAAGAATTATCAAATGATTGCATAATCATTCTGCGTTGACTAGTTTTTCTGTCCGAGAAGGTCCAGTAGCTCACTGTTGATTTGGTCGGCGTGGGTCCAGTTCAAACCGTGCGGCCCGCCCTCGATGACCACCAATCGGCTTCCCTTGATAAGCTCATGGGTGCGTTTTCCCGTGACATCGATGGGAAGTATTCTGTCAGCGTCGCCGTGAACGACCAGCGTAGGCACGTCGATCCGCGCCAGATCTTTGCGAAAGTCGGTCAGCCAGGCCGAGACGCAATCCAGAGTGCCCTTGGGCGAGGCGCCGGCCGCGACGTTCCAGCTGAACTGAACTGCTTGGTCGCTTACGCGCTTGCCACCAAAGACATCGACGTTGTAGAAATTCGTAAAAAAAGCAGTTAGAAACGCCAGACGGTCTGCGGCTATGCCGGCCTTGATCCCGTCAAAGACACTACCGTCCACGCCGCCGGGGTTGTCGGGCGTCTTTAGCAGGAATGGTGGAATTGAAGCGAGAAATGCTGCTCTTCCCACTCCCTCAGATCCGTAGGTACCAAGATAGCGTGCCACCTCGCCGCCACCCATCGAAAAGCCCACCAGCGCGACCTCCCGCAGATCGAGTTTTGTCACGAGCTTGTGCAGATCCTCGGCAAAGGTATCGTAGTCATAGCCGGACGTCGGCTTGCTAGAGTCGCCGAATCCTCTGCGATCGTATGTGATGACCCTGTAACCTGCACGTAGCAGGACTGGCACCTGCCTTTCCCAAGAGCGACCGCTCAGAGGCCAGCCGTGGATCAGTATGACCGGCTTTCCGGATCCGTGGTCCTCATAGTACAGATCGATAGCCCCAGAGTTTTCCTGACCGACATTAACGTATGGCATCGAAACTCTCCCGTCTTGAAAATGACATATCAAGCTGTAGAACTGACACATTTTGCTACAAGAAGCCTAGCCCTTAAACCTGCCCCTCCCGTCATCTTGCAATAGTGAGTTTTCGATTTGCATGCCATACTAGTAAAAAGGTGCGGGGGGTGGGATTTGAACCCACGGACCCCTTAGGGACGGGATAACCCATTCCTGAGATCTTAAGTCCCGCGTCTCCAATTTTGTCAGCCTATTTGGCCAGGCTCTACAACCCCCGCTGGCCCAGAATTGCGTTAATTGGCATGCGTAATTAAATCTTGATCTCGCCCTCCCAATAATTATTATAGGGTTTTCCAACTGCTTTAGAAGCAACGCCTTGGTAGCTCAGCCTGGTAGAGCGTTACCTTGGTAAGGTAGAGGTCGCGGGTCCGAATCCCGCCCAAGGCTTTTCTCTAGGTATCGTACTAATAACGGCTGGCGGGGAATTCAGAATGATTACACGCAATCTCTCAACGGTACATGAATTCTAGGCAACATTTGGGGGCCGTGCAGTGAATATTTCTCTTCTTGTCCGGAAAAGCATCATAAAGATCATTATTTCAAAGTCCTCTGCAATCATGTAGCTTACCGCTATAGAATAATACCCATCGAGTGTCTTGTCTGCGCTTGCCAGCGTTATCGCGATTATCTCGACCGGCGAATATTTCCGAAGGTTCTCTACCATGTTTGCCTGCATCTGCTGGTTTGCAGTTAATGATCCAAACGATTCCTCGACTTGCTGTTGCGTAAAGTCGACGGTTATTAGCCTGTCTGCATAGTTGGCGTAGCCGTACTCGATAAAACCGAGTATTCCTCCTAAGATGACAAGGCTCACTATCCCACTGATGTAAAAGAATTTTTTCCGGTACCAGTAGTTTAGGGATGAATTTATCAGCTGTCGGTACTTTTGCAGCGTCGTGTATCTCAGTGTAATGTAGAATATTGCAAAAGTGATGGTCACCGCGCCCAATGTCCCGATCCACACATTATGCAGTACAAAACCTAGTAGGACCCGCACAGCAATTAGGACTACAAACCATAACGCTAGAACAGCAATCTTGTCCTTCCCGACCCGCTTATTCTTTTTCTGTTCTAGCAAAGTAGGATTCACTTTTCTCTCACTTTCTTATTAATTCTCTCATAGTTAGAATACTATGAAATATTTCTCTGAGCTTAAAGTTTGTTCTATTTCTGGCATCCTTAATATTATTCACCCGAATTGGGGATTCAATGGCCGCTAAAATACAAACGCGTACATCACCTCATCATTGTCATGGACATGGAAAAGCTTTAAAGCGAATAAACGAGCTCTCAAGCTCCATGTCCGGGCGCGATATTAAGTTTGTTTATTCTTCAACCGACCGACCCAAGCTAAAGTCGCCCCATCTTGTTTGCGGTTTCCCCGGCAGCGGCTACGTCGGCAAGTTGGCAGTCGACCACTTGATAGACGAACTGCCTGCGAAA
>Ga0209237_1000987_pt1 | contig 16611 bp, 20 predicted proteins | sample GraSoi013_1_40cm_2_FD_185820 | JGI IMG/M metagenome (GOLD analysis project Ga0209237, IMG submission 185820) | Grasslands soil microbial communities from the Angelo Coastal Reserve, California, USA - Sample 10_02_2013_1_40cm (SPAdes) (version 2) | ecosystem: Environmental > Terrestrial > Soil >... | reverse complement strand
CAGTCGGTAAGGGAAGCAACAACCCTCCAAAATTGATAATTCTAGAATACAATGGCAGCAGCGATCCGCAACAAAAACCATACCTGCTTGTTGGGAAAGCAGTCACATTTGACACCGGTGGCATTTCAATAAAACCGGGAGAAAAGATGGACGAAATGAAATTTGACAAGTGCGGCGGCTGCACAGTTCTTGCGGTCATGCGCGCAGTCGCGTCAATGAAGCTGGCTGTCAATGTGGTAGGCATCGTTCCGTCAGTTGAAAATATGCCCTCTGCGACTTCATACCGACCGGGAGACATAATCAAGATGTACAACGGCAAGACAGTCGAGGTACTCAACACTGACGCTGAAGGGCGTATGATACTTGCCGACGCCCTTGCTTACGGCATAGCCACCTATAGCCCCAAGGCGGTAATTGACCTTGCGACGCTCACCGGCGCCGCCATAATCGCGCTTGGCGCCAACGTCGCCGCAATTGTCGGGACTAACAAACAATTGACCGACAGGATGCGCAAGCTTGCCGAAAAGACCGGGGAAAAGATGTGGGAGCTTCCACTCTATGATGAATTCCACGATCAGATCAAGAGTACCTATGCGGACATCAAGAACATCGGGGGCAGAGCAGGCGGCGCAATAACAGCTGCCGCGTTCTTATCCAATTTCGCCAACAGCACGCCTTGGGTGCACATCGATATAGCCGGGACCGCTTGGACTCAGGACGGGACGCACGAGAAGAGCTACAATCCCAAAGGCGCAACGGGCTTTGGTGTGAGAACGCTTGTAAAACTCTTGATGGAGGACGAAAAGCAGGCAGTGTGAGCGGGATGCCTGTGTTCCAGATCGGCGCACTTGCGAATGCTTTGGAAGATCAAGGCTTTAGCTGCAGAATAGGCAGCATGGAGCTGGACGTGCATCCGATGAAGCGGCCGTACTTTGAGCGCTGGCTTTCAAACAGGGACGGCTTCCTTAGGTTCGCGAGCGGCAACGTCGACTTCCTCGGTGTCGAGGACGTTATGCGCATGGGGCCGTTCTACAATGTCTATTGTCTTGTAGAAAACAACTCTATCGTTGACACCGACGACAACGCCCACAAGCTACTCGACGCCGCGCCCTACTTCCAGCTCCATAACGGCAAGGTGACCAGCATGGGATGGAGCGGAGGCGTGATAGCAAACATGCTAGACAAGGATACGGCACTGTCTGAGGAATTTGCGCGCTATATCATGAAGGAAGAAGTAAAAAGAATAACAGTCAAGGTGGCAAATTATTGTTGCATCATCGAGACCCGGGCGTGGGAGCCGGACGGGCTTGCGCCGGCCTTTAGAGCAATAGACAGAATAGCATACAACATCAGGCGGCTCGTGAAGAGTATTCACTTGGGCGAGTACGTTGATAAGTAAAAGATGCCAGCACTGCTGCTTCCCGACCGCTCACGCAGATCAGTAACACAGCAGCGACGGCAGGTTTGACTTCCGGGTTCGGAATGGGACCGGGTCGCACCCTGCCGCTATGACCGGCTTATCCAGACATTTACCAGAGGGCTAATTTAATCTTGCTCCCCGCATAGCCAAAGGATTCAAAAGGGCAGGCGGCCAAGGTTATTGCATGTTTGGGAAGGCAAGGTGCAAAATCTGTGGGGACGAGGTAAGACTCACGTTGAAGCATTTTTCAGACAAGCACCGAGACATTTACGACGTTGAGGTGGCCGGCAAGCTAAAAATGTCCGATTTCATGAGAAGATACTTTGATTAGGACCATAACTTCTGGGCATATCTATATAATGCATTATTGCAAAAATTACATGTAATTGGGCAATTCTGAAGCAGATAATACGCACCGAGTAGCGGTACTTGACGAGGAGCTGTGCCAGCCAAAGAAATGCGGGCTGGAGTGCATCATCTACTGTCCAGTGAACAAGACCGGCGGCGCGTGTATTGTCCAGCGGCCTGAGGACAACAAGGCACTCATCTCCGAGGACCTCTGCACGGGCTGCGGAATCTGCATAAAGAAATGCCCCTTTGACGCCATTATAATCGTCAACCTTGCGAAAGAGCTTTCGACCGATAAAATCCACCAGTACGGTATCAATTCTTTCAGATTCTACCGACTGCCAACGCCAAAGAAAGGCGCAGTTGTAGGATTGGTAGGCAGAAACGGCATTGGCAAGTCAACGATCGTCAACGTTCTGTCAGGCAACATGAAGCCCAACCTCGGCAAATACGATCATGACATTTCGTGGGATGAAGTTTTGAAGTATTATCAGGGCACTGAAATGAAATCGCATTTTGAAAAAATTGCGGATGGCACGATGCGGGCAAGCATCAAGCCGCAGCTTGTATATCTTATTCCAAAAGCGTTCAAGGGGACAACCAAGGAATTATTGAGCAAGTACGACGAGCGCAATTTAGCCGACAAGCTGATACTGCAGCTGGGGTTGCAGAACATACTTGATCGTGATATTTCGCAATTGAGTGGAGGCGAGCTGCAGCGGCTCGCAGTCGCAGTCGCTGCAGCAAAAGACGCTGAATACTATTTCTTTGATGAACCATCTTCTTACAACGACGTTTACCAGCGGCTCGCAGTCGCCAAAGTGATTAGAGAGCTGGCTGAAGCCGGCAGGAGCGTGATGGTAGTAGAGCACGACTTGGCGCTTTTAGATTATTTGTCTGACTATGTCCATATTATATATGGGGAACCGGGCGCATACGGCATAGTTTCAGGCATGCAGAGCACCAAGGTAGGCATCAACAACTTCCTCGAAGGGTTCCTTCCGGCAGAAAACGTGCGCTTCCGCGACAGGGCATTCAAGTTTGATATCAGCGCGATAAACGAAGACGTCATTCTAGACGTTCCGGCAGCCAGCTACTCTGACCTTGCAAAATCGTTCCCGTCTTTCAACCTGAAAATCGCGGCCGGCACGGTTAGGAAAGGCGAAATAGTCGGGATCGTGGGCGCAAACGCGCTTGGCAAGACGACATTCATGCGCATGCTGGCCGGAGTCGACAAGCCCGACTCCGGCACGATAGATGTAGGCGCCAAGATATCGTACAAACCGCAATACCTGAATCAGGAGTATGAAGGCGATGTCAGATCGCTGATGTATACCGCTTACCAGAGTCCGGTAGAAGGTTCGCCAGTGGAAGAACAGATAATCATTCCGATGGGCGTCAAGAAGCTGTTCGAAAAGAGCGTCAGGAACCTGAGCGGTGGCGAGCTCCAGAAAGTCGCGGTGACTGCGTCGCTCCTGCGCGAAGCAGATATTTACGCGCTGGACGAGCCGTCTGCATTCCTTGACGCGGAGGACAGGATAGCGATCGCAAAGTTCCTCCAGCGCTTTGTAAGAGCGCAGGGCAAGTCTGCAATAATCATCGACCACGATATGCAACTGATAGACCTTGTAGCAGACACGATGGTAATTTTTGAGGGGCAACCCAGCGTGACAGGTTTGGCAACCGCGCCCATGAGAAAGGAGGAGGGTATGAACCGCTTCCTCAAGGCGCTTTCAATAACATACAGACGAGACGAAACGACTGGCAGGCCGCGCGTCAACAAGGAAGACGGCCGGCTTGACCGCGAGCAGAAACAGTCTGGCAACTATTATTACGTGAAGAATCGCTAATGCCGCACATGCTAAAACAGGTTCTTGGCAGCACTCTGACACCAGAAGAAGCCGCGCACTTCCACTCTGCTTTCGACCAGATAGGCGACATTGTAATCATAAAGATCCCCGACGAGCTGATGCCAAAAAAGAAGCTGATAGCTGACGCGATACTGGCCAACGTCAAGACCGCTAAGACGGTGTTTGCTCAGGTCTCTCCGGTGAGAGGCGACTACCGAGTGCGAGATCTGGAGTTAGTTGCAGGCGAAAACAGGACAATAACAGAGTACAAGGAACATGCTTGCCGGTTCAAAGTGGATGTTGCCAAGACATATTTTTCGCCGCGGTTGTCAACTGAAAGACAAAGGATCGCCGGTATGGTGGGCGAAAATGAAACAATCGTCAACATGTTTGCTGGCGTCGGCACTTATTCAGTCGTGATAGCAAAAGCAAACAAGACGTGCAGGGTCTACAGCATCGACTCCAATTCAGCCGCCAGCGAGCTCGACAGGATCAACGCGAAACTGAACAAGGTGCAGGACAGGGTTTTTTCAGTATGCGGCGACGCCGTTGAAGTGATAAAGGACAGCCTTGCCGGGCAGGCCGACAGGGTTCTCATGCCGCTGCCGGAAAGAGCAAAAGAGTTTGTCGATTCTGCAGTGCTTGCACTGAAGGAAAAAGGCATCGCGCATTACTTTGCTCACATTAAGGCAGACGGCAAGAAGGCAAGCCAGGAAATGGGGTTAAAGATCACACACGAAACTTTTGCAAAATATGATCATCACATTCTGGGAGTCAGGGTCGTCAGAGAAGTGGGACCGAGAATGTTTCAGATCGTGGCTGACGTTTCAGTCAGACGTTAGGTCTTTTCTTTCCCTTTGCGCGGTGAGCATCGTATAGCCGATCCACCCGAGCACGGTCAACAGGAGAGCAACTGCACCCAACACGGTGAACTGCAGTACCAACATACCCCACTCGCTGCCAAACAGGAAATAAGCGTAGGTTATGAACGCGAGAATGGAAATAACAAGAAGGGCGGCACCGGTTCCCCTGCTGCCCCTTCGTTTAACGTTCATAGCGGAAAGGCATCAGCAGCATCTTAATAATCTTTTTAGCTTAACTCCAGCGCCATCAGGTAAGCGTCCTCTCCATCCCTGTAGTATGAACGCAACCTGGATTTTATCTCAAAGGCCAGCCTCTCGTACATCTTGATCGCGCCGGTATTGCTGACTCTGACTTCAAGGTAGATCTCATCGCTCTTCTTGTGCATCACGCCGTTAATGCCTTCAAGCATCAGCGCCTTGCCGAGGCCCTTGCCTCTATGCTCCTCAAGCACCGCCACGGAAACTACATGCCCCTTCTTGACGAAGCCAAGCTTGCGAAAATTGGAGAACCCAAACTCGATCTTACACATAATGTAGCCGACTACCTTGCCATCCAGCTCTGCGACGATAAAGGCTTCGGGCAGCTCGCGAAGAATTGATTCAAAAAAGTAGTCCGAGTAGTGCTCTGGCAGCGCGACCATGTTGATGTCAATCACCGCCGCAAGATCGCTCTCATCGCAGCGGCGTATAACACAGTCGCCTACTTTCCGCAGAGCAGTTTGCAAAGCAACAACTAAAAACAGAAACACACTATTTAACCTTACAGGTCTCTGCAGGGATAATATTTTAAGGCGTTGGCACCCAGCAATGTCGGTGGCTACCACTTTCCTGAGCGGCGGGTATTCTCGCGTCGTTCCTATCTTATCTTCATTCTTTACGGTAAAAGACATTCAGCTGAATGTCAGGGAGGACTATGTCGAATTTCTTATAGCCGACGCCGAAGTCAAGGAAAAGTTCCCATCCCTGCTGAAGGAGCTGGGCAAGGTAGGCATGATTGCTACAGCCAAGCGGTCGAATTATTTCTGGAGGCTAATGCCCACCCTGTCTTCTGCAATAAGACTTCCTATACAGGACGGCATAATCATCAGCGTATTCAAGATGCAGAAGAAAAAACCAAAAAGCAGATATCGGCAGTCAATACCTTTCTTCCTTTTCATCGCTGCAGTCTCTCTGGTGTTTGTCGACGGGATAATCAGATCTGATTCGCCGCTTGCCAGAACGCAGCTGCAGGACCCGGTATTTCTAGCGGCCATCTATACTGTATCCTTGATAGGAATACTAGGCATACACGAGCTCGGTCATGTGGTTGCAAACAGGAAATATGGTATCAAGGCCTCGTGGCCATACTTCATACCCGGTATTCCCGGGATTCTGCCCACATTCGGGGCACTAATAGTGTTGAGGGCCAATATGACCAATAGGAATGTCATGTTTGACGTGGGCATCGCCGGTCCGATAGCGGGGCTGATAGTGACGATGATAGTCTCGATTTACGGCTCTACGATTTCGACGCTCATATCTGCCGAAGAAGCACAAAAACTAGGAGATCAGCTGGCTCCTCTTCCGTTTGGGGAAAGCTTGCTGATGATAGCCACGATGCACATGACAGGCATGGTGACAGAAGGAACAGTGCTTGTAGCGTCGCCGGTGCTTTTTGCGGCCTGGCTCGGATTTCTGATCACCTTTCTCAACCTCATGCCTGCGTGGCAGCTTGATGGTGGACACCTTGCGCGATCCGCACTGGGGGTGCGCTGGCACAAGATCCTGACTTACGTCAGCATTGTGATTTTGTTTGCCCGCGGCTTCTACCCCATGGCAATTTTGGTACTGTTCTTCAGTATGAAATCACCAGAAAGTGCGCCGCTTGACGACGTCACACTCCTGTCTCCAAAGCGCAAGGCACTATTCTTCGTAGCGCTTGGGATTGCTGTGATATGCGCACCAATCCCGACCTCGATCATGCCATGGGCTTGAGCAGCACAATGTCTGCATCTGACAGGACTATCGCCTTGAAATTCTTGCCGTGCTTTTCAGGCAGTTTGTCAATTATGTCCTTCATGCTGGCATAGGTGGAAAAACCAAGCTTTGTCCGGGCATAATAGTGCGGCAGCGTGGAAACTAGCCCCAGCTCATATTCCTGCCGCAGCTCTTCAATAAACAACAAATGCTCTAGGCCATCGATGTAGGGGCTCTGCTGCACCTGCTCGGGTCTAAGCAGGCCTTCTATCAGCATCTGAAGCGCGCCGCCGCCGACTCCTTCGCGGTTTTCCGCAAGCAATATTGCCGAGCCGCCCTTTTTGACTGCGTGGACAGAGTTCCAGAGCGAGTTGAGCGAGCCGGCGAGTGTCGAATGCACGCCAACATCGCTGCTCGCGCTTATTATGGCGCACTTGGCCGGGTCTGTATCAACTGCTGAGATCGATTGGAGCTGCGTGACGGCCTTTTCAAATGCTTCATTGATGCTCCCGGTGTGAACTCCTGCCATGCCCTCGCTGCTGGCAACAAGCTCGACAGACGTCGCCGTGATGCCGGCGGCTGCAGAAGCAGCTACCTTGAGTGGCCCTCCCTGCACGCCGGGAGCCGGTCTGTTATTCTTCCTTGCCTTGAAAGCTTCAGCCATCGAGTCTGCAAGCAGGTTGCGCAGGAGCGAAGTGGGCGCGCCCGCAAACCCAAAAAGCGGGTCGTACGCGACTCTTGATACAATCACAGCGCTCTGGAACCTACTCATCCGATCCCGCAGCGACTGGTAGTCGATGCGGTTTATCGAAATTGTCTCTTTGCCTGCCAGGCTGGCAGTAAGCGCACCGGCTAATCTGCGCGGTACGTCGACTGCAAAATTGAATCCTCTTGCGCGAGCTTGCTCTGCAAGTATCGTAACAGTTTTTCCTGCAGCTTTCGAGCCTGACAGCGCAAGGATGAGCATGTTGTCCGTCAGGGGCACGTCGGCGATTGCAGCTCCGATTTCTTCTTCCGGCATGACCTTAAAACCTGCAGAGACCTGGTTTGCAAGATTTTCAAACCTTATATCCAGTACCACGTCGGTCGTGCCGTATCGGAGCCATATCTCCGGCATGCAGTCTGTGTCATGAAGGGTTAAAATAAATCCTTTTTTACTTGTATTGTATGATGCCACCTGCTAAGGATTTTATACTCGAGTTCGCTTCGTTCCTGCTCAAGAGCAATTCACTAAAGTTCGGGGTGTTCACTCTTGCAAGCGGCAAGCAGAGCCCGTACTACATTGATCTGCGCGTCTTGCCGAGCTTTCCAGCATATTTCCGGCTTACGATAAACGCATTGAAAGATACTGTTACAAAAAATGTGGGTGAGTTTGACACATTAGCATCCGTGCCAACTTCCGGGCTCGTATTCGGCTCAGCCCTTGCCTACGAAATGTCCAAGCCCTTCATCTACGCAAGAAAAGAATCAAAGGGGCATGGCACCGGCAAAGCGATCGAGGGCTTCCTAAAGTCGGGGTCAAAGGTAGTCGTTATTGACGACGTTGCAACTACTGGCACGTCGGTAAGCAGCGCAGTCGAAATAATACGCGCCAACGGCGCGATTGTAGAGGATGTTGTGGCGCTCGTCAACAGACACGAGGGAGCAGATGACCGGCTGAAAAAGATGGGGGTAAGGCTCAGTGCCGTGACAGGGATAAAGGACATTGTAAACGCGCTGTACAACGCTGGGCTGATAGATGAAAATACGCTGGAGTCAGTCATGAAACAGGCGGCTGCTAAAGGCGAGTACGAAACAGACTAGCCTTCGTATATCATCAGGTTCTTTTCTTCAAGCAGTGTGTGCAGGTTGCCGACGGCTCTGTATACTTCGCTCTCCTTCTTGGCGCCGGTGCATACCAGCTTTCCGCTAGCAAACAGTAGGATTACTGTCTTTGGGTCCAGCATCCTGTGGATGAGGCCTGGAAACTGCTCAGGCTCGTACATGCTACGTGGCAGAACCCTTGCGGCAAGTTCCAGATGGATTTTGCCACCAAGGCTTGCCGACGCTACAATATTTTGAATTTCAATCTGGGGATCATGTTCCAGCGGTATGCCGCCCTTTTTCAGCTTTAGCACCACATTCTTGACCGCTTGAATTGCCATTTTCTCAGACTTTGCACCAGTGCAAACCATCTTGCCCGAGCTGAATATCAAAGTTGCAGTCTTAGGTGATCTGAGCCTGAAGACCAAGCCCGGGAACTGATCGGGGTGGTATTCTACATCGGGGAAAATCTGGGTGATGAGATTAAGGTTGACAGTCTGGTTTACAGTAGCAGAAGCTACCACATTTTCAATGCTTACAATGGGCTTGGTCTGAGGCATATGGCGCTTTATAAAGGCGCTATATATATACCTGTTTGCTATCATATTATAGTAGAATTAAACGTTCAAGATTGAAATCCTGTGCAAATTATGCTCATTAAGTTGCAATAAATGCAATGTAACAGGGTCTACTCGCCTATTACCTTTACAAGCACCCGTCTTGTCGCATGCCGTCAAACTCGCCATATAGGCAGTCTTGGTTTTCATGTGGGTGGCTGTCTTGTGGTATCGTCCGCGCCTGACGGACTTGCACCCTTGTCCTTTCTGCCGAGCCTGTTGAAGAATAAGATCGCAAGGATTATCGCTATTATGATATAGTTGACGGGTGGGCTGATTACTTTGGTGACAACGCCGACGCCAGGTACCACGTAAACAACTCTGCCTATGTAGTCATTCTTTTTTATCGGAAAGTCGGTCCCGGGAATTGATGAGGGGTTTGCGTCTCCCTTTGTTCTGATTGTCCTGTCACCGTCTTCAGTGATTTCGACGATCCGGTGGACAATGACCCTGTCACCTCCTTCCGGCCTGTTAAACACTATAATGTCGCCCACCTTGAGATCGCCCCACGACCCACCGTTTCTTACGATGAGGACGTCGTTGACTTGTAATTTGGGCTCCATGCTACCGCTAGACACGACGTAGAAAGGGTTGGATCCAAAGCTGGCCCAGATGACTACCCAGACTACAAGAACACCGACACCAATGATCACGACATCTTTCATGGCTACAGGCAGCTTGGACTTATCCTTATCCAGCAACGCGGGAAATGATCATGCCGTTCGTTAGATAAACGTTTACTCGCGCCTACCGTAGGTCGAGCGCTTTCATTATTGACATGCGAAGGCGCGGCATACTGACCATCATTATTGACAAAACATCCGCTGTTTCGTCCCTGTCCGGCTGCCTGCCATTTCTGTTGGTGAACAGCGCGATGAAATTGCCCATCACCATGCCGGAGACAAGACCGTAGGCGAAATCTTCAATGTTGCCTTGCGTGGGCATCATCCTTCGCGCAAGCCCGATCGGCACCCTCGGGTCGCGGGCTGCCGCCTTGATGAGTGATTCCAGTTCCTTCCTGTCCCCAACTGCCAGTCCCATCTCGTATGGTACTCAATCTATAAGGTAATAATGCTAGCTTTTTTAATGGCTATATTGTAGGTGTTCCCTGAATGGCAAATAACTCCTGCTCGGTAGTCCTCCTAGAGCTCGGCGCGGCCGCGTTTGACCAAGGCGGCAGTCTCGTGGCGTCAAAAAAATTCGATAATGCGGTCAGGTCGTACAGGCTCCTAAAGAGCGGCGCGATTCCTGACGAAATCAGGCCATTCATTGAAAAGCTGCGCCCCTTTGATTCCGTTACAACTAATGACGCAAGCGTTGCTGCAGTGTTGCGACAGACAGGATTGAATAGCCAGCTGATGCCGGAGGACCAGCAGCAATTGATACAGAGCAACAAGCCCGGCTTTATAGTCAAGGCCGGCTTTGCCAACAACGACCAAGATGCCATGCAGGCTCTGCGGGAATTTGCGATAAATCTGTCATCTTCAAGAGTAAAGGAAGCTTCGGAAAAGCTCGACCTTCACATAATCCAGTCGATAAACGCGCTGGATGAGCTGGACAAGATAATCAATACCTTGGGCGCGAGGATGCGCGAATGGTACGGCCTGCATTTCCCTGAGCTTGACAACCTGGTGCAGAGCCTCGTCGCGTACGCCGAGATTGTGAGCAGGGCGGGCTTGCGGGAAAACATCACTCCTGAAATCTTGCAAAGTGCCGGAATGCAGGACAAAAAAGTCGAGATATTGCTTGATGGGTCAAAGCGCAGCAGGGGGGGCGACATGACGCCGGAAAACCTTGCAATCGTTAAGAGGCTTGCAGATCAGGTCATAGCGCAATCAGATCTCCGCAGGGTACTCGCTGATCACATCGAATTAGCTATGGAGACCGTGGCCCCAAACGTCAAAGAATTGCTAACAGCATCGGTGGGTGCAAGGATAATCGCCAGGGCCGGCAGCCTAGCTAGACTTGCGATGCTGCCCGCGAGCACGATCCAGGTACTTGGCGCGGAAAAGGCACTGTTTCGGGCTCTCAAAACTGGGGCGCGCCCGCCTAAACACGGCATAATATTCCAGCACCCTCTCATTCATTCTGCGCCAAAGTGGCAGCGTGGCAAGATTGCAAGGGCTATAGCGTCCAAAGTTGCGATAGCAGCCAGGATCGATTATTATCGCCACGCTGGCAAGGACAGCTCGATTCAAGATCGCCTCAACACTCGCCTTACCGAGATTCGAGAAAAGTACAAAGAGCCAGTACCAGAAAAGGAAAGAGACAGGAAATACAGGGAGCACACGCAGCGCCAGCAGGAATATGGCAGTCGCCCCAGATTTGGCGGGGGAGGACGCGATAGAGATAAAGGTGATGTGAGGAAGAAGAAGGGCGGAAGAAAGCGATTTGGAAAGCGACGCTATTAGGTGGATTTCCGTAAACGGTGAGAAAAATGCCGCCACCCTCAACCTTGCCAAAGGAAACAACGTCTACGGCGAAAAGCTGGTCAAATTCGAAGGCGAGGAGTACCGGCTATGGGATCCATTTAGAAGCAAGTTGGCAGCGGCCCTGAAAAAAGGCATGAAAGGCATGCCGATAAAAAACGGAGGCAAAGTATTGTATTTGGGCGCGTCCACTGGCACTACTGTTAGCCATGTTTCTGACATTGTCGGGCCCTCAGGTATCGTATTTGCGATCGAGCCTGCCACAAGGGTTGCGAGGGAACTTATAGAAAATGTTGCTTCAAAGCGCAAGAACGTTTTTCCGATACTTGAAGACGCAAGAAAGCCCCAGGCATATTTTGCTGTGTATGGCAAGGTCGACGTCGTGTACTGCGACATTGCGCAGCCTGACCAGACAGAGATCGCAATAGCAAACTGCGCTGCCTACCTAAAGCAGGGCGGCGTGATGCTCTTGGTCATCAAGACCCGGAGCATCGACGTTACTATGGAGCCTCGCGCAGTAGTGGTGCAGGAAGCGAACAAATTGGAAAAGAGCGGCTTCTCAATAGAACAGATAGTCAACCTAGAGCCCTTTGACAAGGATCACGGCATGATTTACTGCACATTTAAGCCCTGAGTTTGCACTGTGCCGTTTGCTCAAGCAAGAGCCGAAGTGGCTTCCACGACTTTCTCGCGAATTCCGGCGCGTTGCCGTTCTTGGCCACATAGCGCCGGATAAAGCGCATAGTCCGGTCATCCGACGGGTAGCCGCTGCCAATGGTTCGGTACTTGCTTCTGATGTGCTGGATCTCTTCGTCCCTCGTTATCTTGGCGATTATCGACGCCGCCGACACGACAACGTTGATCACGTCTGCATGGTGCATCGAGTGCAACTTTGGGCTGCATTTTAGGTATTGCCCGATGTAATCGCTGTAGCGTATTGGGTTGACATCGCAACAGTCTACATAGACCTCGTCCGCGCCGATATTGTTAATGACAGCAGCCATCACTCTTGCCTCAAGCCTATTGAGCCCGCGAAGCGAAACGTTGTCGTCAACTTCGACAGGGTTTACCTTGCGGATGCACACAGAGTCAGCGACTTTCATTATTTCGCCGAAAAGTCTGGCGCGCGCTCTTGGTGTTAGTGCTTTAGAATCCTTGACGCCCATTTCGGTAAGCTGCCAGATTCTTGATTCTCGGATGCTTACACCTGCAACGACCAGCGGGCCAATTATTGAGCCGCGGCCGGCCTCGTCGACCCCGCCGACCAGTACGCCGTCGCGCAACCACAAATTATTCACTATGCTGATTTGCGGGGTATTTATTATCACTTGCGCTTGTAAAACAAGAAAGCATGTTTCTGCTATAAATATCGCATCCGTGCAATCCTTGTATGTCAGATTTTGTGAGGACGGTGGAGGGTAGGACTATATTTCTGGTTCCGCAATCGTCGCTTACCCAAAAGGTCCCCCCCAAGACGCCCGCATTTTTCAACCCTGCCGCAAAACTCAACCGCGACCTCTCGGTTCTGGCGTACAGGGCTTATTTGCCCTTTCTGAGCCGCAAAACACTTGCTGACTCTTTCACCGGTATCGGCGCAAGGGCGCTCAGGATCGCAGTAGAGGTGCCCGAGGTAGAGCACATTTACGGGAATGACATCAACTCTATCGCGATAGAGACAGCCAAAAAAGCGGCCAAAATCAACTCTGTAGATAATAAATGCCACTTTTCAATCAACGACGTGTGCAAGTTTCTCCTTAACGGCGACAGCGAAGGCGAGCGCTTTGGCATGGTCGACCTGGATCCGTTTGGCACTCCCGCAAAGCACATTGACTGCGTGCTCCGGGCAGTTCTGGATGGGGGGCTCGTGTCGATAACCGCGACTGACACTGCAGTTCTGTGCGGCGTCTACCAAGAAGTCTGCATGCGCCGCTACTACGGCAGGCCGCTTAACAACAGCTATGGCAACGAAACCGCAATCCGGTTATTGCTCTCCCTCATCGCGCTCACGGCATCGAGGCTTGAATTGTCTATCAAGCCGCTATTCGTGCACGCCACGATGCACTACCTGCGCGTCTACGCCTCAATCTTCGTAAGCAGCAAGGAGGCAAACAACGTCTACAACAACATAGGCTACATAACGCACTGCTTCCAATGTGGCCATCGGTTCAAGGGGGAGGAATACGGCGGTGCAAAATGCGGATTGTGCGGGAGCACGACGCAGACCGGAGGACAGCTATGGACGGGACCATTCCATGACAGGGAATTTGTGAAAAAAATGCGCGGATACGAAGCTGATAAACAGTGCAAAAAGGTGCTCGATGCGGCAGCCGAGGAAGCAAGCGATATCCCGTATTATTTCAGGGCAGATGAAATATCAGCCAAGCTGAAGACAAATCCGTATTCTGTGCAAAAGATAATCGAAAAACTCAAGTCGACTGGCTTTGTAGCGTCAAGGACTGCACTCAACCCCGCCGCGTTCAAGACGGACGCAATGATGAATCAGATTTCAGATGTCTTGAAAAAATAATCACTTGCCAAATGGCATGGCTGCTATAGAACTGTTAAGGTAGTCCTGCATTTCCTTTTTCAATCCATCCAGCTCTTGCGAATCAGTTTTATTTCCACTTTGAACTTTTGTCTCCATTGTACTCAAGTATTTTGCAAAGCTATCGAGCGCCTTAGCGTAAGTGTCAAAGCTATCCTGCCACTCCTGTGCCGGCCTTGCGTCTGCAAGCTCCTTTCGCAGGTTCTGAATTTCAGTTCGGTCACGGCTTATCTGGTTGATCATATCTGACGCGGTTACGTTCCCCCTCTTCCACTCTTCAAATTTTGAATCAATATTTGTGGCAGTGATATTATGCCGGGAATAAACATCATTTATGATTTCTAATTCGGTTCGAGGTGCTGTAATAAGGGTGCCAACGGAGCTGTTCTGTGGCAAATACCATATCAGAAAGCTCGATCCAATGATCGCCGCCGTGATGCCGGCTGTGAGGGTTATGCCTTTCTTGCTTGCCAAACCAGCGTAGATTTTGTGCTCTCCAATAAAAGGATAATCAAATATAGCCAAGTAATTCCACAGCTGCTAAATGAGCTCAGGACAGGCGCCGCCCAATATTGGTAGGATAGCGTACCGGGAGAACCTGACGCGGGAACTTGCGATAATCCGGGTACAGCCTGCAGATGGAAGCGCGGTGCCCGATTTCAAAGCGGGTCAGTTCGTGGCACTCGGGCTAAAGCTCGACGATGACGAAAAGATCACCTACAGGGCGTACTCGTTGTCTTCGCCCCCTGAGGAAAAAAGGCATTTTGAATTCTACATAAAGTGGGCGACAGAGCCAGTGATGGGAAAGCTTACAAGTGCACTCTTCGACGTGGGCGTGGGTGGCGAACTCTACTGGCGCAAGCCTGCCGGCGCATTTACCATCGAAGACAGAAAGACAGACGGGACGCCGGAGACCCGGCGTCTTGTGCTAGTCGCGTCAGGCACCGGCCTTGCGCCGTTCATCAGTTATGTCATGCACCTGAAAAACATCGGGTCGAAAAGGAAGGTAGTACTGCTACATGGCGCGAAATACGCGCAAGAGCTTGGGTACCGGGGTATGCTTGAGAAAATGGCTGCAGACAACCCTGATTTCAAGTACCTGCCGACTGTGAGCAGGCCCGACCACCCGTTGTCGCAGGGGTGGCGCGGAAACACTGGCAGGGTAGAGACGCTACTTGGGCCGCAGCTCGAAAAACTAGTGGGCGAAAAAATAACACCAGCAAACTCGTTCTTCCACATCTGCGGATACCAGGGTACGATCGACTCTGTTGTCTCGATCCTGAGCCCCCTTGGCTTTGTAACGAACAGGAACAAGCGTAAGGACGGATCGTTTGACATCAAGATCGAAACATACGGCTGACAGCAACCCTCATTATGCTGCGCTCTCATAATTCAGCAGTTGTACGCCGCAAGAACCACGAGCTACCAAGGCTCGATCATGGTCGACATTTGCGATCTTGATCTGATAGGGAGCAAGCTCGAGCAAGGCGATCTCGTAATCAACCTGACTAGGGAATACTATCAGCAGCAAGTCATCGAACAGCCCTATGCTCAAGACCTTCTTCACAAATGTGACATCGCAAACCTGGTGGGAGAAAGAATAGTGAAGCAGGCACTGGATATGAAACTGGCAAAAGAAGCGGGCATAAAGAGAATAGCCGGCGTGCCGTTCCTGATGCTCTACAAATTCCAGCGCAGGTAGACCAAACTCCAGCGCTATTACGAGTTTTTACAACACTACACATAATAACAAAAGAGTGCCAGGTTTCAAATGTTGTCAGAGGAGCCTGAAGAGCAGCTTCCAAAGGAGAACGGACAAAAGGCGATGGACAGGGCCGACAGGCGGCTGTCGCGCCGAGAGCGGGAGAGCAGGCTGCTTGTAAAACGATCCGAAGATTACGACGTTTTTGACAACGTCTTTGACGTGCCGACCCTTATGATCATCAACGACTTGAAGGACGACGGCGTGATACATCAAATAAGGGGTTCGCTAGCTGCAGGCAAAGAGTCCAAGGTCTACACGGCGATTGCACCCGATGGCACGCTTCGCATACTAAAGATCTACCTCACCGTGAGCGCCGAGTTCAAGAAGCGCTTACAATACATTGCCGGCGACCCCCGGTTTTCGGACATAAAGCCCGGGTCGCGAAGCCTGATAGCGGCGTGGGCCAGAAAAGAGTTCAAGAATATGCTCGCCGCACGCGCCGCAGGTGTAAGAGTCCCGAGACCCATAGCCGTGAAAAAGAACGTCCTTGTAATGGAGTTTGTTGGGGACTCCGAGGGTAACGCTGTGCGACCTTTGATAGAGTCTAAAGTCACGTCTGGCGACTACCGGCAGGTAATCGAGCAGGTAACAATACTGTATCAAAAAGCAAGGCTGGTGCACGCGGACCTGTCAGAGTACAACATTTTCAAAACCGATAGTGGCATAATGCTGTTTGACTTTGGCTCGGCAGTCGATGTACAACATCCGAATTCAAAACAATTTCTAGTACGCGACGTAATGAACGTAAACAGGTTCTTTGAAAAGCGAGGAATTGAGGTTCTCGACGCCGTGCAAGCAGTAGAAAAAATCAAAGGCGAAAACAAATAATGAGCTTCCAGCACACAATGAAAATCCCGAAAGAGAGGATAGGGGCCATAATAGGCAAAGGCGGCAAGGTAAAGCAGCAGATCGAAAAAAGGTGCGGCGTAGAAATAGAGATCGACAGCGAGAGTGGCGACGCTAGGATTTCCGGCAACAAGCCGGTGGAGCAGATGGAGGCTTTCCGGGCTATTGA
>Ga0209237_1000985_pt1 | contig 16635 bp, 19 predicted proteins | sample GraSoi013_1_40cm_2_FD_185820 | JGI IMG/M metagenome (GOLD analysis project Ga0209237, IMG submission 185820) | Grasslands soil microbial communities from the Angelo Coastal Reserve, California, USA - Sample 10_02_2013_1_40cm (SPAdes) (version 2) | ecosystem: Environmental > Terrestrial > Soil >... | reverse complement strand
CGGGAGCAGATTCCCGACACGGCCGTTGGTGTCGCTGCGGATGGTGGCAAGGTCGGCCCAACCGTCGCCCGCGCGGCGCGCCAGAGAGACCGCGACGCCCGCCGCAGGTCGCCCGCGCGCGATGTCCAGGATATGAGTCGTGATGCCGCTCATGGGGCCACCAGGCTGTCGAGTCGGAGCCGCGTGATGTTCGCCTGCTCCTTGGCCGCGATCCGGAGCTCCGTGGCCGGATCGTGCGTGAGGCGACCGCGCAGCGCGTCGAGCATCTCCTCGGCGGTCTTTCCCGTGGCGCAGATCAGGAACACGTATCCGAACCGTTTCTCATAGTCGCGATTCCGCTGCGCGAGTGCGCTGCGCGTGTCCTCCCCCGCCCCGTCCACGCCGGCCTGCTCGCGCCGGGACCACGCGTCGCCCGCCCGCTCCCCGATGCGCGAGTGGTGGGCGAACGCCTCGAGCCAGTCCGCGCGCCCGAGCTTCCACCAGACTCGCTCGGCCGATGCCAGCAGCTCGGCGTCGTGCACGAACGGGCGCGCGGCGAGCATCGCGTCCACCCAATGGCGCGCGCCGCAGCAACGCTGCAGCGCCGCCCGGGCCCGCTCGTCGGACAGGGCGTTGAGATAACCGGCTAGTCGCTCGCCCGTCACGATAGCACCCTTCCCCACACCCGTAGGCGGGCGACCCCCCCATCGGGAAAAATGTTCAGGCGCACGAGCGTCACCGGGCCGCGCGTCGCAGACGTGACGACCAGGCGGTGCCGCGCATGGGCCCGGAGCTTGGTGCGGGCCACGAGCTCGCGCCAGCCCGCGTCCTCACCCGGCGGCACGCTGGCGCCCGCTACGTCGCACCCGTCGAGACTCGCGCTCTCCGGGAAGTTGCCCTTGAAGTGGGTCGTGTCCAGGTCGACGCGCTCGATCACGCCGCGCCGGCCGAGCCGCAGCACGACCCAATCGTGGCCGGGGCCCCGGCGGCGCCGCGTCTCCCAGCCGTCGCCCATGTCGCGTGCTGGTCCCGGCATGATCAGGTTCAGCGGCTCGCTGAAGAATTGATCGCTCGTGGCGAGCGGCGCGCCGCCGTGCTCCACCGCGACCAGGTCGATCACGCGCCCCCCCCCCGCCCCTGCGATCCGCCGCCAGTCGGGGCGCGCCTCGCCCCAGACGCGCAGGCGAGCCACACCGCCGTCGGGATAGATCTTGAGCCGCACGTGCGTGTGGCGCGCATCGCTCGCGACGGCAAACTCGTTCGCGGTGTGGCCCGCGAGCGGTGAGCGCGGCAACAGCTCTACGAATGCATCGTCCAACGCGCGGAGCGCTCGAGCGCCCCGCCCGAGAGTGCCCGACAGCTGGGCGGCGTCGAGCGAGCAGGCGGCGGGGTGGTTTCCCTGGAAATGAGTCGTATCGACCGTCACCGCGTGAATCGCACCCGGGATGCCGAGCCGGAGGATGCACCAGTCGTACCCGCCCTCCGGGCCGCGCCGGCGGCGCGTCTCCCACCCGTCCATCCACTTGCCCCGATCGGTGTACTTGCCCTCGATGAACACGGCGGGTCCCGCCGCGAGCAGGTTGTGCCTCGAGGCGAAGAATTCGTCCGACGCGACGAGCGCTCGCCCGCCCACGCGCGCGGCGGCGAGATCGATGAGGCCGGCCCGCATCATGGCCACCGCGGCATCAGTGCAGCCACTGGCCGATCATTCCCGCCGGAAAGTCTCCGGCCTCGTACACGCACGTTCCCCGCACGAACGTCTGGCACACGACGCCGTGCAGGATCATGCCCGCGTACGGCGTCACGGGGTGTCGCTGATGCAGGCGCCGAGGCTCGACGTGGAAGCGGGCCTCCGGATCGAACACGATGACGTCGGCGTCGCACCCGGGCGCGATCCGTCCTTTGCCCGTGAGGCCGGCGAGCCCGGCCGGTCGCTCGGCGCACCAGCGGGCGAGGTCTTGCAGGTCCCGGCCGCGGGCGCGCGCTCCGGTCCAGGTGGCGGCGAGCCCCACTTCGAGTGACGCCACCCCGCCCCACGCCCGCACGAAGTCGCCTGTGTCGAGGCACTTGAGCACGGGGGGCGCGGGCGAATGATCGCTCGCGACGAGGTCGAGCGTCCCCTCGGCGAGGCCCTCCCACAGGCCCTCGCGGTTGCTCCGCTCACGGATCGGCGGAGCGCATTTCCAGGCGGTGCCGCCGTCCACAATCTCCTCCGCGGCGAACGTGAGATAGTGCGGGCACGTCTCGGCCGTGACCGGGAGGCCGGCACGCCGGGCGTCCCGCAGCCGGTCGAGGGTGTCGGCCGCCGAGACATGCACAATGTGAACGCGGCAGCCCGTTTCGCGACAGAGCCGGAGCATCAGGTCCACCGCCTCGAGCTCCGCGGCGCGAGGGCGCGAGGCGAGATACGAGCCGTAGCGTCGCGGGTCGCCTCCGCGCGACGCCGCCGCGCGCGCGATCGGCCCGGGGAGCTCGGCGTGCACCAGCAGCGGCAGCCCGAGGCCGGCGAGCTTGGTCATCGCCGGCCGCAGCTGGAGCTCCGCCACCGGCGGGAACTCGTCGACTCCCGATGGCACGAGAAAGCACTTGAAGCCGCGCACACCCGCGCGGGCCAGCGGCGCGAGCTGTTCGGTGTTGCCCGGCACCACGCCGCCCCAAAAGGCGTAATCGACCGTGGCATGACCCGCAGCCGCTCGCGCCTTCAGGTCCAGGGCGGGCGGGGTCGTGGTGACGGGAATGCTGTTCAGCGGCATGTCGACGATGGTGGTGACCCCACCAGCGGCCGCGGCCCGCGTCGCCGTCTCGAACCCCTCCCATTCGGTCCGGCCGGGCTCGTTCACGTGTACGTGCGTGTCCACGACCCCGGGCAGGAGCACGGCGTCTCCCACGTCGAGACGTCGAGGAGCGTCCGGCGCCGTCCCGTGACCGTGAACGGCGGTGATCACGCCGCCCGAGATCGCGATCGCGCCCGGCGCGGTCCCGTCGGGAGTGACGACACGCGTGCTGAGAATGACGAGGTCGGGGTCGGCCATCAGGCGGAGCGCTCGAACATCCGCCGAACGCGGTCCGCCTCCATCAGGAACTCATCGAAGGCGTCGGGCGCCGGGAGTCTCCCGGTACGCCACCAGAATAGCTCCCGCCATCCGCCCGCGATGTGCTGCTTGGGATGATGCATCAGGGTCTGGCGCAGCTCCGGGGTGAAGAGGGCGCGGACCGCGTCCTCGTCCGTGCCTCGCAGTCGATACCGCCGCGAGAACTCCGGCGAGTCGTCGAAGTCGACGTCCTGACCGCCGAACAACACCGCGAGCTTCGCCCTGAGGTCCTCGGGCGTCAGCATGAAGGTGGGGAGCCGCCCCTCCATGGGCCACTGCACGCGGCGATCGTATGAGTGTTCGAGTTCTTCCCCGATCCCGTCGTCCAGCGATACTCGAACGCGGCGAATGGGGCGTCGCCGCGGTGTCCGGTGATCGTGAAGCCCCATCGCCGGCGGTGCCCCTCAGTGAAGAGGGGGCAGCTCGCGGCGAAGCGCGCTTCGTGGCCCGGGCGATCGCGCTCGAACCGGAAACCGCGGGGGAAAGAGAACTCCGCGTACGCGCGTGTCCGGCGGCGGTCGACGACACGGGCGTACGCGAGCAGGGAGACTGCAATGGCGACCGGGACGCCCAGGGCGAGCACGAGCGGGATGGTGTCGCTCAGACCACACGACCTTGGGCGGGGGCCATGGCCGGGACACGATACGTCGGCAGGCGTCGGTGTCGCCAGGGCGGCCGCGCGCTCGCCGTCGGTTGTGGCAATCCGCTGACATATCGATGCAACACTCGGCCGCTTCGTGAATCTCCGTTCTTTGCGGATTCTTCGGTTTTGCACGCCGGCCGCGCAAAGACAATGCCCCAAAAAGCGGCGCGACATGTCGTGGGCGCACCACTATTCGACGTCGCTGTGTGGCATCGGTCTTGCGATTTGTCGAACGCGGAAGGACAGTCCGTTCGGCACGATCGCTCGAGTGAGCAGGGAGCGGGGAGCAGTGAAAGAAGGTCGGAAACGCATCATCCGCACCGTGGTCGCCGCGCTGGGTCTAACGGCGCTGCTGGCCCTGCAGCCCGAGTCCGCGCGGCTCGTCGAGTCGGCGTGGGCGCGGGGCGAAGCCACTCGCGGGCCGGTCGTGCGGAAGCTGATCCTGTCCGACCAGGCGCGCCGCTATCTGCAGCTGCAATATCGCTCCTATCCCACCGAGTTCATGGGTTGCATGATCGGCGAGACCCGTGGCAGTGCGGTGGTGGTGCGGCGGATCGCGCCGGCCGACGTGGAGCCCAACCACTCCACGGCAACGCGGGTCGTTCCCCACCAGACCTGTGAGGATGCCGGGTGGTCGGGCACGGTGGGCATGATCCACAGCCATCCGGGCGGCGAGCGCTGCTGGTACTTCTTCCCGGGCACCCAGGTCGCGAGCTCGGACGGCCAATCGTTCGCGGGTCAGTCCTATCCGGTGGATGCGATCATGTGTGGTGACCACGTGGTGTGGATCAACCGCGACATGGCGGAGATGCAACTGAAGCTGGCTGCGGATACCGCCCGCCGCGCTGCCGCCGCCTGGGAGCGGTGACGTGGGCGGCGCCACTTCCCGACACCCTCCATGGGCGGACCTCGCTGCGACTTCTACGACTGGGTGACTCACAGGACCTGTGAGGAGGCGGCGCGCTGGGTGACCCACCAAAAATCCCAAGACACCGGCCGACTCGAGCGCTATTATTGTGACAGGCATCGGCCGCCGCGGGCGCACCCGATCGGCGCCCCGGGAGCGGCGCAGGACCCCAAGGCTCGATAATGAATTGATGAACAGGGGACGCTAGCGTTCCTGTGGACCTGACACGAGCGGGGCAGTGACACCCAAGCGGTATTGGGCGCGGCTGCGAGCGGACATCGATCGCCCGCTACGCCGTGGCGCGTGGTACCACGTGAAGAAGCTGGGACCGCGCGAGGCCCTCCTCGACGTGCTCGGCGAAGCCGTGGACGTCCCGCGGCCGCTGCTCGATATCATCAGCCGACCGCCGTACCGCTGGTCCGTCGTGCCGCGTCCCAAGAATCCGGCCCGGTTTCCGGGGGTGAGCGAGTACGGGGTCTGCCCCAATTGCCGGGAGCGCGTGCCGCTCACCGAGCGTCTCGCCTCGCTGCGCTGCAGGCACTGCAACGAGGTGTTCGACGTCGCGTGGGAGGAGCAGTACTTCCAGGGCGTCTAGGTCAGTCCCAGCCGGCGCTGCAGGTGCGCCTGCACCGGCGGCGTGATGATCCCGCGCTTCACCGCATCCGCGAGCGCCGCGGTGGTGGCGGCGCGATCGGCGTCGATGCCCTTCTCCCGCAACTCTTGAATGATCCGGGCGAGTCGACTGTCGTACTCCTGCGGCTTGAGCTTTTCGGCGTCCGACACCTGTTTGAGCTTCTCCAGCTCCTGCACGAACCGCGCGATTGTGACGGGTGCCATTGACAACCTCCCCTTGGGGTCTCAGGCAGAGCAATCTAACCCGGGGGCGCGCGTTGGCTGCGGTTTGACTTCCCCACCCGGCTCCATTAGCCTGGGACACTCCTGAACCGGTAGGGCAATGGCCAACGATGTGGCATGGGCGGCGCGCCTGGCGCGCTACAAGGGTCCTGAGCTCAAGCGGAGCGTGTGGCAGCTCGCCACCGCGGCGGCGCTGTTCGCCGCCGCGTGGGCGCTGATGTACGCGAGCCTCCGTGTCGGCTACTGGCTCACCCTGCTCCTTGCCGTGCCGGCCGCCTTTTTCCTCATCCGCCTGTTCATCATCCAGCACGACTGCGGCCACGCCGCGTTCTTCCGGTCGACGCGCGCGGCCGACATCGTCGGCTCGATCCTCGGCGTGCTCACCCTCACGCCGTACCACTACTGGAAGAAGACCCACGCGCTTCACCACGCCACCTCCGGCAATCTGGAGCACCGCGGGTTCGGCGACATCGACACCCTGACGGTGGAGGAGTACCTCGCCCGCACGCCCTGGGAGCGCTTCAAGTATCGGGTGTACCGTCATCCGGTGGTGCTGTTCGGCGTGGGCGCCGTGCTCCACTTCTTCGTGCGGCACCGCATCCCGACCATCGTGCCACGCGAGTGGACGCGCGAGCGGCGCAGCATTTTCTGGACCGACGTCGGGCTGGCCGCGCTGATCGTGCTGATGGGAGCGCTCGTCGGGTTCCGGAACTTTGCGCTGGTGCAGCTCCCCGTCACGCTCTTGTCCACGTCGCTCGGCGTGTGGCTGTTCTACGTCCAGCACCAGTTCGAGCCGACGTACTGGGAGCACGACGAGCGCTGGGCGTACGACGCCGCGGCGCTCCAGGGGAGCTCATACTACCGGCTCCCCAAGCTGCTCCAGTGGGCCACCGGGAACATCGGGCTCCACCACATCCACCACCTGCACCCCCGGATCCCCAACTACCGACTCCAGCAGGCGCTGGACGAGCACGCCGAACTGCGCCAGGTCCCGACGTTGACGCTCTGGGAAAGCTTCCGCTGCGTCCGCCTCACCCTCTGGGACGAGCGGGAGCGAAAGCTGGTCCCGTTCGCGGCCGTCAGGACTTGACGATGTCCCCGCTCGCGACCTGACCCGAGCGGCGGAATCCTTCCGACGGAATGAAGATGCTGAAAAAGTCCATGCCGCTGTCCGCCGGCCCGTTGTCGCACACGGCGAGCGTGTAAGCGACCACTCCGCCCGTGTCCTCCCGACCGGTCGCGTCGAACTCCACCCCGCGACTCGGATCGGCACAGACGCTCGAGCTCGACCGGAACGCCGTGATCCCCGTCTCGGGATCGCTCGAGTGATCGGTGGTCAGCGAGGCAGGCACGCCGCCGGGGTGCAGGTCTGCGTAGTCCGTGCCCGTGAACCGTCCCGTCAGATCGGCCCGCACGTCGAAGTCGAAGGTCACCGCATCGTTCCCAGGCTGGGGAGGCGCCGTCCCAACCTGGCCGCGTCCGGTCACGCGGCCGGCCGGCGGGGGCGGCGATCCCGTGCAGCTCACCGCGAAGGTGGTCGTGGCCGTCGCGCCCGCGGGGACATTGACCGTGCGCGGGTTCGCCCCGCCCACGCTGCAGTTCGCCGCCACCCCCGTCAAGGCGATCGAGTGATCGCCCGACGGCCCCGTGAAGGTAACGCTGCCGCTCGTCGCAATCGGTTGGCTCGCCGCGCCCCCGTCCACCGAGACCGTATAGCCGTCGGGATCGGGATTCGAGCCCGTCGTGCTGGTCGTCACCGTGAGATTCCCGGTCGGGGGTGGGGTCGCGCTCGGCGTGCAGTTCCCCGCGACGCCCGATAGCACGACCGTGTGACTGCCCGCCGGGAGCCCGGTGAACGTCACGCTCCCGTTCGTCGGGATCGCGCGGTTGGTGCCGCCATCCAGCGTCAGCGTGTAGCCGTCGGGATCGAGATTCGAGCCGGTCGTACTGGTCGAGACGGCCAGGTCGCCCGTGGTCGGCTGCGCTGCGCAGCTTAGGGAGAAGCCGGTAGCTCCCACCAACCCCGCGATCAGTGAAACGGTGCGTGGGTTCGCCCCGCTCACGGTGCAGTTCTGCGCGACGCCGGAGAGGAGCACCGTGTGATCGCCTGCCGCAAGGCCGACGAAAGTAGCTACGCCGTTCGCGCCGATCGACTGACTGGGGCCGCCATCGACGGTGACGGTGTAGCCGTCGGGGTCGAGATTGGAGCCTGAGGTGCTGGTGGAGACGGCGAGCGTCGCGAGGCCCGGGAGGGGGAGGGGAAGGAGCGCGGCGTCGGGCTGAGGGCCCTGCGAGTCGTTACAGGCGGTCGCGACCAGCTGCGTCGCGGCTGCCGCCACCAATAGAGTCCGCCCGACGGCGCGCATCATAGCTCCTCCATCTCCGGGTTTCCTGAACGCTCAGATTCACGGAGTCGGTGGGCAAAACGCGGACCGCCTCCGCCACAGGCGCATGTGGGGCGCCGGTGCCACTGCGTTGCAGCGAATTTCTTGCAGCAGGTTGCGGCCGGTGCGCCGCAGCGGACAATCCGCGCAGCGGCCGCGCGGCAGGTGAGCGCTGACCCGTGGCACGGGTCACACGCTGGGTCAGCCGCGCAGTGCGGCGAACAGTCCGAGGACGGCGATCACGACGCCGAAGGCGATCTTCGCCGCGGCCGCCGTCGCGCGACCCACCACGGCACCCCACCCTGCCCGCACCGCCGTGGCGGGCGCGCGAGACAGCGAGTACTCGAACAGCGCCGCGCCGGCGAATGATCCGACAAACGCGCCGATCACGCTGCCGGCGATCGGCACGGGCACGCCCATCACGGCGCCCACGATCCCGCCGACGAGGGCGCCCCAAGCCGATCGGCGCGAGCCGCCGAACGTCCTCGCGAACCGAAATCCCAGCCACGCTTCGATGATCTCACCCAGGAATGCGAGGCCCACGACTGCGACGATGGTGGCGACGCCGACCGAGCGGAAATCCGTGAGCCAGCCGTAGCCGACGACGCCGGCCACCATGACCCACAGCCCGGGCAGGCCGAGGGGGACGAGCACGAGCCCGAGGATGCTGGAGACGCCGAGCAGCAGGACAGGAAGGGCGTGACTCATGCGTGCCGGAAACGTACACTATCGGCGTGACGATCCTCCGCTTGTCGCTCGCGCTGGTGGCGGCCCTCGGGGCCGGCGCGGTGAATGCCATCGCGGGAGGCGGGACGCTGCTCACGTTCCCGGCGATCGTGGCGCTCGGCGTGACGCCACTCGTGGCCAATGCGACGAGCACCGTGGCGCTCTGGCCGGGTTCGCTCGGCAGCATGTGGGGCTATCGAGCCGAGCTGGTCGGCGCGCGTCGCTGGGTGATCGGCTTCGCGGCGCCGAGTGTGGTCGGCGGCGCCCTGGGTGCGTGGCTGCTGCTCCATACCACGCCGGCGTCGTTCGCCCGGATCGTGCCGTTCCTCGTTCTGGGGGCGACAGTCCTGTTCCTGGTGCAGCGACCGCTCATGCGCCGGCTCACCGCGTACCGCGCCGTCGCAGAGGGGCCGAGCGCACGCTTTCTCGCGGCGCAATTCCTGGTCGCGGTGTATGGCGGCTATTTCGGGGCGGGAATCGGTATTCTCATGCTCGCCGCGCTGGGGTTCATGGGACTCACCAACATCCACCGCATGAACGGGCTCAAGAACTGGGGCGGGATGTGCATCAACGGCGTGGCGGTCGTCATATTCGCGGCCGGCGGCATCGTCCACTGGCCGATCGCGCTCACGATGGCGGCCGGCGGGGTGATCGGTGGCTACGCCGGCGCGCGCCTCGCCCAGCGCGTGGGCCAGGAGCGGGTGCGGGGCGCCATCGTCGTGATCGGCCTCGCGGCCTTCATCTGGCTTCTGTATCATCAATGATCATGGCCGACAAGAGTATGGAGCAGCTGCGCTCGCTCCTGAAGAGCTACGAGGAGCGCGCCGCCAAGTTGCAGGGCGACGTGAAGCCGACCCATGACGAGGGAGAAAGACGTCGGCGGGCGTGCGGCGATCGTCTCCGGACCGTCGTGCGCTCGGTGCTGGACCGGTTCATGGACGCGGTCAAGAACGCCGGGCACGACGCTGCCATCGAAGACGAGACGGCAACCGCGGGCGCGTATCCCACCGTGGCGCTCAGCTTCACGCCGCGTACCCCCGCGGGCACGGCGCTCGCCTCCACGCTGACGTTCAAGTGCGATCCCCGGCGCGGCGTGGCCGTGGCGCGGGACATCAAGCCATCCCCGACCAAGGGCCGGGCGGTCACGAGCAGCACGGACCGCATCGGGACGATGAAGGTGGAAGCCGTGTCGGTGGAGTGGGTCGAGACCAAGACGTTGAGCTTCATCGAGGCGGTGCTCAAGGTCAACTGAGCGTCTTGACCGGCTGCGGCTCCCTCCCTACAGTGGACCGTCCCCAACCCCCTGAGGCAACGATGGGCATGCGCTCCGGCGGGCTATCCGCCTTGCTGCTGTTGCTGGTGGCGACGGGCTGCGGCGGCGGGAGGCGCAGCGTCCTTGTGCCGCCGCGGCTCGACTTGCAACCCTACGGAAGGCTCGGCCTCGTCACATTCACGGTGGAGAACGCCAAGGGCTCGCTCCACGAGTTCGCGACGGAGCGGTTCTCCGAGGACATGCTGGCGGCGCAGCCCGGTATCGAGGTGCTCGAGCTCGGCACGCAGGACTCCTTAGTCCAGCGCGTGGGTGAGAAGGAGCTGGGGATCGCGGCAGCCCAGGAACTGGGCAAGCAGCGCGACGTCGCCGCCGTATTCGCGGGCCATCTCAAGGTCACGAATCCCAGGGGGACCGGGGGGCTGGCGGGGCTCGTGACCCCGCATCTCGAGGCTACCGTGAAGGTGGAGCTCGCCGTGCGGCTGCTCTCGACTCGCTCGGGAGCCACGCTGTGGCGCTCGAGCGCCTGGGCGACCGAGCGAGTCGGTCATGTCGCCCTGGTGGGTGGTCAGCTCGACTTCTCCGCCAAGGATCCCAAGGAGGCATACGGACCGCTGGTGAACACGCTCGTCCGCCTGGTGACGCAGGACATGCGCTCGACCTGGCAACAGTAGTGACCGGATAGACGCGAGATCAGGGCGCGCGCGCGATGTCTTCGAACTCGCGCGGCGACAGCTCGAGCAGTGCCGCGCCGACGTTCTCTTCCAGGTGCTGCACGCTCGAAGTTCCCGGGATGGGCAACATCACGGGGGAGCGCCCTAACAGCCACGCGAGCGCGACCTGGGCGGCCGTCGCGTGCACCCGCGCCGCCACCGTGGCCAGCATACGCCCCCGGCGCAGCACCGCCCCGGCACCCAGCGGGTTCCACGGCAAAAAGGCGATCGCCTCGCGCTCGCAGTAGGCCAGCACGCTCTCGTGCTGGCGATCGCTCGGGCTATAACGGTTCTGCACCGAGACGATCGGGACGATCCTGCGGGCGCGCTCGATCTCGGCGACCGACACTTCCGACAGGCCGATGTGGCGGATTTTCCCCTCTTCCTGCAGCCGCCGGAACGTGCCAAGTTGGTCCGCGAAGGGCACGGCGGCATCGATCCGGTGCAGCTGGTAGAGGTCGATGCGCTCGAGCCTGAGCCGGCGCAGGCTGCCGTCGCACGCGGCGCGAAGGTGCTCGGGTCGCCCGTTCGGCTTCCACTGGTCGGGCCCGGGACGCTCGAGGCCCGCCTTGGTCGCGATCACGAGCCCCTGCGGGTAGGGGTACAGCGCTTCGGCGATGAGCCGTTCGCTCACTTCGGGGCCGTAGGAGTCGGCCGTATCGATGAGGTTGACACCGAGCTCGACGGCGCGACGCAACACGGCGATCGCTTCGCGTGCGTCGCGCGGCTCGCCCCAGATGCCCCGGCCGGTGAGCCGCATGGCGCCGAAGCCGAGGCGGTGGACGGGCAGATCGCCGCCCACGAGGAAGGTGCCGCTCCTGGTGGCGGGACGGGTATCAACGCTGGCGTCGCCGGCACGTTGCGTTCCGAGGGAAGGCGTCATGCTGGGCCTAACACCCGCGAAGCATCGCTGGTTCCGCGCAAGACGACCCTCGAGCTGCGGCGCCGGCGCCACACATGCGCCAATGCGGCTCCCGCAACCTCTGCGGCGCGCCGCTTGCGGCTTTGGAGAGCCATGAAGCGCGCCGGGTTCACGCTCATCGAGCTCTTGACGGTCGTAGCGATCATCGGTCTCCTGGCCGTGATCGCGATTCCAAAGTTGACCAACCTGAAAGGGCGGGCGCAAGTCGCCGCCATGAAGTCCGATCTGCGGAATCTGGTGACGCTCGAGGAGAACTACTACGCCCAGAACCTGAAGTACGCGGCCGACCTGGGCAACGCCTACACGGTGTCGGCCGGGAACGCCAAACCGACCATCACGTTGACCGGCGACGGCTGGACCGCAACGATCACGAGCCCCAGCGCGGAGCAGATATGCGCGGTGTTCATAGGCTCGACGCCCATCACCCCCGCGACCAAGGAAGGCGCGCCCGCGTGCGAGAAGAGTGGGACCGTGACGGTCACGCAATGAGGTGGCAGCGCATCGCCACGATGGACCTACGCTGAGGCCGGAGCCTGGGCTCGCTCTCTCAGCACCCGCCGGAGGATTTTGCCCGAGGGTGACCTGGGAATGACGTCGATGACTTCGACCGCGCGGATCTTCTTATAGGGCGCGACGCGCTCGGCCACGTACGCCATCAGGTCCGCCGCCGACACGTCGCTCCGCAGCACCACGAAGGCCTTCGGCACCTCGCCGCACTCACGGTCCGCCAGCGGAACGACCGCCGCGTCGGCCACCGCGGGGTGGCCCCGCAGCACGGCCTCCAGCTCCGCCGGCGGCACCTGGAAGCCCTTGTACTTGATCAGCTCCTTCAAGCGATCGACGATCGTGAAGTAGCCCTCCCGATCCACGCGCCCGATATCTCCCGTGCGCAGCCACCCGTCGCCGTCGAGTGTGGTCGCCGTGGCCTCCGGGTTGTTCAGGTATCCGCGCATCACTTGCGGGCCGCGTATCAGGAGCTCCCCGTCTTCACCCTGCCCCAACTCCCTGCCGGTCCCCGTGTCCACGATCCGGCACTCGGTATTCGGCAGCAGCTCGCCGACCGTTCCGGGCTTGCACCTCCCGGGCTCTTCCGAATTTGCGTGTGTGACCGGGCTCGCTTCCGTCAGGCCGTAACCCTGACCGAACCCGCACCCCACGCGTCGGGCGCACGCGGTTTCGAGCTCGGCGTCGAGGGGCGCCGCGCCGGACATCATCGCCCGCACGCTCGACAGATCGTACCCGGCCACGGCCGGATGCCTGGCCAGTGCGAGCACGAGCGGCGGCACCACGAACGCCCGGGTGATCCGATGCTGTTGCAAGGTGGCGAGGAACGGCTCCAGCTCGAACTTGGGCATCGTGACGAGCGTGGCGCCACGCCACAATGCCAGGTTCAACACCACCTGCATCCCGTAGATGTGAAAGAACGGCAGCACGGCGATGATACGATCCTGCTCCGCCACATGCAGCGCGCAGGCCGTTTGGAGCAGGTTGGCCACGAGATTGCGATGCGTGAGCATCACACCCTTGGGGAGTCCCGTGGTGCCGCTCGAGTACGGCAGCACGGCGAGGTCCTGCGCGGGGTCCATCCGGCTCGGGAGGGCGGGCTCGCGGCTCTCGAGCAGGGCCGTGAAGGCCGTGGCGCCTGGCGCACTTCCCAGGACGAAGACTTCCCGGATCCCCGCCTGCCGCGCCGCCGGCGCGGCCCGATCCATGAACTGCGGCACGGTGACCAGGAACAGGGCGTGGGCGTCCCGCAGCTGGTACGCGGCGTCCTGCACGGTGCAGAGGGAGTTGACCGTCGTCACCACGCCGGCGGCGGCAAGCGTGCCGTGGAAGGCGAGCGCGAACTCGGGGCAGTTGGGCATGAACAGGCCGAGCACGTCGCCCTTGCGGAACCCCCGCGCGGCGAGACCCGCGGCCACGCGGTCGACCCCCGCCCCGAGCTGTCCGTAGGTCAGCGTCCGCCCGCACGCCCCGTCGATCAGCGCGGGCTTGTCACCGAGCTCGGGGGCCCGCGCAAGGACGAAGCGATGCACGGGGACGTCCGGCACCGGCACGTCGGGATAGGGGCTCCGAAAGATCACGCCGCCCTCAATCGAGGGGTGAGCGACACTACCGCGCGGACTGGCGCCCGTCAACCTCGCGCCGATGGAGCTCTCGTACCGTCTCGATCGTATCCGACTGGTCTGCGCCTTTGTCCGGGCGGTAGCGGACGACGCGCGCGAAGCGCAGGGCAAGGCCGCCCGGGTACGTGGGGCTCGCCTGGATGCCGTTGAAGGCGACCTCCACCACGAGCTCGGGCCGCACATACACCACGTGCGTCTCGCGCCTGGTCTCGAGCTCGAGCAGCTTCGCCGTCTGCCACTCGAGCATCTCGTCCGTCATCCCCTTGAAGGTCTTCCCCAGCATCACGAAGCCGGCGGTGTCCGGGTCGCGTGCGCCAAGGTGGAGGTTCGAGAGCCGGCCGTGGCGGCGGCCGTGGCCCCATTCGGCGGCGAGCACGACGAGGTCGAGCGTGTGGACAGGCTTCAGCTTGAGCCAGGCAGCGCCGCGTGCGCCGGCATCATAGGGCGCGCCGAGAGACTTGGCCATCAGCCCTTCCTGTCCGGCCGCGATTGCTTGCTCGAAGAACGCCGCGGCTTCGCCCGCGTCCGACGTCACGATGCGGGGCACGCGCTGCTCCTCCGGGACGGCCCCAGCGAGGACGGCGAACCGCCTGGCGTAGGGCTCATCCACGAGGGGCGCGCCGTCGGCGTACAGGATATCAAAGAAGAAGGACGCGAGCGGCAGCTCGGTGCGCAGCGGCTCGACCTCGAGCTTTCGTCCGAAGCGGCGCATCGTCACCTGGAATGGCAGCGGCGTCCCGTTGGGTCGCAGCGCGATCGCTTCACCGTCGAGGATGACGTCGTGGAGCGGCAGCCGGCGGACCGCCTCCACCACTTCCGGAACCGCCTGCGTGACGTCGTTCAGCTGACGGGAGAACACCCGCACCCGGTCGCCCGCCTTGTGGACCTGGATCCGCGCGCCGTCGAGCTTGTACTCGAACGCGGCCCTCCCCTCCCCCTCCCCCTCCCCCAGGCGCGTCAGCGCGTCCCGTACATCATCCGCCGCCTGCGCGAGCATCGGTTGGAGCGGGCGGAACAGCTCCACGCCAAACCTCGTGAGGCCGGCGGCCCCTGCGGTGAGGGCGGCGTGTCCCACGCGACCCAGATCGCCGGCGAGCATCGTCGCCCGGCGGACCGCCTCGGCTTCGAGCCCTGCCGCACGTGCGACCGCCTCGGTCACGAGGCCTTCGAGCGCCCCCTGACGCAGCTCGCCCATGACCAAGTGGAGTAGAAATTCCTGCTCCGCGGCGGTCGCACGGGCGAACAGCTCGCCCAGCAGCCGTTCCTTCGTCTCCGCCGAGCCCTTCCCCGTGGTATTCGCGAGGCGTTGGAGCGTCGCGTCGACGGCGGCCAGCTCGAGGGTCGGTGCGTCGGCTGCATGCGGAGGCTTCGCGGCCCGGAGGGTGGTGTAGCCGATCCCGATCCGCCCCTGACGGGGTGAGCCCGACAGGAAGGCGATCGCGGTCTCGATTTCTTCGGGGCCCGCGCGCTTCAGGAGAGCGGCGACGAGGTCGATCTTCGCGAGCCGGCCGCTGGTTTCGGCGACGCGGCGCGAGGTCTGGACGAGGTCATGGAACCGCACGTGGTCCTCACCGGAAACGCGCTAGAGCACGACATCGCCGCCGGGGTCGGTGCCGCGCAGCCGCTCGAGCCGGTCGCGGGCCTCTTGCAGCCGTCGCTCGCGCTCGGCGTCATCGATGGTCGCGCTCGACCAGTCGGGCTTGCCGTCGGCGTCGAGTCGGACCCGCAGCACGACGCCCTCCCGCACCTTCACCGGCAGCGTCTTCTTGAGCACATCGAGCCCGACGCCGTCGTCGCCGACCAGCACGGCGACTGCTCGCTCCAGCCGGTCAACCGAATAGAACACTTCCCGCTCGCTCATCCGCTCATCGCCTCTCGTCCTGGGCGCGCGGCCCGCCCGGGCCCGAGTACTCGTTGAGAACGATATAGCTGCCGTCGCGCTTGGCTTCAACGATCACCGCCCCGTCCCGGTCGGTGCGGTACACCCGCGCGCCGGCTCTCTCCCACTCCTCGATGACCTGCGACGATGGGTGTCCGTACGAGTTTCCTGTCCCGACCGAAATCACCGCTACCTGCGGGCGCGTCGCTTGCACCCACGCGGCCGTGGTGCCGTTGCGACTGCCGTGGTGGGCGACCTTCACGACCGTCACTCGCGGGACGGAGTCGTGCTGGAGCCAGTAGCCGAGCTCGGCCTGCTCCGAATCCCCGGTGAGGAGCGCCCGGAACTCCCCGTACTCGAGCAGGATCCCCACGGACCCGTTGTTCTGATCGACTTGCCGAGACGGTGGCGGCAGAACTCTCAGCCTGGCGGAGCCCACGGTGACGGTCCGCGTCGTCGCGTAGAGGTATTGCGCTCCGCTCGCAGCCAACGCCCGCAATGTGTTTTGGTACGTGGCGGTCGTGTGGGGAATGCCGTTGTCCAGGTAGGCGCGCACCACTGTCGAGGCGATCGCGGCCGCCATCCCGCCGATGTGATCGGTGTGATTGTGCGAGGCGACGATCAGGTCGAGGGTGTCGTAGTGATGTGACTGCAGGTAGGGAACGACGGGGGACGCGCCAGCGCCCGCGTCGATCAAGACCCTCTTCCCTTCAGGTGTGACGATGAGCGCTGCATCGCCCTGGCCGACGTCGAAGAAGCGCAGCTCCAGCGTCTGCGCGTGGAGCGGATGAGACAGCAGGAGGCCGCCGAGGACGACGGCGGCCAACCGACGCAGAGTGAACCGGCGCTTCAAGGTGCGAGGATCTTCCGGAGGTTCGAGAGGATCGCCTCGAGCTGGCTGTTCACCCGGCGCTTCTCGAACAGCCGGCCGCGCAGCCAGGCGATGACCGACCGGGGGGCCCACACGTCTCGCACCGTCACCGCGGTCGATTGGGCCGACGGGTCGAGCCGAAAGAACGTCTTCCAACCGTTCCGCTCACCGCGCTCCACCCACCCGAAGGTCGTCGGCGGCGTGAAGTCCACGACCTCGAATTCGGTCATGCGCTGGCCGAACCGCACCTTGAACCGCACGCCCTTCC
>Ga0209237_1000984_pt1 | contig 16639 bp, 17 predicted proteins | sample GraSoi013_1_40cm_2_FD_185820 | JGI IMG/M metagenome (GOLD analysis project Ga0209237, IMG submission 185820) | Grasslands soil microbial communities from the Angelo Coastal Reserve, California, USA - Sample 10_02_2013_1_40cm (SPAdes) (version 2) | ecosystem: Environmental > Terrestrial > Soil >... | reverse complement strand
TAGAGCTTGCCGTCCTTGACGAGCCGGGGGCGCTGAAGTCGGCCGCAGGTCGGACAGATCAGGAAGATGGCCGGTCCTTCTTCAAGCCTGACCATATGGACCTTGGAGTCCGGCTTGATCGGAATGGGGAGCGTGCAGAACTCGCACAGAATGGGCGCGGAAGAGACAAAAAGGTCGAACATAGAAGGAAGGCTAGGCCTCCTCATCCCCGTTGTCAATGAAGCACGGCGGTTGACCCGCATTGAGGGTTATGCTACGTTTTCCGCTTGTATTGAGGCCACGGTGCGCACGCGTCGGGGTTAAGCTTGGGAGGACGAGGGCATGGCGAAGATTGACGCGTTTTTTAAATTGATGTTCGACCAGGGGGCATCGGACCTCCACGTGGTGTCCGGACAGCAGCCGATTCTCCGTCTTCACGGGGATATGGAGAGGGTCAAGTACAAGATGTTGGAGGATGGCGAGCTGAAGGCCATGCTCTATGAGATCGCCCCCGAGCTCAAGATCAAACAGTACGAAGAGACCGGCGACGTAGACTTCGGGTATGAGATTCCTGGCGTGGCGCGCTTCCGGTGCAATTTTTTCAACCAGAAGTACGGATGCGGGGCGGTGTTCCGGCAGATCCCCACCAAGGTGAACACGGCGGACGATCTGGGGCTTCCGCCCCTCCTGAAGCGGGCTGCAATGCTGCACAAAGGACTGGTCCTGTTCACGGGGCCGACGGGCAGCGGCAAGTCCACTTCGCTGGCCGCGATTATCGACCATGCCAACAAGCACCGCAAAGACCACATCATCACCGTCGAGGACCCGATCGAGTTCGTGCACCAGAGCCAAGGCTGTCTGGTGAACCACCGTGAGGTGGGGATGCACACCAAGTCGTTTGCGGCGGCCCTGCGGGGGGCGTTGCGCGAGGACCCCAATATCATTCTGGTCGGCGAGATGCGGGACCTCGAGACGATCCGACTGGCGATCGAAGCGGCCGAGACCGGGCACCTGGTCTTGAGCACGTTGCACACGACCAACGCCGCCAAGACCGTGGACCGGATCATCGAAGTGTTCCCGCACGAGGAACAGGGGCAGATCCGTAGCGCATTGTCCACGAGCCTCAAGCTGGTCGTGGCGCAGACCCTCCTCAAACGCGTTGATAAGAAGGGCCGGTGCCCGGCGCTCGAGATCATGGTGGTCACGCCGGCCATTGCCAACCTGATCCGGGAGAGCAAGACCTTCCAGATCCCCTCGGCTATCCAGGTGGGCAAACAATTCGGGATGCAGACCCTCGACGATGCGATCATGGAGGTGCTTCAGAAGAAGTGGGTCAGCGCAGAGGAAGCCTACTCGAATTGCATTGATAGGGCGAAGTTCCGGCCGTTCCTGAAGAGCGCGCCGGATGAGTTGGGCGGGTAATGCAAGCGCACTGGAGGTATTGAGTATCCCGGCATGTTTGATCGTTTCACCCATTGCAATTTAGGAGCAATGGGTACCCGGGGTCCAGCTAGCTTGGAGGGGAGGGTGTCATGAGAAAAGCCCAGATAGATACGGTGATGGCCGCGATGCTCGATTCGCACGACCTCGTGTCGGACCTGAACCTCTCGGTGGACCGCCCGCTGCAGGTGGAATCGGCCGGCGAGTTGGTCCCGGTAAAGTTCACCCCGCCCATCGAGAACCTAACCCCCTTTCAGACCGAGATCTTCGCGCTCAATCTCATGCACAACGACCGCCGGCTGAGCCAGATGCTCCTGCAGCAGGGGTCCTGCGACAGTTCGTACTTCCTGCCCGGGAAGGCCCGGTTCCGCGTCAACATCTTCTCCCAGCGGGGAAACTATTCGGTCGTCATGCGGAAACTGGAGACCCTGATCCCGTCCATCGACGATCTCAAGTTGCCGGACGCATTCCGGAAGATGACCAAGGAGAAGAACGGCCTGATCCTGGTGACGGGCGCCACCGGCACCGGAAAAACCACCTCGCTGGCCGCGCTGCTGCGGGATTTCAACGAGAGCAAGTCCATCCACGTCGTCACCCTGGAGGACCCGGTCGAGTTCGTCCATCCCAACATCAAGGCGACCTTCAACCAACGGGAGCTGGGCGGCGACTTCGACACCTTCGCCAACGGCCTTCGCGCCGCGCTCCGTCAGGCGCCGAAGGTCATCCTCGTCGGCGAGATGCGCGACCGCGAGACGGCCGAGCTGTGCATGAAGGCGTCCGAGACCGGCCACCTCGTGCTGAGCACCGTGCACACGGTGGACGCTGGCCAGACCATCAACCGCATCATCGGGATGTTCGATCCAGAGGAGGAGAAGCAGATCCGCCAGCGCCTCGCGGACTCGGTCCGCTGGATCGTCGGCCAGCGGCTGCTGCCCAAGGTGGGAGGAGGACGCATCGCCATCCACGACATCCTCGGCAACAATATCCGGACCCACGAATCCATTCTGATGGGCGAGAGCGAAGGGAAGACCTTCTACGAGATCCAGGAAGCCAGCGCTCCCTTCGGCATGCAGACCTTCGATCAGGCGCTCATCAAAGCCTATTCTGAGGGAGTGATCACGCAGGAGACTGCCGAGCTGTACGCGACCCGGAAGGCGGTCGTGCAACGCGGCCTCGACAAGGTCAAGCAGTCCCGCGGCCAGAAGACGACCGACATCGAAGGGCTGACTCTGGACTCCGGCTACGCCAAAACGGTGAAGAAGAAGTAGGCCGATGGAACTCATCTGCACGTCCTGCTCGACCAAGCTTGCGATTCCGGACGCGAAGGTCCCGAAGAACGCCGTCTTCAGGGTCACCTGTCCCAAGTGCCAGACCAAGGTCCGGGTCAGCACCATGCCTGAGCAGGCCGCCCCGAGGGCCGGAGGCGCGCCGACAGCGCCCCTACGCACTCGGCCTGCTCCGCCGCCTCCGCCTCAGGAACCCGAAGAGCCCATGGAGGAGTTCGATTCCTCTGACATCAAGGATGAGGGGTTGGCCTCCTCGCCGGAGGAAGACGAGTTCGTGGAGGACCGCAAGCTGGCCATGGTCTGCATCGATTCGGCGCCCCAGCGGGCAACGGTGAAGACCGCCCTCGACGGGCTGGGCTACACCGTGCACATTCCCCTCAAGCCGGAGGACGCCGTCCAGCGGATTCGGGCGAACCGCTATGAGCTGGTGATCATCCACGAAGGTTACGGGGGATCGGCGGAGAGCAATCTGGTGCTCCAGACCATCCAGCCGCTGACGATGCCGCTGAGGCGACACATGTGCGTGGGGCTGGTCGGCGACCAGTTCCGCACCTTCGACAACCTGATGGCCTTCGCCAAGAGCGTCAACTTCGTAGTCGCGGACCGGGAATTGTCCAAGATCAGGGGGATCGTCCGCCAGGCCGTGGCGGAGAACGACCAGTTCTACCGCGTCTTCCGGGAATCGCTGCGGGACGCAGGCAAGATGTAGAGCGCCATAACGCCAAGTCGTGCTATTCTCATAGCCTCTCATATAGACAACAGGGAGAAACGAGCGTGAAACTGGCGCTGGTCAGCGTGTCGGACAAGTCCGGGATCCTCGAATTCGCCAAGGGATTGAAGGAGCTGGGGTACGAGATTCTCTCCACCGGCGGGACCGCCAAGACGCTCCGGGAGGCCGGGATCGCGGTCACCGACGTGGCCGCCTATACCGGCTCGCCGGAGATTCTGGACGGGCGGGTCAAGACGCTCCATCCCAAGATCCATGGGGGGCTGCTGGGCCGCCGCCACGACCCTACGCATGTCGCTGAGATGGAGCGCCACGGGATCGGGCCGATCGACGTGGTGGTGGTCAACCTGTATCCCTTCGAAGCGACGATCACCAAGCCGGGCTGCACGTTCGACGAGGCGATCGAGCACATCGACATCGGCGGGCCGTCCATGCTGCGATCGGCCGCGAAAAACCACGCGGACGTGACGGTCGTGGTGGACCCGGCGGATTACGGGCCTGTGCTGGAAGCGTTGCGCGCCGGCGGCGTGTCGCCGGCGATGCGCCGGGAGCTGGCCCGCAAGGTCTTTCACCACACCTCTCGGTACGACGGCATGATAGCCGGCTATCTCGAGCAGCAGGGCGCGCCTGGGCCGGTGCGGTTCCCGTCCCTGCTCACCCTACAGTTCGAGAAGGTGCAGAGCCTCCGCTACGGCGAGAACCCGCACCAGCATGGAGCCTTCTACCGCGATTTCGGGAGCAGCGAGCCGGGCGTGGCGAAGGCGCGGCAACTCCACGGCAAGGAGATGTCCTACAACAACTTCCTCGACGCCAATGCCGCGCTGGAGCTCGCCAAGGAATATGGGGCCGCGCCCCTTCCCGTGGCGGTCATCGTCAAGCACAGCAACCCCTGCGGGGTGGCCGTCGGGCCCACGCTGCGCGACTCCTACGTCGGGGCGCGTGAGACCGATCCGCTCTCCGCCTTTGGCGGCGTCATCGCGTTCAATGGGCGCGTGGACCTCGCTACCGCCAAGGAGATCACCGCAACGTTTGTGGAAGTGGTCGTGGCGCCCGACTTCGATGAGGACGCCCTGGCCGAGCTGAAACGGAAGAAGGATCTGCGCCTGCTGGCGGTGGGCGAACTCCGCACCGATATGCGCACGGGACCTGACCTGCTCGATCTCAAGAAGATCGTCGGCGGGCTGATCCTGCAGGACCGGGACCTTGGCGCGATCGCGGACGTGCGGGCGCTGAAAGTGGCCTCGCAGCGGGCGCCCACCGATGAAGAATACGCCGCGTTCGCCTTTGCCTGGATGGTCTGCAAGCACGTCAAGTCTAACGCCATCGTGTTTGCCCGGCGCGACCGGACGGTCGGGATCGGCGCGGGGCAGATGAGCCGCGTGGATTCGGTGAAGCTGGCGACCCTGAAGGCAGGCTCCTCGCTGAAAGGCTGCGTCATGGCCTCGGACGCCTTCTTCCCGTTCCGCGACGGCATCGACGCCGCCGCCCAGGCGGGCATCACGGCCGTCATCCAGCCGGGCGGCTCCATCCGCGATGAGGAAGTGATCAAGGCCGTGGACGAGCACCAGATGGCCATGGTGCTCACGGGCATGCGTCACTTCCGCCATTAGCAGGAGGTTGAAAAAAGCCTCCAGCTTCGTTGGGGCACCCATTGCTCTTCTGATGCAATGGGTCTTCCGTGAAGAGGCTCAACGTACGATTCACCCGTTGCATCCTACAGAGCAACGGGTCCCCGGTACGCCTCGCCTCTTCGCTCGCTGCGGCCTTGCCGGATGACTTTTTTGAACCTCCTGTTCCCAATCTCTTTCATGACGATGTCTCTATGAAGGTGTTGGTTGTCGGCGGAGGCGGGCGGGAGCATGCGCTTGCCTGGAAGGTCGCCCAGAGCTCGCGGGTGACAAAGCTCTACTGCGCGCCAGGCAATCCGGGGATCGCTCGAATCGCCGAGTGCGTGCCGCTGGCGGCTGACGATCTGGCCGGCTTGCGTGACTTCGCCCGCAGTCAGCGGATCGACCTCACGGTCATCGGGCCCGAAGCGCCCCTGGCCGCCGGCATCGTGGATGAGTTCCGCAAGGACAAGCTGCCCATCTTCGGTCCGCACAAGGCGGCTGCCCGCATCGAGGCAAGCAAGGCGTTCTCCAAAGACCTGATGGTCCGGTTGGGCATCCCCACCGCCGGCGCGCAGACGTTCACGGCGGTCGGCCCGGCCCTCAACTACCTCGAGCAGCGCGACATGCCAATCGTGGTCAAGGCCGATGGGCTGGCGCAGGGGAAGGGGGTGATCGTCGCCGGCACCCGCGCTGAGGCCAGGGACGCGGTCCGTGCCATGCTGGAGCGCAAAGCGTTCGGCGAGGCCGGATCGCAGGTGGTGATCGAGGAGTTTCTCGACGGCGAGGAACTGACGGTGATGGCTTTCACGGACGGCAAGACCGTCGTACCCCTCTTGCCGGCGCAGGACCACAAGCGGGCGGGGGACGGCGACACCGGGCCCAACACGGGGGGCATGGGCGCCTACGCGCCGGCGCCCATTGCCACCCGCGATCTCGTCGATCGGGTCCGGCGTACCATCCTGGAGCCGATCGTCGAAGGCCTCTCCCGGCTCGGCAGTCCCTTTCACGGCGTGCTCTACGCGGGGCTGATGATCGTGCGCGGGGAATTGAAAGTATTGGAGTTCAACGCGCGCCTGGGTGATCCGGAAGCCCAGGTCGTGTTGCCCCTGTTGAAGACCGACCTGGTGGAGATCCTGACGGCGGTGGCGGAGCACCGGCTGGACCGACTCACGGTCGACTGGCACGATCGCGCGGCGGTCTGCGTGGTGCTGGCCGCGCCTGGCTATCCCGGCTCGCCGACGAAGGGCCTCCCGATCCACGGCCTCGCAGAGACGGAAGGGCAAGTCGATCTCCTCGTCTTCCACGCCGGGACCGCCAGCACACCCAGCGGCGTCGTGACCGCCGGCGGCCGGGTGCTGGGGGTCACTGGCCTCGGGGACACCTTCACGGCCGCTCGCGGGCGGGCGTATGAAGGTGTGCGCCGGATCCGCTTCGACGGGATGCACTACCGTTCCGATATCGGCGCACGCGCCCTGAGTAAACGGTGATGGCACGAGCCATGGTATAATGCCGCACGTATGGGGATGACCATCCAGAGTCGCCGTATCTCCAAGTCCTCGCTCCGGGAAGCCGGCGAAGTGGTCCGGGGCGGCGGCGTCATCGCGTTTCCCACGGAAACCTTCTATGGGCTAGGCGTTGATCCCTTCAATGTCCCGGCCGTCCAGCGTCTGTACGACCTGAAGGGCCGGTCCCCGCAGACGAGCCCCATCCTCGTGCTCATCCGCTCCCGCCGCGAGTTGCGGGCTCTGGTCTCGGAGATCACACCCGCCGCCGAGCGGCTGATGCAGGCCTGCTGGCCGGGCCCGCTGACGCTCGTCTTCCGAGCCGCGGAGGCGGTGCCCTCGGTGCTCACCGCGGGGACGGGCACCATCGGAGTCCGGCTCTCGGCGTATCCTGATGTGCAGCGGGTACTGGAAATGATGGGTGGCCCCCTGACCGGCACCAGCGCGAATCGCACCGGGCAGCCGCCGGCGACCACGGCGGAAGAGGTGGAGCGCGCCTTCGGGGCCGATGTCGATCTGATCGTCAACGGCGGCCCGACGCCCGGCGGGCTCCCCACTACGGTGGTGGATACGACCGTGAGCCCCCCGCGGCTCATTCGCGAGGGGTGCGTGTCGCAGGCCGCGCTGCGCGCGGTCCTTCCCGCCTGGACGGCCTGATCGTGCTGGCGACGCTCCGCGCCCTCAACAACCAGCTCTTCCACCGGCTCCGTCTGACCACCAAGCTGGTCATCATGCTGCTCGCGCTCCTGGTGTTGTCGCTCGCCGCATCAATCCTCCTCTCTTATCTGTCCCAACAGGCGCTGGTTCAGGAGATGGAAGAGAGCATCAACGAACTGTCCAACGCCACGGCCGTCAGCGTGGAGCAGTTGTCCGGCGAGCCGGACCCAGCCACCTTCCAGAAGCTGATGGCCCGCTTGGGGAAGAAAGGGGTGAAAGAGATCAAGCTGCTGGACGTGGAGAAGAAGGAGGTCATGGTCAGCACGAGGTCCACGCCGCCGTCGGGCCGCAAGATGGAGAGCACGGTGACCAAAGGGGGGCAGCGCGAATACAACGTGACGGCCCCGCTGGTGGACGGCAACGAGGTGCTCGGGTACATCCACGTGACGTACACCTTGGACGATGTGGCGCAGACGACCAAGGCGTCGTTGTACAAGCGGGTGGCCGTCACGGTGGTGATCTTTTCGCTCGGCATTCTGGTCTCGCTCTACCTCGCGCGGAAATATACGCAGCCGCTCCATGATGTGGTCACGGCAGCCAAGCACGTGGCCGCCGGCGATCTCACCAAGACCATCGAGGTCGAGGGCGAGGACGAGATCGCGGAGCTGACGCGCAGCTTCAACGAGATGGTGGAAAAGCTCCGCCAGCACCGCGAACTGGAAGAACGCCTCCGGGAGGCCGAACGCTTGTCCGCCGTGGGCAAGCTGGCGTCCGGCATCGCCCACGAGATCCGGAATCCCTTGAACTTCATGAATCTCAGCATCGACCACATCCGGACCCGGCTGGGCAGCGGGCGGCCCGAAGGTGCCGCCGAGGTGCTGGCGCTGATCTCCAATATCAAAGCCGAGATCCACCGGTTGAACGGCATGATCGAGAATTTCCTCACGGTCGGGAAGCCGCTGGCGCTCAACAAGAGCGACGTGGACCTGGTGGCGCTGATCCGGGAAGTGGTCAGCCTCGCGCACCAGAAGGCCGTCGAGCAGGGGATCGCCATCGAGGTGTCGGAAGCGACCACCATCCCGCGGCTGCAAGCCGATCCGGTGCAGATCAAAACCTGCCTCATGAACGTCGTGCTGAACGCCATTCAGGCGATGCCCGCCGGCGGGCGCTTGCGCGTCACCACCCGGCATTGCGCCGAGGCGAGGAGCGAGGGGCACACGCCTGAGCCCAACGGGACTGTCGAAGTCATCATCTCGGATACCGGCACCGGCATCAGCGAGGAAGACCTCAACCGCATCTTCAATCCGTATTTCACGACCAAGAAGCTGGGGATCGGCCTGGGGCTGGCGATCACCAAGAAGATCGTGGAGGAGCATCGGGGCCAGATCAGCGTCCGCAGCCGCCCGAATGAGGGCACCGACGTGGTCATCAGCCTGCCGGTGGAACGCGCCGAGGTGGCGGCATGATCACGGCTGGCCACGTTCTGGTCGTGGATGACGAGAAGGCCCAGCGGGACATCCTGACGGTGATCCTGGAAGGGGAGGGGTACACGGTCGAGACTGCATCCAACGTCTCACAGGCCCTCTCCGCGTACCGGAACCACCGGGCGGACGTCGTCCTGACCGACCTCTCAATGCCCGAGCGCGACGGCCTGGCGTTGCTGGAGGAGCTCATCAAACTGGATCCCGAGGCGCTCGTCATCCTGGTCACGGCCTATGGGACGATCGGCTCCGCGGTCCAGGCAATGAAGAAGGGCGCCTTCGATTACCTCGCCAAGCCGGTGGACCGGGAAGAGCTGCTGATCACGATCGCGCGCGCCTTCGAACGACTGCACCTCGTCAAGGAGAACCGGCGGCTCCAACAACAGCTCCTCGACACGTTCAGAATCGAGAATATCATCGGTCACCATCCATCGATGGAGGAGGTCTCTCGCACCATTAAGAAGGTGGCCCCCAGCCAGGCGACCGTCCTCATCACGGGCGAGAGCGGCACTGGCAAGGAGCTCGTCGCGCGGGCCCTGCACGCGCATAGCCCCCGCGCGCACCGTCCGTTTCGGGCGCTCAACTGCGCGGCCGTGCCTGAAACCCTGATCGAGAGCGAGCTGTTCGGGCATGAAAAAGGCGCCTTCACGGGGGCCCAGGCGCGACAGATCGGCCTCTTCGAGGCTGTGGACCAGGGCACTCTGTTCCTGGATGAGATCGGCGATCTGAGTCTTCCCCTTCAGGCGAAGTTGCTGCGCGTGCTCCAGGAGAGGGAAATCCGCCGGATCGGCGGACGGGAAGACATCAAGGTAGACGTTCGGGTGGTGGCGGCCACGAACCGCAAACTGGCGACAGCCATCAAGCAGGGAACCTTTCGGGAAGACCTCTATTACCGGCTCAACGTGGTCTCGATCCACGTGCCTGCGCTGCGGGAGCGGGCCGCGGACATTCCGGAGCTGGTCGGCCATTTCCTGAAGAAGTACGCCGCCGCCTCGGGCAAGGCCGTCAAGGGCGTGACGAACGAAGCGTCGCGCCTGCTGATGGACTACCCGTGGCCCGGCAACGTGCGGGAGCTGGAATCGGTCATCGAACGCGCTGTCCTGCTGTGCGATGCCGAGCGGATCGATGTCAGCGACCTCCCGGCAGGGGTGCGGTCGCGCGTGACTCCGCTCGCCCAAGCCGATTTCGAGCTGCCGACCGAGGGCTTTTCGCTCGAGGGGTTCGAACGCAAGCTTCTCGAGACAGCGATGGCGCGGAGCAACGGGGTGATCGCCAAGGCGGCGAAGATGCTGGGCTTGACCTACAAGACGATGCAGTACCGACTGGAGAAGTTTCAGATCGGACGCGGGGCGACAGCGGGACGGGAGGCGTCGCCTGAGGTGTCCGAAGAGCAGGGGTCTCGGCTGTGACCGGCGTACGGAGCGCCAACGTAGAGGAGGGACGAATGAGCGACATAGCACGGGTAGTCGGAGCGATCGCGCTGGCGGGATGCCTGATCGGGTTGAGCGGGTGCGACTGGTGGCCGCCGGCTTTGCAACAGCAGATTGGGGAACTGGACGCGAAGGTCAAAGCCGTGGAAGCGGAAAAGAGCGCCGTGCTCAAGAAGATGGCGGATGTGTCCCAAGCGGCTGAGGACTGCAGGGTCAAATCTGATCAGATGGCGAAATCCCAGGCTGACCTCAAGGCTCGGGTGGATCAGCTTCAGACGGCGCTGGCGGACGCCCAGGCCAAATTGAAGAGTAAAGGCAAGGCGGTCAGAAGCAAGAACAAGAGATAGAACCGGGCTTGCGTACGAGGATTAGGAACCGGAACCAGACGAGCCCGTCGTCTTAGGAGGGCTCGAGCCGGTCTCGGGAGGGGACGAGGATGAAGGGCCGGCCGTGCTCTCGGACTTCCCTTTCTCCGCCGGCGGCTTCATCTTGTTCGAGTAGTCCGTGACGTACCAGCCGGCTCCCTTGAACGAGATGGCCGGCGCGGAGATAAGCCGGGACACCGGCAGCGCGCACACTTGGCACGTGGTGAGCGGAGGGTCGCTCACCTTCTGCTTGACTTCAAAGCGGTGCCCCGCCTCGCATCCGTATTCGTAGAGCGGCATTATGCTAATTCTCTAAGTCCTGTCCCCGCCACCGTCAACCCCCCGGCCCACGGGCGATCACTTCAGCCGACGGATGGCCTCCTCGATGCGGTTCAGTCCCTCGACGATTTTCGGCATGCTCGTGGCGTAGGAGATGCGCACATGCTCCGGGGCGCCAAAGGCCTCACCAGGGACCATGACGGTCCGGGCCTCTTGTAAGAGATAGGCCGCCAGCGCGGTCGCGGAGGTGAGCGGACCCTCGGGCCCCCGCCGGCCGATCAGCCGGCCGACGTGCGGGAAGGCGTAGAACGCGCCGTTCGGCATCGCGCAGGTCACGCCTGGGATCTTGTTCAATCGTTCCACCATGACCCGCCGCCGCTGGTCGAACTCCGCGACCATCTCCTTGATGAACGCCTCGCCCTGGTTCAGCGCCGCGACCGCAGCCTTCTGGGCGATGGACGTGGGGTTGGACGTGCTCTGGCTCTGCACCGTCGTCATGGCGGTGATCAGGTCTTTCGGCCCCGCGGCATAGCCGATCCGCCACCCGGTCATCGCGTAGGCCTTGGACACGCCGTTCACCACGACGGTGCGGCCCTGGACCTCGGGCCCCAGCGAGGCGATGCTCACGTGCGTGAGCCCGTCGTACAGCAGTTTCTCGTAGATCTCGTCCGAGATGATGAGCAGGTCGTGGCGGAGCGCGACCGCGGCGATGCCTTCGAGCGTCCGGCGGTCGTAGACCGAGCCGGTCGGGTTGCCCGGAGTGTTGACCACGACGGCCTTCGTGCGGGGCGTCACGTGCCGCGCCAGGAGTTCCCCCGTCAGGCGAAAGCCGTGTCGCTCCTCGGTCGGGACCAGCACCGGCGTGGCGTCGTTGAGCAGCACCTGCTCCGGAAACGAGACCCAGTAGGGGGCCGGGATGATCACCTCGTCGCCGGACTCGAACAGGGCCTGGGCCAGGTTGTAGAGGGTGTGCTTTGCCCCGCAGGAGATCAGCACCTGCGATATGTCGTAGGTGAGCCCCTGGTCGCGCCGGAGCTTCTCGACGACCGCCAGCTTGAGTTCGTCGATGCCGCCCGCGGCGGTGTATTTCGTGAAGCCGCTGCGGATGGCCGCGATGCCCGCTTCCTTGACCGGCACCGGCGTGTCGAAGTCCGGCTCGCCGGAGGCGAAGTCGATCACGTCCACGCCCCGGGCGGCCATCGCTTTGGCTTCGGCGGTGATGCGGAGTGTCGGGGAGGGCGAAGTGCGTCCGACCCGCTGCGCAAGCTTCATCGGGAGGCGCCCCGCAGGCGTTCTCTCAACCGACGGGCAATCTCTGGATGCACCAGGCCGGTGAGGTCGCCCCCGAGCCGGGCCACTTCCTTGATGATCGTCGACGTCAGATAGATGTATTCCTGGCTGGGCATGAGGAAGACGGTCTCCACGCTCTGGTCCAGGTTGCGATTCATGAGCGCCATCTGCAGTTCGAACTCGAAGTCCGACACGGCCCGGAGCCCCCGGATCACCGCGTGGGCCCCCCGCTGGCGGACGAAGTCCACCAGAAGACCCTGGAACGGCTCCACTTCGATGTGGGGAATCTCCTTGGTGGCGAGGCGCACCAATTCCACCCGCTCGTCCAGGGACAACACCGGATGCTTTTGTGGGTTCGCGGCCACGGCCACGTAGATCTTGTCGAACAGGTGCAGGCCCCGGTTGATGAGGTCCACGTGCCCGTTGGTGATCGGGTCGAACGTGCCCGGATAGACGCCGATCCTCATGCCGAGGCCTCAGCCCGATCGCGCTGGTACACCGACAGACAGGTGTCCCCGTACCGGTACGTTTTCACGAGAGCCAAATGTCCGATCCGATCGACCAGGTGGGTTTTATGGAAGTGCTCGACAACCACCACGCCGTGCGGGTGGATGATAGCATCGCCTCCCAACGATGGCAAGACCCGTTGCGCGTCCCGTGTCTGGTAGGGCGGATCGAGAAAGACGATGTCATAGGCCGGTCCGCGCGCGTGCTTCAGGAAGCGGGACACGGAAACAGGACGGACCTCGGCCACACGCTCGAAGCCGCACCGACGGACGTTGACCTCCAGCAGGCGGCACGCAGTGGGGTCGGACTCCACGAACGTCGCCTGCGTGGCCCCGCGGCTCAGCGCCTCGAGACCGATGTTGCCGGTCCCGGCGAAGAGATCGAGGAAGCGCGCGCCGACGGTCCTGTCCGCAAGAATATTGAAGAGGGCCTCTTTCACCTGGTCCGCCGTGGGGCGGATCGCCGCGCCGCTGGGCCCAGATAAGCGACGTCCGCGTGATGTGCCGCCGATGATGCGCATGATCGCTGCGAGTCTAACACGGTCCGCCGTGGTTTGCACAACTGAGGCGGCTTGACAATACGGCGAGCGCCACGATAAGGGAAGGCGACGGGCGCGGGAGGAAAGGCCTCCCCGTTATGTCGGCGACGGCGGGAAGATGAGCGGCGGGTTACTGTGAGACGGTCTCGCGGGGGCCCTCCGCAGGCGCAGGCCGCTTTTTCTGATTATGGGTGATGGTGGAGTCCACGATCGCCCCGCAGTTGATGCACTTCCAGGCGTAGACGATCAGGAAATAGTCGGAAAACCGTTCCCTGACCATGAGCCCTTTGCATTTCCTGCATTGCATCGTCCTGTCCTCCTGTCGGTGGTCGGAGACCCGTTGCCCGCAGGAAGGCAAGGTAGGTGCCCAAAATGAGGCTTTCGGAATTTCATAGAGTTATGAGAGGTGACGGTCCTACCGGTTTAACCTAAAGGACCTTCCCTGTGTCAAAAATGTTCATCGGGTGTGTAAGTGGGTACACAGACGTGCAGGGAAATGATGACATGGGGAAAGCGATGGGAATCGAGACTTGGCCTCCGGACGAACGGCCCCGCGAGCGGCTCCTTCGGTACGGCCCGGAGACCTTGACGGATGGCCAGCTTCTTGCCATTCTGCTAGGCACCGGGTGCGAGGGCTGGACGGCGCTGGATGTCGGCGTCGCCCTGTTGGATCGGCACGACGGCTTGCCAGGTGTCAGCCGGATGAGTGCCAGGGAGCTCTGCGCCGTGCCCGGGGTCGGGCCGGCCAAGGCCGCTCTCATCAAGGCGGCGCTGGAAATCGGGAAACGGGCCATGGCCGCTCCGCTGTCCACGGGGCAGCGGGTGACGTCCAGCCAGGACGTGTTTCGTCACTACCGTCCCCTCATGCGGAACCTTCGCCGGGAGGTCTTCAAGGCGGTCTTGCTGGACGGCAAGAACGCCATCATACGGGATGTGACGGTGTCGGAGGGGAGCTTGACGCTGAGTATCGTACATCCGCGGGAAGCCTTCGTCCCGGCCATCAGGGAGTCGGCCGCGGCCGTCATCTTCGTGCACAATCACCCGAGCGGAGATCCGGAGGCGAGTCCGGAAGACCGGGCCTTGACCCACCGCCTCGTCTCGGCCGGAGAGATCATTGGCATTCGGGTTCTTGACCACGTTATTATCGGAGATCATGAGTACGTCAGTTTTGCCGATCATGGGTGGTTGACGCCGTAGGCTGAGTCTCGCTGAGACGGGGGGAGGAAGGAGGGCGATGGCTGCCAAGGGGAAGCACAAGACCGCGAAGGAGGCCCCCACAGGAGGAAAGCCCCAACCTAAAACCGTCCATGCCGTCGGGTCGCCCGACTTAGCTGCGGAAGTCAAGCGCCTCACCCGCGAGGTGGAGGCGATCAAGGCCGTGCTCAGCCAGCGTCCAGTTGGGGGCCCTGATGGGGGCGCGGCGCGGCGCGATCAGGACAAGTTGGTGGCTGACCGACTGGCGCGGCTGGATGAGAAGGTCGAAGCAGTGTGGCACCGCGTGGCCGATCTCGAGGAGCGTCTGGAAGGCGAAAGCGCCGGCGGGCATGAAGCGGATGACTTAGACGACACGCCAGAAAAGGATTTCTACGAACGGTAGAGGAGAGGTAGACTCGCCAAGGAAGCCTGTGCTACCGTGGCCGCATGCATCCAGGCGGCTACGTCCCTGATTTCAAAGAGTTTTGCGCGCTGGCCAAACAAGGGAACCTGATTCCAGTTTCCCGCGAGGTCCTGGCCGACTTCGAGACGCCGGTCTCGGCGCTCGCCAAGATCGACCGCGGCCCGTGCAGCTATCTGCTGGAGAGCGTCGAGGGTGGCGAGAAGTGGGCACGCTACTCGTTTTTGGGGAGCGGCTCGCCGATTCTGTTGCACGGCAGCGACTGCGAAGTGGTGCTGTCAGCCGGCCGCCGCCGCCGGCGGATTCCTGTGACGACCGACGTGCTGGCCAGCCTCCGCGACCTCATGGCGGAGTACCGGCCGGTCGAGGTGCCCGGGCTGCCCCGGTTCTGCGGGGGGGCGGTGGGATATCTGAGCTACGACGTCGTCCGCCAGTTCGAGCGGCTTCCGTCAGTTCGCCAAGACGTGCTGGGGCTGCCCCTGATGTGCTTCCTGTTCACCGACACGCTGTTGGTCTTCGACAACGTGGCACAGACGATCCGGGTCGTGGCCAACGCGCACGTCGGGGATCGGGACTACAAGAGGGCCTATGCCGATGCGGTCCGGCGGATCGACGGGATCAGCGCGCGGCTGCGCACGGGCCGCCGGCCGGCCCCGCACAAGCCCGCTCCCAGGCGGCCGCTGGCCTTCACCTCCAACATGAGCAAGGCGGACTTCGAGAAGATGGTGATGCAGACGAAGGAGTACATCAAGGCCGGCGACATCTTTCAGGGCGTGCTTTCGCAGCGGTGGCAGGCGTCGATTCGGGCCCGGCCGTTTGACATCTACCGGGCCCTGCGGGTCATCAACCCCTCGCCGTACATGTACTATCTTCGGTTTCCCGAAGTGGAGCTGGTGGGCGCGTCGCCGGAGGTGCTGGTCCGGTGCGAGGATGACCTGGTGCAGCTGCGGCCGATCGCCGGGACTCGCCGGCGCGGGGCCACTGAGGAGGAGGACCGGGCCTTGCGAGAGGAGCTGCTGGCCAATGCTAAGGAACGCGCCGAGCACGTGATGCTGGTGGATCTGGGGCGCAACGACGTGGGGCGAGTGGCGCGGCCCGGCACTGTCCGCATCAAGGACTTCATGGCCGTGGAGCAGTACTCGCACGTCATGCATCTGGTCTCCCAGGTGGAAGGCCGACTGGCGCCCGGGCGGGACGCCTATGACGTGCTGCGGGCGTGCTTTCCTGCTGGCACAGTGTCCGGCGCGCCGAAGATCCGCGCCATGGAGATCATCGAAGAGCTGGAACCGTCGCGCCGAGGGCCGTACGCGGGCGCGGTCGGGTACTTCGGGTTTTCGGGCAACATGGACACGTGCATCAACATCCGAACCGTGGTGATCAAGGGACGCCAGGCCTTCATCCAGGCGGGCGCTGGCATCGTCGCGGATTCGGATCCCGAGGCCGAGTACGTCGAGACCTGCAACAAGGCCAAGGCCATGATGCGGGCCGTGGAGATGGCCGAGCGCGGCCTCGAGTAACGCTCATGCTGCTGGTGATCGACAACTACGACTCCTTCACCTACAACCTGGTCCAGTACCTGGGCGAGCTCGGAGAGGACGTGCGGGTCGTCCGCAACGACGCGATGACGGTGGACAAGATCGCCGCGCTCAAGCCTTCGCGGATCGTGATCTCGCCGGGGCCGTGCACGCCGAAGGAGGCGGGGGTGTCGATCGAGACCATCAAACGGCTGGCCGGGACAGTGCCGATCCTGGGCGTGTGCCTGGGTCACCAGAGCGTCGGCGAAGCCTTCGGCGGCGACGTGGTCCGTGCGGAGCGCCTGATGCACGGGAAGACGTCCCAGATCAAGCACGACGGCAAGACGATCTTCAAGGACCTGCCGAACCCGTTTGAAGCGACGCGCTATCACTCTCTGATCGTTAAAAGGGAGACGCTG
>Ga0209237_1000983_pt1 | contig 16645 bp, 18 predicted proteins | sample GraSoi013_1_40cm_2_FD_185820 | JGI IMG/M metagenome (GOLD analysis project Ga0209237, IMG submission 185820) | Grasslands soil microbial communities from the Angelo Coastal Reserve, California, USA - Sample 10_02_2013_1_40cm (SPAdes) (version 2) | ecosystem: Environmental > Terrestrial > Soil >... | reverse complement strand
TAGAAAGCGGGATGGCGCCTGTGGAACGAGTCTAGCCTGCTAAAGTCAACGTGACCTACTCAGTTCGTCTTGACTACTAAGTATATATTGCGGAGCGGAGACAGGTTGAATGGTGGCAACTTCGAAACAGATAGACTCTCCTCTATCGAACTCAATCCTAGACGAGTCTGAAGAGAGTAACCTTACGCCCCGAGACACAGGGGTCCTCCAAACGGTAATGGAGGAGGGTTTGACAGTCTTCACCTTCGACGGCTTGAAGCGGCTCACGGGACTACACCAGGAGAAGCTGTCTAGGATTATTGATCGTTTAGAAGAAGAAGGCCTCCTGGAAAAGGTGGCCGAGGGCTACAGAATAACGGCAAGAGGAAACGAAACCATTCCGCGTCCCCTAAGCTCGGCCATACAACCAATCCCCATTGTCCAGTCACTCCTTCCTCGAGATGTTGATCTTCAACAAATAATCTCAGGGTTGAAGGGTCGATGGTTCGGCGGACTCCGTTGGCTCGGATACACACAGAACGACGAGGGGACGGTTCTGAAATGGATCGCAGAAGAGGACGGGATCCAGATAGACGCAAGATTCAGCGACAGCTACCTGAGCATCGATGCGAAAGTTGGAGAAGGACGAGAAGTTAGCCAAGCAGTCAAGGCTGCCCACCAGCTACTCGGACACGTCTCAGGACTGTACGGAACGCCAACACGGCGGAGACCACACCTGGCTTCTCAGATAGCCTACTACCCTAGTATGGATTTTGCCTAGACTGTGACCGGTATTCCATGCTGACTGGTCAACAAATAGGCCACCCTACCCTTACTGGGTAGGTGAAAAAATGAGTAAACAAACAAGTTCGTCAGCAATTCTCGAATCAGTCTCAGACGCAATCGTCGATGTTACTGAACGAGTATCCCGATCCGTCGTCCAAGTTGGAGCCGGAAGATGGAGAGGAGGAACAGGTACCGTCTGGAGCAAAGACGGGCACATCGTAACCAGCAACCATGTCATTGGTGAAATGCGCGAAGTCGAAGTAGGCTTCAGCGACGGAACCAAACACACAGCCAAAGTAGTTGGCAAAGACCCCTACTCGGACCTTGCACTATTGAAAGTGGACTCTGACAATCTCACAGCCATCGAGACCGGCAACTCGGACGGGCTCAAAGTAGGACAATTCGTTCTAGCGGTCGCTAATCCCTTCGGCAGACAACCAAGCGCAACCTCGGGCATAGTCACAAACCCCGCCTTCAGCACCAGAAGATGGTGGGGTGGCGGAGGACTCGACAAAGTACTAGTCACAGACGCGAGACTCAACCCAGGCTACTCCGGCGGCCCACTTGTAGACGCTAGGGGTAGAATGGTGGGAATCAACGCAGCCTACGCCAACAACCGCGGAATCTCAGTCCCAGTCAACACAGTCAAGACAGTCGTCGACAAACTACTACACGACGGAAAGATCAAACGCGCCTACATGGGCATAACCGCTGAAACAATCAATCTCCCCGAAAACCTATCCAGCCAAACGGACATCGGCCAATCAGCAGGACTAATCATATACGGCGTCGACAAAGACAGCGCTGCTAAGAAAGCAGGCCTCGCCCTAGGCGACGTAGTCGTGAAACTCGACGGCAAACCAGTCGAGACCCTCGCAGACCTGCGAGGACTCTTAGACGACAAAGCCATCGGTAGACACGTCAACATCTCAGTCCTACGCGGCGAGAAGCTCACGCAGCTGACGATAACCCCAACAGAAGCAGAACAAGACTAGAGAATCGCCGTTCGGATAAAGCTCAGGCTCCAAAAATCGGAGCCAATCTCCTTTTTTTGAAACCCAAACTCGTTTGTCGAACCATGCCGGTTCTTGACGATCGTTTTCCGATTCTGGCTCGTCTCGGGTTAAACAGGGCTTAAGTGTTCTAAACCCCCATACAGCGTACGGGAACGACATGAGGAAGCTAACACTTCTGACTGGCGTGATACTCTTACTCTCCGGTGTCATCGCCGAGGCACTGTACATTACGACCGCAAGGGTCGCTTACAGCGGAATAGTCGCGAACATCTACTTGACCGCAGGTATCCTCTTCGTCCTGATGGGATTCATACTCATGCTGGCGAGCGTCAAGATCCCGAAGCTCCGCGTTTCATAGCCATCTCGAACGAACTCCAGGGGACGGGTCCGTTGCGCATAGATATTTTTCTGGAGAGGACTCCTTGATAGGAATGATCATTAAGAGCCTCGAAGAGAGGCAGAATGTTGTATGCGGGGGTTCCCGAGACCATGCACGGGTCCTCGTCCTATCATGGCGGGATTCAGGTCAAAGGGGCAGGACCGTTCGATGGACGAATGGTGCTTGACTTAAGATCCGGCTCGCAGGAGAAATCCTGTGGCGTAGGCCTTCGTGGGTTCGAATCCCACCCCCCGCACCACTACAATCCCTTGAGGTCCAGTGAAATCCGGAAAGTCAGAATTTCAGTTTCTCTTGATAGGCTGCGAGATCTAGGAATCCGTGCCCTGATATGTTGAAGGCTATTATCTCCGACTGATTCTTGCGTTTACACTCGAGAGCCTCGTCTATGGCGGCCCGGATAGCATAAGCAGACTCCGGCGCGGGTAGGAAGCCTTCGACCTGTACGAAGGTCCTAGCGGCTTCGAAAACTGCTTGTTCGTCCGGGGGATAAGCGATTGCTTCGATATGTCCGAGATGCTTGAGATAACTGATGAAGGGTGCCGCCGCGTGATATCGTAATCCGTCCGCTTTGATAGGAGCCATATCGGACTGATGGCCAAGAGTATACATCTTCAATAGTGGCGTCTTCTCCGCATGATCTCCGAAATCGTACCTGTACTCACCCTTGGAGAGGTTGGGGGCTGATGCAGATTGGGCCGCGAGGAATCTGCACTCTCTCTTTCCCCGTACAACTTCTCCTGCGAACGGTAGAATGAAGCCTCCGAAGTTGCTCCCTCCGCCTAGACAACCAATCATCACGTCAGGCTTCTCGTCGATCAGGTCGAACTGTTTCATCGTCTCTAAGCCGATAATTGACTGATGAATGAGGACATGATTCAGGACGCTTCCGAGACAATAAGCATAGCCAGGGTTCTTCTCGGCATATTCCAATCCCTCGGAAACAGCGATTCCCAGGCTCCCGACATGGTTAGGATTCTTCCCTAGTATGTTCCGCCCGACGGATGTCTCTTTGCTAGGAGATGCGAAGACCTTGCCTCCATACAAGTGCATCAAAGCTCGACGATCCGGCTTCCAATCGTAGACTGAGCGTACCCAGAATATGATACACTTCAGACCCTGCAGGCTCGCCGCGTAGGCTAGCGCCGTCCCCCATTGACCTGCTCCTGTCTCCGTCGAGACACCGGCGCAACCTTCCTCTGCTGCATAGTAAGCCTGCGCAAGCGCCGTGTTGACCTTATGGGACCCGGTAGGTGAAAGATCCTCTCGCTTGTAATAGAGACGCGCGGGGGTCCCGAGGAAACGTTCGAGACGTCGGGCACGATAGAGAGGTCGCGGCCGTCCTGCTTGACGATAGAGGTCCTGTATCGGACTCGGGATGGGAATCCACCTCTCCGTAGAAGTTTCTTGCTGGAGACAATGCTTCAGGAGGACTTTCGAGAGGAATTCGAGCCTTGACGGGCCTTCTTCCGGATCTATTGGTTTCGGGAACTCGCCTGGCAGATCAGCGAGAACGTTGTACCATGAACCGGGAAGATCATCGGGGTTGAGAACGATCTGGTCTCGTGCCTTTACAAGCGCTTCCTGCACTTAGGACGACCAAGCTCTGTCTAGTTGCGTGGTTGAATTAAGGCTTCTCGGCGTTTGTGGTCACCAGTGTTGAGAATGGACAATTTCGCCAGCGGGGCGTCTTCCGCGATTGAGTGAAGGAGACGGAACGTGTCTCTCATAGTCGGGATATCCGATGGAGATTACGCCGACGGGGACGAAATGGTCAGGAATCCCTAGCTCTCGTCTAAGAACGTCGGGCCGAAAGGCTCCAGCGATGTAAGCAGACAGCCCTTCGTCAACTGCAGAAAGCAGCACTAGGAGGGAAGCGCATCCTGCATCGAAGTACCAGTACGGTATTGGCCAGTCAATCTCAGTCCCATCCTGCCTGATCTTGTCAGGCTCACGATATCTATCATGATAGAGCTTCTCGCTCACACAGGGAACAACCAGCACCGGTGCATCTCCCCGGAGACGGCTCATTTCGCGGAGTCGACGAATCTTTTCAGGCTCACTGACGAGGATGAACGCTACTCCCTGGCTGAAACCAGCGCTCGGATAGTGCTGAGCCAATTCTAGTATTCGACGAATCTTGGCTTCTGGAACGGGACCGGGTTTGAAAGCGCGGATCATCCGCCTCTTCCGAACGACTCTCGCAAATTCCATGCCCATTCGGTCGTAGGCCCATTTGAAAAGAATACTCTCGATGGCGAAGGAATGAGTATCGGTAGGCTATCTTGCCTTGTCTTCTTCGCTCCGAACAGGCATTTCTCCCAACGATTTGCCTGCAAAACTCAGCACTCGACCGTGCGCTTTCAACATGTGGTCTCTCAGCTGTTCCTCTGACTCTATGAACTGCAGAAACGCTGACTCACAATAGGGACAGGTATACTTCATACTATGTATCTAGGAAGGGTGTTACGGTGGGTTAAGTCTTACCCCTCACGACTCATTCCTAACATCCAGTTTGGCTAGACGTTCTCTCGGTTCCTGACTGAGGTCTCTTGTCCGTTCTGGGCCATGATGAGTCCTAGAATTATCAATCCAGCTTCGGCGAAGGCGACTAGGACCAGAATTACGGCTGAGAGCGAAACCTTGACAACTGTCGCAGAAATCGCAGCAAAGCCGACAATCGCGAAGAGGAGTACCCCTCCAAACAATAGGTTCCTAGACGACTTGACAGGATTCCGAGACATTCTCTTGAGAGAATTATCTGCGTTCTTGATAGAAAAGAGCCGCCTACTGTTCTACTCGAAAAAATTCCAATTCCCTTAAATTCGCATGATTAGAATACTCCAGTTTCCTCTAAAGGGTACTTTCGGTTCGTTCATGATGCTGTAGTTTGAGAGCAAGATTTGGAGTCAAACTACTTATTCAATCCAGGCGACCACTCTCCCCATGCTGACGGCTCAACAGAACAACGCTGACCTACAACAGTTGCAGAAAAACCAGCAAGGCATTGCCACGGACACAGAAAAATGGAAAGCCGTGATTGAAAGAGACGAGTCTAAGGATGGACTCTTCGTTTTTGCCGTCCGCTCAACGGGAATCTACTGCAAACCGTCATGTCCAGCTCGACACCCGAATATGGATCAGGTTCTATTCTTCTCTCAGCCTGTTGAAGCAGAAAGTTCTGGCTTCCGAGCCTGTAGACGTTGCCATCCTCGAGATGCGAAACGTTCCACCAAAGCCCAGCTGATCGAGCGGACCTGCAAGTATATCGAAGCAAACCTTGACGAAAAACTCACCCTCGAGAACCTTAGCCATCAAGCGGGTCTAAGCCCCTTTCATTTCCAGAGGACCTTCAAGAGAGTCCTCGGAATTTCTCCCCGTCAATACGTAGAAGCACGCCGCCTCGAGAAAGTGAAACGTTCTTTGACGAATGGAGAGACCGTGACCAATTCCCTCTACAACGCGGGCTTCACGTCCAAGAGCCGGCTTTATGAGAAGACTTCACCCCAGCTGGGCGTCAACCCGGGAATATTTCGCAGAGGCGGACAAGGACTATGGATTCAATACACAATAGTTGATTCTCGCATTGGACGCGTTCTTCTCGCGGCGACAGAACGGGGCGCGTGCGCGGTTTGCATGGGAGCTTCTGATGAAGCGGTCGAGGCAGCTCTCAAAGAGGACTACTATGCAGCCCAACTTCACCGAGACGACGAGGGTATGAAGAAATGGGCAGAAGCGCTGCTGTCATATTTCGATGGCCAGGAATTTCCGCGAGACCTGCCATTAGATTTGCAGGCTACCGCGTTTCAGTGGAAGGTGTGGAAGGAGATACAGTCGATTCCCTACGGACAGACCGCCACTTACAGTAACATAGCAAAATCTCTAGGGACCCCTCAAGCGGCGAGAGCAGTAGCTAGGGCCTGCGCGACCAACCCTGTTGCTATCGTGATTCCGTGCCACAGAGTGGTCGGGAAGGATGGAAATCTACGCGGCTATGCGTGGGGAGTGAAGAGAAAGAAAACGCTCCTATCGCTAGAAAACAAGGCTCAGTAGGACCTAACTAGCGCGCAAGCAGAGAGGGGACGCTCACCCACTGGCTCTGGAGACTAGGCTCCAAACGAAGACGGAGCAGAAATCGTTCAGAGAAAGTCGAATCTTCACCAACAGCCTAGTAGTCATCTTAGGCGTGATCTGGGGGTTGGCCTTCGTCGCGATAAGAACAGCGGACTTTCAACTAAGCCCCGTCAATTTGACAGTACTACGCTGGCTTATCGCTTCCGCTGGCTTTCTAGCTCTTGCACCTTTCTTCGGAAAACCAAAGCAACCAGTCCAGAAACACCACATTCCCAGAATCCTTGTCGTGTCCCTTGCAAGTGTCACCGGATATCACTTATCGCTGAACTACGCCGAGACCATCGTATCGGCTGGTCTGGCAGGTCTACTCATCTCTCTGGGACCCATCTTCGTCGTACTCCTCTCAGCACTGTTCCTGAAGGAGAAGATCGGGCACAGACTCACGCTCGCACTGGCAGCAGCCATGACAGGTGCAATAATACTATCTTTGAACGCGGGACTGAACTTTCAAGAAATAACAGTCCCACTCGCCGTTGTTTTTTCAGCCTTCATGTACTCGGTGTTCGCGGTCGGCTCAAAGCCCTTGGTGAAAGCATACGGAGCACTGCCCACCGCCATATGGGTCGCGCTAATCGGCACCGTATTCACACTGCCTTTGATCAGCATGAACTTCATCACTCAGATCCAACAACTCTCGACAATAACTTGGCTATCGGTCATCTACTTGGCCCTTCTGAGCACGGTACTCGCCAATGTGATCCTTTACCTGCTCATCGGGAACCGATCAGTGTCTAGGCTGTCAATCCAGCTCTACATCGTCCCGTTGGTAAGTCTAGTCGGAGGAATAGTGTTGCTCGGAGAGGGTGTGACCATCTTCACAGTTTTGGGTGCAATCCTAATGTTCACTGGAGTTGCGCTTGCTACCCGCAAGAACTGACGATATGACCTCCAGAGTCGCTCTGTTTCTTATGATCTGGCGGGTAGAGCTTATCATGCGCTAGTCCTCGCAAGCGTAGGTCTTTGGAATTGTCGGCGCCAAGCCCCAGCCTACGCAAAGCAATGACGATGCGATATGCTGTAGCGCTCTACATGAGTTCCGTTCTCGGATCGGGGGTCCTGGTCCTTCCGGGGCTTGCGGCCCAGATAGCCGGGCCCGGCTCGCTCGTCGCGTGGATTGGTCTATCGATCATCAGTTATCCACTTGCCTACACATTTGCAAGCCTTTCAGCGCGAAGACCAGAATCAGGAGGAGTCTACTCCTTTGCCCGGGAGAGTCTCGGTCCAGGAGCAGCGAACGCGGTAGGCTGGCTGTTCATTCTATGGTACGTCACAGGCGCACCCGTGGTAACGGTAATCGCAGCTTCGTACCTAGCGTATGCATTCCCCTTGACCCGAACCGAAATCTTCCTGATCGCAGGGCTTCTAACACTCGGAGCATTCTTAGTCAACTATCGAGGAATCGTCGTCAGCAGCAGAGTTCAACTCGCCGTCATAGTTGCCATCGTGGGGCTCCTAGTCACCGCGGTAGTCGCGTCAGCTCCCTCCGTGAACCCTGCCAACTTCACTCCCTTCCTTCCCAACGGCTACGTCCCTATCGGAGTAAGCGCCGCATTGATCTTCTGGTCATACCTTGGCTATGAGAACGTCTCGAATGTTGCCGAGGAGTTCAAGAACCCGGAAAAAGATTTCCACCGAAGCATCCTCTTCAGTGTCATAGTCATCGGTCTACTCTACATCTCAGTAGCTGTCGCGACCGTCGGGACTAGGGCCTACACTGCTGGAGGGAGCGTCGCTCCATTTGCGGCGATACTCTCCAACGCTCTCGGAGTCTACGGCGCTGTAGGAACGGCGATCCTCGCTGTAATCATCATATTCGGAACAATGAACGCGTATACCACCGGCATCTCCCGTGTCATCTACGCCACAGCCAAGGACGGAGGACTACCGAGGCTGCTTGACCGTATCAATCCTAAGACCCAGGTCCCAGACAGGTCGCTAATGCTCCTGCTCGGACTCTCCTGGCTCACACTGTTACTATTCTATGCTTTCAATGTCCCCTTGGAAACCGAACTACTGATTCCCAGCGGCGCCGCAATACTCGTGTACATTATCGGGTCCAGCTCGGGGGTCAGGCTCCTCAAAGTCAAGGGTGCAAAGAAACTGTTCCCATGGATCTCACTAGCAATCTCAATAATCATGCTGTCCTTCGTGGGATGGCCATTACTCATCTCACTGGCATTTGCACTGGTTGGGTTTGCCTACAGAAGACATGGTTCTCAGCCAGCCCAAGTAGCTCTAGATCCCAGAGTCCAAACACCGGTACTAGGTTGGACAGAGTGAGTTAGGAGATCTGTCTGCCGAGGGTTACCTTTGGTCGTCAATACCGACATATGCATCCTAGGCGGTGGCATCATGGGACTTGCAACCGCCTACTCGATAGCCAAGGCGAGCGATTCGCAAGTTCTCCTCCTCGATCGTTATGGCGTGGGAAACGATTACTGTAGTTCTAATGATGTCAGCAAGGTTTTCCGCTACTCGTATGGCAACGACGAATCATACACGAGGATGGCGGTTGAGAGTCTCAAACTCTGGAGGAGCCTGGAAAAAGAGTCTGGACAAGAGCTTCTGCTTTCTACCGGTCTTCTCATGCTTCATGGGGAGGATCAGAACGCGAACGGCTTCAACGAAGCCAGCTACAGAACGCTCTCACGTTTGAAACTCGGAGCAGAACAACTTGAGGCGGAAGAACTCGAGAAGCGGTTCCCACCGTTCCGAGCGGAGAAAGGATTCTTTGACCCGCACGGAGGAGTCCTCCTTGCTTCCAAGGCGCTGTCCGTTCTCGGAACATTGGCGAAGAAACATGGGATCAATATTCGCAAAGGACACGCCCGAAGGCTAGTCTTTGGTAATCATCCTTCCGTAGAAACCGCTGATGGCGGGATTGTACGATTTGACAAACTAGTCGTAACGATTGGACCCTGGTCCAACAGTCTTCTGAACCCAAGACTGACCTCAATGGTCCCGACCCGACAACAACTCGTCTACTTCAAACCTCAGAAAAATCTAGACCTGTTTCGACCTAGAACCTGCCCTGTGTTCTTCACGGACAAGCACTATGGTCTACCTGCAGCCGGAATCGATTGTGTGAAGGTTTCACCGAAGGAGTTGAACGATCCGGTTGACCCAGAGAAGGCGAACCGGTCAGTCGACAACGACCAGATCGTTGTATGCAGAGAAGTATGTCGCCGGTTCGTGCCAGACCTTGCCGATGGCGAAGTCATCTCCACCAAGGTCTGTCTCTATGATATGACTGAAAACTCCGACTTTGTCCTCGACAGGGACCCGGACCATCCAGATGTCGTGTACGGGTACGGCTTCTCAGGGCATGGATTCAAGTTTGCCCCCCTAGTCGGCAGACTACTGTCCGAGCTAGCCCTAGGCAGGAAGCCCAGCCTTGCTCTCGAGAGATTCTCAGTTGACACATCTCGAAGAAGAGCCCCGGCGATTGGGGCTCATTTAGGCAAGGGTGAGTAGCAAAGCCAGCAAGATGGCGCCGGTCAGAGCTTCGAGATGCATCCTCAATGCTTTCCTTCGGTCAAGCTTCTTCCAGTCCTCGGACCCGATTTTCTGCAAGGTCTCTGATTTCTTTGTAGCGAATCCCCGAGGCTCGTTCAGGTCATAGGTCCCTCTAGCTGCGTGCAGGACGCAGAATGACATTGAGCCCTCCAGACAAGCTAAGACTCCGATGTAGAGAGGGAGGACAAGGACTAGCCTGAATAGAAGATTTACCGGGCTCAGAACGGCTATGCCGAGGATTATCGATAGTGCGATAAGGACCAGCCCTGTGGTGAGTCGTATGGCCCTCCCGCGCCTGCCAATATTGCACCTGCCGGGCACATATTGGGGAGCCAAAATTGACCGTTTTCTCCAAACAGTAACAAGCTTCATTTGGGGCCATCGGCACCTAGATAAACAGAGTTGGCTGGTACTTCCACCGTTACCCCTGAAAAGGAGAACCACCTTACCTCAGCCCAGACCACGCAGCAGACCTATCCTATCCAGGGAAGAATGATGAGCAGTCGGAAGACCCGACCCCGTGACGAGGTCGGACACTACGTCTGTCCCAACTGTGGAAGCCCCAGCCTTGTAAGAGATGCTGAAACGGGCGAAGTCATCTGTACCAACTGTGGCTTTGTATTGTCAGACCCATCAGAGAATTATGCGGCTCCAGTTCCACGACGCACCGAGGAGGGACTACTTGAAAGCCAGTCAGGACCGCCTGGAAGATTCTCGGCATTCGACAAGAACCTATCTACCATAATCTCAAGAGCCCAAGCGTCGAACCGGAACCTCAACGCCGACGAGAGGCTCCAGCTCTGGCGGCTCAGACGGACCCAGCTTCGCGCCTCTGCTGGATCGTCCATGGCGAGAAACCTTTCTCGCGCCATGAGCCAGCTAAGAGGATTATCCGGTCGCCTGAATCTTCCTGAAGTTGTGACTGAGCGAGCTGCCTTGATGTACCGTCGAGCCCTCAACAAGGGCTTGGTCAGAGGACGCCCGATAAACGGAATGGTGGCAGCGTCAACCTATGCAGCGTGCAGACTCACAGACGTCCCGCGGTCTCTGAGCGAGATCGCGAAGGCTTCGGGTATGAGTCGGAAGCTGCTTGCTCATTACTACAGAGCGCTAGTACGCTCATTGGACGTGACCATGGCGATTGAAGATCCACTCAAACGGGTCTCAAAGATCGCCTCTCGAGCTGGTGCCGACTCCCAGACTGAGATGCTTGCTGGAAAGATCTTGCGAGAAGCGATCAGACTTCGGGTCAACGTTGGAAAAGACCCTGACGGGCTCGCAGCCGCGGCGCTAGACCTTGCAGCCAGAATACGAGGCTCCATGGTTATGCAACGTGACCTAGCAAAAGCGGCGGGTGTCTCTGAAGTCACTATTCGAAGCCGCATGAGAGACCTCAAAACGGCTTCAAAGTCCCTGGGACTCCCAGACGTAGCATAGACTGTCACTTACAAGCCCTCCCCTAAGTAACGTCATTCAAACCAGTTTGCAATAGTGTTGGCTCCGCAAGGAGGGTATCACGCCAGCTACTCGGAACGCTGGAATACGTCTTGCCTAGAGGCCAGGGAACACGGCACCATACGTAGACGCTACTCTAGACGCTGTTACAATTCTAGCGGACGCCATAATGATACTCTCTCTAGTCAGAGACCCCCTGTCATACTTTCAATCTTACAAGAACTATTTCTTGGCCATTTATCTAGCGTTTCTATCGTTTCCCGCGTCAGACCTAGTTTTCATATTTTCTTCCGATCTGTCCTGGATGAGATTCGCAACGCAAGCCTTTGCAACGTCTGGATCTTTGATCGCGATTCTTTGGGGTTTTGTCTCAACGAGACTGTACTTGTATCCGGAACCATTCTCTTTGAAGAGGATTTTCTCTAGCCCATTTCGACCAATCTTCCTCATCTTCGCGTCATACTTAGTACCCATGATCCTCGGCATCCTTGTTGCATGGGCCGTCCCTTCAGCAATCCTCACTGATCCCTCCAACCAAGTAACCTATGTCCTTGAAGGCGTTACTCTTCCCTCGGCAAACGTAGGCCCTATCCTCCTAGGCATAGGCGCTATACTCGTAACTGCTTTCATACTCTATCCCCTATCGGTACTTTCTCGACTCCGATCGAGGTTCAAGGACAAGGAAGTTCGACAAGCCCTCAGAATCTTCGCCTTGGCATTCGGTGCGATCAGTGTGACCCTGCTCATCGGCATGGCCTTATCATTTCTCGGTTATAGCATTCGAGGATCAGCAAATCTACTTTCCGTAGCCCTGATAGTAGTTGCGGTTCGAGCCTTTCGGAAACCCACCTTCCTGAAATCATTCCTTGGCGTCGTGCCATCACTTGAGTCTTCGCCGACAGCATCCCACTCTGACCAGACAATATTGATCCACGGCCCAGGCACCGAGAAATTTGGCCCAATCTCCAAATACATCGTAGACCGAGTGAGTCAACACAACCGAGTGATCTACTTCCATCACGATGATGAGACAATTATCAGAGAAGGCCTTTCTCGGCAAGGGATCGACCTCACAAGATACACGCTAAAAGGTTCTCTCAGACTTCAATCATTAGGAGGCATCTATCCAAACAAAGGAATGCTCGAGGACACGCCTATCGAACTCGCCAAGGAGCTCCTTGCCGAGGCAAAAACATTGGGTAATGAGGGCCTCAGTGTCGTCCTCGACTACGATGAATTCGCTGTTCGCCCTCTCCAAAAATTTGTCCAGCACCTGACGGATCCTAGATGGACCAGTCCGGATCATTCTTTACACGTGTTAATGGCGTTCGATTCGGCGGTATTTCGAGGAGAAGAGCCGTCGCTCGCTCAGCTGGAGAGCAAGATCCGAACCCTTGATCTCTCGGAGTCCATGGACACCTTCTCAAGGACAGTTGGATTGTCTCACGAAGAGATCGCTGGCAGGAAGCTACTCCTTGAATTTGATCCGCAAGGTGATTCCGACCGAATTTTCAAATCGGTATTTGCGGAGTCTGCTTCCAACTTTCAGAGGACAGTGGTTTTCACCCGGAAAGGGCGCCCCGTTTACTCAATGGCGCAGAGACAACCCGCGGCAAAAGTCTTCGTGCTGACATCTAGGGTCTCATACCCCAAAGTTGAGAATGAGAATCTGGTCTTGCTACCCTCGTATGACACCTCTCTACTTCTCGACGCACTGAACAAGACCATCGAGGCCTACGCGGGATCGTCTTTCACAATCATATTCGACAGCATCACACACTTCATCTTCACACTGGGACCTGAGCGAACATATTCTCTGGTCCGTCAAGCTCTCGAACTCATGATTTCTGATAAAATTACGGCGATCTTTGCATTGAACTCCAAGGCTCACGACCCGAAAACGATGGCCACTTTCGAGAACATGTTCGACCTCGAGATCCTCAGCGAGCTAGGAAGCACAGTTCCAGAAATAAAAAAGAAGGTAACAGCCACGAGCTAGCTTTGCAGACTCAAATCAAACTCACAAGGATCTCTCCCCTAGACTGCAGGTGAAGTCCGTCGGACAGATACTTTAGGTGTGGAGCAAGGGTACCTTCTGAGACGCTGAAGCTTTTGCGCGAAGAATGATTTCGAAGTATTTGGTCGCAAATTCGATTCCGGTTTGAAATCCAGTCGGATCGTGCTTATCATGGCAATCTGTTAGAATTATTAGCAGAGAACCTAGAATCTTCGCCCAGTAATCATCTCCGATAACTTTACTCCAAAAGATTCGTTCAGAATCTATACAGTAGACAACATATCTCGGATCCCTCACTCCATGATACTTGAAGAAGTTTGTTGTTTGTTCTGCGTATGACGGCGGCAATTCTAGGGTCTTTGAAAATTCCAGAAGAATTTGTCTAAGTTCTTCCCACCTCGGATCGAGGACAATCTGTTCTCTGTTGTGTCCAGGGTGGTTCTCGATCTCATCCTGTTTGAACAGCGACTCCACGTAAAGTTCTGCGGCCTTGTGTGCTCGTACAGGACTGATTTCGGGAAAGCAGTACAAGTAGACCTGAAAGAAACCCTCGACAGAGTTCTGAAATCCACCTACCTTATGTTCGTTGAAACCTCTGTCATGCTCCACATAACCCGCCACTATCCCAAAAGCCATATGCTTAGCTAGCTCGTGAATTTCCTGAGCACTATTGGGAAGTCTCCTGGGAGAAAGGGCGCCGTCAAGGATCGGAACGTTAGATGATCGTGGTAGCACCCCCTGAATCGAAAAATCCTCGACAGTTATTGTAATGTGGCCCTCAACCCTGTTTTGCTGCAGCTTAGTTTTAGCTATGTCTCACGAATATAATCGTCGCCTACTATTCTAGAGAAAAAGATTCTACGCGCTTTATATTCTCCCGACCCAGAGCTTTCTTCTGTTAGCCCTTTTCCGAACATAGAACAATCTGTCTTGGAGAAGAACCGTCAACAAGACGATTTATGCGAAGTGGTCTTGGTTTCCCAGAATAGATAGTTCTTCCTCAATCCCATGGGCTGTAGCACGTCTATCGAAAACGTGACTACTCCGACGCCAAAGAACGACAACTGGAACCGGAGGACTGGTGCTCAGGGGTCACTTGGTTAAACTGGAAGAACCAAGGATTCCATGTCAACTCGGTCCCGGTAAACGGGTTGTTCTTTGGCTGCGACTCCTGAATTCTCTCTCCTGCTGAACCTCGGGCTAGCAATTTCAGCAGCGTTCGGCTTCAGCTTCTTTTTCTCAAAGATCAAACAGCCCGTAGTGCTGGGTCAGCTTATCGCGGGAATAATTATCGGACCTTTCGGTCTTGGATTGATACAGGACCTCGGAACAATAAATCTGCTCGCTTCTCTCGGAATCGTACTCCTCCTCTTCACCGTCGGATTAGAGCTTGACCCGTTAGAGATCCGTAAGATCGGGACCGACAGTTTCATTCTTGCCGCCGTGGAACTCACGATTAGTTTCGTCTCAGTCTTCGGCGTTGCACTGCTAGTTGGTCTCAGCACCATAGAGGCTGTATTTGTCGCGGCTGTCGTGGCGACGACGAGTACCGCGATAATGAGCAAGATACTGCTCGAATCCAAAAGTTTCCATGCCAAAGAGTCTCAGATGGTCATAACAGCGTCAGTCATCGAAGACTTCGCAACCGTCTTCATCCTCCTTCTACTTCCAGGCCTCGCAGCAGCTAGCAATCAAGTGGCATCCTCAGACCTCGCTTTGCTGGTCGCTAAAGGAATTCTCCTTGTCATTGTCATCTTCGTCTTTGGCTGGCGGATAGCGCCGAGGATCATTGATCGCGTGACTCAGAGTGATCAGGAGTACAAGGAGACGGCGTTCCTTCTCGCTCTGTCCTTCGGATTCATCTTCGCCTTGCTCTCATCCTTCCTTGGATTTTCTCCAGCGGTAGGCGCTTTCCTAATGGGTCTAATGATAAGAGGAAAACAGGCTACGTTCGTACTGGACAAAGTCGGACCAGTAAAGGATCTCTTCATCGTCCTCTTCTTCGTCTCGATGGGGACACTCATCAACATGGGAGCAGTCCTGACCCTTACTCTCCCGATACTCGCAGTTATCGCAACCGCGATTCTCGGCAAATACTGGGGGTGCTGGACTGGAGCGAAGCTCTCCGCGGCGAAAGGTGAAGCAAGCAAAGTTGGAGTATCAATGCTGCCCAGAGGAGAGTTCTCCTTTATTGTCGCCAGCGAGGGAGCGGGACTTGGAGTAGCTTCGCAAATACTCTTTCCTGTCGCTGGGCTCACGACTCTCGTCAGCTCATTTCTTTCGTCCATTGGAATGCGATTGCTCAAGGCACGAGCCACGAAGGCTACTGAAGTCGCGGTCGCAGTGAAAGCACGGCGAGCCGAAAAGACAGCTTGAGGCATGATGATGGCAGAATCGCGAATCCCTCCTGGAGCTAGTCTTCTCTTGATAGGGTCAGGGCTGTACTGGATTCTCTCCAGCCAACTGATATCATCTTTTACAGTCTTGACCCCTGGTCTTTTTCAGGCCGACGAGTTAGGCGCGTCGTTGATCACGATTGTTGGAGTAGTATCAGCGACTGTTGGGCTTTGGATCGTTAAGGTTGATTTCGACGAACTCTGCGCTCTGTTCTCTCGTCGTGATGGTTGGATATTCACGGTCCCCCTCGGGCTGGTTGCCGCAGACGTCTATCTTACGCTCATAGTTCTCTCGACAAATTCCCAGATTGTAGAGTTGAATCCTTTCGTCTCCTCCGCGATCGCGATAGGAGCGGCCGCCTTGGTCCCCTTCATCGTTTCCTATTTGGCTCTGTCACAAGGACTCGGTCTGTTCATGCTCCGGGTGGGCTCCTATCTTTTCGGTCCGTTGAAATCTTGGAGATATCTTCCATTCATCTCTATTTGCGGAGCAGCCGCCTTTGGGCCGGCTAGTAATCTAGTGTTGCTAGTTGACCCTAACGCCGGGCTGGCCGCATACTCTTTCGGCGCTCTCGGTTGTGTAGTGCTATCACTGCTCTTATTCACTAAGGTCGAGAAGTTCAGGAATGATCTAGGCAAGCCTAAGTTACAGCTGCCATAGTACAAGAAACAATCTCACCTTGGCGCGTAGCCTTCGCTTCATGGTTCAAGAGCACGATGCGACCCGACTGCACTGGGATTTCCGGCTGGAGCTGGACGGGGTCTTGAAGAGCTGGGCGGTTCCAAAGGGTCCGCCTACAGAGCCAGGCATCAAGCGACTAGCTGTACAGGTGCCCGACCATCCGCTGAGCTACTTCGATTTCGAAGGGACGATCCCAGAGGGAGAGTATGGGGCTGGGACGGTCAAGGTCTGGGACAAAGGCACGTATGTCCTCGAGTTAAGGGAGCC
>Ga0209237_1000979_pt1 | contig 16659 bp, 17 predicted proteins | sample GraSoi013_1_40cm_2_FD_185820 | JGI IMG/M metagenome (GOLD analysis project Ga0209237, IMG submission 185820) | Grasslands soil microbial communities from the Angelo Coastal Reserve, California, USA - Sample 10_02_2013_1_40cm (SPAdes) (version 2) | ecosystem: Environmental > Terrestrial > Soil >... | reverse complement strand
TAGCCGGTCATGCGAATGTCCCGGGCAATCAGATCCATGGCCAGGCGGACATTGCGTTGGACCTGCACCGTCTGGTCATTCATGACAGCGGTCTGCTGGGTGCTGCTGAGCACGGCAAACGCGGCCATGGACACCACCGAGAAGATGAACAGGGAGATCACCAACTCGACAAACGTGAATCCTCGCTCCGAAGCGCGGTTCGTTGCAGTCATGTGTACGGCCTCTCTCACCGGTCTCATAGCGGGGCCACCATGGTCGTCATGGTAATGGTCGGCTGGCGGATGCCCGTGGACCACTGGATCGTGACGGTAATCTGAACCTGCTGGAGGTCTGGCGGATTGGCTACGGCTGTTGAAGTGACCGTTCCCATGCCGTTGGGGAGCAGGAGCTGCCCCGAGGAATCGGTGGCTGACAAGTGGGCCAACCACTGGTTGTAATCGCCATTGGCCGTCGGATTGCCCGTCGAGTTTCCCGGAGCGGACCCTCCAGTGCAGGCATAATTGCAGGCTTGGATGTTGTGGTAGGGATACCCAAAGCCGACAATTGAAGTCGCATTCGTCGGTGAATTGAACCGGATGCGCTCGATCATCTCGGTGGCGAGATTGGTCGCGACGGTGAGCCGCCTGGCATCCACATTGCGGGACAGCGCCATGTCCACCATGGCGGCGATCGCAAGGAGGCCGACCGCGAGATAGACCGACGCGAACATCAACTCGATCAGGGTGAAGCCCTCATCCCGTTGTTTCACACGCTCATGTTCCGTAATGGCCAGACGAGCCATGGGGTCTCCTATTGGGCGCAGGAACTTGTATAGCACCACGATGCTTTCCCAGTGGACGTGACCACGATCCGGTAATTGAGGCCCCTGGTATTTTTGAAATTGAACGCCTGAGTTCCATTGCCCGTGCAGGCAGCCCCCGTATAGGCGCCCGCGGCGGTGATGCAGAGGTTGTTGGCATTTCCGGTATCTCTCCGCATGCCCATGGGGCTCAGTTGCACGTTCTGCGGCGAACTCACGCCCGCACCGACCGTCGCGCCAGTTGCATTGGTCAAGTCCACCTCCAAATCCATCGTCATCAGCGGCAGCACGGCGGCACCGGCGCTGTTCTGAAAGGTCACAGTCACCGGCGAAGCCGCTGTCGGCTGAGTGACCGTCACGGTCACGGTCGTGCTCTGGTTGATGGCATTCATCCTGGCAAGTCCGATATTGCCGTGTAGGGTCGCGACGGCATCCTTCAGCTTGTACTTGCGGTTCCAATCCAGGTAATTCGGCACGGCGACCAGCACCAACAGGCCGATGATCGCTACAATGATCGTGACCTCGGTAAGGGTAAAACCGGCCTGCGCCTTGAGCCGAGTCGCCATCCCTGTCTGTACAGACATCATTGGTCTCCCCCTCCTCAAAGCAAAGTGGATGCCTAACAAGTACTGCCTTCCGACATTATCTTATATCGATATTGATTTCAATACGTTACGAGCTATTTGAGGGTGGCGATTTGAAAGGTCTTGGAACACGTGGGGACGTGGACTGGGAAGTCCATTTCCGTACTTGGGGAGCGGACTACATGGGTTTCTACCCACCCTCAGGTCATACCTCTAGGGGCTGGCGCATCGACCCTTGGTGCAGGCAAAGGTAGACGACCAGCCATCAGGCGTCCGACACGACAGGTATGGGGGGGTTCCATCGCTTTTCCACCCCCTGATATCGCATTGCTGCCACCCCTGCCCGATTTCATACCATCCTGTAATAAGCCGACGAGGATCAGGGTCCTCAGCGACAAGGTGACCCAACACGTCGCTCGCGCTTCCGTTATTACACGACATCATCGGCTTCCATTGATCGGACACGAGGCGATAAATCACGAAGGCTTTTTTACCCCCTCCTTGGAAGGAACACTTGAAATCAACCGGAGGGTTCACCACCACGGCTATATCCGTGTTCATGTCAACGCCTCTCGGACCGGCGCCCGGAACGATTGTCTTCGCTTTCGTCTGGGATGCCTGACCACAGGCCACACAGAGAAGGCATAGAACAGAGATGGCGATCCTAGTCATGCAGCATCCTCCCGCTCCCGCAAGGAGCCTGCCTAAGGCTTCGCGCACTGGCCCTTGGTGCACGTCACCGTCATCGTGCCGCCGCTAGGCGTTTGGCACGAGAGGGATTTGCCCTTGGGGTCATTTCTCCAGCCTTTGAGCTCGCATTGCTTCCATTCTCGACCGTCGGCATACCACCCCGTAATCATCAGTCGAGGATCCCGTCCGTCAGCGGGCACGTGGCGGGCTATTTGGCTCCCGGCTCCATCGTTGCAGGACAGCTTGGGCTCCCATTCCTTCGGGCCATGGCGATAGACGATGATGACTTTCTTACTACGTCCCAGGAAGGTACAAATCATTTCGAACGGCCCCTCCACCTCCACCCCTAGTTTGGCGTCCATCTTGGTGGCGCCAGGACCTTGGCTCGCTTCCACCTGGGGGGTCAGAATAAACGTCATCCCGATTGTGAGAGCCCACAGTACGCTGGTCACCATCTTCGACCTCCGGTTAATGATCCCGCTCCCTCCACGTGCCCCGAATAGGAAAGACAACGGGGAGTCCCTGCACACGACCGCGACTGAGGTCACTATCATACCAGACTTCCAGGGGACCCGATCCCGTTAATCCCCGCTCGCCCACGACGGCCCCGAACATTCGCACGTGCTTGTCAATCCGGAGCGCCCCAGCCGTGTACAGCACCCCATTGATCGTCACCTCAGTGAGGCTCACCGGTGCACGCGAGGCCGATGCCACCTGTCCCTCCGGCGGCGGGGCGAGGGTCTGGACCGTCTGGCCTGTCCCCTGCGGCCGCAGCGCGACGCGCGCATTGATATAGAAGGTTCCCTCCATATATGGCGGGTCCAGCACCAGCGTGGCCTGGTTGGTGTCGTTTGGCGGTTGCTGGTCGAGGGTGTCAATGAACACCAGGCCGCGCTGGTCCCCGACCGCCTGCGATCCAAAGACCTGCAACGGCGTCAGAGCGTGAGACGGATCCATCATCCCATTCCTGTAGAGCCGGCCCTCGTGATCCGGGACGTAGTAGCTACCCAAGCGTTGTGCATGGTCCTTGAAGGTCTGATACGGCCAAGGACCGTGCGGGAAGTTCGAGACCATGTCGCCCCATTGAACCTGGACCTGCGGGGACATGCCGGATTCCGCAAGGCTCAAGTCGGCAGGGGGCACGTTGGCTTGGACGGAAGCCAGAAGGGGCGGGATCCTCCATGCGCCCAGTTCGACGGACACTGTTCGGCGGGCCCCGCCCCGTGCCTCCCCTGTCACCTCCACTGTGCAGAAGCCATCGGGGCGTCCGGAACCGTAGAGACGAGCGTGCGTAATGCGCCCGAACGCAGCGAGCGTGCCCACATCGTTCATCAGTCGATCATCTTCGGGGCGGGCGGCATCATACGTCACATCGGGAGCGCCCGGCGTGCCGGTAAACCGAACAGGCAAGGGCGCTTCGCGGGAGGCAGGCAGGGCGCCCTGCGTGAGCCAAGCCACCACTTGCTCCACGCCGCTTTCGGCCAACAACTGAGCAGTCTTTTCGTCCACATGTCGGCTCGCGGCCGTCGCTTCCGTGATCGCCAAGTTCATGGCGACCCCGCCCAGCATGGCCAGGAGCAGTCCCACCAACAAAGCCCCGATCAACACCCCGCCCGTTTCAGCAGTGCGTATCATCATAGTGCCCTCACACCCAGCTCCTGCATGTGGGTTCGCCGAATTCGCCCTCCACGGCCATCCGGGCGGCTGGTTTCCAGATGAAGCCGAATGAGTTTGATCTCATCTACTCGTCCGTCTGGACGTCCGTCCGCGGCGAAGTAGCTGAAGAAAAGGCCATCAACATGCTCGACGAGGGGATTGGCGCCGGCATCCACTTCACGCATCAGTTTGGCATTCTCGGGATCACGGCGACTCAGATAATAGCGGACCCGGTTCACGATCTCGACCGGACTGCCGATTGGATAGTCTCGTGCGAGAGGGCCTGAGAAGGCCAATTGCCCTGCCGAGCTGTCCCGCGCCAACACGTGTTCTTCGCATCCGGAGGGTCCGCAGACCATGACCCTTTTGCCTTTCATCCATCCTGATCGGGTGTTGACCTGCACCCAGTCCTGACCGGCGATGGCAGCCGTCACCAACACTCCCCGGACGTCGTTCACGTTGGCCTCGAAGGCGATCTCCTCCCCCGTCATCACAGTCAAGGGCGGGTGACCTCTCAATGTCCCGGTCCCCGCCAGGCGCAACTCGCTGGCCAGCAAGTGGACCCCGCCCCGTATATCCTGCTGGAGCTCGGCCTTCGTCTGCTGTTTACGATAGTGCTGGTGGTGCGAAACAAACATATCCAGAGCCCCTCCCAGGACGAGGGCCCCCAATGTGGCGGCAATCATCGTTTCCATCAAGGAGAACCCGGCATGGCCTGATACGATCCCTGTGTCACTGGCCGGGCGCATCAAACAGCTCCTCCGCTGAATACGGGGTTCGCTCTCCGCATCCCTAACCGGACCGTGCGATGGCGCCCTCCCTGGTCGGACCACGCAGCGGTCACCGTCAGCGTCGCGGTTCGCGAGTGCGCCAGGCTCGGCCGGTCCGGACGGACTGTCCAAGTCACCAGGACACCGTTGATGGTTTGCCGAGCTGTGTACTCGCCGTCACCAGCGACAGCGTACCCTTCACTCCCCGAAACCTTAAGCCGCCCCACCACCAAACCATCACCATCCAGGTCGGCCTTCAAGAGCGACTGGTAGGGCACGGCCCTCAGACGTTCCAACCGGGATTCAGCCAGGGCTATTGCTTCGAGCTTCCGGGCGCCTCCCGCGATGCCATCCTGAGCCAATGCAAGCATGCCGACCGAGCCGAGCAGGCTGACCGAGAGGACGACCATCGCGACCAATGGCTCGACCAAAGACATGCCGCGTTCCGAGAGTAGCAAGACGCGCTCCATGGCGGCGTCACCGCGCCCGGACGATGCCGGTTAAGCTGACCGTCACCACCCTCTGGACACCACGCCGGTCCTCCAGCGTTAACGTGGTGGGCGTTGCACTGGTGCCGCGAGGATGGAACGCCAACACGCGTCCTCCGGTTGAACGGATCGTTCGGATGCCCCGGTTCATGAGGTTCCTCCCGGGAGCCACCGGCTGCGTGACATCACTGGAACGGTACAGGGTCACTCCTGGTCGGTCAGGATCGAGAGCAACCCGGATAGTCTGTCCTTCACGCACTGCGAGGCTCCTGGCGTACCGGAGATCGCCGACCACCTCCGCCACCGCCGTATTGAGATAGACCTGGTCCGCCATGGCCTGGAGCTCCGTGCCCATAAACACGGACAGCGCTCCGGTGATCGCCAGGACAATCACCAGCTCCGCCATAGTCATTCCCCGTTCCTGCCTCAGTAGATGTTTCGTCACTACCATCGTCATCGTCGTCCCTCCTTAGTTGTCGAATGAGATGCCGGGAGAGTGATCAAGTACCGTGCCATCGACGACAGGAGTTCGCAGACCCGCGTCAGCAACGGGACTGTCGACGATGGCTGCTGGAAAACCAAGCTAGGAGGGGTCAGAAAGAAGCTATGCGCACGGGAGACCAAACAATCAAGCGATTGGAGCAACCGTAGACTTCGTCACGAGCCGGCCGGTCCGTCAGGCCCTGAACGGACGTTCAGGACGAGTGTCTGTTTGTTCACTGTCCTTGTCGTTGGGTGGGTGCGGGAGGGGCGTCTGCGGGGCCCCCTCCCGCTATAATGACGCCCTCATCCTAGGCGGGCTCGCCGTTGAAGGTGCGCCCAGCGGGAGTACGTACGGTGACCGAGTGAGAAAAGCCCTGCTAGACGCGAGGATTGGCGTCGCAGCAGGGCTTTTGAATAATCGCGGCGGGTTACGAGCGGGACCAGTTGATGTCAATCACGTTGTTCCCGGAGAACACGACTTCCACGATCCAGTTATCGGATGTCGTGTAGATCCAGCGCTGCGTCCCCCTGTTCGTGAAGCGGTGCCGTGGCGATCCAGCCCGGCTCAGGACTTCCGCCTTGGTCATGCCAGTCGAGAGCATGCGCAGGGTCTCGAATGACATCTCTTTTCTGGAGCTGCTCCTGGAGAAATGACTGTGGCTTTCATACACGGGAGGCCGATGGAAGTGTTTCGCATGCCTCCAGGTATCAGCCTGAGCCAGATCCGGTGCGAGGAGCCCGATCCCTCCTCCGACGAGAACTGCAATCCAAGTCCACCACATAGGACACCTCCTTCTAGACGTTGTTTATAAACAGTCTGTAATCTTCCCGGTGATGGAGCAGAAACGGTGCCAGGAGGCGCTCAAGGTAGGAAGCGTGCCCGCAAGGAAGACGAAAGAGAGATTGGCAATGAGTTTTGCAGGAACTGTACGGAATGCACTCAGAACAGGTCGAGGAAAGAGCAACCAGGCTTCCCTGAACGAGCGTTCAGGGGGCAGCGCCACCGTTCAAGAGGAGGTCATGATCTGGTCGACTGAGCGAAAGCCGATACCGAGAGACTTCAAGATGAGGTACTTCCTGTCGAACCGATTGTTCGTCCTGATGATGGTCCTGAAATCTCGCAACCCGATGCGCCCCCAGCACGGCCAGTGAAAAACAGAGAGCGGATAGTCAGTCCCGAACAGGAGCCGTGCATGTACTTCTGGATGGCGCTGCAACCGCCACAACATTCCGAAGCGGTTCGGCAAGGTCAGGGCGGAGACATCTGCGAAGAAATTCGCGTAGCGCTGCACCAAGTCCAAGAGCGTTTGATAGTATGGCTCATACGCGACCAGGCCGTTGCTGCATCCATGGGCGGCGATGACTGTCACGCCCTCATCCAAGGGAACCCGCAACTTGTTGGGATCGCCGGCGGATTGGTCCTGCCCGGTCAAGACGATCTCATACCCCACGTGACTGAGGAAGGGAATCTTATGCCGGGCAAGCCTTCTGTAAAACGGAAGATACCGCCGGTTGGCGGGATCGAATCCTTGGGTATTGGGGAGGACTTTGACCAGCTTCGCACCGCCTTCGACGCACCGGTCCAGTTCCTCGATCGCGTCCCGCCTCTGAGGATTGATCGAGACACCGGGCCACAACCTCTCCGGATAGGCATGCGCGATGCGAAGCAGGTAGTCATTGCTGACGAGAAATTCCGTTTTGCCGGCATCCAACCGACCGGCGGTGTCGTAAACGCCATCCAGGCCGAGAAGAACCGCTTTCTCCACAAACTTCGCTTTCCGAAGCTCTGCGAGCAGGTCGTCCACGTACTTCTGGTTGGACCAAGCCGCATCCTGAGCTTTCAGATCGTGCTTCCAAGCGAGAAACTTGAAGAGCGGGCGACGGAGCATCCTGGGGGAGATGTAGCACCCGTTGTCCTCTGTCCGGAGCGCCGCCAGGTGCACATGGCAATCAATCACCCGGTCTCTCCGTCTCGGCCTTGCGCAACCATCGGTAGGTCCGGCCCAGAAGGCGTGCGGCAGCTGTCTTGTTGCCGGCGTGCTCTTTGAGCGACCGCTGAATGAGGGCCCATTCGATGCGTTTCAACAGGCCGGTGAGCCCATTCCCGTTCTTGAGGGCCTGGACTATCAGAGGCCACTCGATCCGGTCCACCAAGTCATCGAGCCCTTCTGCGGTAATGGCTTCGGGTACGACACGGACGGACGCCGGAAGAAGATCCGGCCCGATCAGCGAAACCTTGGGGCCGGCCAGGGCCACGGCGCGCTCAATGGCGTTTTCCAGCTCGCGGACGTTGCCGGGCCAGCGATAGCGGACCAAAACCTCGAGGGCTTCGCCGGTCAATCCCTTGACGGCTTTCTTCTGTGCCGCGGCATGCCGGTCAAGCAGATGCTGGGCGATCAACGGAATGTCCTCGGCACGCTCCCTGAGCGGGGGAATGAGGATCGGGAACACGTTGAGCCGGTAGAACAGGTCCTGGCGGAACTTCCGCTCGACGACGAGCGCTTGTAGATCCTGGTTGGTGGCGCCGATGATCCGGACGTCCACCTTGACATCCTCGTGGCCGCCCACCCGCTGGACCTCCCGCTCCTGCAGGACCCGCAAGAGCTTCACCTGCATGGCCGGCGAGATCTCGCCGATCTCATCCAGGAAGAGCGTGCCGCCGTCGGCCTGTTCGAACTTTCCCCTCTTCTGCGTCACGGCCCCGGTAAAGGCGCCACGCTCGTGCCCGAAGAGCTCCGATTCCAACAGGGTCTCCGCCAGCGCGCCGCAATTGATCGCGAGGAACCGTCCGGCCCGCCGCGGACTGAGCTGGTGGATCAGCCGCGCCGTCTGTTCCTTGCCGGTCCCGGTCTCCCCGGTGATCAGAACGGTGACGTCGGACTGCGCGACGGTCCGCACGAGACCAAACAGCTCCTGCATGGGACGGCTCTTCCCGACCAGTCCGCCCGTTTCCGTCGCCCCGTACAGCTCCTCTCGAAGATGCTTGTTCTCCTCACACAGCTCGCGGTTGCGGATGATGATCCCGAGCGCCCGTCGCTGCGTGGCCTGCAATCCTACCAGGTGATCGAACAGCAGGCGCGAGATCACGCCCTTGGTGGCCCGGTCCGTCACGCTGCCCGCTGGCCTCCCCACCGCCTCGGGCGCGGAACGCTCCCGCCACTGGAACCGATACCGCATGTACGGAGCGTCGTAGATCGCCCCCACATGCAACACATACTCCAACGAACCAGTGCGCAACACGCCCGGCTGTTCGATCCGGAGAGCCTGGAGGTGTTCGCTCGAGCGGCTCGTTGGACGATCAGCGGCGTAGGCTTGTCCCTCTTCCCAGCCAGCGGCCGGTTCAACTTCCATCTCGAACGGCCGGGCCGTCGCCACCGTTCTGCCGGTCTTTCCCTCCTTGATCAACCAAGTGGTCGGAGCGCTCCTGGGCCCTTCAGGCTTCAGTACATAAGCCTTGCCGAACTCGGCGACAATGGTCGCCAGGCGCAGTTGCGAGTACTGCTCCTCGCAGGAAGCGGATTCCACGAACGGATAGAGCTGAGAGAACCCCTCGATGTTGCCCTTGACCAGCAGACTGTTCCCGATCTGCGGATCGACCGGGGGCAGAAACCGGGCCAGCACGTACAGGGTGTGCGCCTCGTCAGGGCGGGCGAAGGCCTGCATGCGGAGGTAATTGCTGTAGGCTGACGCCCAGAGCCCGGAACAGCGGACGGCCGTGTCCACATCATCAAGGTACCGAGCGATGGTCTCCATCAGCGTCGGCTCCCGCTTGTCGGACGAGGCGAAGTAGGCCAGGGCCGCGCGGTAGGTCACATCTTTGCACCCGCTCGCCACCTCGCTGTGGTGGATGAGCTCGCGGAGCACCACGTGCGGGACCCAGTTGTTCGGATCGAGGAGGAAGGCCTTCGGATCGCGGATGTGGTCGAACCCCTCCACCACTCCCATGACCCGGTGGTAATCGAGGCGGTCATCCATCCCCGGCAGGCTGTCCAGGTGGCGGATCACCATCCCGGTCAAAAAGCACGTGACCCACGGGTCAACGACCGGCTCGGTTGCGTTCGAGGCCTTAACAAGCATCCTGCCCTCCCGGATACGTCAACAGACTTGACATGCACCAATTATGATGATAATCTGGTGCCTATGAGAGGCACCACAAAACGGTTCTCTGTTGCACTCGACCACGGCACTCTAAAAGAAGCCATGCGCTTGACCCGTTCACGAAGCAAGCGTGAAACCATCGCCAAGGCTCTCGCCGCGTTAGTGAAAGCGGAACGTCGTCGGGCCTTGGCTGATGCGCTCGGCACGGGAGTCTTCGAAACAACCGAGGCCGCGCTACGCCGCCGTCGGCGCCGCGTTCATGCCCCCTCCTAAGCCCGGCCCACGTCTCGTCGATACCAGCATCTGGATCCGCGCCGATCGCAAAGGGCACGAGGCCATCAAGGATCGCTTAACAGGGCTCGTGGTGGCCGGCTCAGCGTGGATTTGCTGGCCCATTCATACCGAACTGCTGATTGGAGTCAAGACCCCAGAGCACTGGGCAGCCCTCGACGAACGGTTGGGTTCCCTAGAACATGCTCCCGTGACCGACGAGACCTGGCATCAGGCCGCCCAACTGGGCCATGACCTCGCCCGCAAGGGGCAAACAGTGCCGCTCGCTGACTTGCTCATCGCCGTCGCTGCAATTGAACTCGGTCTGCCGTTGTGGACTGCAGACAGCGACTTCAAGAGGATTGCCACGGTTGTACCTCTACACCTGGATTGGTTCGGCACCGAGTCACAGACCTGAAAGTTTCACTCCTTGTCGAGGGCATAGTCCTTGATCTTGTTGAGCAGCGTCTTGTAGCTGACCTGCAGGATCTCGGCCGCCTTGGTCTTGTTGCCGCCGGTCTCGCGCAGGACCTTCTCGATCATCTTGGCCTCCACGGCCCGGGAGGCCGCGCTGCTGGCTTCCTGGAGGCTCCCGACGGCCGGCAAGCCTTCCTCGGCCGGACCCGCCGGCGCACGCAAGCCGATGTGCTCGGGAAGGATCTCGTGGCCATCGCAGAGAATGACGGCCCGCTCGATGCAATTCTGCAGCTCGCGGATGTTCCCGGTCCATGGATGATGCATCATGATCTCCTTCGCTTCCGAAGAGACCGTCAGGCCCTCTCGCTTCAGCTCCCGGCTGTACATCGCGAGAAAATGCTCGACGAGCAAGGGGATGTCCTCCCGGCGGTCGCGAAGCGGCGGGATGACGAGCGGGAACACGTTCAGCCGGTAATAGAGGTCCTCGCGGAAGGCATGCGTGGCCACTGCCGCCAGCAGGTCCTTGTTGGTGGCCGCCACGACGCGGACGTCCGCCTTGACCGCAGACGTGCCGCCGACCCGCATGAACCGCTCGCCCTCCAGCACGCGGAGGAGTTTGGCCTGAAGGCCCATGTCCATGTCGCCGATCTCATCGAGGAACACCGTGCCCTTGTCCGCCAGCTCGAACTTGCCCAGCTTCCGGCCGGCCGCGCCGGTGAAGGAGCCGCGCTCATGCCCGAACAGCTCGCTCTCCAACAGCTCCCGGGGGATGGCCGCGCAGTTGATGGCCACGAACGCCCCGTTCTTGCGCGGGCTGCAGTCATGGACCATCCGAGCAAAGAGCTCCTTGCCGGTGCCGCTCTCCCCGAGCAGGAGCACGGTCGTGGGGCCAACCGCGACCTTCTTCGCCTTCTCCTGCGCGTCCAGCAGGGCATGGCTCTGGCCGACCATCTTCGCGTACTTGGTCTGCGCGAGCTCTTCCTTGAGGATCAGATTCTCGGTGACGAGCTGACGGGCATCCAGTGCCTTCCCGATGATGATCAGGAGGTGGTCCGGGTCCACCGGCTTTTGCAGGAAATCGAACGCCCCGTCCTTGACGGCCTTCACGGCGGTCTCGATCGTCCCGTGTGCGGTCATGACGAGGACGGGGATCAGGGGATTCTCCTCCTTGACCGCTTGCAAGACCTCCAGGCCCGACTTTCCCGGCAGCTTGAGATCGGTCAGGACGAGGTCCACTTTCTGCCGCCGAAACTCCTCGATTCCCTTCTCCCCATCGGCCACCATGACGACCGCATGCCCTTCCAGTTCCATGTGCCGGGCCAGCACCTGAGCCATGCGTTCGTTGTCTTCAATGAGCAGAATCGTGGCCACGTCCGTCCCTCAGGCGAGCGGTAACGAAATCCGAAAAGTCGTCCCTTTGCGCTCCTGGCTTTCCACCGCGATCCGGCCGTTATGCAGCAGGACAATCTTGTGGACCAGCGCGAGCCCGAGGCCGGTCCCTTTCGGTTTCGTCGTGTAGAACGGCAGGAAGACCTTGCCGAGCCGGTCTTGCGGGATGCCGGCGCCGGTGTCGCTGACCCGCAGCTCGACTTCCCGCCGACGTCCCAGCGGGGGCCGCAGGTCGGCCGACACCGTCAGGCACCCGCCGCTCGGCATGGCCTCCACGGCATTCTGGACCAGGTTCCCCAACGCCTGCCGCATCAGCACTTCATCGATGCGGAGCTGGGGCACATCGGGAAAGCAGGTCACTTCGACCTGGGGATGCGGGAGCGGCACCTGTTCCAGCACCTGCTCGACCACCCGTTTGAGCCACGGTTCCATGTCGACCGGCTTGAGGTCGAGCTCGGTCTTTCGCGCAAAATTGAGGAACTGCGTGATCAGGTGGTCCATGTCTGCGATCACGTGGGTGATGGTCTGGATGCTCTCGTGGACCGGATTGGCGGTCGGGGTTTGCCGGGCGATCAGCTTGGCTGCGCCCAAGATGGTCCCCATCAGGTTGCGGAACTCGTGGGCGATGGCAGCGGACATCTGCCCCAACACCGTCATGCGCTCACGCATCTCCACCTGCTCCTGCAGCGCCTTGATCTCGGTGAGGTCCGTGCACACGAACGTGGTCCCGATCAGGCGGCCCTCGCGATCCTTCAGCAGCGTGGTGCTCACGCCGATCCAGAACCGTCCCCCATGCGGCAGGCGCAGCTCGAACTCCTCCCGCGTGATGGCTTCCCCGGTACTCAGGCACCGTTTCAGCAGCCCCGCGACCGTGCTGTTCGCACCGAAGACCTCGTCACAGGTCTTGCCGATCACGTCCTCCTGGGTGAGCCTCAGGATGCGGCCGGCGGCGTCATTGAAGGTGGTGACCACGCCCTCCGGGTTGAAGGTGATGACGCCGCTCGAGACGCTGCGGAGAATGTTCTCGTTGTAACTCTCGATTTCCCGCGCCCGTTCCTCCGCCGCCGACCGCAGGCGCTCGAGTTCATGCTCCTTGCCCCGCAGCCGTGCCACGACGTCGAGGAAGACATCGTCTTTCACAAACCCAGTCGACGGTGAGGAGTCGCGCCGCACCACCCGCGCGAACACGCTGTACAGCAGCATGAGGAGAATGATGGCGCCCAGGACTCTCAGCAGGAGATCGGTCGCCGTGTGCAGACCGGCAGGGCCGGGAGCACCGGGAACCCGCTGGGGCACCATCAGATGGAACGCAAGGGTCGTGAGAAACAACACCAACAGCAGGGCGATGAGGATCGTGAACGGACGGCTTCGAGGACTTAGCGCCACGGCTTACCGCCTTCCCGCCAGGAGCTCACCGTACCAGCCCAGGATCTCCGGACCGAACAGCATCGCGACCACCGCCCCGAGAGCGAGAAAAGGGCCGAACGGGATGTAATCCCTGCGGCTGATCACACGGGCCGCGATCAACCCCACACCGAGCACCGATCCCAGCAGTCCGCCCACGATCACCGTGAGCAGCACTTGCTGCCAGCCCAGGAACGCGCCGATCATGGCCAGTAGTTTGATGTCGCCCCCGCCCATGCCCTCTTTGCCGAAGAGGTAGGGACTGATCCAGGCCATGACATACAGCAGGCCGCCGCCTAACACAAGACCGCCCACGCTGTCCCACCAGCGCGGCAAGAGGAGCGTCCCGGCCACAAGCCCGAGCGCGATCCCGGGCAGCGTGATCCGGTCGGGCACGATCATATGATCCAGGTCGATGAAGCTGGCGACAATGAGGGCCGAGAAGAGCGCCCCGTACACGAGGCCCATGGGGATCACACCGAAGCGCCAGACGATGAAGCCATAGCCGGCGGCGTTGAGGGCCTCTACGAGAGGGTAGCGCCAGCCGATGCGGGCCCGGCAACTCCGGCACCGGCCGCGCAGCCAGAGGTAGCTGAAGATCGGAATGTTGTCGTACCAGGCGATAGCCGTCTTGCACTGCGGGCATCGGGACCCCGGCCGAACGATGGATTCTCGACGGGGCAGGCGATGGATGCAGACATTCAAGAAGCTGCCGATGACGGCGCCGACGAGTACCGCGACCATCACAGACCACTGTGGACTCATCCTGCCTCCGCCGAGAGCCTCCCGGACCAGGCGCGTCCGCGCGCCCATTGTACGTGAACCCCCTGAAGGGGACAAGGCCACGGACCGGTCTTTGACGCCTTTTCCTATTTACAACATTTACTTGGTTATGTGATACTAATGGTCTTACAGGTAGGGCGGATGATTAGACGTCTTTAGCATAAGGAGTTATGCGATCATGGAACGGAAGAGGAGAAACGGCGTCACGTCCTTGACGGACCGCGAGCAGGAAATCCTCCAGTTGATCTGGAATGGCCTCAAGAACCGGGAGATCGGAACACGCCTCAAGATCAGCGTGAAGACCGTCGAAGCGCACCGCGCCAACATGATGAAGAAGCTCCGGGTGTCGAACGCAGCCCAACTCCTGAAAGCCGCCATCGAGGAAGGATTCATCCGGGTCCGGCGGGGCTGACGGGACCAGTGCCGGCTCGCTGTCGCAGAACCTCGTACAGCACGACCGCCGACGCCACCGAGGCGTTGAGGCTCTGCACGTTGCCCTGTAACGGGATGCGGACCAGCCCATCGCAGTGCCGGGCGACCAGCGGCCGGATCCCTCGACCTTCACCACCCACCACTAACGCCACCGGGCCGCGATAATCCACTTCCCAATAGCTGCGAGTCCCGTTTGCGTCGAGCCCGTAGACCCAGAAGTTCGCCGCCTTGAGCCGCTCGATAGTCTGCGCGACATTGACGACGCGGGCGACGGGCAGGTGCTCGATGGCGCCCGCCGAGGCTCGGGCCACGGTCGCGGTCAGGCCGACCGCCCGCCGAGCCGGCAGGAGCACGCCCTGGGCGCCGGCTGCCTCCGCCGTCCGCACGATCGCGCCGAGATTGTGGGGATCTTCGATGCCGTCAAGCACGAGCAGGAGAGGCAAGTCATGCCGGCGCACCGCTTCCAGCAGGTCGTCCAGAGACAGGTAGGCCTTCGTCGAGGCGATGCCCACCGCTCCTTGGTGCCGTCCGGATCCGACCCGACGATCCAGGCCCTCGCGCGCCTCGAAGGCCACGGGCACGTGGCGAGCCTTGGCCAACCGCAGAATCTCCTCCACGACGCGACCCCGACGGCCCTCCTGCAGATAGATCCGGTGAAGCCCCACGTCCTTCGCCCGGAGCGCTTCCAGCACCGGATGCACGCCGTAGAGCAGGTCGGTCGAAGCCGCGAGGTTCATCGCTTCCAGCGAGTCGTCCCGTCGGGCCGGTCTTCAAGGATGATGCCTTTCGCGGCAAGTGCCTTCCTGATGTCATCGGCCCTCGGAAAGTCTTTTCGGCGTCGAGCTTCATTGCGCTCGGCGATCTGCCGCTCGATCTCCTCAGCATCCAGTGACGGCCCGGCAGTTTCACGGAACTCCCACTCTCGCACGGGCACCTGGAAGAGCCCCAGCACATCCCCATAGCGCCGGAACGCCGTGAGCGCCTGCTGGGCAACTGCCGAAGAGAGACCGACAGCCAGTTTCGTATTGAGGTCGCTTCGAAGCGTCTGCAACGCGGCGAGCGCAGCCGGCGTGTTAAAGTCGTCATCCATGGCACGCTCGTAGGCCGCCGTTACGGCCTTGAGCGCGCTTCCGACCTTCTCGTCCGCGGCGCCTTTCGACACCGTGATCTCGTCTAACCGCAGAAAGAGGTCGTAAAAGTTACTGAGTCCGGCTCTCGCTTGGCGCAGAGCGTGATCCGAGAAATCTATGGGACTGCTGTACTGCGTCGAGAGAAGGAAATACCAGACCACCTCGGCAGTCACTTTCTCCGGCGCGGGGAATTTCTCGAAGATCTCGCGGACCGTGAAGAAGTTGCCGAGCGACTTTGACATCTTCTCGCTGTCCACGGTGACAAAGCCATTGTGTATCCAGTACCGGGCGAACTCCTTGCCGGTCGCGGCGCAGGACTGGGCGATTTCGTTCTCGTGGTGCGGGAAGATGAGGTCCTGGCCGCCACCGTGGATGTCGAACGTGTCGCCGAGGTGCTTCATCGCCATGGCTGAACATTCGATGTGCCACCCCGGACGTCCGGAGCCCCACGGACTCGGCCACGCTGGTTCACCGGGCTTGGAGGACTTCCACAGCGCAAAGTCCATCGGGTTACGCTTCCGCTCATCCACTTCGACACGGGCACCCGCCTGTAGCTCCTCGAGCTTGCGCTTGGAGAGCCGCCCGTAGGCGGGATACTTCTGGACCTCGAAGTAGACATCGCCGTTAACTCGGTACGCGACGCCTTGCTCAAGAAGCACGTGTATGAGCCGGATGATCTCCGCCATGTGTTCGGTGGCCTTGGGTTCCACCGTTGCCGGGCGGACCCCAAGGCACCCCATATCGCGGTAGTAGGCATCGATGTACCGGGCGGTCACGGCCTGCCACGGCAGGCTCAATTCCCGGGCCCGGTTGATGATCTTGTCGTCCACGTCCGTGAAGTTCTTGACGAACGTGACGTTGAAGCCGCGGTATTCCAGGTATCGCCGGATGACGTCGAAGACGACGGCGCTGCGGGCGTGGCCCAGGTGAACGTCGTCGTAGACCGTCACGCCGCACACATACATCCGGACCTGGCCGGGCACCAGCGGCTCGAACGGGTCCTTCCGGCCGGTCATGGTGTTGAAGACCTTCAGCATGCGTCCGCGTTCCATGCGAAAGCCCCGATGAAGGGGACGAAGACACAGTCGCCTAAGTCGCTGAGGGCCAAGTGTCCGTGTTGTTTCACGCCCAACTGCAGCCGCTGCACGGTGCGGTCGCCGACCGGGATGACCAGCCGTCCGCCTTCTCGCAACTGCTCGACGAGCAACGGCGGCACGCTCGGAGACCCGGCCGCCACCAGGATGGCGTCGAACGGCGCGGCGTCTC
>Ga0209237_1000972_pt1 | contig 16750 bp, 18 predicted proteins | sample GraSoi013_1_40cm_2_FD_185820 | JGI IMG/M metagenome (GOLD analysis project Ga0209237, IMG submission 185820) | Grasslands soil microbial communities from the Angelo Coastal Reserve, California, USA - Sample 10_02_2013_1_40cm (SPAdes) (version 2) | ecosystem: Environmental > Terrestrial > Soil >... | reverse complement strand
GTGACCGCCACGTCCGCCCCCGCCGCCGCGTACGCGAGGGCGATCGCACGTCCAATGCCGCTCGATGCGCCGGTGACCACGGCCACCTTGCCGTCCAGCGACAGCACCGCCGGGGCGTCGACAGCACTGCCCGACGCCGGCAACACTTCATTTGATTGTTGTTTTGACATCGTGCCTCCGAATGTCTAACCTACCGGCGGTTTCGGGACAGCCACAAGGGAGCGGCCGGAAATGCAGCTTCTCATCAGCGTTGCCGGACCTGCCGACGCGCGCGCCGCGCTGCTTGGCGGCGCGGACGTGATCGACGCGAAAGACCCTCGTCATGGGGCGCTGGGCCCCGTGACCCTGCACCGGCTCGCCGCGATCCGGGCGGCAGTCGGCGGGGCGCGTCCGCTCAGCGCTGCGTTGGGGGATGCCGCCGACGAGGACGCCATCGCGAGGACGGTGGCCGCGGCGGCCTCACTCGGCCTCGCGTTCGTAAAGGTGGGCTTCGCCGGCGTCACGAATGAGGCTCGGGCACGCCGCCTGGCGGTGGCCGCTCAGCGCGCGGCGACGAATGTGGGAACGCGGTTGGTGCTGGTCGCCTATGCGGACTGGCGGCGCGCGCAGAGCCTCGCGCCGGCACGAATCCTCACCGTCGCCGCGGGCGCCGGCGCGGCCGGCGTGCTGCTCGATACCGCGAATAAGGGCGCCCCTTTGCTCACACTCGAGTCTCCCACTTCCGTGGCCGCCTGGATCGCTGCCGCGCACGCGGCGGGATTGTTCGCCGCGCTTGCCGGCGGGCTGTCCGGGCCGGAGTTCACACGCGCGCGCGCGCTCCGCGCCGATGTCGTGGGTGTGCGGGGCGCCGCGTGCGTTGGGGGTCGGACCGGCCGGGTCTCGCAGGCCCGGGTTAGCCGGCGCGCCACCCGCCCTTCGTGTCCTGGCCCGGAGGGGGGTCTTCCCGCAGCGCCACGTCGAGCTGCCCGAGATCGTCGGCCGTGACGACGAGGTGCTCCACTCCGCGCGGGAGCGTGCGTAGGAAGTACGAGTCGACGAGCTTGGCCGGGTCGCCCTGCGCGGGCTTGATCAACACGACGCGCCGGGCGCGGATCTGGCCAGCGAGCCAGGCGGCGATGCTGTCGCTCGTGACCTCCCAGGAATGCGGCAGCGGATCCGCCGCCCGAAGCCAGCGGTACGGCGCGAGCACCGGCAGCCGAGCGGCCTGCACCGCGGAGGCGATCCCGCCTTCCCCGTCCACCAGCTGGGCGTCCGGGAGGCGGCCGGCGAGCGCGTGCGCGTACTGGTCCATGCCCAGCACGGCCATCCAATGCGCCGCGTCTTCGCCGATTCTGACCCGCTTGAACATCTGGCGCACCGCGTCGGCGAACGGTCCGCCGCCTGGCAGCAGTACGAGCCGGCGACCGCGCCGGAAAGCGGTCACGGCTTCGATCACCAGCTCGAAGGCGCCGGCTTTGCCGAGCAGCCCTCCACCGATCTTCACGACCGTGTGGATCAGGGGGACCTCGTTCGTCATGATGGGAACAGCAGCGCCACGGCCGCCGCGGGGGCGTGCCTCGCCGCGGCTCCGAGGGTGTCGGAGAGATGGGTGACGTGCAGGCCGATCCGTCGGGCGGCCGCGGCCGCCAGAAACTCACCGAGACCGGTGACGACCGCGCGCGCCAACCGGGGCGGCCGCGCGCGCACCCGCTCGAGCCCCGCGGCGATACGCGTGACCTGTGCGTCCCACAGCGCGTCGGCGATTACGCCTATGTCGGTCTCGTCGAGCATCTCCCGGTCCGCGCAGACGACCCGGGCCAGCCGCTCGCCGGCGAATTCCCTACTCGTGGGGCGTCCGTCGGGAGTCGGAACCGAGTAGTCGGCGGGCTCGAGCTCGCCGCGCCACACGTGCACGTCACCCGCGAGCGCGAATCCCTCCGCGGACATGCCGGTCGATCGGCCACGCACCGGCACCGTCGCCGCGATCGCTTCGACCGGCGTGCGCAACGCTCCGGTGTACACGAGCTCGCCCTCGCGCAGCCGCTCCACATCGGTCTGACCACATGTCGCTGGCACCCCATGTCGTATGGGGATGATGTCCGTCGTGGTCGAGCCGACGTCGACGAGCAGGCAGTCCGAGCAGGATCGTCCGACGACGTGCGCCGTGGCCGCCCAGTTCGCCGCCGCCACCGCGAGGGGCTCCCGGCGCGCTTCGGCTGGAGTGCGCCACCGGCCATCCACGCCCCAGACGCGCACGCACGCGTCCGGAAACGCGGCCGCCACGGCGTCGAGCACGAAGCCCACGCCCTCCCGCTTGGTGCGGAACAGCTGCGACAGCTCGGCCGTCATCGTGACGGCGTGCGCCACGGCGGGGCCGGCGCCCAGGTCCTGGGCGAGGCGCCCGAGCAGCGGCACGAGCGCCGCCGGATCGCGCTGCAGCTCGTAGGGCGCGGCGCGCGCGGCGAGCAGCTGAGCGTCGGCGACGTGCGCGACTTTGGTGTTCACGCCGCCGATGTCCCAACCCAGGACGCCGTTCATTGCGCGTGATCCCCGTGCTCGACCTGCGCGGCGGCCGGGCGGTCTTGGCGCGCGGTGGCCAGCGTGAGACGTACGCGCCGGTCCGCTCGCGGCTCCTGGACGGCGGCGCCGAGGGCGATCCGCTCGCCCTGGGGCGCGCCTACCGCGACATCCTCGATTGCGACGAGTGGTACGTCGCGGATCTCGACGCCCTCGCCGGGGACGCGGTCCAGCATGCTCTGCTGAAGGCGCTCGTGGGCCTGGGCGGCCGGCTGCTCGTGGACGCGGCGGTCTCCAGTCCCGAGCGGGCGCGCCAGATCGTTGCGGCCGGCGTCGCGCGCGTGGTCGTGGGACTCGAGACGCTGCCATCGTTCGACGCCCTCGCGGCGGTTACTCGAGCCATCGGGCCGACGCGCGTCGTGTTCTCGCTCGATCTGCGGGATGGCGTGCCGCTCGCGCATGCCTCCCTCACCGGGACGCCGCTCGAGATGGCGCGCGGGGCCGTCACCGCGGGCGCCGGGGCTATAATCGTGCTCGACCTCGCCCGCATAGGCGGCGGGCGCGGCGTGGACCTGGTGCTGGTGGAGGCGCTGCGGCACGCGTTTCCCCACGTGGAGCTCCTGGCGGGCGGCGGCATCGGCACACCGCGCGACCTCAAGCGCCTTGCCGACGCCGGGCTCGACGGCGCGCTGATAGCTTCGGCGCTGCACGACGGCGGGATCAAGCGGGAAGACGTCGCGGCCGTGCGGCGGACCGATCACCCGAGCGACTCGCGGTAGGTGGCGGACTGTCCGAAGTTCTCCTCTACCTCAACCTCCACCGCCCGCAGTGCCACTCCGCCGGAGGACGCGAGTGCTTTGCTCACCCGGCCGGCGAGGTACTGCGCCAGCATCTCGACGGTGGTGTTTGGCACCGGGAGGAGCGCGCAGTCCCCTCGCGGGAAGACGTAGCGCGGCTTCCCCGCCACCGCGACGCGCACGGTGTCGCCCTCCTCGCTGACTTGAATCTTGGTGCTCTCGAGCGGGAGGAGCACCTTGTGGTCGATCTCGTCGGTGAGCCGCTTCATCAGGTCCTTCAGCATCGAGAAGTCGAGCACGTAGTGCGCCTCGGGGTCCAGCCCGCCTTCCACCACCACGCGGGTGCGATAGTTGTGACCGTGCAGCTTCTCGCAGCGATGCCCGGAGAAGGTGATGAAGTGGGCCGAAGCGAAGACGAGGTTGTCTTTCGTCACGGCGACCTTGAATTCCTTATGGGCGGGCACGCCACCCTCCTTCCAGCAGTACGGCGTAGATGGCCGCGCCCGTCAAGTCCGCGGTGGTGCCGGGGTTGAGGGTGTTGGCCTCGTCCCGGAGCTCGCGGTCGAGCGCGGCGGTGGCATCCCGTCCCGCGGTGGTCCGTATCCCCCCGGCGTCGAGCACGTCGCCCGCGCGGCGCTGTACCGTGACCGCCGCATCGGTGCCGAGCTTGCGGGCGATATGAGTATCGGGCGATCCCGCGAGGAGCGTTAGGTAGGCCTCAACGACCGCGTCCCGCCAGGCGAGCCCGTCGGACCGTGCGCGGCGGAGCGCGGGTGCCCCGATCGCGAAGGTCGTCTCGAAATCGGTCGCGTACTCGCGAGCGATCGCATCCCGCTCGCGCGCCAGCACCATGGCGTCGCGTAGGCTGATCGTCGGTGTGTCGGCGACATCCTGCTCACTGGCCCGACCCAGGCCTCCCGGCGCCGTGGAGCGGATCGCCATGTAGGCGTCGCGCGCATCCGCCACCGTCGTGTCGGCGAGTGTGGCGGCGAGCTGCTCGCGCAGGGCTTCGAGCCCGGGCCGAAGCGCGGCCCGGGCCAGCGGGGCGAGGAGGAGCACGAGGCCGAGATTGGTGTTGGACGGCGCCCAGCGGGCGGTGGCTTCGACGGCCGCGCGGATCGTGGCGCCGAGCGGGTGCTCGCCCGCCAGGGCGAGCGGCGGGCCGATTGCGGCCGCGCTCGCGAGGAAGTCCTCGTACGTCGCGTCGCGGAATGAGGCGAAGGGGGAGACGTTCCCGGGCTTGGGGGCGCTCGCCTCGAGCAGGCAGGCGAGCTGCGCGGCGGCTGCCACCTCGGCTGCCTGCCGCGCGGGCGGGAGCGTCACCGCGGCGTCACACGCTCGAGCAGATGCTCGACGATCGCTCCGGCGACGTCGCTCGACGTCGTTGCCTGCAAGCCGCGCCATCCGGGGATTCCGTTCACCTCGACGACGTACACCGTGCCATCGCGCGCGGGCAGGAGATCGACGCCGGCGTAATCCGCGCCTACCGCCCGAGCGGCGGTCAACGCCGACTCGACATGCGCCGCCGGCAGCGTGACGGCTCGCGCCCGGCCGCCCCGCGCCAGATTGGTCTTCCACCCGGGCGCGCTTCGCTCGATCGCGCCGATCACGCGCCCGCCCACCACGAAAACCCGCAGGTCGCAGCCGTCGTGATCGATCGCCCGCTGAAGATAATACACGCTCCGGAGCGTCTCCAGCGTTCGAAACACGCGGAACGCCATCTCTTCGTCGCTCACCCGCACCATGCCGAGACCCATCGAGCCGAACAGCGGCTTCACGATGACATCTCCGAGCGCGCGAAACGCCGCCATCGCCTCGTCGGGATGCTCGCACACCACCGTCTCGGGCACCCGGAGCCCGGCGTGCGCCAGCAGCGCCGTGGTCCACAGCTTGTCCACGGTTCGCTCGATTGTCCGCGGCGAGTTGATCACCGCCATCCCGCGCTCCTCGAGCGCGTGCAGCGCATCCACCCGGACGATGATCTGCTCGAGCGAGCCCGCGGGGATGATGCGCGCCAGCACCGCGCTGCACGAGGCGAGATCCTCCCCGGCCACGCTGTGGGGCGGCCCCGTCCCGCCGAACCGCGACACCAGTCCTTCGTAGGGCAGTACGCGCCCCTCGTGCCCACGCGCGGCCAGCGCGCGGCAGAGTTGGTCGGTGTGCCAGCCTCCTCCCTGCCGCGCGGAGAGAATCGCGATACGCACCGTCGCTAGTTGGTCTTCGTCCCGACGAGCACGGTGAACCCTCCTGTTGCAAATGCCGGCAGGTCTGCCGCGACGGCCTTGAAACCCGCCGTGGCCATGCCCTTGTCACGAGCCTCCTGGGAGTCCCACCGGAGATCGGCCTCCCGGTAGATGGGCGCCGGCTTGCCGTCCGCCGCTGGCGAAAACCTGACCAACTCGACGCGCGTGACCCCGATCTCCTGCGCATGGGACACGAACAGGGGAACGTGCGTTTCCGCGTAGTACTTCTCGAACGCCGCTGTGTCCTTCGGCTGGTTGTACAGCACGACGAACACCCACTGCACCCCCGTGGGTGCCATGGCTTGCGATTGTTGCTGGGATGCGGGCTTCGAGCACGCGGCCGCGACGGCGAGACCGGCGAGAATGGCGAGGCGCTGCAACGAACGCTGCATGGAATGGCTCCTTGGTGTGGAGGATGTGAGGGTGCGGCGTCTCAGCTCTCGACCAGCGACGCGCGCAGCACCTCGGGGTTCACGTGCCCGGCATGATACGTCTTGCCGCTCAGCACGCTCGTCAGCCACACCTCGGCGGGGCTGAAGAGCAGCGGATCGATCTTGTAGAAATCGCCGTCGTACCGCTTGAAGATGTCGTAGAACGGCGTCCCGTAGTCTTTCGACGCCGACGCGGGGATCTTCGGAACTAGCTCGGCCAGCTCCGCGTCATCGGCCCGCACGGTGTAGCGTGCCTGGCCGCCGTACAGGATGCAGTCGTTGGTGCGACCGATCGCCTGGAGATCGTTCTTCGCGACCGGTGGCAGGGGCGCCGTGCCGATCGCGCTCACGATCTTGTTCACGTCGAAGCCGAGCCTGTCCATCTTGTGCAATCCCGTCTCCAAAATGCGCGCGGCGATCTGCACACCGCCGGCGAGACTCGCCGTCGGCGCGACCACGAACGTCAGCTGCGAGGGCGCGAGCGCGGCCTTCTGCCCCACCCAGGCGGCCACCTCGTCCGTGGGCAGTGTGCGCGTCTCGAGCACGAGCACGCCGCGCTCGGCCCGTTCGGCGTAGCCGAGCTTGGCAAACAGCTCCTTCTCGACCCGCGCGTGAGCGCGCAACGGCCCCGAACCCATCGCGAAGTACTTCCCCACCTGGATCGCCCAGCCGGCATATTGCGACGCCATGCAGCTGACCGCCGGGTGATCGGTCCACACGCGGACGCCGGGCCACGTCTCGCCGCCAATCGGCACCGGGGGGTACGCGATGTCGGCCAGCCCGCCCGTGCAGATCTCGGCCAGGGCGCGCCCCGCGCCGAACCCACCCGGCGCGTCGATACCTGCGTCGATCACGCGCGCGCCCCCGGGAAGCGTGCGTACGACAACGCGCAGCGCTTCGGCGTTGGCGGCCATCGCGTCCGCGATCTGCCACGCCCGTGCGTTGAGGCCAAGGCCCGCGCTGGGGCCGCTCACTCCCCCGCCCATTGCAGGATCTCCCCTTTGCCGAGCTCGGCGAGATCACCGGAGTAGCGCTCGTACTTCCCGGCGACGTAACGATCCGCGACCGCCACGCCGGCGCGGCCGCGCAGGTAGCGGAGCAGCAGCCCGATGTGCGGCGGCCGGTAGGTACAGGCGTAGCGGAACGTGCCTGGCCGGTCGATCGGCGCGAGCGCGACGATCGAGCCGCGCTTCAGGAAGCGCCCGGCGCCAGGTCCCGCTTTCCCGAACACCACCACCGTACCCGCGATCATCCCCTCGCCCGTCCCGCGTCCTCCGTCCCCCATCACGACGACCAGTCCCCGCCGCATCCGAGCGCCCGCCTCGTCGCCGGCATTCCCGCGTACGATGATCTCGCCACCCGTCATGCCGCGCGCCGCGCCGGGCAGCGCCCCGCCCACGTTGTCGCCCGCGTTGCCGCGCACGTCGATCCGGCCCCCCGACATGGCGAGCCCCAGGTCGTGGCCCACGCTGCCGTCGATCGTCAGCTCACCTCCCCCCATCCCGGCCCCGATCGCGTTCACGCGCGCAAGATCTCCCTCGATCCGGACCACGCTCGAGTGTCCCCCGCGGACCTTGAAAAACTCCCCGAGCGTCCCCGGCCGGCCCCCGTGCACGACCGGCAGCTCGGCGATCTGCTTCCCGTCGAGCCCCACGAATCGGTCCGCGGCGATGCAGTCGGCGACCAGCACGTGATCGGGCTGTGCGGCGAGGGAGAGGGTCACAACGTCGCTCATGCGGCCCTCGGCACGCGGCTGAAGCCGCGGCTCGGCCCTGCCGCTGAAGCGGCTTCACGCCCGTTCACGGGCAGGTGCCGAGCCGCGAGTTCACTCGCGCTCCTCACGCGCCGACCCCATTCATGATCTTGCGGAGGTGGAAATGATGCGGCCCGAGCTTCCCGCCGAAGTTCGCCGCCGTGATGCTGTTCACGCCCGGCCGACACGCCGCCGGGATGCCGGCCCGCATTGCCGCCTCGATCGACGGGGCATCAGTCCCGTCCAGCACGATCTCGAGCACGCTGTTCACGCCGTCGGGGAGCACGGTCTGGGTGATCGCCCGGAGCGTGGGATCGAAGGGATCATTGGTCGTCGCCACCATGTTCTTGTAGCGCTTCGAGCCCACCTTGCTGCCGCTCCGCACCACGCCGCCCGGGAACGGGAGGATCACGCCCGGGAGACCGGTCATCGCGACCACGGCGGCCTCGGCGGCGGCCAGCGCGGCGTCAGCATCCTCCGCGAGGATCAGGAAATTCCCGCCACCCACGCCTTTCAACATCCCGAAGGTTTCCTCGACGAGGAACTCCCCCTCCATGACTGGGAGGCGCCAGTAGCGCTTTCCGCCAATCACCTTGCTCGCCTGAAACCCATCAGCGAACACGCGTAAGGCCTTCCCGATCGCGAGCCGATCGGGCGCATCGGGCAGACCGTCGAAGCAGGCGGTGGTGGGGCAGGTGAGCACGGTCTGACCGACCCGCACGATCAGCTGTTCGGGGAGGCTCGCCTTGTCCATGGTCAGAAACAGCACACTGATTCCGGGCCGCCCGTCGGGCGTCTCGGTGGGCGTGAGCTCCCGTTCGATTCCCGCTTCGCACTTGCAGCCGATCACCGACGTGGCGAACCCGGTGAGTTTGGTTGCCGCCTCCCGGGCCCACTTCGCCGTCCGCCCTGTGATCACGAGCCGCGCCACGCGCATCGTAAACGCTTCGGCGAACGTGTCCGCGATCGTGACGCCGTTGATCTTCATGGCACCGGCTCCGCACCGTAGTTCTCGAATGCGACGCAGGCGTACTGGTCGTCCTTGGTGACCGCCGCATCGTATCCGGGCCGGACGGCGAGGCGCCGCCCCGCGGGCGCGCGGCGTAGCTGCCCGTCCTCGACGACGAGCGTCCCGGCCTTGATCGTGTAACGAGGGGTGGAAAACATCTTGGCGCGGTCGGCCTCGTTCGTGTAAATCGTCACGTCCGCGTCCGCTCCCGGCCCGAGGTGCCCCTTGTCCTTCAATCCCAGGAGCCGGGCCGGCCCGGCGCGGGTGATGGTCGCGATCTCGCCCAGCGTGTATTCGCGCGCCAGCCCATCGAGCAACGCGCTGCCGGCCAGCAGCTTCTGGTTCACGCCCTTGAGCCGCTCGTCGCGGTACGCCCGGTCCATGAGCAGTCGGATCAGCTCGGGATAGGAGAGGAACGTCCCTCCGTTCGGGTGGTCGGTCGAGAGCACTACGCGCCACGGATCACGCGCCAGCAAGAACAGCTCGAGCCCAACCGCCCACTGCAGCGCCGCGACGGCCGCCTTCTCCCTGTACGCGTAGGGCACGATGCCGCAGCCCGACTCGAGCTCGATGTCCACGTTCACCCATTTGCGGCCGCTGCTCGTGTACAGCAGATGCTCGACCGGGCTGTCCGCGGTGACCGTCGTAGCCGACCCGAACATCACCTGCCCGACGTCCACGCTCACCTCGGTGTGGGCGTTCACGTACTCGATCACCTCGCGCGCCGCCGACGCCCACCCCTTGCCCGGCGCACCTCCGTAGCTATGGAATTGCAGGTGCGTGAAGTGCGCGCGTTGTCCCGAGAGGGCCTTCATGCTCTCGAGCGTGGTCGCGGCGTTCCCCGGCTGCCCCAGGTTGTTGCAATGGATGTGCACCGGGTGGGGTAGGCCGAGGGCGTTCGCGGCACCGGCGAGCACCTCCAGGATCTTCCGGGGCGTGACGGCGCTCGAGCCGAGCGTATCGTCCACGCCGCTCACGTTGCGGCGATCGCCCCCCCCGACACCCTTCCACACCGCTATCCCGCCGGGGTTGACGATCTTGATCGCATACGCCCGCGTGGTGCCCAACAGCCACGCGGCGTAATCGCGGGCCCGGGCCGCCTCACCGGCGGCGAGCTGGCGGAGCAGGTACTCGTCGTTGCCCAACAGGACGAAGAACCCGGCATCGATGATCGGCGTGTCGTCGAGCTCCGCGTGCGCATGCCGCGCGGCGAGGGGCGCCACCGCCGCTTCCATCACGGTGGTATAACCGAGTCCCGCGTAGCGATAGCCGGTCGCGAACGTGCTCGGCAGCGTCCCCCCGGTGCCGGAGCGCGCGACCGCGCCACCATCGAGCCGCGGAGCGGGTGCAGGATCGGCCGTATGCTCCTCAGGGAGCAGCCGCCGGGCGTGGTTCACGCTCGACCCGGCGATGTGCGCGTGGATGTCCACGCCACCCGGCATCACAACCATGCCGCGTGCGTCGAGCCGCGGAGCGCCCGATGGCAACTCGGCCACGATGCGATCGCCCTCGATGCACACGTCGCGCACGACGCCGTCGACTCCGTTCGCGGGGTCGTACACCGTGCCGCCGGCGATGCGGAGCCGGGGAGTCTTGCTCATGCGCCCAGCCGGTCGCGTAAGGCGCGGACGGTGGCGAGCGCTGCGCGTGCGCCCTGGAGCGAGGGCCGCAGGGGCAACGGGACGTCGTCCATGCGGAACGCCGTGCCTCCCTCGTGGATCCCCGCCGCCCCGGTGTCCACGGCGACGGCCGGCTGGAATGACGCTGCGCCGGCCCGCGGCCCGATCGCGACGCTCCGCACTTGCGCGAGCGCGGCAGCCACGGGCTCGGGGAGGGTCGCGGGGGCGCCGATGACGAGCGCGGCGTCCACCTCTCCCCCGCCCAGCAGCGCGGCGGCGTCCGTCCGTGGCTGGTAGCTCGGGTAGCCGCGCGCGAAATCGACGGCAAAGGGAAACCCGGTCTGCCACGTGAGGACGGCGTCGGCGCCGGAGCGGTTGCCGCCACCCCGGAGCGTGGACAAGGCGCACCGCGTGGGGCCGTTCAAGGCCTGCGCCAGCGTCACGAGCGCTTCCGCGCGGGCCGGGTCGGGCGGAATCGGACCCGGCTCGCCGTCGGCCACGATGGCGACGTAGCGCGCCTCGGTTGTCCGGCGGGCCAGGTCGATCGCGGGCTGGAAGCGTGCGTCCGCTCCCGCGGCGCGCCCTTGTACCGTCGCCCGCATCATCTCCAGACTGTCCACCTCGTCGGCGGGTGCGATCGCCAACCGTCCGTTCACCTCCGCAGGACCACGGCGCTCCCCCACGTCCACGGCGATCAGCATGCGGCTGGCTCGGCCCTGGGGCGCCGCGACCCCGCGCGGCTCTACCGCGTAGCGAGACGCATAGCGCGGGTAGCGAGCGCCCGGGTCCACCGCCCAGAACACCACGAGGTCGGCGCGCTGGCGGATTTCGCCGAGAGTGGCACCGGCGCGGCCGCGGCGTTGGGCCGCGAGCACGGCCGTCGCGGCGGTCGCCGCCAGGCTGTCGATGGCGGCGTGCAGCCGATCGGCGATGGCGACCGCTTCCCGCTGCGTTTCGCAGGAGACGTCGCCGGCGAGATAAACCAGCGGATGCGTTGCACCGGTCAGGAGTCTCGCGGCCTCGGTGAGCGCCTGCTCGAGCGATGCGCTGCGGCCGTTCACGCGCGTCTCCGCGGGCACGCTCCCGTCGCCGAACCACGCGGCCCCAAGCGCACAGGCATTACGCGCTTCGGCGATGCGATCCCGTGTCACGAGGACGGTGATGTCGTCGCAGGCGCAGCCGCAGCCGAGGCAGGTGACGTTCGCGACGGTGCGATCGGTCATGCGCTCCGCGCCTCGCGACCCTCGACATCGCGATACAACCGCGCGGCGCGGCGCGCGAGGGCCGCGAGGCAAGCCGCGGCGTCCCGTCCGCGCGCGAAGATCGTGCAGATCGGCTCGCGCGGCGCGAACGTAGTCCCCGGCGGGGAGATGTCCCGCACGTCAGGGTCGGCGAGCCAGGGCCGCGTGTCACCCAGGACCGTGGGGCGCCGCGCGTATACGATCGCCTTGCCGACCGCGTCCGGCGTGGCACGCCGGACGGCCGCGAGGTCGAATGCGGGCAGCGCGCCCCGGCAGGCCCGCGCATGCAGGTCGAACACCGAAAGCCCGTACGCCCGCTCCACCAGCTCCATCGCGGCCGTGTAACGCGGGTTCACCTCGATCGCGTAGGGCGCCCCGCGGCGCGCGATGAAATCGACCCCGTTCACTCCCACCAGGCCGAACGCCCGGGTGACCTCCTGGGCGAGGAGCGTCGCTCGGTCGAGCAGGCGCGCGTCCGCGGGGAACTGCGGATCCCCGGCAGATCCGAGGATGCTGCCGCAATAGCGGAACCCGTCGGCGCCGAAGGTCGACTCCCCCCCGAGAATGCGCGACAGGCCCAGCGGCACCGCGCGCCGCCCGTCTGCCGCGAACACGATGGAGCCGGCCACGCCGGCGATGCGCTGCTGGAGGTAACTGCCCCGGGGCACGGGCGCGCCGCGGCGCCAGACCGCGATGCCGTCCCCACCTCCCGAGCGCAACGGCTTCACCAGCCATCCGCTGCGCGTGCCCGGCGCCGGCCGCGTGAGGCGGACGCGTGGGCCCGGCAAACCGGCGTCGGCGACCACCCGGGAGAGGCGGCGCGGGTCGCGCGCTCGGGCCAGCACGGTGGGCGGGTTTCCCCACAGCACCCGGTTGGCCGCGAGCGCGCGGGGTGGTTTTCGAAGCTCGCTTCGTACACGACGGCCTCGCAGGACACGTCCCGCGCAGCCGCCGCGGCGGCGCGGGCGCTGAACCGACCGTCGACCCTAACGACATGCACCTCGGTCGCGGAGGCCTGGAGATCGAGATCGCCAAATCCGTCGACCGCGACCACCTCGTATCCCGCACGGACGGCGGACTCCGCGATGTCTCGAGTCGACACGCCGGCCAGGAGCACGCGTGTCATGACAACCCCAGCCGGCGCCGTGCCCGCTCGCGCGGCACGACGTACAAGTGATCCAGCACGCTGCCCCGCGCCTCGCGGATCGCCAGCCGCTCGACCAGCGCGCGATTCACGCCGCCGGCCAGCCCGTCGGCGATGAGCGCCGCTCCCTGGGCACCTTCCTTCGCCGTACGGGCGAATCCTTCGATCAGGCGCGTCGGCGCGAACGCCTCGAGCCGTGCCCGGATCGCGTGCGCCAACGACTCCACGCGCGCCAGTCGGCCGGCGAGGAGAAACTCCTTGGGCGAGGGGATCGCTGTCGCGAGCGTCACGGCGGTCTTCACGGTGCTCTCGACCAGCGCGTCGCGGGCGACCTGCTCCGCGGCCGTCGCCGGCTGGGCGAGGCGCTCGGGGGAGGCATTCGATTCGTCCCAACCGGCGATCGTAGCCGCACCGCCGTGGAACAAGAGCGCCTTGGACACCTCGCCCGCGAGATACGCGACCTCGCCGTCCAGCGCTCCCGGGGCGCGAAACCCGAGTGGGCCGGCCGAGCCTCCCACGCCGTCTACGATCCGACCGGCAGCGACCGCCACGGCAGCCGTGAAGGCGCCGCCCAGCTCGAGCAACACGAACGACACTTCCGACAGGGGCGACCGGAACCGCCGGGCTTGCTCGGACACTGCCAGCGCGACCGCGCACACCTTCTCCGCCGTGCCCATGTCTACGCGGTTCACCTTGCGGTGTGCCGGCACCGTGGGCAGGTGCACGACACCCGGGGTGAGGACGACCGGCAGTGCGGATCGCGCCAGAACGCGCACCAGCTCGCGCAGTCCGCCGATGCCCCCGGTCTCGCCGGGGGCCGCCAGGAAGGCGAGGCGCAGGTCCTCGTCGGTCGCGTCCTGCACCCGCGTGAGCGGCAACCCGTATCCGGATGGGCCGGCGACCAGATCCAGTGGGCCGGCCGCCTCCAGCTCGGCGACAAAGCGCGCCGGCTCGCTCAGCGCCTCCGCGGTGGGCCAGGAGCGGTCGAGAAACACGCGGCCGTCGTCGAGCCCACAGAGATCGAGAGTCACCGTTCCGGGGTCGATGCCGATGACGCGGGGCATCGGCTCACGGCTTCGGCGCCATCAACTCCCGCGCGACGTCGGCGATGGTCTCGGCGTCCAGCACGAGGTCGTTGCGCTCGAACAGGCGCGCAATGCACGCCTTGTGCACTTTCATCTTGAGATTTCCGATGGCGAGGGCGCCGAAGCACACCACGCCTTCCTTCGTCACGCCGTCGTCCATCGCCTCGACCCCTTCGATGCCGAGCGGGGGAACCGCATTCACGTCCGCGACCACCTTGAGTCCCGGCCGGTTCGCCCACGCCTGCTTCGGCACGAGCATCACCCCCGCCGGCCCGGCATTGAGGATCAGCTCCGCGCGCTCGCACGCGCGGATGGCCTCCGTGGCGTCAGGCATCGCGATGGCGCGCACCGTTCCGCCGAAGCGCCTGAGCACGAGCTCACGCGCCCGCTCGCCCGCGTCGGCCTTGCGCGACGTGATGCACACGTCCGCCCCGGCCTTGGCGAACAGCCCGGCGGCTCGAATCCCGACCGGCCCCGTCCCCGCGACGATCAGCACGCGCTTGCCACGCACATCCCCCACGGCTTTCACCATCTTCGCCACCGCAGCGACCGCGGTGGTGTTCGAGCCGTTCGAGTCGAGCATGGCGGACACGGCGAAGGGCTTGAACATCGCCTTCGTCGCCGCGGCGAGCAGCTGCTCGCCCACAGCGATGTCCGCGCCCCCGACAAAGACGGCGGTGTTCTTCAGGTCCTTGGGACCGCGCGTGAAGATGCAGCCGTGGATCAGGTCGCGGACGTCGGCTTCGGTGATGCCGCCGTAGCTCATTACCTCATCGGCGCCGCCGTCGTACGCGACCACCCGATCGAACACGCTCGGCAGCCGGGAGCTGTCGAGCTGCAGCAGGAGCTTACGCATCAGGGTCCATGCTCCACGATGAGTCGGCGCAGGGCTCGAAAAGCAGTCGAGGGGCGGCAGCCCGCCCCTCGACATGGCATCAGGCGACTGCCGGGGAGATCAACCCTTGTCCGCGCCACCGGCGAACGGATGCGACGCCGTCTTCGCCTGGGAGATCACCTGGTCGATCTTCGGCTGCCCCTTGAGGGCGCGCTCGATCGATTCCTTCACCGCCCGATAGTTGAAGTCGAAGATCTTCTTGTCGTTCTTCGCCTCCCAATGGATGAACACGCCCACCAGGATGCAGTAGTCGTCCACTTTGTCCCGCGGGATGATGCCCGAGGACACGCTGTCGACCACCGCGCGCGCCACCGCCGCCTGCGCCGGGCCGAACATCTGCACGGCCTGCGTGGCGTTCTTGATGGTGACCTTGTTGAAGAGGAGCGTGTCGGGCTTCGCCGGCAGGTTGGGCGTGACGACGGCGAGCAGCTTGGTAAAGCCGTCGGTGTTGTTCGCCAACGTGCTGACGAAGGCTTGCCCCGCGTGGCCCGACTTCGACCCGATGATCAGATCGATGTGGGCGACCTCATTCCCGTCGCCTACCAGAGACTCGCCAAGGAAGAAATCCGCTGCCATAACTACCTCCCGATCCGGATGGGGTCCACGAGTTTCACTGCCGGCCGTCACGAATGCGGCGTTGAGAGCAGCGTGGCCAGAGGGGTGTGGAAAGCCACGCCGTCCCGCGTCTGCGGGTAGCTCCTACGGAACCGTATCGATGGGGTGCTAACCTGCCGGCCGCTCCCGCGGGTGTCAAGACCGCGAACCGGGGCCACAGAATGGAACTTTCGTGGAGGGCTAGGCCGGCGGCGCCTCGCCGGTGGCGACCCGCCACACCTCGTCCGCCAGCCACTCCAACCGCTGCTGCGCGTAGTCGAGCTCCGCGGGCGTCATCGCCTTTGCCCGGCGGGCGATCTCGCGTGCGTGGCCGAGTAGCTCGTCGAGCACCTCCCGCAAGGGCCGGTTCTGGCGACGCTCGGCGCGGGCCTTCGGGCTCATGCGGTCTGGATCCCGAAGGCCCGCTCGTCCGCCGTTTTGAACTCCTGCGCCGCCGCGCGCACCGACGAAGCCAGCCCCCGCTCGGCGAGGTAGCTCTCGATCAAGCGAAGGCCGAGATAATACCCTGAGCGCTCCGGCAGCACCTTCCCCGACGTCAAGCGGGCGGCGGGGCTCATGCCTCCCGACAGGAAGCGCAGACGCAGCCCCAGGCCCGTCTCGTCCAACAGCGGTGCGGCCGCCCGTCGCAGGAAGGAGTCGAGCTCGCGGATGCGGCGATACTGCCGGCGCGTGTAGCCGAAGTATTCCCACGGCTCGAACCCGGGCGCCACCGACTGCGCCGCCGCGACGGCCGCTCCCTCGTTCGCGAGCAGCTCCCGCAAGGTGGCCCGGCTCCCGGTGTCCCAGTAGTCGTAGTAGCCGCGCAGATCGCTCACCAGGCGCTTCAGGTCGGCCCGGCTCGTCGGCGACGTGTACCGCACGGCGTGGGCCACCTCGTGCGCGATCCACAACGGCAGAAGATGGGGCGCGAGCCCCATGCCGTACGTCTGAGGATTGGCCCGGCCGGTGAAGTGCTCGAGACAGACGAAGGCAATGCCGCGCCCGCCCACGACCAGCTCGCCCGCGTTGGCGGCGCCCACGCCCACCATGAGATACAGGTCCACCGCGCAGTCCGCCTCGAACTGCTCGAGCGAGCGCTGCAGCGCATCCTCGGCGATCGCGGCGACGTCCACGTCCTCGAGCAGCCGCTCGAGATCAGCGCGCCCGGCGCGCAGGGCAGCCGCGACCACCCGCTCCGCGTGCGGCGACGTCGGGTCCAGCACGTAATTGTGCCAATAGCTGTGCAGCACCGGCTTGTGGCGTTCGAGATACTCGTGATAGGCCGCGGTGGGGTCGGGCGCGGCGAGGACCGCAAGGAACTCCGGCACGAGATTGACGAGCATGAGTCGGCCGGCCCCAATTTGGGAACCGGCCCCGCCGGAGACAAGCTCGCGCCCGCCCCGGAACGAGACGCGACCGACTTGACATTCTAGGGTGCGGCGG
>Ga0209237_1000969_pt1 | contig 16772 bp, 17 predicted proteins | sample GraSoi013_1_40cm_2_FD_185820 | JGI IMG/M metagenome (GOLD analysis project Ga0209237, IMG submission 185820) | Grasslands soil microbial communities from the Angelo Coastal Reserve, California, USA - Sample 10_02_2013_1_40cm (SPAdes) (version 2) | ecosystem: Environmental > Terrestrial > Soil >... | reverse complement strand
CCGTGCAACGTACTACTGGCAGGGACGACGGGGGTGCGGCCCGAGGACATTCCCTGGATCGAGGAAGACGGCGTCGCGGGGCTCCCGTGGGCGCCGGATGCCGAGGTGCGGATTCTCCGCGTGCCGCCGTTCGCGCAGGGGATCGCGCGGCGCGCGGTCGAGGAGTACGTGCTCGAGCACACGCAGGGCGCGTCCGCGACGGTCACCAACAAGTGGCTGGATGAGGCGATCCGGAGACTCTTGCCGACGCACATGCAGCTCATCATGGGCATCGGAACGGCGGAGGAGATCGCGCTCGCGGAAGTGAAGGCGCAAGAACAAATGAAGGCCACTAAGGTGCAGGGGCGCGACGCCGACCCCGAGCCCGCCGTGGCCGAGGTGGAGGTGAAGTGCCCCGTCACGGGCGCCGTGAGCCGCCGTCCTCGCACCGCGGCCGACCCGATCGTGTGGACCGACGAAGCCTGGCAGCGGCTGCAGCTTGTGCCCCTGATTGCCCGCCCGCTGGCACGCAACACCGTGGAGCGGTTCGCGCGGGGGCACGACATCTGGCGTGTGACCACGCGCGTGATGGACGAGAACAAGCATGCGATGATCGCAGCCGACGAGTTCGACGTCGACACCATGATGGTCATGTTTCAGGAGCTGCGGGCCAAGCAGATCCGCGCCGAAGCGGAAGGACGCGACGGGCTGTCGCCGGAAATGCGGGCGTTCATCGAGGACGCGAAGGCCCAGGGAATCACGCGCTGCCCCATTCGGGACATCGAAGCGCAGATGGGGAAGTGCCCGGTGGACTTGAAGACCGTGAAGCCCGAGGAGGCCAAGGCGGCCATGGAGCGGCTGCTGGCGGAGCGGGCCGGGGCCGGGGACTGACGTGGACTATGTCCCGCACGTAGTCGCCTGGAATCTTACCAAGCGCTGCAACCTCGAGTGCGCGCACTGTTACATCGCGGCGGGTCCGCGCGAGAGCGCCGCCACCGAGCTGGACACGGCCGCGTGTCTCGAGATCGTCGATCAGCTGCTGGCGGTGAACCCCGCGCCGCTGATCATACTCTCCGGGGGCGAGCCCTTACTGCGACAGGACCTGGCCGAGATCGCCCACTACGCCACGGTCAACGGGGCCACCGTCGTGGTGGGGACGAACGGGACGCTCCTCACCGAGGAGCGCATCGTGCGGCTCAAACAGGCCGGCGTGCGTGGAGTGGCGGCGCCCGTCCTATCACGACAACTTCCGCCACGGTCGCGGGGCGCTCGCCGACGTGCAAGCCGCCCTGGGGCGCCTCGCCGCCGTGCGGCTCGACTTCATCGTGCAGACGACGGTGACCAAGGGGAACCGCGCGGAGCTGGAGCGTCTGGTAGCCTGGTCGGCCGAGCAGGGGGCCGTGGCTTTCAACTGCTACTTCCTCGTCGCGACCGGGCGGGGGGCGTCGCTCACCGATCTGGCACCGGTGGACTACGAGGCCGTACTCGCCGATCTGGCCCGGTGGGAGCGTGCGTACCGCGGCCGCATGCTGGTGCGCGCCAAGTGCGCCCCGCATTTCATGCGGCACGTGCATCGGAGCGATCCCGATTCCCCCGTCCTGAACTACCAGACGCGCTGCCCCTGCGGCACGCAGTACTGCCGTATCACGCCCGACGGCAAGCTGACCCCGTGCCCGTACCTGCCGGAGGCGGCGGGGGACCTGCGCGCGCAAAGCTTCGCCGACATCTGGCGGTCGTCGCCCCTGTTCCGGCAGCTGCGCGAGGGGGCGCTGGGCGGCAAGTGCGGGGCGTGCGAGTACCGCGCGCTGTGCGGCGGTTGCCGGGCGCGCGCCTTCGCGCTCACGGGCGACGTGCTTGCGGCCGATCCGTCGTGCGCGTACGAGCCGACGGCCGGCGTGGCCGTGATCGAGCCCGCGCGGGCCATCGCGTACGGCGAGGACTTCACGCCGGCGCTGGTCTGGGCCGATGCCGCGCGCGAGCGGATGGAGCGGATTCCATCGTTCGTGCGGGGAGTGGTGATGCAGCGGGTGGAAGAATGGGCGCGCCGCCAGGGACGGCGGGAAGTCACGCCCGAGCTGCTCGCGGAGGTACGTAGCGCCATGCCGATCGACTTTTCGAAGAAGCGGCCGTTCTTCGTGGCCGACACCTGATGACCGATAGCGCCCTACTGCTGCTGCAAGCCGCAGCCGACTCGACCCGCGCCTACGGCGAGTTCCCCGTGATCGGCGCGCGGGCGTACGTGTGGATCACGGCCGAGGTGCACCTGATGTTTGCGGCGTTCGTGCTGGGCGTGCCGATGTTCGCCGTGGTCACCGAGGCGATCGGCATTTTCGGCGGCGACGAGCGCTACGACCGGCTGAGCAAGGAGTTCACCCGGCTGCTGCTCGTGGCGTACAGCGCGACGGCGATCTGGGGCGCGATGCTCGTGTTCGGGCTGTCGACCCTGTATCCCCGCTTCTGGGCCTATCTCACCGCAATCTTCGCCCCCTCGATGTGGCTGTATGCGGCCTTGTTCCTCATCGAGTCGTTCACGCTCTACCTCTATTACTACGGCTGGGACCGCTGGAAGAAGGGTCGGGCCAAGCTCGGCCACTGGACGTTGGGCATCCTGCTCAACGTGTGGGGCACGATCGTGATGTTCATCGCGAACTCGTGGCTCACCTACATGATGTCGCCGCCGCGCGACATCACGCCCACCACCGATCCGACCACCATCAAGCTGTGGCATGCCATCGCCAACGCGACCTGGATGCCGATCAACGTGCACCGGGTGATCGCGAACGTGGTGTTCGGCGGCGCGATCGTGGGTGCATACGCGAGCTACCGCTTCCTGGCCGCACGCACCGACGAGGAGCGGGCGCACTACGACTGGATGGGTTACGTCGGGAACTTCATCGCGATGTCGGCGCTCATCGTGCTGCCGTTCGCCGGCTACTGGCTGGGACGCGAGATCTACCAGTACGACCAGTCTATGGGGATCACCATGATGGGCGGCTTCATGAGCTGGCTGTGGGTGATCCAGGCGTTCCTGATCGCCGTGCTGTTCCTGACGGGGAACTACTATCTGTGGATCGGCATGGGCCGCATTCCCGGCGCGGAGCGGTTCCAGCCCTACACCAAGTACCTGCTGATCGTGCTGGTGCTCGGCGCCATCGTGTGGGGCACGCCCCACACCATGATCGCGGATTCGAAGGAGCTCGCCGCGATGGGCGGATCCCACCACCCGTTCCTGGGCGCCCTGGGCGTGATGAGCGCCAAGAACACCGCGGTCAATTTGATGATCCTCACCACGTTCCTGTCGTTCCTGCTGTATCGCCGGGCCAATACGCGTCCGGTGGTGCCATGGGCGCGCACGGGGACCATCATCCAGGGAGCGATGTTCGCCGTCGCGGCCGCGGTGGTGCTGTTCTACGGCATCCGCGGCTACTTCGTCGAAGCGATCGTGCGCATCGGGTTCAGCGTGTATCAGGTCCTGGCGGTGCTCTCCTGCATCGTCTTCGTCACGGTGATCGACATCCTCATGGCGCGCGGCGCCCAATCGCTGGGCGCGATCCGCTGGGGGAAAATGCCGCCCCGGTCGCAGTACGCGTTGTTCATCCTGGCCGTCACGTTCACCTGGCTGATGGGCCTGATGGGGTTCGCGCGCTCAGGGATCCGGCAGTACTGGCACGTGTGGCAGGTGATGCAGGATACGAGCAAATACGCGGCGACGCCCGCGCTCGGCTACGCCTCGAAGATGATCAGCCTGTGCGTGCTGATCTTCCTGTCGCTGGTGTCCTTCGTGTTCTGGCTGGGCGGGCTCGCGGAAAAGTCGACGTTCGTCGCGTCGGGCGAAACCGAGAAAGGGGCCCGCCATGTGGGCCACTAACGCGAAGATTGTCGGCATCGTCCTGGGGACGCTGGCGCTGTATACGCTCATCGCGAACAAGATCCCGCAGGTGCAGTCCGAGGTGCCACAGGCGCTCACCCTCGGCGCGAACGTCACGCCCGAGCAGCTCGTGGCGGCGGGGGAGAAAGTGTTCAACGGGATCGGCGGCTGCCCCACGTGCCACGGCCTGGGCACGCGCGCGCCCAATCTGCTCACCGACGAGAAGGGCCAGGGACCGATCGGCGCCCGCTGCGGTAAGCGCGAGCCCGGAAAGAGCTGCAAGCAATACCTCTACGAATCGCTCGACCAACCCGGCGCTTACGTCGTGGAAGGTTATCAGCCGATCATGCCGGTGATGACGAAGCAGCTCTCCCCCGAGCAGGTCTGGGCGGTGATCGCGTTCCTTGAATCCCAGGGTGGCACGGTCGATGTGACCTTCCACAACCTCCCCAACGGGGGTTGGGGGTGGTGGAGGAGGTGCTGGGGGTTTCGCGGGGGGGTCCAGCGATCCCAAGGCGATCATCCAAGCCGCCGGGTGCCTCGCCTGCCACAAGCTCGACGGGCAGGGCCAGGTGATTGCGCCCGATCTCACGCACGTCGGCTCGCGGCGCAACGCGGAGTCGATCCACAAGAAGATCCTCGACCCGGCCTCATCAGTCACGAAGGGCTACGAGAAGCTCGCGGGGATCATGCCCAAGAGCTTCGGCACCATGATGAACGCCGCGCAGCTGGAGGCGCTGGTGCAGTATCTGGCGGCGCACAAATGAGCCTCCCCCCCCAGGTTCGGCGCTACACGGAGCACCCGTTCTGGCAGGCGGTGGGCATTCTCGTCCTCGCCTACGTCGTGGTCGTGTGGGTGGTGCCGCTCCTGCCGGGGAGCGCCATCGTCCCGAAGAGCGTGGTGCTGCAGTACATGGTCACGGTGCTCGTGGGCGTGCTCATCTACGTCAGCGACAACGAGGAGCGCTGGCGCCGCTTCAAGGAGCCGATCCAGGCGGTGTTGATCGAGCCGCGGCTCAGGCTGGCGCGCGCCGCGGTGGTCGCGGGGGTGACCGCCCTGGTGGGACTCGTCGCCTACGGCCAGGTGAAGACGACGGTGGCGGCGCCGCCGAACCTGCGCTCGATCCATCCCGCGCCGCCGGCCGAGATCACCTTCCGGGGCAGGACGATCACGCTGACGGGACTCGAGAACCCGCTGCGGCAGCACGCCGACTCGCTCCCCGCGTACCTGGCGGAGGGGAAGCGCGTCTACTACCAGAACTGTCTGCCGTGCCACGGCGACCACCTCGACGGTCAGGGACACTTCGCGGTCGGGTTCAACCCGCTGCCCGCGAACTTCCAGGACAACGGCACGATCGCCCAGCTCACCGAGAGCTTCGTGTTCTGGCGCGTCGCGACGGGCGGGCCGGGGCTGCCGCGCGAGGGCACGCCGTGGAACTCGGCGATGCCGGTATGGGAGGACTTCCTTACCGAGCGGGAGATCTGGTCGGTTATCCTGTTCCTGTACGAGCAGACGGGGTGGAAGCCGAGGACGTGGGAGAAAACCGAGAGCGGAGGCGCGAAGTGATCGGCGGACCGATGCTCGCGCTCGCGGTGCTTCTCTCCGCCCAAGACACGACGGCCGGCAAATCGGTCTACGTGAAATGGTGCGCCGGCTGTCACGGCGATGGCGGTGCCGGCGACGGCGCGGCGGCGGCGCACATGCTGCCGCGCCCGCGCAACTTCACCAGCGGCCTGTATAAGATCCGCACGACGGCGAGCGGCCAGCTTCCAACCGACGCCGATCTGCTGCGGGCGATCGACGAGGGACTTCCCGGGAGCGCGATGCCCGGATGGAAGACGCGGCTCTCGGACGCCGAACGGCGCCACGTGATGGCGTACATCAAGACGTTTTCGGCGTTCTTCGCGGACACGAGCCAGCACGTCGTACCACTGAAATTCTCGAGCTCACCCAGCGGCGGGACGGGCGAAGCGGCGCTGAAGAAGGGATCCCAGATGTACGATTCCATCGGGTGTCGCAAATGCCACGGCGACCAAGGGCGGGGCGATGGCCCGTCGGCGCCGACCCTGAAGGACGACGCCGACTTCCCGATTTTCGCCGCCGATCTGCACCAGAATTGGCGGTTCCGCGGCGGCGGCTCGGTGGAGGATATCTACCGGCGGCTGCGCACGGGGCTGGACGGCACGCCGATGCCGTCGTTCGCCGACCTGATCGATCAAAAGTTCCTGACCGACGAGGAGCTGTGGCGCCTGGCGCAGTACGTACGCTCGCTCTCGCCGGAGGCCCCGCCCGAAGTACGCGACGTGGTCCATGCCCCGCAGATCACCGGCACGGTGCCGGTCTCACCGGACGATTCGGCGTGGGCGCGCGTAGCCCGCTACTGGTTCCCGCTGGTGGGCCAGGTGATCCACAAGGCTCGCTGGTTCGCGCCGGCCGTGTCGGGCGTGTGGGTGCAGACGCTGCACGACGGCAAGACGCTCGCCCTGCGGGTGAGCTGGGATGACCGCACCGAGAGCCCCGATACGGCGTGGCTCAAGTTCGAGCAGCGGATTCTCGAGACCGTCGCCGGCGACGACTCCGCAGGCTCCTCCAAAGCGGAGCCCTGGCCCGACCAGCTGGCGGTGCAGTTCCCCCGCCACCTACCCCAAGGGATGGAGCGGCCCTACTTCCTCATGGGGACCGCGACCGACCCCGTCTATCAGTGGCGCTGGACCAGCCGGCCGCGCCGCGCGGTCGCCGGTCTGGGCCGCGGCATCGAGCGATTCGACACCCTCCCCGGCGCTCCGGCCGGGGAGGCGGTCTACGCGCATGGCGAGTGGCGCCTGGTGCTCACGCGCGCCCTTGCGACGTCCGATACCGCCAACGAAGTTCAGCTTGAGGCCGGCCGGGCGATTCCGATGGCGTTGTTCGCCTGGGACGGTTCCAGCGGGGAACACGGCTCGCGCATGGCGGTGAGCACCTGGTACTTCCTGGCGCTCGACCGGCCCACGCCGCCGAGCGTGTTCATTTCTCCGGTGCTGGCGATGCTCGTGACGCTGGGGCTCGGGCTCGTGGTCGTGCGGCGGGCCCAGCGGCGCGGCGCCGTCCCATCTCATAGAAACGTGTGATGGTGCCGCGCGTTCGGGGGTATAGCGTGCAGGACTCTCATCGAGGAGGCAGGATGCGGAAGCTTGGAGCAGTGGCAGCGACGGGCGCCGTGCTGGCGCTGGCCCTAGGGGCGTGGACCCGCCAACCTTCCCTTCCCGCCCAAGGCGGTGCGAAGGTGACAGGGAAAATCAAATTCGTCGGGACGAAGCCCGCCATGCCGAAGATCGACATGACCGAGGAGCCCAAGTGCAAGGCGAAGTATCAGGGCGTGCCCACGGACGAGACCGTGGTCGTGAACGCGAACGGCACCCTCGCCAACGTGTTCGTCTACGTGAAGTCCGGTCTCCCCGCGAGCTACCAGGCGCCGGCGCCTGCGGGGCCGGTGACCCTCGATCAGGACGGCTGCCGCTACCATCCGCACGTGCTCGGCATCCAGGTCGGCCAGCCGCTCGCGATCAAGAACTCCGACGGCATTCTGCACAACATCAAGGCGAAGGCGAAAGTCAACCGCCCCTTCAACATCAGCCAACCCTCCGTCATGACCTCGAGCAAGACGTTCGACAAACCCGAGGTCATGGTGGCGCTCGAGTGCAACGTGCACGGCTGGATGCACGCGTGGCTGGGTGTGCTGCCCCATCCGTTCTTTTCGGTGAGCGGCGCGGACGGGAGCTTCACGCTCGCGGGCCTGCCGCCCGGGACCTACACCATCGAGGCGTGGCACGAGAAGTACGGCACGCAGACGGCCACCGTAACGGTGGCGGGCAGCGAGGCCAAGACGGCGGACTTCAGCTTCGCGGCAAAGTGAACTAAACAGAGGAGAGGCCAATGCATTGGTGGCTGCCGGCCAAGGCTTCGACATTTACCGGGCCGATCGACGGTCTGTTCCTGGCGATCCTGATCATCACCGGCATCGCGTTCGTGCTGGTCGAAGTGGGATTGATCTGGTTCGCCGTGCAGTATCGGCAGCGTCCCGGTCGGAAGGCGTTTTACACGCACGGGAACACGCGTGCGGAGGTGATCTGGACCGCGATCCCCGCCGTCACCATGGTGGCGCTGGGGCTCATCAGCAACCACTACTGGGTCGAGATCAAGGGACGCAACAGCGTTCCGGCAAACGCCTACCCGATCGGGATTCACGCGAAGCAGTTCGAATGGCAGATGACCTATCCGGGGGCGGACGGCAAGCTGGGCACCGCGGACGACTTCACGATCCGCAACCAGCTACACGTGCCGGTAGGGAGGCCGATCGTGGTGCAGCTCTCCTCTGAAGACGTGATCCATTCGTTTTACGTACCGCAGTTCCGCGTGCGGCAGGACGTCGTTCCGGGCATGGACATCAAAGCCTGGTTCCAGCCGACCGTCGCGGGCACGTACGAGATCGGCTGCTCCCAACTCTGCGGGCTGGGTCACTACCGCATGCGGGCGCAGGTGTTCGTGCATACCCAAGAGGACTACGATGCCTGGATGAAGCAGGCTGCCCAGGAGGCCTCGCAATGACGAGCGTTGCCGCGACGGCGCACGGCGCACACGCGCATCACGACGATCGAAGCTTCGTCCAGAAGTACATCTTCTCGACCGACCACAAGATCATCGGGATCCAGTTCTTGTTCGTCAGCCTCTTCTTCCTGTTGGTCGGGGGATTGCTGGCGATGCAGATGCGGTGGCAGCTCGGCTTCCCGGGCAAGCCCATGCCAGGCGGCGGAGTGCTTCCCGAGACGATGGCCCCAGGGGGCGTGATCCTCCCTGAGTACTACATCCAGCTCGTCACGATGCACGGCACGTTCATGGTGTTCTTCGCCATCATGCCGCTGCTCGTAGGCGTGTTCGCCAACTTTTTGATCCCGCTCAAGATCGGGACGCACGACATGGCGTTCCCGCGCATCAACATGTGGTCGTTCTGGACGTTCTTGATCGGCGGACTCGTCATGCTCTCGAGCCTGTTCGTCCCGGACGGCGCGGCGCGCGCGGGATGGACGATGTACGCGCCGCTCTCAGCGCGGCACGACTATTCGGGGGCGTCGCTCGGCCAGGAGCTCTGGTCCGTCTCGATTATCTTCGTGGGGCTCTCGTCGATTCTCGGGTCGCTCAACTACATCACCACGATCATCAACAACCGCGCCCCCGGCATGACCTGGTTCCGCATGCCGCTCTCGATCTGGTCCCTGTTCATTACCGCGATCCTCGGTCTCCTCGCGCTGCCGGTGCTGTCGGGCGCGGCGATCATGCTGCTGTTCGACCAGATCATCGGCACGCACTTCTTCGATCCGGCGGTTGGCGGCCAGGCGCTCTTGTGGCAGCACCTGTTCTGGTTCTTCGGGCAAGCCGATCTTCGGCTACCACTCGATGGTGTTCGCGATCGTCGCGATTGCGTTCCTCGGCTGGATCGTGTGGGGCCACCACATGTTCGTGAGCGGGATGAACCCGACGCTCGGGTCGTCCTTCATGGTCTCCACGCTCGTGATCGCCGTCCCCTCGGCCGTGAAGACGTTCAACTGGATGGGCACGATGTGGCGCGGCAACCTCCGCTTCCACGTGCCGATGCTGCACGCGGTGGCCTTCGTCGCGATGTTCGTGATCGGCGGGCTGTCTGGGATCTTCATGGCCGCCACGCCGGTGGACATGTTTATCCACGACACGTACTTCATCGTCGCCCACCTGCACTATGTGCTGTTCGGCGGCAGCCTGTTCGCGCTGTTCGGCGCGATCACCTACTGGTATCCGAAGATGTTCGGCCGGATGATGAGTGAGCCGTGGGGCAAAGTGCATTTCTGGCTCACGTTCATCTTCTATAATTGCACCTTCTTCCCGATGCACATCACGGGGATGGCGGGGGAGATGCGACGGCTCTACGACCCGAACCAATACACCTTCTTGCAGCCCTTACAACCGATTCGGGTGTTCATCTCGATCAGCGCGTTTCTGCTGTTCGCGAGCCAGCTGATCTTCTTCGTGAACTTCTGGTGGAGCCTCAAGAAGGGGAAACCGGCGCCGCAGAACCCGTGGGAGGACAACGGTCTCGAATGGTCGCTGCCGTCTCCCGCGCCGCACGGCAACTGGGAGAAGGTGCCGACGGTGTACCGGGGCCCCTACGAGTTCAGCTCGCCCCAGTCGACCGAGGACTACCTCCCGCAGTACACCAGGCTGCCCACCGACCGTGAGCCGGCCCGTGCGCCGGTCGCGGGCCACTGACCGAGGGGACGACCGATGACGCACGCAGCCGCCACCGTCGATCAGATGCTGCCCCCTTACCCGGCCGAGCGGGGGCTCGACGTCTACAACAAGAAGCTGGGGATGTGGGTGTTTCTTGCTTCGGAGGTCATGTTCTTCGCGGCCCTGATCGGGACGTATGTCATCCTCCGGTTCGGGGCCCCGGGCGAGTGGGCCAAGCCGGGCGTCGTGCTCAACATCAAGATCACCGCCTTCAACACGTTCCTGCTGATTTGCTCGAGCGTGTCGATGGTCAAGGCATACGCGGCCATCCAGGACGGCGACCCGAAGAAGATGCGCTTCTGGCTGCTGATGACCATTCTGGGCGGCGCCTCGTTCGTGGGTATTCAGGTCTACGAATACATCCACCTGGTGGAGCACGGATTCGTACCGAGCGGAGTGCGCGAAGGCAGCGAGCTGGCGGCGCTCGTGGCGAACGGCACGCTGCCTGCATCTACGATGGGTCTGTACGGCTCCACGTTCTTCACGATGACGGGGTTCCATGGCTTTCACGTCACCTGCGGCGTGATCTCGATGGCATACCTGTATTTCACGAAGGCGCTGCCGGGTAAGTACTCCAAGCGGGACTATGCGGGTATCGAGACGGTCGGCCTGTACTGGCACTTCGTCGATCTGGTGTGGATCATCCTGTTCACCATCGTCTACCTGATCTGAGGGGCAATGGAGACCGCACACAAGCGTCCCAACTACATCCTGATCTGGGTGTACCTGGCGGTTCTCACGGCCGCAGAGCTGGCGCTCGCGTTCGAGCTGCCCATCTCCCGCAACTTGAAGCTCCTGCTGCTCCTGTTCCTGGCGGTGTGGAAGGCCGCCCTCGTCGGCCTGTTCTTCATGCATCTAAAGTTCGAGCGTTGGAACCTGCGCATCATGGCGATCATTCCGCTGCCGCTCGCCGTGATCTTCATCCTGGCGGGGATGTCGGAGCACATCTGGTAGCGTTCCTCGAGCTCACGAAGCCGCGCATCACGCAGCTGGTGCTGCTCACCGCCGCGGCCGGATTCTATCTCGGCTCGCAGGGCGGGGTGGACGTCTGGCTGCTGGTGCGCACGCTCATCGGCGTCGCCCTGGTGGCGGCGGGGACCAATGCCTTCAACCAGGTGCGCGAGCGGGACGTGGACGCGCGCATGCGGCGCACCGAGCGGCGGCCCCTGCCCTCGGGGCGGCTCACCCCGCGCGCCGCAGCGTTGTTCGCCGGCGTCATCTCGGTCGCGGGCGTCTGCTATCTTGCGCTCACGGTGAACCTGCTCACCGCCGGGCTCGCCGCGCTCACGCTCGCGAGCTACGTGCTGCTCTACACCCCGCTCAAGCGGAAGACCACGCTGAACACGCTGATCGGGGCCGTGCCGGGGGCGCTGCCGATCGTGGGCGGCTGGACGGCGGCCGGGGGTGCGATCGGTCCGGCCGTAGCGGCCCTGTTCTGGATTCTGTTCTTGTGGCAGCTGCCCCACTTCCTGGCGCTCGCCTGGATTTATCGCGAGGACTACCAGCGCGGTGGGCTCGCGATGCTGTCAGTCGCAGACCCCGACGGCCGTCACACCGGCCGTATGGTGCTGCTCTACGCCATGGCGCTGCTGCCGGTGAGCCTGTTACCGACCCTGTTGGGCGTGACGGGCGCGCTGTATTTCTTCGGGGCGCTCGCGCTCGGCCTCGCCTATACGGGCGTGTCCGTCGCGATGACCAGCGCCGTCACCACCGCGCGCGCCTGGCGCGTGTTCCTGGTCTCGATCGTCTACCTGCCGGCGCTGCTCACGCTCATGGTGGTGGACAAGGTCGTATGATCCCGTTTCACCGCCTGCTCATCTCCACCGCGATCGCGTTCTGCGCGGGCTTCGCAGTGTGGGCGGGATGGAACTACCGGCAGTCGGGTGAGGCGCTAACGCTGGTGATGGGGCTCGCATTCGCGGTCGCCACGGTGGCGCTCATCTATTACCTGCGACACCTGAACCGCTTCCTCGGCCGATGATGCTTCCCGTCTTCCTGGTCATGCTCCACGGCGACGATCCCCGGATGGATCTGCTGTATTTCTGGGCGGCTGTGCTGCTCGCGCTCACACCCATGCTCATATTTGGCGGGATTGGCGTGTGGGTAGTGCGGAAGATGTGGAGGGAGCGGCACCTTCCGCGTTAGATTGGTTCCATGAGCTCGAAGCCTGCCGAGAAGCGTCAAGTCGTCCGCTTCGCCTTCTATAGTCTCGACACCGCATGGCGGCGGCTTTCCGCCGAGCGCCAGGCGAGCTCGAAGATCGAGTTCGGCCAGGTCATCGAGAGCTTCGCCGGCCGGCTGCTGCTGCGTCCCTACGGCCTGGTGGGGATCCGTGGTGACTGCGACTTCCTGCTGTGGCAGGTGGCCGAAAACCTCGACGCGCTCGTGGCCCTGCAAACCGCGCTCAATCGCACCGACCTGGGCGCCTATCTGACCAGCCCGTACAGCTACCTCGCGATGACCCGGCGCTCGATCTATGAGTTCCCGGAGGACCCGGGCCAGCCGTCGCGCCTCGTCATCCAGCCGAGTGAAGCGCGCTACCTGTTCGTGTACCCGTTCATCAAGACGCGCGCCTGGTACATGCTCCCGAAGGCGGAGCGCCAGACCATGATGGACGAGCACGTGCGCGTCGGCAGGAAGTATCCATCCATCCGGCTGAACACCACGTATTCCTACGGGCTCGACGACCAGGAATTCATCGTGGCGTTCGAGGGGGACAATCCGGCTGATTTCCTCGACCTGGTGATGGAGCTGCGCGAGAGCCAGGCGTCGTCCTACACGCTCCGGGACACGCCGACCTTCACGTGCGTGCAGATGTCTCTCTGGGACATGCTCGACACGTTGGGGGGCGCGGGCTCCGCCCAGGCCACCGCGCGACGCCCGACCCGGGCCGATGGATACACGCCGGTGGCCACGCTCGCGGATCTCCCGGCCGGGGCGAGTCGCCGGGTGTACGTGGGCGGCGACGCGGTCGCGCTCTTCAACGTGCAAGGCACCGTACACGCGATTGCGAATCGTTGCACCCACGCACGCGCCAGCCTGTCGGAAGGGACCGTCGATCCCACGCGCTGCACGGTCACGTGTCCGTGGCATGAGGGTGTGTTTTCGCTCGAGACGGGCCAGGTCCTGGGCGGTCCACCCTCGCTCCCCGTCGCCGCCTATCGGGTCAAGCTCGAAGGGGATACGGTCCTGATCGCCCCAGCCGAGGCGCGCGAGCCGACGGTTGCCCCACACTCCTGACGACAGCCGTTTCCTGAAGGCCTGCCGGTCGCAGCCCACCGACGTCACGCCGGTGTGGTTCATGCGCCAGGCGGGACGCTACCTGCCGGAGTACCGCGCGCTGCGGCAGCGGCACTCGCTGCTCGAGCTGTGCCACAAGCCCGAGCTGGCGGCACAGGTCACGCTGCAGCCGGTCGAGCGCCTGGGCGTGGATGCCGCCATCCTGTTCGCCGACATCCTGCTGCCGTTCGAGCCCTTAGGCCTGGGACTCTCGTTCTCGGCGGGCGAAGGGCCGCAGATCACCCGGCCGATCCGAGAGGCGGGCCAGGTGCTCGACCTGCCGCCGGTGGATCCCGCGACCGACCTGGCCTACGTGATGGAGGCCGCGCGCGCCGCTGCCCGGGCGCTGCCCCCGCACGTCCCGCTCATCGGGTTCGCGGGCGCGCCGTTCACGCTCGCGAGCTATGCGATCGAAGGCGGCGCGACACGCACCTTCACCCTGACCAAACGCTTCATGTACGCCGAGCCGCGGGCCTGGCACGACCTGATGCAGCGGTTCGCGGAGCTGGTGGGTGGCTATCTCGCAGCCCAGGCCAGCGCCGGCGCCCGGGCTCTGCAGCTGTTCGACAGCTGGGTGGGGTGTCTGTCGCCCGCGGACTACGCGACCTACGTGTTTCCGCACAGCCAGCGCGCCCTCGAGCTCGCGGGCGCGAGCGGCGTGCCGGTGATCCACTTCGGGACCGATACGGCCACCCTGCTGGTGGATTTCGCGCGCGCCGGGGGCGATGTGATCGGCGTGGACTGGCGCATCCCGCTCGACCTCGCGTGGGAGCGCATCGGGTCGTCTGCTCCCCGAGCCGTTCAGGGCAACCTCGATCCGGTGGCGCTCCTGGCGCCGCGGCCGGAGCTCGAGCGGCAGGTGCGGGACGTGCTCACCCGCGCCGGCGGGCGACCAGGGCACATTTTCAACCTCGGGCACGGCGTGCTCCCCGAGACGCCAGTGGAGGCCCTGCAGGCGGTCGTCGAGTGGGTGCATGGCGGCTGAGCGCATCGCCGTGCTGCTGATGGCGTACGGAGGGCCGGGAAGCCTCGACGAGGTCGAGCCGTATCTGCAGGACGTGCGTGGGGGGCGGCCCACGGCGCCGGAGTTTGTGCAGGAGATCAGGCAACGCTACGCACGGATCGGCGGGCGGTCGCCGATCCGGGAGCTCGCCGAGGCGCAGGCGGGGGGCGTGGGGCGGGCGTTGGGGGAGCGGTTCGCAGTGTACGTGGGAATGCGGCACTGGCATCCCTACATCGGCGACGTGGTCGAGCAGATCGTGGCGGACGGACACCGGCGGGTGGTGGGAATCGTGCTCGCGCCGCACTACTCGGCGATGTCCGTGGGCGCGTACGAGAAGAAGCTGCTCGAGGCCGCCGGCGGGCGGCTCGATGCGGCGCTGGTGCGTAGCTGGGGAGACCACCCCAAGTTCCTCGACGCCGTGGCGGGACGGGTCGTCCAAACGCTCCAGCGGTTCCCCGCGCCGGGGGCGGTGCACGTCCTGTTCACCGCGCACAGCTTGCCCGAGCGCATCCTGGCGACCGGCGATCCGTACCCCGACGAGCTGCGGGCGAGCGCCGCAGCCGTCGCCCAGCGCGCCGGTCTCTTGAGATGGAGCTTCGCCTACCAGAGCGCGGGAGCCACGGCCGAGTCGTGGCTCGGCCCCGAAGCGGGTGCGGTCATGACGGAGCTCGCCGGGAAGGGTCAGCGCGCGTTCCTCATCGTTCCCATCGGATTCGTGAGCGACCACGTCGAAGTGTTGTACGACGTGGACGTGACGTACCGCGAGCTGGCCGGACGGCTCGGGGTGCGGCTGGAGCGCACGACTTCTCTGAACGACGATCCGCTGTTGGTGGGCGCACTCGCGGAGATCGTGCGCGATACCGCGGCGGCGCGCGGCTGGAAATGACGGTCGCGGTCGTCGGCGCGGGCTTGCCTGGGAGCTCCAACAGGCGGGGGTGGACGCCGTCGTGCTCGACGCGGGACGGCGCCCCGGCGGGATGATCGTCACCGAACGACGCGACGGGTTCGTCGTGGAAGGCGGCCCCGACGGCTTCCTCGCCGCCGAGCCGGACATTCAGGACCTGGCGCGCGCGGTCGGGATCGAGGAGCGCTTGGTGGACCAGGTCGCACGAGGAGCAGCGCTGTGGACGGGACGACGTCTGGAGCCGCTCGCGGAAGGGAAGGCCGCTGAGCTGCTGGGGATTCAGGCAAACGCGAACGCCGGGACGCAGTTCAGGACTTTCACCACGGGGATGGCCGACGTGGTGGAGGCGCTCGTTGCCTGTCTCGTGCCCAGGCTACGCACCACGCAAGGTGTCACGGCCATCGCGCCGGCGGCGCGCGGCTGGCGGCTTTCGTTCACCGGCGCCTCGTCACTCGATACGGAGGCCGTGATCCTCGCCGTACCGGCCTGGGTGGCGGCCCGCTTGCTCGCCGGCCTCGGCGTGTCGGCGGCTCGCGCGCTCGATACGGTGCTGTACGCCCCGAGTATCACCGTGTCGCTCGCGTATCGGGCGGACCAGGTGCCGGGAAAGCTCGAGGGGTCCGGCTTCGTCGCGGCGCCGGCTGCGGGGGGCGCGGTGCGCGCGTGCACGTATGCGTGGCGGAAATACCCCAAGCGCGCGCCGCAGGGGTTTGCCTTGGTGCGCGCGTTCATCGGTCCGGTGGACGGCGATCCAGCCGCGATCGCGCACGCCGAGCTCGCGGCCACCGTGGGGATCGAAGGGGCGCCGCTCTGGAGCCGCGTGTTCCACTGGCCGCGGGGGCTGCCGCGCTATCCGCGCGGGCACGCCGAGCGGGTGGCAGCGGTCCGCGAGCGGCTCGCCGGGCTCGCGCCGCTCGCGATCGCGGGAGCGGGGTTCGACGGTGCGGGCGTGTCGGCGTGCGTGAAGTCGGGGCGGGAAGCGGGGCGGGTCATTCTCGAGCGGCTCGGTCGATAACGCGGAATTCGGAACGCGGAAGTCGGAACATGTGTTCCGCGTTCCGCGTTCGCACTTCCGCGTTTAGCGGTGCAACAGCTCTTTCGCCTTCTTGACCACGTTGTCCACCGTCAACCCAAATTCCTGGTAGATCCGCTGGTACGGCGCCGACGCTCCGAACCGCTCGATGCCCATCACCATCCCGTGGTCCCCGACCCAGCGGTACCAGGGCTGTGGCGCGGCGGCTTCGACGGCGAGCCGCGCGGGCACGGCGGGCGGCAGCACCGCGTCGCGGTACTCCTGCGGCTGGCGCGCGAACAGCTCCATCGACGGCACGCTCACCACGCGGGTTGCGATCCCCTCGCCGGCGAGCCGCTCGTAGGCACCAAGAGTGAGGTCGACTTCCGACCCGCTCGCCAGGAGGACGATCGCCGGCCTGCCGTCGCG
>Ga0209237_1000967_pt1 | contig 16788 bp, 9 predicted proteins | sample GraSoi013_1_40cm_2_FD_185820 | JGI IMG/M metagenome (GOLD analysis project Ga0209237, IMG submission 185820) | Grasslands soil microbial communities from the Angelo Coastal Reserve, California, USA - Sample 10_02_2013_1_40cm (SPAdes) (version 2) | ecosystem: Environmental > Terrestrial > Soil >... | reverse complement strand
CATCATCCGCATCACCGCTTTCCTTCAACCCTTACAGTTTTGTCGTGCACCCAGTCGAACACAACAAAAAGGAATAGCCACAAAAAGGTCACGGAAATCACAACGCTTGTGGTTTTACCTCGCACCTCTTGCGCCTTTTTGTAGCCGTTCCCTTTCTTTTGCCTTGCTTCCGGTCTTTGCCATTACTTATTCTGTCCATTCTGGCCTAAGCCTTTCCTATGAAAATACTTCTCGTCAATCCCAACATGCGGACGGCTTACAACCCCTTGCCGTTTCCTCCGCTTAGTTTGATGTCGATTGCCGCCGTTGTTCAGGATTCCTACGAAATCACCATTCATGATCGCAATTTGTACAAGGATCCTGACGGCAAAAATATCGGTACGGTTTTGCAGAGAGCAAAGCCAGACATCGTCGGCATCACTTCGCTGACCGGCCCGGCCATCCTGGATGGAGTTTTGGTGAGCCGCCTGGCCAAAGAAGCCGGCGCGCAAGTCGTATGGGGTGGAACGCACGCCTCGCTGCTTCCCGAACAGACGCTCCAAAATCCCTACATCGATTTTGTCGTGATGAATGAAGGTGAAGAGACTTTTCGAGAGCTGATCGAAGCCACCGAACAACATCGCGGGTACAAAAACATTTTGGGACTGGCCTATAAAGAAGACGGCCAGGTTAAGATAAATCCCGAGCGGCCGTTTATACAAGATCTGGACGCATTGCCGATGCCGGCCTGGAATCTCGTACCGGTCGAACGATACATCTACAGATACACCAACGCCCGGCGGAAAATTGTCACGGTCACTTCCCGTGGCTGCCTCTTTCGCTGTTCGTTTTGTTACGTCATCGATTTTCATAAACGGAAATATCGTGGGAAGTCGGTCGCACGGATCTTGGAAGAGCTCGCGTTCTTGCGAAAGAACTACGGAGTCGACGGCGTGCGTTTTGATGATGACCTCTTCGTGATCAACCGGCCACGCCTGCGGGAGTTCTGCGACTGGGTATATAAAAAGGACGTCCCCATTACCTGGGATTCCAACTGCCGCGCCGATCAAGTGAATCCCGAATTCATTGGAGCCGTCACCCGGGGAAAGTGCCACAGACTGACTTTCGGTTTGGAATCGGGATCCGATCGAATTTTGAAGTTTATCGAGAAGGACTTCCGCGCAGAGCAGATCGTACGGGCCTTTGATCTCTTGAACAAGACCGATATCATGACCGGCGCCGCCTTTCTGATCGGTGTACCAACCGAAACCGAGGAAGATATCTGGAAAACGATCGACCTAGCGAAGCGAATCAACGCGTACCACACCCACTTTTATCCTTACACGCCGTTCCCGGGCAGCCCGCTTGCGGAATACTGCCGGAAAAATGGGCTCATCCAATACCCGGAGCGTCTGGAGAATTGGGCAGATTTCGAGTACGCGCGCTCGGATCGCACCGCCATGAGCGAGAGAGAGATGAAGAAAATTTCCGCCCAGTTCGAAGTTCGCAATGTCCTCCACTCGCTCCAGCGCGGCGAACTGGCCATCTTGTCCAACTTTCTTAATCTGGAGCAGTTCCAGAATTTCCGCTCCTGGACAGGTTTCTTCCGGCAGGCGTTTCGGTCGGGAGTCCGGGGTTCTGTTCACTCGGCAGAAAAACCTATTCTTTAGGCCGCGTGAAAAATTCAATTACCAAGCGCTGGCAGGAAGCGCAAAGGGCGGAACTGGATTGGTGGCAGAACTGGCGACGTCTGCCTTTCTACACGAACCATTCGTTCGAAAACAATTGGCGCAAGGTCCTATCTCATTTCCTGACTCCTTCCGAGATGAGCAACGCCCAAACGATTATCGAAGTTGGCACGGGACCACACGGCGTGGTGAGGTATCTCTTCGAGGACGCCTCAATCAAAATAGGCTTGGATCCCTTGCTGTGCCGATTCGATGAGCGGCCACGGCCAAACAAGAACACCTGCTACGTCGCAGCGGTCGGCGAGTTCCTCCCTGTCAGGGACGTAGCCGCGGACTTGGTCGTCTGTATCAATGTGCTCGATCATGTGATGGACGCCGGCCAGATCCTGCGAGAAATTCGCAGGGTCCTCAAGCCGAACGGCCGGCTTTTATTGGAGATACACACCTTTCCGAAAATATTCACACCAATTATGTTTCTGGATCATCCTCACACATATCATTGGTCATGGTCCGGCATGCTCCAGTTGGTACGTGACGGCGGGTTTGAAATCATCACGACCCGGCAGTTTCCGTTTCCGGTCACGCTTCCTCTGAAATCATGGGCAATGCCGAATCATTGGAAGTATATTTTCGGAAGGCATTTCATGCGGCTAAGCTACGTTTACTGCTCTCCAATATTGCCGGCGAAGTCAAATTAACTTTTTTCGAAGACGCTGAGCTTGTAAAACCGGGCGAGTTTTTCCATGGCAGGGACGGCTTTGCGAACCGTGAGACTGTTCAGCATCAGGCTGCCATAAAAAGCGATAGGACGCGGGCGTGGGGCCTGGCACGTTTGGCAGGCGGGATAAGCCGACAGGTCGCCACTCACATGAGCCTCACGTAATTTCACCATAGCTTCGGAATCCCAGACTTCCATAACCGATTGCTTTTTGAGATCACCGACCGGAGGTTCTTTATACATATAGCAACAAGGATGGACGAGGCCATCGTATCGCACGTACATTGGCCCTCTCCAAAGCAAATGGCACGGGTGACGGCGTTGGCTTCTGAATTCGACGCCAGGTAATTTCGTGGTATCGGTTTGTATTTCGTCCCGCTTGAATCGAATTTCATCGATACCAGGAATCGACCACAGTTTTCTATAGGCATCAATCTCGTGTGTGTTCTCCTTGAGAAGGATCATCTGGACGACAACGTAGACAGGCGATTTCCGCTCCAATTTTTTCCGCAGGAAATTCAAGATATTTTCTCGTGTCTTTTCAAACACTGCGCCCACGCGGTATTTCTCGTAGGTCTCCTTGCTTGCACCGTCGAATGCAAGTATCACGTAATCAAGCCCGGAATCGAGCAGCAGGTCGGCGCGCCGACCATCGAGCAGTGTCGCATTCGTGGACATTCCGGTTCGAATACCGGCTTCGCGCGTGATCCGAATCATTTCAAAAATGTTTGGGTGGATCATCGGCTCGCCGATGCCGTAAGGCCAGATGAACTCGACATAGTCCTTACAATCCTCGACGATTTTCCGATAAAGACTCAGGTCCATGCTTTCGTTGTCGAATGTGTAGATGTGGCGCGGACACATAGGACAGTAGAGATTGCATTTGGCCGTGCTCTCGAGCGAGATTTCGATTGGACCGCCGCTGAGCGAGGTTTTGTGGCGAAAATAACTGAGTGCAATGTTCCAACGGTTTCGCAGCTTCTTGTTCACTCTTTCCAACCTTCAGCGATGAAACCCAACGTGTATGCCCGGTCTTGATCTAGTGCATCCAAATAATAACAAAATAGCGGCAACACAAATCCAAAAACCGGGGCCAGGATTGGAAATAACAACCATCGCCAACCGCTCTGTGCGAAAGCCAAAACACCCATCAAATGCCGCCCGAGTTGCCAAAAGAATCCGCCGATCGGCTGAATTTTGCCGATGCGGATCCCCCCTCCCTCCAACAGGTAACGAATACCGCTCGAGGTGAACCGGAAAAAATCGTATGGCCGCTGATGTTCTTCCCACATATGAGGAACCACGACGTGAACCATGCCGCCAGGTTTTAGGACGCGCCGGAATTCTTCGACCACACGCGCAGGTTGGGGGGTATGTTCCAACACGACGATCGAAAGGATATGATCAAAAGACACATTCGGGAACGGCAACTCCTCAAGACGGCCGATGACATCCACTTTCGAATAGTCCCAGGATGGATCGCCCTGGGTAGAGTCGATTCCTACGTACTCCGCGTGGAGAAATAATGGCTTAAACCGTCCCTCTCCTGAGCCGGCATCCAGCACGCGTTTGCCGGCCGGAATTTCAGCCGCAACAGTCCTGACGAAACTTTCGATTGCAGTTTCGAAAGGATCCAGCCTCTTGTACAGGCTGGTGGGAAGAAGACGCTTGAGGGTTAATACCAATCGTGGACTAAACATTCTGACCCTTGCCGGCTCCCATTATATTTTACAGCTAGCCTACAGACTAACAGCCGATCCGAGTTCGCAGTTAGAATCTCGTTAGCTGACCGCGCTGGAATTGGTCTGACTTATGACTCGACACAATGAAGTTGCGCTGGAACACTCGCTCATAACAACCGTAAATAATTCGGAGAAACGGGCCCCGCGCACGACAGATAGGAGGTTGGAAATTGGCGTTATTTTCCTCTTGTCGTGCGCTCTATGGAGCCTCAATACTGTTTGGCTATCCAGGGACACCGAACCGCCCGCGTGGGACATGGCCGTCCACCAGACGTATGCGCTGAACTACCTGCCTGCTGCCGATCTGCCTTCCGACACACGCTTTTGGGAAAGGTCTGGGAACTACCCGCCATTCGTTCACATCGTCATCGCCACCGCCTATCGGGTGCTCCATCCGGGACCGCACGTAGCCATTCTTGCGAACATTCCCGCAACCGTCCTTCTCTTGTGGGGCGTGTACGAAATGGGTCTGGCGTTCGCGGGCGCTACAGCCGCGGTGTGGGCCTGCATTCTGACAACACTCATTCCGTTTCTGATTTGGATGTCGCGCGAGACGCTTCTGGATTATTGGCTCGCCGCGTGGGTAGCCGCGGCTCTGGCACTGCTGGTGAAGACTTCGGCTTTTGAATCGCGTCGATACAGCGTGCTGCTGGGACTAACTTACGCGTTGGGAATGCTGACAAAGTGGCTGTTTATAGGTTTTATCACCGGACCAATGGGCTACATCGTCGTCCGTCATCGGATCTTTCGATCAAAGCGCCGCATCACCAACTTCGCTGCAACAACTGCAATTGCTGCCGTTGGAGCTGGTTTTTGGTATATGCCGAATCTACCACGGCTAGTCAGGTACTATTTTGATAACGCCCAGATCGGCGCGCGTGAAGGGGAACCACCGGTCATCTCATTTCAGTCGTTCATCTATTACCTTCGCCTTTTGGAGGGATACCAGTTTTTCGCCGTTCTATTCTGCCTCTTTGTACTTTCTCTCGTTCTGGTTTATAAGCACCACGGCTTGAAGGGCGGCGCGTTTTTAGCGGTAGCAATTGTTGGCGGTTGGCTCGCCATGACTTTGTTGCGGACTAAGGATCCCCGTTTCACCATGCCGCTCCTGGGCCCAATGATGGTGGTTGCCGGGGCGTGGATTCAATCCTGGAGTAGAGATTGGATCGGTGGAACTGCCAAGGCCATACTGGTATTTCTGCTGTGCCTGCAGGCGTATGCCACCAATTTTGGTGTGAGCTGGCTGCCGCGGGGGATCGTGCTTCTGCGCGGATATCAAGGGCAGCTGCGTTGGGACTGGAATTTATATCTGCAGGACTACTTTGATATATCGGGACCACCCCGGCGAGAAGATTGGAAACAAGACGCGATCCTTCGGCGTGTTGCCGATGATTCTTCCAGGAAACGAACAACGCTTGCTCTTGTTCCGGATCTTCCGCGCTTCAATGCAAGCAATTTCAATTTGTTTGCCCGTCTTCGTGGCCTGCCCATTGAAGCCGGACATCCGCAATCCGCGCTAAATGGAATTCATAGTTTCGAAGGTTTTAACTACATCATCCTCATCGAGGGCGATCAGGGATGGGCATACACGACGACGGAAAATCTTAAATTGAATGAGATCGTCTTGAATCATCCCGAACCGTTTCACTTCCTCGATTCATTTCCGCTGCCAAGCGGCGCAGCCGCGCGATTGTATGCAATCCACTGAGCAGAGCCTGCTTTCGCAGCGGACCGCGCGCGATTTGGTACTCTTGATTGTCTTGACGTTCGCTGTTCATCTGCCATTTATCGGTCAGGCGTTCCACCTCGACGATGTTCAATACTTGGATGTCGCCCGCAATGTGTTCCGTAATCCTGTATTCCCTTTGGATCTTCAGTCTGTTTTCGAAGGCAAGCACGTCACGTTGTGGGCCCACTCTCATCCTCCTCTCAACTCTTACGTCATTGCCGGCCTTCTCCTGCTGTCGAACCGAACGCCTTCGGAAAAGTTCTTACATACGTGTTTTCTGATCTTTCCTGCCCTCACCGGAATTACATTCTATTTTCTCGCCCGGCAATTTGTCGTCAGGCCGCTCCTGGCAACGGCGCTTTTGACGACGAATCCGATTCTTATGGTCTGCGCCCACACATTGATGGCCGATGTCCCCCTTCTGGCTATGTGGCTTTGCGGTATTACGATGTTTGTGTCAGGCGTTGCGAAAAATCGAAACAGTATGGTGTATATGTCAGCAATCCCACTAACGGCGGCATGTTTTTACGCGTATCAGGGCCTTGGCGCTATCCCGCTCCTCGGATTATATGCGCTGAGCAGGAGGCGCCTGCGATCGCGCGAGATTCTGATTCTGTGCATCCCAGTTTTGATGCTCGCAGCCTGGCAGTTCAGCGGATACCTGCATCGGGGAACGATTTACATGTCCGCTATGTTCGGAGAGTTGGGAAGGCGAGGCTGGTGGCGGCCGGAAGCGAAAATCAGAACTGCCATTGCGACCTTCTCCTATCTAGGGGCCCTGGTCGTCCCATTTCCATTTGTCTTCTGGCGAATGCTGCGCCGACGGAAGGGAGTGTTGATCCACCTTGCATTAGCTCTCGGTATCCTGGCCGCGTATTCGCAACCAGCCGACTACTCGTGGCCGCAACGGGTATTCCTTGTCATCTGTGTAGCCGCTGGTATCGCTGTGACGGGCTGGATTTTTCGACACCTCATTACAGCGTCTCCTATGGCGACGGTCTCTTCGGATGATCTTTGCCTTTGCCTTTGGCTGGCGGGAATGCTTGTTGCATGTCTCGCCGTATTCCTCGGCGGATCGGCGCGATACCTGTTGCCGGCCTGTCCGGTGCTGCTGCTTCTCTTCCTGCGCGTTGATGAACGGCTGAACGGCTCGCCAAGCTGGATGTTCTACGGCAGTTGGTTAGCGGGTCAATTGATTTTCGGACTCTGTCTGGCTCGGGCGGATTACCAATTCGCCGGGGTTGGACGGCGCGAAGCTCACGACTTTCAGAGCGATTACCTCCGCAACCGTCAGCCATTTCTCTTCAATGGTGAATGGGCATTCCGGTATTACATGACAGCTATAGGAGGTGAGATCATGGCCGAGGATACAACCGGAGTTCCAGGGGAACTTGTGGTGAAATCGCGTTTAAGCCTCGGACGATCTTTCGATGTCGACCGCTCTCTCGAACGCCTAGAACTGCGGACGTATCGGATTCGGTCGCCAGTGCGTTTGCTCGACCTACACGCGCATGCTGGTTTTTGGAGCGACGGATGGGGCGTCCTTCCATTCTGGTTTTCCAGCGAAAATCTGGACGAGATTTCGATTTACGGTGTCAAGGAAAAGTAGTCCGGGGCCAGACTCCGAAATGCAATTTCGGAGTTTTCCCCGGAACTTCGGTATTTGTCGCCAGACGTGTCTTAGGTCGCCAGCGGTTCCTGATGGGGCTGCTCTTCGGCGCCAATCTCTTCGGCAAGTTCCAATTCTGCCGGCGCTTCTTCCACGAGACCCGGCTCAGGCTCTTCCGAAATCAGTTCGACGTTCCGATAGAAGTCCAGGCCGGTACCGGCAGGAATGAGGCGCCCCATGATGACGTTTTCTTTCAGACCGCGCAGGTAATCGATCTTTCCGCTGATTGAGGCCTCCGTCAGCACGCGCGTAGTTTCCTGGAACGATGCTGCGGAAATGAACGACTCGGTCGAAAGCGATGCCTTCGTGATTCCGAGCAACAGCGGACGGCCGGAGGCCGGCTTACCACCACTCTTCTTGACCCGTTCATTCTCCTCCTGGAAGCGGAACTTGTCGACTTGTTCGTCGACCAGGAATTCCGTATCGCCGACGTCCTCAACCTTGATCCAGCGCATCATTTGACGAACGATGACTTCGATGTGCTTATCATTGATGTTGACACCTTGCAGACGATAGACCTCCTGAATTTCGTTCACAAGGTAAGCCTGCAGTTCTTTTTCACCGAGAACGGCCAGAATATCATGCGGATTACGCGGACCATCCATCAACGGCTCGCCGGCACGCACATGTTCGCCTTCCTGAACGTTCACGTGAACGCCACGAGGCAAAGCGTATTCGCGCTCGACTCCGTTCTCGTTGATGACCATAATCTTCCGCTGGCCCTTGGTGATATCGCCGTACTTCACGATACCGTCGATTTCAGTGATGACCGCGGTCTCGCGGGGTTTTCGCGCTTCAAACAATTCAACGACGCGCGGCAGACCACCCGTGATGTCTTTGGTCTTCGTCGTTTCACGCGGAATCTTCGCAAGGACGTCGCCCTGGTAAACCGCGTCGCCGTCGGCCACCATCAGGTGAGCACGAGATGGAATCAGATATTTGCGCAAGACTTTGTGCTTGTCGTCACGAATCTGAATCGTTGGCTGGCGTTTCTCATCCGGTGAATCTGTAACAACCCAGCGCGAAAGGCCGGTCACTTCGTCAAGTTCCTCATGCATCGTGACGCCTTCGAGCAAGTCCTTGAACTGAACCGTGCCGCTGACTTCCGTGAGGATGGCGAACGTATATGGATCCCATTCGACGAGCGTCGCACCGACCTTCACGTGATCGCCTTCGTTGACCTTGAGTTTCGCGCCGTACACGATCGTATAGCGCTCCTTCTCGCGGCCTTTCTCGTCCATGATCGCCAGCACACCGTTACGATTCATTGCGACCAGGAAGCCTGCTTGATTCCGGACAGTCTGGAGGTTATGGAACTTGATCGTGCCGGCGTTCTTGGCTTCCAAGCTGGTTTGCTCGGCCACACGGCTTGCCGTCCCGCCGATGTGGAATGTACGCATCGTGAGCTGAGTTCCGGGCTCGCCGATCGACTGAGCCGCGATCACGCCGACCGCTTCGCCGATTTCCACCAGTTTGCCGGTTGCCAGGTTGCGGCCATAGCAGCGGACGCAGGCGCCGCGCCGTGACTCGCACGTGAGCACCGAACGGATCTTCACGCGTTCGATACCCGCCGCCTGGATCGCGCTGGCAAGATCTTCCGTGATTTCCTGATTGATCTCGACAATGACCTTGCCTTCGTAGTCTTTGATTTTTTCGAGCGACACCCGGCCAACGATACGATCTCTCAAAGGCTCGATGATTTCGCCCGACTCCACGATCGACCCTACATAGATGCCGTCCACCGTGCCGCAGTCCGCCTCGCTGATGATGACGTCCTGCGCGACGTCCACGAGCCGGCGGGTCAAATAACCAGAGTCAGCCGTCTTCAGAGCGGTATCGGCCAATCCTTTGCGGGCGCCGTGGGTGGAGATGAAGTACTGTTGCACGGTTAAGCCTTCGCGGAAATTCGCGGTAATGGGCGTTTCGATAATCTCTCCTGAAGGCTTCGCCATCAAACCGCGCATACCGGCCAACTGCCGGATCTGCTGCTTCGAACCGCGAGCTCCGGAGTCGGCCATCAACAGAATCGGATTAAATCCGTGGCTGGCCTTTTCCGCGCGTTCCATTTCGTTGAACATCATGTCGGAGATCTTTTCCGTCACATCCGACCAGATAGCGATGACCTTGTTGTAACGTTCGCCATTCGTGATCGCTCCGTCGCGGTACTGTTGATCCACTTTTACGACTTCGTTCTGGGCGTTTTCGACGAAGTCACGCTTACCAGGCGGCACGATGAGGTCATCGATCGAGATCGTGATGCCCGCCTTCGTCGCGTAATAGAAGCCCAGCTCTTTGATGTGGTCGAGCATGGTGACCGTCATCTCAGGCCCATAGCGCAGGTACGTATAGCTCACCAACTGGCCCAGGCCTTTTTTCTTCAGGAGAGCATTGATGAAGGGCATGCCTTTCGGCATGTTGTCATAGAGAATCACACGGCCGACTGTGGTGTTGAGCATGTGGTTCTTGGCGTCAACGACTTCCGCGTGAACGATCGCTTGTTCATCGTATGCCGTTGTCATATCGATCAGCGGACCGCTATATCGCAGGCGAATGGCTGACTGCGTTTCAACCTCACCGGAATCCCATGCCATCAGCACTTCGTCAATCGATCCAAAGGTTCGACCTTCACCTTTCGTGCCCGGTTTTGGACGGGTCAGATAGTAAACGCCAAGAACCATATCCTGTGTTGGCACAGCGACGGGTTGGCCGCTGGCCGGCGACATGAGATTCTGCGTGGAAAGCATCAGGACAGACGCCTCGATTTGGGCTTCCGGCGACAGAGGGATGTGAACCGCCATCTGATCGCCATCGAAATCCGCATTGAACGCCGTGCAAACCAGCGGATGAATCTTGATCGCTTTTCCTTCGACCAGGACGGGCTCGAAGGCCTGAATGCCGAGCCGGTGCAGCGTCGGCGCTCGATTGAGAAGAACAGGATGATCCTTGATCACCTCCTCAAGAATGTCCCATACGACGGAGTCCTGCCGCTCAACCATTTCCTTCGCGGCTTTAACCGTCGTGCAATGTCCGCCCTGTTCGAGCCGGTTGTAGATGAACGGCTTGAAGAGCTCGAGGGCCATCTTCTTCGGCAGTCCGCATTGATGCAGCTTCAGCTCAGGCCCGACAACGATGACAGAACGGCCGGAGTAGTCCACACGCTTGCCTAACAGGTTTTGGCGGAAACGTCCTTGCTTACCTTTCAACGTGTCCGATAGCGACTTCAGCGGACGGTTATTCGCGCCACGCAAAATGCGGCCGCGCCGGCCATTGTCGAAAAGAGCATCGACGGCTTCCTGGAGCATGCGTTTTTCATTGCGGACGATGACGTCGGGCGCATGCAATTCCATGAGCTTCTTCAAACGGTTGTTCCGGTTGATGACACGGCGGTAGAGATCGTTCAAATCCGACGTCGCGAATCGTCCACCGTCTAGCGGAACCAGGGGACGCAGTTCCGGTGGAATGACCGGAATGACGTCCAAAATCATCCACTCCGGTTTGTTGCCCGACTTGACAAACGCCTCGACCACTTTTAAGCGCTTCGCAAATTTGATTCTCTTCTGCTGCGACGTTTCGTTCTTCATCTTCGTGCGGAGCTCATGCGACAACTCGTCGATATCCACACGCTTCAGAAGTTCTTTAATGGCTTCAGCGCCCATCATGGCAACGAACTTTCCGGGGTGCTCCTGCTGCAATTGCCGGAATTTTTCTTCCGTCAAAAGCTCACGTTCTTTCAGCGGAGCCTCGCCGGGATCGATCGTGACATACGCCTCGAAATAAAGAACCCGCTCCAGTTCACGCAGCGACATATCGAGCAAGTGACCGATACGGCTTGGCAATCCCTTGAAGAACCAGACGTGCGAACACGGACTCGCCAGCTCGATGTGACCTAGCCGTTCACGGCGCACTTTGGACAGCGTCACTTCCACCCCGCACTTGTCGCAAATGACGCCGCGGTGTTTCATGCGCTTGTATTTTCCACAGAGACATTCCCAGTCGGTGACCGGACCGAAGATGCGCGCGCAGAAGAGACCGTCCCGCTCAGGCTTGAATGTCCGGTAGTTGATGGTTTCAGGTTTTGTTACTTCGCCATGCGACCACGAGCGAATCTTTTCTGGGGAAGCCAGACTGATCCGGATGCTGTCGAAATCGGCAATGGATGCTGCCCGGTCATAAGGATTCGATCTAATCAATGTATACCTCCTGGGGAATTCGAGGGAAATTCGGGGACGCACCCCGAATTCTGAAGTACAAGAATTCGGGATGCGTCCCCGAATTTCCCCTGAATTCCCTACGCCGTCGGTTTGCGCTTCATTAATTCAACGTCTAAACAGAGGCTCTGCAGTTCGCGAATGAGCACATTGAATGACTCCGGAACGCCCGGTTCCATGGCAGCTTCACCCTTCACAATAGCCTCATAAATTTTGGTTCGCCCGTACACGTCGTCGGACTTGGCGGTTAACAGTTCCTGCAGAATGTGCGCGGCGCCGTATGCTTCGAGCGCCCATACTTCCATTTCTCCGAATCGTTGTCCCCCGAACTGCGCTTTACCGCCGAGCGGTTGCTGCGTGATGAGCGAGTACGGGCCGATAGACCGCGCGTGAATCTTGTCGTCCACCAGGTGCGACAACTTCAACATATAGATGTAGCCGACCGTGACTTCCTGCTCAAACGGCATGCCCGTCATGCCGTCGTAAAGCCGCGTCTTACCCGTTTTCGGCAGGTTCGCTCGCTCGAGCATATTTTTGATTTCCATTTCGGTCGCGCCGTCAAAGACCGGGGTCGCAAAAAACATTCCGAGCGCATTGGCCGCCCAGCCCAGATGCGTTTCAAGAATCTGACCCACATTCATTCGCGAAGGAACCCCCAGGGGATTGAGAATGATCTCGACGGGCGTTCCATCCGGCAGATAAGGCATATCTTCTTCCGGAAGAATCCTTGCAATCACGCCTTTGTTTCCATGGCGGCCCGCCATCTTATCGCCCACGGATAGTTTGCGCTTCATCGCAACGTAGACCTTGACGAGCTTAATAACTCCTGGCGGCAGTTCATCACCACGGCGGAGTTTCGAAATGCGCTCTTCGTGTATTTTGCGCAGCACGTCGATCTGGCGGGTGGTCATCTCTTCGATTTCCTGAATCTGCTCGTGAGGGTTGGCGCCGTCTTTGAATTTCAATTTCAAGAGTTCACGCAGCGAGAGGTTTTCAACGACTTCGCTGGTCATCTCCGTGCCCTTGGCCACGATTTTGCGTCCCGTGCGTTCGTGCACGAGCTCGTTGGAGACGACCTTGCCCTGGAGTAGAGCAAAAAGGCGCTTGTTGCGTTCGTCGGTAAGAATTCGGATTTCGTCGCGAAGATTCTTTTCGAGCCGCGAGATCTCCATGTTCTCGATCTGTTTTGCGCGTTCGTCCTTTTCCGCGCCTTTACGAGAAAAGATTTTCACGTCGACGACGATACCCTCGATCCCCGGAGGGCAAATCAGCGATGCGTCTCGAACGTCACCGGCCTTTTCGCCAAAGATGGCGCGGAGCAGCTTTTCTTCAGGAGTGAGCTGCGTCTCACCTTTAGGAGTGACCTTGCCGACCAGAACGTCACCGGGCTTCACGTAAGCGCCGATACGAATGATGCCGGCTTCATCCAGGTCCTTCAGGAAGGACTCACTCACATTCGGTATGTCCCGCGTGATTTCCTCAGGGCCCAGTTTCGTATCACGCGCCTCGATTTCGAATTCTTCGATGTGAATCGAGGTGTAGTAATCGTCTTTGACGAGGCGTTCGGAAACCAGAATGGCGTCTTCAAAGTTGTAGCCGCGCCATGGCATGAATCCGACAAGGACGTTGCGGCCAAGGGCCAGCTCGCCTTTCTCCGTGCAAGGACCATCGGCCAACACCTGACCTTTCACAACGCGCTCGCCTTTTCGCACAATGGGCTTCTGGTTGATGCAGGTATTTTGATTGGATCGCTTGAATTTGGTCAGCTGATAAATGTCGGCTCCGACTTCGCGTGAGAAGTGGCCATCCTCGGCGGATTCGACGCGGACGATGATCCGCTCCGAGTCGATCGAATCAACGATTCCGCTTCGACGGCAAACCACCACAGCGCCGGAATCGCGGGCTGTAATCTCTTCCATACCGGTTCCAACCAGCGGCGCCGCAGTGCGCAGCAGCGGTACGGCCTGGCGCTGCATGTTCGATCCCATCAGGGCGCGGTTTGCGTCATCGTTTTCGAGAAACGGGATGAGCGATGCGGCGACCGAAACGAGCTGCTTTGGCGAAACATCGACGTAATCGACCTCGTTCCGATGCTTGAGCACGAAATTGCCCGCCTGCCGAACATTGACTAGCTCGTGCGTCAGCCGCCCGCTTTTGTCCATCTGTTCGTTCGCCTGCGCGATGAGATACTTGTCTTCTTCCCAGGCCGAGAGGTAGAACGAATAAGGAACACAATCGGCGCGCTTCTTTTTACGCCCCTTCAGCTCTTCATTCTCCTGTTCGACAGTTTCGCGCTCGACATGCTCGCTGACTTTGAACTTGGAGTCACCGGCGCTGATGATCGTCACATAATCGACAACGCGTCCGTTCTTTACTTTGCGATACGGACTTTCGATGAATCCATATTCGTTGATCCGCGCGTAGCAACTCAGTGACGAGATCAGTCCGATATTTGGACCTTCGGGGGTCTCGATCGGACAAATACGGCCGTAGTGCGTCGGATGAACGTCACGGACTTCGAATCCGGCGCGCTCGCGCGAGAGTCCGCCCGGACCGAGAGCCGACAGGCGCCGTTTGTGCGTGATTTCAGACAGAGGATTCGTCTGGTCCATGAACTGCGAAAGTTGCGACGACCCAAAGAACTCGCGCACCGCAGCGATGACCGGCTTGGCATTGATCAAGTCATGCGGCATAGCGGTGACCATTTCCTGGTAGACCGACATCTTTTCCTTTATGGCCCGCTCCATTCGAACCAAGCCGATGCGGAATTGGTTTTCCAGCAGCTCGCCCACCGCACGGACACGGCGGTTTCCGAGATGGTCGATGTCGTCGACCTGCCCGATATTCTTGCGAAGTTTGAGCAGGTATTTGATGACAGCATAGAAGTCCGCCGGCTCGAGGATCCGCTTGTCAAGCGGCGTTGTCAGGTCCAGCTTGATATTGAATTTCAGGCGTCCGACTCTCGAGAAGTCATACTTGCGTGAGTCGAAGAACATACCTTCGAACAGCGCAGTAGCCGTCTCCAGTGTCGGCGGATCGCCCGGACGCAGTTTGCGGTAGATCTCGATCAAGGCTTCTTGCGTGGTCTTAATCGTGTCCTTGCGCAAAGTCTGACTCAGAACGACGCCGATATCATCGCGCTCGGGAAAGAAAACCGGCAGTTCCGGCACCCCGGCATCGATGATGGACCGGATGATGTTCTGGGTCAGTTCGTTATTGGTCTCGACGATCACCTCACCCGTGTTCGTATCCACGACGTCGCCAACCGCAAATGCGCCTTCGAGATCCTCCGGATTAACTTCGAAACGCTCAACCTTAGCCTGCTTGATGTGGTTGTATACGGAGCTTGTGATTTTTTTGCCGGCGTGAACGAGAACTTCCTTCGTCTTTGGGTTCGTGATGTCCTTCGAGACCTTCAGTCCAACGATGTTATCGGAAACATTCCAGAAGACCTTCTTGCCTTCAATCGTGAGACGATCGGTCTGATAGAAGACTCGGATGATTTCCTCATCGCTCTTCAGACCAAGAGCACGCAGGAAAATCGAGGCAAGAAACTTTCGCTTGCGATCGATCCGGACGTAAAGGATGTTCTTGGCCGTCTCATATTCGAACTCTACCCATGATCCGCGATACGGAATAATCTTTCCCAGATAGTAGCTTTTGCTCGGAGTCGATTCGAAGAACACTCCCGGGCTGCGGTGCAGTTGGCTGACGATGACACGCTCGGTGCCGTTGATAATGAACGTGCCGTTCTCGGTCATCAGCGGAATTTCACCGAAATAAACCTCTTGCTCCTTGATGTCGCGAATCGTTTTTGCGCCAGTGTCGGGGTCTTTATCGAAGATCGTCAGACGAATGATGACTTTCAATGGCGCGGCATAGGTCATGCCACGTTCCTGACACTCCGCCACGTCGTACTTCAGATTCAACTGAACCGGGTCGCCACACTTATTGCAGAACGTCACCTGGTTCCTGTTCGTCGTGCCGCACTTCGGGCACATGACCGTGGGTTCGGCCTGAAACGGATTGGTTGTGATGGTTGCGCCGCAAGACTTACAAGTGCTGCGCAAATGATGCAGACCCTTCAGGTTTCCGCACTTGCATTCCCAGTTACCGATGGAATAGCTGATAAACTCGAGCGTTGAAACGCCGCGAAAATCCGAGATCGGAAATACGGAATTGAACACTGCCTGAAGGCCGGTATCGTCGCGTTCCTCCGGAAGCATATTCATCTGGAGGAACCGCTCATATGAATTCTTTTGTACCTCGATGAGATTCGGGATTTGGATTGCAGTCCGGATCTTGGAAAAATTGGTTCTCTCTCGTGAGGTACTAGTCTTGCTTTCCGTCATTTTTCACCTGCTCCTTGATAAACGTGGGGACCGGCGAGCCGTATTTGCTGCTGCCCCCGTGAAGGCATAGCCGCGAATCCGAATAACCACAAGAAATCGTTTTCTTGCGCCTCTTTGTGTTCCTCCTTGAGCGTTTTGTGGTTCGTTCTGCTTTTGTTTGCAAAGTGCCGTCACGTCTAAACACAAATACGCTGACCTGTGGACGGACTACCGCCCCCAGTCAGCACTCGGATGCGCTGCGTTTACTTAATTTCGACTGTCGCGCCAGCGTCCGTGAACTTCTTCTTAATGTTCTCTGCTTCGTCTTTGTTTACGCCTTCTTTGATCGGTTTCGGCGCACCTTCTACCAGATCTTTGGCTTCTTTCAATCCAAGGCTCGTCACTTCGCGAACAGCTTTGATGACGCCGATCTTGTTTCCGCCAATCGCAGTGAGAATCACATTGAATTCAGTTTTTTCTTCGGCAGCAGCTGCGACTACAGCCGCGCCGCCCCCTGCTGCCGGAGCGGCTGCGATGGAGGCTGCGGCAGCGCTTACGCCGAATGCTTCTTCCAGTCCCTTAACCAACTCCGAAGCTTCAAGCAGAGTCAATCCTTTGATCTCTTCGATAATATTTTGAACCTTGGACATTGCTAACTCCTATATATTTAGGATCGGACCCGCCGGACAAGCCACTGTCGGTACAACCTTTTGATGGTATTTGG
>Ga0209237_1000960_pt1 | contig 16861 bp, 20 predicted proteins | sample GraSoi013_1_40cm_2_FD_185820 | JGI IMG/M metagenome (GOLD analysis project Ga0209237, IMG submission 185820) | Grasslands soil microbial communities from the Angelo Coastal Reserve, California, USA - Sample 10_02_2013_1_40cm (SPAdes) (version 2) | ecosystem: Environmental > Terrestrial > Soil >... | reverse complement strand
GCAAATGGTGGCCAAGAATCCCAAGGGCTTTCTGGGACGCTACGGCCTTGGTAACAAGATCCTGCAGGAAGGCGGGAATCTGGAGGAAGCGGTCGAGCACCTTCGCGTCGCGGTCCAGCTCGATCCCGTGCATGTCGCCTCGCACCTTGCGTTGGCCCGCGCATTGGCGGCCCTGGGGCGCAACGAGGAAGCCAAGCCGGTGCTCACAGCCGGCATCAACGCCGCCGCCTCCGGCCGCTCAAGCGGTGGGGTAGACCTGATTCCGGAAATGCGCTCGTTGCTTCAGACACTCGGATAACGATTGCTTGCCAGGACGGCTGCTTAGGCCATCTCGCCATGCGCCGACACTACGATCACATTGACCTCCGAGTGCGCAGCCTTTCCGAGGCACGACCGTTTTACGAAGTGCTCTTGCCCGCACTCGGCTTTAGGCGTGACGTCAGAATCGAGGGGTGGTTGCAGTTTGAGTCTGACGACGCTGACGGCGTCACGGAGTTCTTCGGCGTTACCGAGTCGCCGCAGCATGTGGCCAACGAGTGCCGCGTTGCGTTCTGGGCGGACAGCACCAGCGAGGTTGATAAGCTGGCTGAGATTGCTGTTCGTGCGGGAGCGCGGAACATCGAAGGACCCGCTTATGAAATTCCACAACCAGGGGAAACCGGTTACTACGCCGTTTTTTTCGAGGATCCTTGTGGAAATCGCTTTGAGGTTTGTCACCGAACCAAGAACTAAAGAGCAAGAAAAGTAAATTGGGGTCGGATCGAATGGGCCGCGGAAAACCGTTTGTTGTGCTCGGGATCGATCTCGCCGGGTCGCCGCGCCGTCCGACAGGTCTGTGTCTTCTTCGCGGCTTGAGGGCCGAAACGCACGTCGCGTTCAGCGATGACGACATAGTGAACGCGGTACAACAGGCACGTCCCAATCTCGTTCCCATCGATGCTCCGCTCAGCCTGCCCAAAGGGCGAAAGACGATCCATGACCGAGCAGGAGAACATTTTCGCGACTGTGACCGGGAATTGCAGCGACTTGGGATTCGGTTCTTTCCCGTCACGCTTGGTCCCATGCGGATGTTGACCGAGCGCGGTCTGGAGTTGCAAGCGAAGATACGAGGGATGGGCTATCGTGTCATCGAGTGTTACCCCGGTGCGGCGCAAGACGTGTGGGGCATTCCCCGGCAACATCAGGACCGCAAGGAACTTTTGGCCGGGCTGAAGAAACTGGGCGTGAGAGGCTTGACCAGGACGGCAACAAGCGACGAGCTGGACGCCGCGACGGCGGCCTTGGTGGGTCAGTGGGTTCTCTCGGGTCGTGGAGAGATGCTCGGCGGCGAGGATGGGATCTGTATCCCTTCAGGCAGGTTCCTGGAAAGACAAAGAGCGTAAAAGGGGATAGCTGAACCTGTTTCCCTGTATCCTTTTATAGATAGTCTTGTCAATGATTTCAGGGATATTCCCCTCATGATTTCAGGGATGTTCCGCCACTGATTTCATGGATTCACCCTATACCCCTACCCCTCCCATGTAACTAAGCTTCCGCCCCGGGTACCCCGCTATCCAGTTGTCACCATGACCGAGACAGCAAGCACGCCTAATGGCGTAGGCCGGCGGCGCAGCCAGCGCATACCATTCTCGCTGCCGGTATACATGATGGGTCTCCACCCCTCCTTTAGCTTCGTAGAGCGATGCGAGGTTGTGGAGATCAGCAGCCACGGCTGCCAGCTCTTGGGGCCTCGCCCCCTCCCTCGCCACACTCGGGTACGCCTCGATCGCCGGACGCGTGTCGCCATCACCGTTGCTCATGTCATCCGCTCGACCCCTGTAGAATCTATGGCGGTGAAGATGTGGAGGATCGGGCTTGAGCTCGAGACGCCTGGGAACATCTGGGGGATTGCCCAACCTCCGCCTGATTGGGTTACGACGCCCTGATTCCTGTTGCCTTCCTGTGGTGGAGCCGAGACTGCTCTATCCCTCGGCCGGCCTCCCTCTATCGCCTGTTGCGTTGGCATACCAAATATGGTATAGGTTCAGTCAAGCATGTGGGAGGTGTACGAGCATCGGCGGGCCGCAAAACGGCTTGACCGCCTCCCGAAGGAAGTCCTCAAGCGGTATGAGAAATGGAAGGACATCGTGCGGATCTCAGGACCCGACGGCCTGGGGCTCATCAAGGGGTTCCATGACGAGGCTCTTCACGGAGAATGGAAGGGGCACCGATCGTCTCGGCTCGGGGAACAGTATCGGGTGATTTACATGGTCGGAGAACAGAAAGTCCTGGTCATGGACGTCACAGCCCACGACTACCGGAGGAAATCATGAACATGAAGGACTTTCGCCGGGCACGCAAACGCGTGGAGGTTTCGGTCGGAGAATCCGTCCGGATCGTACGTGAACTGCAGGGGTTGACCCAGAACGGGCTATCCAAGCTCACCGGGATCCCGCAATCGACCATTTCCGCCATCGAGAATGACAGCGTCAATCTTGGTGTCGAGCGCGCGAAGGTTCTCGCGCGCGCGCTCAATTGCCATCCTGCGGTGCTGGTTTTTCCTGGTTGGGAGGTCGAGAAGGAGTCGGCGGCCTAACGATGGCCTCGCCGCGGACCCACGAGCATCGCCAGGCGGCTACCCACGCCGGGCTTCGCTACGTCACGGACGGCTTTGCCGGCATCCGCCGGCGCCGTTCCGGGACTGGCTGGATCTACTTCGCCCCGGACGGCGCGCGCATCAAGGACCAGGACACCAGGAAACGGCTCAACAAGCTGGCGATCCCGCCGGCCTGGACCGACGTGTGGATTTGCCCGGACCCCGACGGCCACATCCAGGCGACGGCGCGCGACGCTAGCGGCCGCAAGCAGTATCGCTACCACCCCTCGTACCGCGCGACGCGTGATCGCTCGAAGTTCCGCCGCATGCTGGAGTTCAGCGAGGTCCTCCCGGTCCTCCGGGAGCGCGTGGAGCGCGATCTGCGCGCCGGCGACCTGACCCGGCGCCAGCTCCTCGCCACGGTGGTGCGGCTGCTGGACAAGACGCTCATCCGCGTGGGCAACGACGAATACGCCCGCCAAAACCGCTCCTTCGGGCTGACGACTCTGCGCAGACGGCATGTGCAGGTCGACGGGGCCTTGTTGCGATTCAGCTTCAGGGGCAAGAGCGGGGTCGAACACACCATGGCCATCGCCGACCCCCGGCTCGCCCGCATCATTCAGCGGTGCCGGGATCTTCCGGGGCAGGAAATGTTCCAGTACCTGGACGCCTCCAAGAAGCGGCAAACCGTTTCGTCGGACGACGTGAACACCTATCTTCGGGAAATCACCAGTCGCGACGTCACGGCCAAGGATTTCCGCACCTGGGGAGGCTCGATGCTGGCTGCCGTGGAACTCCGGGCGATGGGGCCTGCGTCGAGCCGTAGTGAAGCGGACCGGAACATCGTGCGGGCGCTGGACGCGGTGGCAGAGCGGCTCGGTAACACGCGCGCCGTGTGTCGGAAGTACTACGTGCACCCAGCGCTGCTGGAGGCCTACCGCCTGGGCCTCACCGTGCCGCACCCTGCCACGCCGCCACGAGGCGCGCGCCGCGAGCATCCGACCGCCGCGCTGCGGCGTGACGAGGTTGCGGTCTTGCAATTCCTCCAGGAAAAAGTGGCCGGGCCCTCATAGGAGGTTCTATGCGGTCGTTCAGTGCGGCGACAGTTGCGGTCCTCGTGTGGCTGGCAGTTGCACTTGCCATCGACAGGTGGGTGCTTACGCCATTCTGTGCCACGTGCGCGCGCGCTCTAGCGCTCGAGCTGAAGGTCCAGCTACCGGCTACGGAGTTGACCTACCCGCCGGTCAGCGTTCTGGTGTTGATTGTCCTCCCGATGCTCGTGCTGGCGCTTTTTTTGGTCCCGTGGCGGCAGCCGCTCATGGGCTCCGCCTGGCGAGAGTCTTTCGTACGCTGGTGCCAGCCTTGGTTCTGGCTGCTCGTTGCAGTCGCGCTGACCGTCGTTGCAGAAAGCGTCTATCTTGGGGTGCAAGACTCTTTGCCGGAAGCATTCACGGCTGTGGCAGATCAGTTCTCGGTTACGGCCACCTTCTCTGTATTGAGGCGCTACAAGCCTCTCTCCCTCACTGCATCGCTGCCCGGCTGCCTTGCCCTCGCGCTTGGAATCTTCTTGTTTCTGGCCAAAGGCGTGAGGGATGTGCTCAGGTTACCAGGCGACTAGCGAGAGCGCTTCCCCTTGCGACCGCCTTTCATCGCCCGCTCCATCTCGCGGCCGGCTTCGCGCTGTTTGATGGTCTCCCGACGGTCGTAATCTCTCTTCCCGCGGGCCAGCGCAAGCTCCACCTTGGCGAGCCCGCCCGGGGTGAAGTAGATCCGCAGCGGCACCAGCGTGAGGCCCTTTTGCTGGGTCTGCCCGATCAGCTTGCGGATCTCCTTCTTGTGCAGGAGCAGGACGCGCGGGCGCAGGGGCTCGTGGTTCATGATGTTGCCGTGGCTGTAGGGGCTGATGTGGCAGTGATGGAGCACCACCTGTCCGCGGTCCACGCTGGCGAAGCTGTCCCGGAGGTTGGCCCGCCCCTCGCGCAGGGCCTTCACCTCTGTCCCCACGAGCGCGATCCCGGCCTCCAGCTTCTCCTGGATCGCGTAGTCGTGGAACGCCTTGCGGTTGGTCGCGACGACCTTCTCGCCCTGCTCTGTCTTGTCGTGGGCCATGCTGTCAGGTCAACCCACTATACCATTGCCCCGCATTCCTTGACACTCCGGAGCCCCTCTCCTACAATCTGACGCCACCACCCGAGGTGAGCGTGAAGCCCCAGATCCGCCGCTGGTTTGAAGAAAGCGCCGAGACGAAGCTGAAGTTCGTCGCGGAGCACGCCGACCGCATCCAGCAACTCGCTGACCTACTCGTCGAGACGTTCCGCAAAGGCAACAAGGTGCTGCTCTTTGGCAACGGCGGCAGCGCCATGGACGCCTCGCACATCGCGGCCGAGTTCGTCGGGCGCTACCGGCGCGAGCGGAAGCCGCTGGCGGCGATCGCGCTCTCGGCGGACCAGGCGAAGCTCACCTGCATCGCCAACGACTATGACTTCTCCGAAATCTTCGCCCGGCAGATCCAGGCGCTGGGCCGTCCGGGCGACGTGGCCGTCGGCATCAGCACCAGCGGCAATTCCCCGAACGTCCTGAAGGGGCTCCAGGCGGCGCGCGCGCAGGGGCTCGTGACGGTGGGCTGGACCGGCGGGTCCGGCGGCAAGCTCGTCGGCCTCGTGGACCATCCCTTCGTCGTCCCCTCCACGGTGGTCGCCCGCATCCAGGAGACGCACATCACACTCGGCCACGTCCTGTGCGAGCTTGTCGACGAGGCGCTGCTTGGCAAAGAGTAAGCAAACCGGAGCCCCGCCGCTTCGCGTCCCCCTCGTCAAGCCGCTCGCCCTCCACAAGATCAAGACCTATCCGCTGGCCAAGCGGCACAGCAAGGTGAAGCTCGGCGAGTCCGCCCGGCCGTGGAACCCGGGAGGCACCGTGACCGACTTCCTCGCCGGGCTGCCGGACATCCTGGCCGCACGCGTGCTGCGCGACGTCATCGAGGCGATCGTCAAGGCCCGCCTGGCCGGTAAGCCGGTGGTCGTCGGCATGGGCGCGCACCCCACGAAGGTCGGCCTCAACCCCGTGCTCGTGGACCTGATGGAGCGGCGAGTGATCACGGCCCTCGCGCTCACCGGCGCGGTCATCATCCACGACTTTGAGCTCGCCATGATGGGGCATACCTCGGAGGAAGTGGACACGGAGATCAACACCGGGCGCTTCGGGATGGCGGAGGAGACCGGCCGCCTCCTGAATGAAGCGATCACGCGCGGCGTGCGCAAAGGCCTGGGCATCGGCGAAGCCCTCGGGACCTGGATCGAGGAGCGGCGCTTTCCAAACCGCAACACGAGCCTCCTGGCGGCCGGCGCGCGGCTCGGCATTCCCGTCACGGTGCACGTGGCGATCGGAACCGACATCATCCACATGCACCCCGCCGTGGACGGCGCGGCGCTCGGCGAGGGGACGCTGCGCGACTTCCGGACGTTCGCGGCGGTGGTCGCCGGGTTGGAGGGCGGCGTGTACCTGAACCTGGGTTCCGCCGTGATCATGCCTGAGGTCTTCCTCAAGGCCCTCACGCTGGCCCGTAACCTCGGCCACACGGTGGACCGGATCACGACCGTCAACATGGACTTCCTGCCGCACTATCGCCCGCTCACCAACGTCCTCCGGCGGCCGACCCAGAAGGGCGGCGCGGGGCACATGCTGATCGGCCACCACGAGATCATGGTGCCGTTGCTGGCCGCCGGCGTGCTAGAGAGTCTGCGGAAAGACCGCAACAAGCGCTGAAATGGCGGACGGCGCCGAACACGCCAAGGTCGTCGAGGCCGCCGGCGTCATCGGGCTCGCCACGCTCCTCAGCCGCATCCTCGGCTTCGCGCGCGACATGGTGCTGGCGCGCCTGTTCGGCGCCGCTCCCGCCGCCGACGCCTTCTTCATCGCCTACCGCATTCCCAATCTCTTGAGAGAGCTCTTCGCCGAGGGCTCGATGTCGGCGGCCTTCATTCCGGTCTTCAGCGAGTACCTGGCCCAGCGGACCAAGCGCGACGCCTGGGAACTGGCCAGCGCCGCCTTCACGACGCTCCTCACCATCCTGACCGGCGTCTGCGTTCTGGGAATCTTCGCGTCGCCCTGGATCGTGAGGCTGATCGCGCCGGGCTTCAGCGGCGATGCGGAGCAGCAGGCCCTCACCACCCTGCTGACCCGCATCATGTTCCCGTACCTGTTGTTTATCGGGCTCGCGGCGCTCGCGATGGGCGTGCTGAATTCGGTCCGGAGCTTCGCGGCGCCGGCGTTCTCGCCCGTGCTGTTCAACATTGCGATCATTGCCGCCGCCTTCCTCCTGGCCCCGCTGTTCGCGGAGCCGATCCTCGCCGTGGCCGTCGGGGTCGTCATCGGCGGGCTCGCCCAGTTCCTCAGCCAGATGCCGGCCCTGCGCCAGGCGGGGCTCCTCTTCGGCTGGCGGTTCGACTTCGCCCATGAGGGGGTGCGCCGGATCGGCTGGCTGATGGCGCCGGCCTTGATCGGCCTGTCGGTCACGCAGATCAACATCCTCGTGAGCACCATCCTGGCGTCCTACTTTCCGGGCGGGCCGACGTACCTGTTCTACGGGATGCGGCTGATCCACTTTCCCCTTGGGATCTTCGGCGTGGCGCTGGCGACGGCGCTCCTGCCGTCACTGTCCACCCAGGCGGCGAAGGGCGAATTGGACGCCCTGCGGGGCACGCTGGGGTTCGGCCTTCGGCTGATCTTCTTCATGATCGCGCCGGCGATGGTCGGCTTGATCCTCCTGCGCGTTCCGATCGTGCACCTCTTTTTCGAGCACGGTCGGTTCACGGCGGCCGACACGCAGGGCACGGCCGCGGCGGTGCTCGCGTACGCGGTGGGCCTCTGGGCCTTCGCCGGCGTGCGCATCGTCGTGTCGGCCTTCTACTCGCTGCAGGACACGCGCACGCCGGTGCTGGTCGCCGCGGTCGCCCTCGCCGCCAATATCGCTCTGTCGCTGCTGCTGATGGGGCCGCTCCGGCACGCGGGGCTTGCGCTGGCGACGGCGCTGTCCGCGATCCTGAACATGGGCCTGCTGGTCGTCTTTCTTGCCCGGCGGCTCGGTGCCTTCGGCTGGGAGGCGATCCTCCGCAGTCACGCGCGGGTGCTCCTGGCGTCGGTGCCGATCGTGCTCACTTGCCTCTGGATCGCCAGCCTCGCAGTCTGGGCGCAGCCGGGGGCCTGGGCGGCGAAGACCGTCATGCTGATCGTCGGGATCGGGATCAGCGTCGGCGGCTATGTGACGGTCCACGCCCTGCTAGGCTCGGACGAATTGGACTTCCTTTGGGGTCTTGTCAGGCGGAGACTGGCTCGTGCGGCGTCTTGACCATCCGTCGGCTATGTCGCTGCGCTGTCAATGATGCGAAATGCCTGGCCTATTTCGAATGTAGGGGCGGACCTGTGTGTCCGTCCTTATCGAGGAGGGCACCCACATAGGGGTGCCCCTACGAAAAAGGAGACAACATGTGCGCGAAGGTTGCGCGAGTCTTTCTAGCGATTGGGGCGGCGGTTGTTTTTTCGGCGGCTGACGCGCGGGCGGCGACCGAACGGTACAACGTGGATTCTGACCATTCGATCGTGGGGTTCAGCGTGGTACACATGGTGGTCTCCAAGACGACCGGTCGGTTCAAAGACTATACCGGCTTCATCGAGATGGATCCGGACGCCAAGACCGTGAAATCCATTGAGGCTGTCATCCAGACGGCGTCGCTTGACACCAATCACGGCAAGCGGGACACCCACCTCAAGAGCCCGGACTTCTTCAACGCCGAGAAGTTCCCGACGATGACCTACAAGATGAAGTCCTACGAGAAGATCGGGGACAATCAATACAGGACGAAAGGCGACCTGACCCTGCTGGGCATGACCAAGGAGATCGTCCTGACCGGCACCATCAACGGCCTCCTGCCGAAGGACCCAATGGGGAACACGCGGGCCGGCTTCTCCGCTCACGGTAAGATCAACCGGCAGGATTTCGGGATGAAGTGGAGCAAGGTCCTTGACAACGGCGGGCTGGTGGTGGGCGACGACGTGGACATCAATTTGGAGATCGAGGTCATCAAACAGAAGTAGGGGCGCGCCGTGCCCCTACCAAGGAGGTGCGAACAGTGATCTTCAAGACAAATTGGGGCTGGGTTGGCGTTGCGGCTACGGGTCGAGGCGTGCAAGCCATCGTGCTGCCGAAGCCGACCAGGCAGGCCGTGGAACGTGAGCTGACCAGCAGGGGCGGTTCGCGAACCACCCCTACTCCTATGACAAATGGAAAGGGGGATGGCCATCTGCGGGCCGCCCGTGCCGCCATCATCGCCTATCTGGAAGGGAAGGTCCGGAGCTTTGACCTGCCGCTTGATCTGCAGGGCCAGCCGAGATTTCGCCTGAAGGTCTGGGAAGTGCTCCAACGCATTCCGTATGGTCGGGTGCGGTCCTACGGCTGGGTGGCGCGCAAGGTCGGCAAGCCCAAAGCGGCGCGCGCCGTCGGCGCAGCGTGCGGCGCCAACCCGGTGCCGCTCCTGGTACCTTGCCACCGTGTGATCGCCGGCGATGGATCGCTGGGCGGCTTTTCCGGCGGCCTGGGTGTGAAGAAGCGTTTGCTGAGACTGGAGGGTCTGACTCCAACGTGAAAGCGGTCCTTCAGCGCGTGACGCGGGCGTCCGTCGAGGTGGACGGCAAGATCGTCGGACAGATCAGAAGCGGGCTCGTGGTGCTGCTCGGCGTGGCTAAAGGCGACACCGAGGCGGATGTGCGATATCTCGTCGAGAAGATCCCGGCGCTGCGGATCTTCAGCGACGAGGCCGGCAAGATGAACCGGTCCCTCGCCGAGCTGGGCGGCGGGCTCCTAGCGATCTCCCAGTTCACGCTGCTGGGGGATACCCGCAAGGGACGGCGTCCGGGATTCGATCAGGCGGCCGATCCGGCGACGGCGCAACGCCTGTTCGAGCAGTTCGTCGAGACTCTGCGCAAGACCACGGACCTCACGGTCGAGACCGGCGTCTTCGGCGCGCGCATGAAAGTGGAGCTCGTCAACGACGGTCCGGTCACCTTCGCTCTCGACAGCCGCGCCTAGATGGGATATACTAAGGGTGTCGATGAGGAAGGCTGATGGAATCACGCATTCCTGAGCATCACCCCTTGCGGAAGCTGTTCGGCGCGCTGGCGGAAAGGGCCTTCACGGAGAAGCTGGGCTGGCCCGACTTCAACGTCAGCGACTACATCTCCAAGCTCCTGGTGGAATTCACCCGCACGGACCATCTCTACCGGATCAAGAGCGCCAAAGGCGAGCAGTTGGAGGCGGTGGTCGACCTGCTCTATGAGTCTGAGGTCACGCACGGGTCCAGGTCGTTCGAGCGGGAGCGGGAGGTGCACCGGCATATCGGCGACTTCACGCTCTTCATGGCGGGTCTCTTCCCCGAGTACCTGAGACGGATCAAGACCGCCGGCCTGATCTACCACAAGGACTTCCTCGTGGATTACATCAAGACCGGCAAACGCTCCTACCGGCTGGTGGCCGAGTACATCCAGGGATCCCCCGTGTCAGCTAAGGAGGAGCCCGCGCCGCCCCTGTTCCTAAAGCTGTCGGAGAACTTCGAGCTCTGCGTGGTGGGACTCGGGTACATCCGTGGCGACCTCGACCGGATGCAGAACAGCCGGTATCGCCAGGCGCGCCGTCTGCTGCTTCATTGAAACTGCGGTCCGGTTGGTGACGACGAACGCGCGGCCGCGTCTCACAGTCGGATCTCGATGTAGTTCTTGTCCTTCTGCTCCTTGATCCACACGACGTAGGCTTCTTCCGACTTGAGCTGGAACACCAGGTTCCGGACGTCCTCCTTCACCTCCTCGAAGGGCCGGAACTGCGGCGGCTTGCGGTCGTCCACGCGGATGATGTGCATGCCGATCGGCGAGGCGATGGGTTCGGTGACCGACCCGGGCGGCGCCTGCTCGATCGCTTGCTGGATCTGCGGCAGCATGTCGCCCGGGCGGATGTACCCCAAGTTGCCGCCGCGGCGTCCTTCCGGGCCGTCGGAGTACCTGGCCGCCAGCTCCTCGAACCGTTCACCCTTTTTGAGCCGCGCGTGCACTTCGTGCGCCCTCTCGCGCACCGCCAAGAGCTCGCTGCCGGTCCCCAGGGCGATCAGGATCTGGCTGATACGGACTTCCATCGGGAGCAGAAAGCGGTCCTGGTGCTGCCGATAGAAACGGAGGATCTCCTCGTCGGACACCAGCAGGGAGGACCGGACCTGCTGGTTGATGAGGCGCAGGGCCGTCAGATGGTCCTTGATGAGCGCCAGCTCTTTGGGGTCGTTCTCGTTGGGCGTCTCGCCGAGCCGGCGCAGGCGGATGATCGCGTCCTTCACCTCTTCATCCGTGACCTTGATCCCGCGCCGCTTGGCGATCTGCACCTGGAGCTTGCGCTCGATCATCCGGTTCAGGCCCATGTAATCGATCTGGCGGAGGCGCTGAGTCAGCTCGGCCCCGTTGTACCGTCGGCGGGTCTGCGCCTTCATGTCGCCGACTTCCTCCTCCAGCTCGGTCAGGGTGATGACTTCGGTGTTGATCACGGCCACGATCCGGTCCTGGAGGCTGGCGCCCCAGACCGGCAGAGCGCCGAGCAGGCTGGCCCACAGGGCCAGGACCGCGAAAGCCTTCTGCGAAGTAGGCGCTGGCATGCGAGCGTGGAAAGGCGTTACGGCGTGGCGGCCGCGGGACCGGTCACCGGCATTTCCGAAGCCGCCATCGGGACGTCGGCTACGCGGAGCTTGGCTTTGGCTCGCAGCGATGCCACAAATTCTTCGTAGCGCTTACGCCTCTTCTCGTTGAGAAGCTCTTCCCGGACCTGATCCTTGGCGTCCTCGAAGGAGAGAGTAGCACCCGAGGCGCGATCCACCAGCTTGATGACATGATAGCCGAACGAGGTGGCGACCGGCTGGCTTATGCCACCGACCTTGAGTGTCAGAAGCACCTTCTCAATTTGCGGCATCGTCTGGCCCTTCTTGATGAACCCTAAATCGCCGCCCTTGTACCTTGTAGAAAGATCCAGTGACACCTTCCGGGCCAGCGTGGCGAAGTCTTCCCCCTGGTCGAGGCGTTTCTTGACGTCGAACGCTTCTTCCTGCGTCTTGACGAGGATGTGGCTCACGCGCAGTTCTTCGGGCGTGGTGTAATTCGCGGCGTTGGTCGCATAGTAGGCCTTCACCTCCTCGCGGGTGACCTTCGCCTGGGCGTCTACTTCTTCAACCCTCAGACGTTCCAAGAGGCTCCTCTCTTTGAAGCGCTCCACGCGTTCCAAGAAGGCGCGGTCGCGATCAAAGCCCCGTTTCTTGGACTCCTGGAGCAAGAGCTCATGGGTGATGAGCTCCTCCAAGAATTTCTTGCGTCCTTCGGGACCCGCAAAGGTCTTCCGGGCGTAGTCCGGAATTTGGGACCACCGGAGGTCGAACTCGCTGGCCGTGATTTCTTTTCCGTTGATGATGGCGAGGGCTTTGGAGGAAGCTTCCGGCTTGTCGCTGCAGGCGCTGGCTACGCCGAGGAGGAGAGCAAGACCAATCGTCGCCTTGAAAACATTACGCCATTCGTCCAAACGCACCCTCCCGCACGCCATTCCGCGCGAGGCCCCTGTCAGCTCAGGCGGAAGCGATCGGTTTTTTACCATACGATGCAAGGACGTGCAAGACTCTTTTTATTTCCGGGAAGACGGCTTTCCACTCGGAGTCCACTCCGAGGAGTTCGAACGAATGGGGCGTGGTGAAGCGCAGCCGTGCACGATTCTCGTCCATGAGCGCCTGGAGGCCGGCCTGCGGGGGCAGGGCCTTCTCGTCGAAGCTGAAGGCGACGACCGTCGGGCGGACCTGAATGGCGGCCACACGCAACGCCTTCGCCAGGAGGCGGAGCTCCATCACTTCGAACAGCCGCTCGACCGGTTCGGGTGGCGCGCCGTAGCGGTCCACCAACTCGCCGTGCAGGTGCGCAAGGTCGCCCATCTGGGCGCTGGCGGTCAGGCGCTTGTACAGCGAGAGGCGGTGCGCGACGTCGCCGACGTAGTCGTCGGGAATATACGCCGAGACCTGGAGCTGGAGGGTCGGCTCGAACTCCTCCGGCACGGGCTCGCCCTTCAGTTCATGCACGGCCTGCTCCAGCATCCGCATGTACAGCTCGAAGCCGACCGCGTCGATGTAGCCGGATTGCTCCTTGCCTAACAGATTTCCGCCGCCCCGGATTTCCAGATCGGCCGCCGCGATCCGGAACCCCGACCCGAGCTCCGTGAACTCCCGGATCGCCTGGAGCCGCTTCTGCGCGTCGCCGGTGAGCGTGTCCTCTTCGGCGACGAGGAAGTAGGCGTAGGCCTGGTGGGCGCTGCGGCCGACGCGCCCGCGAAGCTGGTAGAGCTGGGCCAGCCCGAAGGTGTCGGCGCGATTGACCAGGATCGTGTTGGCGTTGGGAATGTCGAGGCCCGATTCGATGATGGTCGTGCACAGCAGCACGTCCACTTCGCGGCGGTGGAACTTCAGCATCGTGGCTTCCAGCGGCCGCGGGTCCATCTGGCCGTGAGCGACGACGATCCGGGCCTCCGGCACCAGGTCCTTCAGCCACGCGCCCATCCGTTCGATGTCCTGCACGCGGTTGTGCACGAAGAAGACCTGCCCGCCGCGACCCAGCTCCCGGAGGATGGCTTCCCGGATGATGCCAGTGCCGAAGCGGACCACCTGGGTGCGGATCGCCAGCCGGTCCGGGGGCGGGGTCTCGATCGTCGACAGGTCCCGGAGGCCCGACAGGGCCATCTGCAGCGTACGCGGGATCGGCGTCGCCGTGAGCGTGAGGACATCCACCTGGGTACGCAACTGCTTGAGGCGTTCCTTGTGACGCACCCCGAACCACTGCTCTTCATCGATCACGACCAGGCCGAGGTTGCGGAATCGCACGTCTTGCTGGAGCAAACGGTGCGTGCCGATGGCGATGTCGATGGAGCCTTCCGCGACGCCGCGCAGCGTGGCCTTCAGGTCCTTGGGCGCTTGGAGGCGGCTGACGACGCCCACCGTGACCGGGAACGGCGCGAAGCGCTCCGTGAAGGTTTCGAAGTGCTGCTGGGCGAGCAGGGTGGTGGGCACGAGCACCGCAGCCTGCTTGTTGTCCTGGACCGCCTTGAAGGCGGCGCGCATGGCGACCTCGGTCTTGCCGTACCCGACGTCCCCGCAGATCAGCCGGTCCATCGGCTGGTCGGACTCCAGGTCGCGACGGACGTCCTCGATCGCCCGGAGCTGGTCTGAGGTCTCCTCGTATTCGAACGCGGCATCGAACTCGTGGGAGAGCAGGCTGTCCGCCGAGAACGCGGGCCGCCCGCGCGCCTGCCGCGTCGCATGGACGGCGATCAGGTCCTTCGCCATCTCCTCGATGCTCTCGCGCACGCGGGCCTTCGTGCGGCTCCAGGCCGCCCCGCCCAGGTGGCTGAGCTTGGGGGTATGGCCTTCGGATGGCGAGTAACGCTGGATCTGGTTCAACCGGTCCAGGGGAACATAGACCGCGTCCCCGCCGGCATACTCGACGATCAGGTAGTCGCTCTCGAAGCCCTGGACCGCGAGGCGACGGAGCCCCAGGTAGCGGCCGATCCCGTGCTGGACGTGCACGACGTAATCGCCGACCTTCACCTCTTCGAGGGATTTGAGGAACGCGGCGCTCTTGGAGAGCGACGGGGCTTTGTGCCGCCCGCCTTTGGCGAACAGCTCGTCTTCCGCGACGATCGAGAGCGGGAGCGGGGCCGCTCCGTCCCCCGGGCCGCGCAACCCCAAGAGCCCGCCGGACAACTCGCCCTGCACCAGGGCGTACGGCGCATGCGCGCCGAGCGGCGTCACCGGCTTGTCGCCCAGCGGCTCCGCTGGCAGATCGTGTTCCAGGAAGAGCGCCTGCAGGCGATCCACCTGGCCACGGCTCCGGGCGACGATCACGACCGGGCCTTGGGCCCGCAGCGTTTCGAGATGGGTGAGGGTCTCGGTGAAGGATCGGCCCTTGACCCCGATCCCGGCCGCCTGTGGGCGGTGCGCTTCGAAGTGCAAGACTGGCGCCCCCTCTTCGGACATGCCCCCGGCTTCTCCCGGAGGGATCGCCGCGATGGTGACCAGACAGCGGGCGCCGGTGCCCTGAAACTCCTCGGCGTGCTTGCGCAGAGCCGCCGGTTCGTCTGCGATCAACACCGGCGGCGCGGCGAGGTAGTCGAGCAGGGTGTCCATGGTCGGAGAGACGGACGGCTCGCGCGCGGGAAGGACACGGAGGAAAGGAGCGCGCCCGGAGGATTTCTGGGTGGCGGGCTCGAAGAGGCGGATGGTCTCGATGGTGTTGCCCAGGAAGTCGAGGCGGCGCGGTTCTTCGTGGGCTGTCGAGTACAGGTCAACGATCCCGCCCCGCACGGCGTACTCGCCGGGGTTCTCCACCACCGACACCTGGTGGTAGCCGAGTTGCAGAAGCCGGGTGACAAGGTGAGCCCGTTCGATCGTGTCCGCCTGCTTCAGTGAGAAACACGCCTCCGCGAACAGGCTCCGGGGCAGGAGCCGTTGCAGGAACGCCGCCACCGGCGCGATCAGCACGAGCCCACGGTCCGCTGCGAGGAGCCGATCCAGCACGCGCATGCGCTGTCCGATCACTTCCACGGGGGGTGTGGAGGCGTCGGGCAGCACGCCCCAGTCCGGGAACAAGAGGATGTCGTCCGGTGCGGCGCCCTGCAGGCGATGGAAGAACGTCACATCGGCATGCAGGCGCTCCGCGTCCTCGTCCGTCGGGGTCACCACCAGCACGGAGGTCTTCCGATCCGCGAGGCGCCTCGCCAGCGCCGAGATCACGAGCCCCTTGGCGGAACCGAAGAGGCCGACCAGCGCCGTCGCCTGCGGTCGCTCCTCCATGGCGACGAGGAGCGGCGACACCAGGGCGGACCAATCAGCGGGGATCGTGGGAGCAGACATCAGGGAAGGGATTTGATGCGGCGGACGAGGCTCGTGGTGGACACGCCCGGCACCAGGGGGATGGTGACGACCTGCCCGCCGCGCGCCTGGACGATCTCCCGGCCCACGATCTGGTCGATTGGCCAGTCGCCTCCCTTGACGAGGACGTCGGGTTGCACCGCGGCGATCAAGTTACGGGGGTCGGGGTCGTCGAAGGTCACGACGTAGTCCACGCAGGCCAACGCGGCTAGCACTTCGGCCCGGTGGGACTGCGGGACGAGGGGTCGCCCCTGCGGCTTGATCGCGCGGACCGAGGCGTCGCTGTTGAGCCCGACGACCAAGCAGTCCCCGAGCTTTTTCGCCTCCTGGAGATAGCGCGTGTGGCCGACGTGCAGGAGGTCGAAGCAGCCATTGGTAAACACGATGCGCTCGCCGCGGGCGCGCCGCGCGTCAAGCACTGCCGTGAGGGCCTTGGTCGTGAGGATCTTATCAGGCATCGTGCCGTGCAGGGTATCTTACCATTCCCACCGAGGATTCTGTACCTGCCCTTGTCACCCGGCGCGCGGTTCCGTAGAATACCGCCCGCTGCTGCGGGAGGAAATGTTATGGATGGCGTCCGCTTTGAACGACTGCCAGGCGAGGGGCACCACTACCCGGTGGTGTTTCATGTTGGGAATTGCTACGTGCCCGTGACGGAGCACATCGTGAGCGAGTTGAAAGCGAGCACCCTGCTGCCGGGCGAGCGTTTCCTGGAAGTGCTTATCGAGAAGCTCGGCTATTCGGAGTACCTGAAGGAGCGCATCCGCGAGGAGCTCAGGAAGACCGGCGACCCCGTAACTCAGGCGACGGTCTTACAAGGTGTGGTCAGGGATTTATGACCGTCAGTGGGAAAGGGCTCCCACTTTGACGAGCACGCTTCGGATCAGACGTTTCTTATCCTCCCGTTCTTCCTTCTGATACGCCTGCTTTAAGGAAAGGATGCCTTCGTCTTTCTTGCCCGCGGCCAGCTTGGCCAGTCCCAGGCCGTGGAGCGTTTGAGCATCGTCCGGGTCGTGCCGGCTGGCCTTCTCAAAATGCTCGAGCGCCTGAGCCACCTGGTTCTTGTTGTAATAGAGCCAGCCCAGCTTGGCATGGGCCGCGGCCATGGTCGGAGCCAGTTGGACGGCCGCCTCGAACTCGCCGATCGCCTCGTTCACCCGGCCCTTGGTCTCTTGCACGACGCCCAGGGCGTAGCGGACCAATGGGTCGTTCGGGTTCAGGCGCGCGGACTCCTTATACGCGGCGATGGCCGGCTCGAACCGTCCTTGGTCGGCGAGAGCGAGGCCGAGGTTGTAATGGATGTACG